>SXGR01164299.1_pt1 | contig 13289 bp, 10 predicted proteins | sample 3174711 | NCBI WGS metagenome assembly SXGR01 (sample SAMN11356860, study PRJNA531348) | freshwater metagenome | isolation source: freshwater sample F1-60 | place: China: Fuxian Lake, Yuxi | collected 2017-12-25
AGCGCGCGAGTGAGGAAAACGAGAGAATGACAATTGCTAAGCAGACCAGGTTGCTGACTATCCAGGACATGGAACAAGCATTGGGCGCCACCAGGAACAACCTGATCTGGTGGGCCGGACAGGGCAAGATTCCGAGAGCGACCGTCGATGCCCAGGGACGTCAGACTTGGGAACTCAAGGACATCCAGGAGTGGGCGGCGACGGAAGAGGGTCGTGCACTGATTGCAAAGCAGGTTCACTGACAACGTAGTCGCACCGTTTGTGCGTGACTGTCGACGGGTTTGGAGGTTTGGAATTGATCGCGGTACCGCCAATCACGCTTGAACCCCAGCCCGGACAAGTCGCGGTGAGGTGGCTTGGTCAGGGTGGCTTTGCGTTCCGATCGCCAAACGGGGTCATCTGGCTTGTGGATCCGTACCTGTCTGATTTCGGTCGGCAGGGACCGGCGGTACGACTTGGACCGCCACCGGTCGACCCGGGAACGGTGATGTGCGACGCCGTGCTGTGCACGCATTCACACAGTGATCACACCGATCCAGTGTCTCTGCAGGCGATTGCGGGGGCGTCTCCCGAGGCTCGCTTCTACGGCTGTGACGAAGCGGTGAAAATCATTCGTGATGACGCAAGTGTCGCCTCAAGGCGTGTCCAGACGGTGGTTGTTGGTGATCGCAACGTGTCGGTGCGAGGGATGCGCCAACCGATGAGTGACGTCCATGCCGATATCGTCTTTGCCGACCACTCTGGCGACCCGTGCGGGTTCGTGTTCCACGTCGGGGATGGCACCCGCCCATTTCGCGCCTATGTCACCGGAGACACGCTCTACCACTCCGACCTAGCGAGTGAAGTGACCCGGGATGTCGACCTTCTTTGCGTGTGCATCAATGGAAGGATGGGAAACATGTCGGCTGGAGACGCGGCCCGATTGACCGGCGAGACCGGGGCCAAGCGGGTCATCCCGATGCACTATGGCGTGATGGCAAACAACACCGTCGATCCGGCAACCTTCGTCGACGAGATTGCCCGGCAGGGCGTGCAAGCACAGGTGCACGTGCTTGGGATTGGCGAAAGTTGGCTCCTGAGCTTCTAGTTTTGATTTGCTCCCGACGGCTCAGCTTGGGGTCTCTTCGACGCGCTTCTTCATGGCGTTGAAGAACTGGTTCATGAGCAGTTTGGCTGCTGGTGGGACAAACCGGCTACCGATCGAGAAGACCGGGCCTCCGATCGTGGCGTCTCCCTCGACCTCGACCGTGGTAGTGCTGTTGCCTGCATCGACGAGCTTGATCTTGCCAACCCCCCGAACCCAACCAGGGCGCCCCTTTCCATCCACGCGGATCTCGTACTGGCAGGGTCGGTGTGCATCCTGAATGCTGACGTTTCCGTCGTAGGTTCCCTTGAACTGGGCAAGACCGATCGTGAGCGTTATCACGTAAGTGTTTGCACTGGTCAACGTCATTGACTGGCACCCGGGAATGCAAGCCTTGAGCGCTTCCGGGTCAAGGAGCACGTCCCACACTTTTTCAGGGTTGGCGTTGAAAGAGAACGTGCCGTCAACTCGCATGGAACTCTCCCGCAGGAACTTCAGAGGCCGTGACGGGTCATCGCGTGCGTGATTACTGGACCACTACCACGCGATGCTCTACCTGCTTTGATTGGGACGATCAGACGTGGAGTAGCTTGCCCAGGGCGCGTCGCATCAGGACTTTCACCAGTTGCGAACGGTAGGCCGACGGTGCGTGGATGTCAGACAGGCATTCCAGGCCATCGGCAGCGTGCGCAACGGCTTCGTCGAGGAGTTGGGCTGAGACTGCGTGACCATTCAAGGCGTGTTCGGTAGCGGATGCCCTGAATGCAACCGGGGTCGCACCGGTGACCCCAATGGTGACTGTGCCGATTTGACCGTGGTCGTGGGTGGCCGTCACGGCGACACCGACGGTTGCGTACCCGGAGGCAGTGTTGCGATGTTTGAGATAGATACCCGGCGTGCCGTCATCAGGAACCCGGATCTCCGACAGGATCTCGTCTGGATGGATCACCGTGGTCAGCATTCCGGTGAAGAATTCAGACGCATGGACCGTCCGTGTCCCGTGAGCTCCCGCGATGACGAACTCGGCGTCGACGGCGAGGGCCGCCGCCGGCCAGTCACCGGCGGGATCTGCGTGAGCGAGGCTTCCGCCGATTGTTCCACGATGGCGAACCTGCACGTCACCAATCTGCGGCGCCAATGAAGCGAGCAGTGGGGAGGCTTCGGCAACGAGATGCGATTTCTCAATCTCCCGGTGGGTGGTCGCAGACCCGATGATGAGTTTCCCGTTCTCGCGGCGGATCCCTCGGATAGATGAGATTTTCGAGATGTCGATGAGCATTGCAGGCTGTGTAAGGCGTAACTTGAGTGCGGGGATCAGGCTATGGCCTCCGGCGAGGATCTTGGCGTCCTCGTGGGATCGCAACAGGTGGATGGCCTCCTCGACGGAGTGAGCCGCCTTGTAGGCGAACGGTGCGGGATGCATTGGCTTTTCTCCCTTCGCCCCGGGTGCCCTTTCGGGTCGCCGGGGCGCGTCACGCTGTCACTGCATCGGGGCGAGACGCCGCCGTTCCGGCACACGCTCCCCCGAGGTTCTGGTCTCAGTGCGATGCTGCGTCAATCGAGGCCCAAACCTTGGCCGGACGCAAAGGCATATCGATGTGGTGGATGCCCAGCGGGCTGAGGGCATCCATGACGGCATTAACGACGGCAGGGGTTGACGCGATCGTCCCGGCCTCGCCAATACCTTTCACGCCAAGCGGGTTATGCGGTGAAGGCGTTACCGTGTGCCCGAGTTCGAGAAGGGGCATCATGCTTGCCTTGGGTATCGCATAGTCCATCAACGAACCCGACAGCAACTGGCCGTTCTCGTCGTACACCGCCTCTTCCCAAAGGGCCTGGGCGATTCCCTGCGCGATCCCGCCGTGGACCTGACCATCTCGGAGCATCGGGTTGATGATCTCACCGCAATCGTCGACGGCAACATATCGCTTGATGTGGGTCTCCCCGGTCTCGCGGTCCACTTCGACGACACAGATGTGCGTCCCGAAGGGATAGACGAAGTTCTCCGGGTCGTACCAATGCTGTTCTTCCAAGACCGGAGTCACACCGGCAGGCAGGTTGCCCGCCATGTAGGCCGCGAATGCACAGTCGGGAATGGTTTTCGACTTGTCCGGGGAACCCTTGACCCGAAACGCGTCGTCAACCCACTCGATGTCTTCTTCCGCAACTTCAAGAAGGTGGGCGGCGATCTTCTGGGCCTTGGCCCTGATCTTCATTCCAGCCAGGCGCAGCGCGCCACCACCGACCGGGGCACTTCGGCTTCCGTACGTGCCCATTCCATGCTGGACCTTGTCGGTATCGCCGTGGATCACGTCGACGTCATCCACCTTGACCCCTAGGTCCCGGGCGACGATCTGCGCGAACGAGGTCTCGTGACCCTGACCGTGTGAATGGACGCCGGTGAACACGGTGACCTTGCCTGTGGGGTGGACGCGGATCGTTGCGCTGTCGTAAAGGCCCCCGGCAAAGCCCATCGCATTCGCTGCGGACGATGGTCCTAGGCCGCAGACTTCGACGAACGAGGAGATGCCAATGCCGACGAGCTTGCCCGCAGCACGCTGCTCGGCCTGCCATGAACGCAATTGCGCGTAGTCGACAGTGTGAAGCGCCCGGTCAAGGGTCAGTTCGTAATCGCCACTGTCGTAGGTCAGCGTTCCGTTTGCCACCTTGAACGGGAATTGATCCTTCTTCACGAAGTTCAATCGCCGGACATCGACCGGGTCGCGCCCAACCCTGGCGGCCACAAGGTCGATGACCCGTTCGAGGATGTACGTCGCTTCGGGCCGGCCAGCGCCACGATACGCATCCGTTGGTGTGGTGTTGGTGTACACGCCGATGACATGAACCTCGTTGTTGGGGATGTCATACGGCCCTTGGATGATGCATCCGAAGAGCCAAGTGGGGACACCCGGTGCTGCGGTCGACGGATAGGCACCGAGACTCGCGTACGCGGTCACCTTGAGGGCAGTGATCTTGCCCTCCTTGGTTGCACCAACCTCGATGTGTTGGACGTGGTCGCGTCCGTGGACCGTGGCGACATAGTTTTCCGAACGGCTCTCGCTCCAACGGACTGGAACCCCAAGTTCCTTGGACGCGAAGATGCACAGCGCTTCGCCCGCATAGTAGGGAATTTTTGCACCGAAACCGCCGCCGACGTCACCAGCAACCACCCGGATCTTGTGTTCTGGGATGCCGGTGCTGAGCGCGATGAGCAGGCGATGGATATGTGGGTTCTGGCTTGTGACCCAAACAGTAACTTCGCCGGAGGCCGGATTGTAGTCGGCGACGGCGCAGCGGGTTTCCATCGGCGTGGCTATGAGACGCTGGTTCACCAAGGTCTGAGAAATGCGCACATCAGCCTGTGCGAGTGCGCCGTTGGTGTCTCCGCCGACGAGTGACCATCGGAACGCCTGATTTCCCGGAGCGCTGTCATGGATGAGCGGTGCACCGGGTGCGACTGCGGCTTCGTTGTTGATGACGGCAGGCAAAGGGTCGTATTCGACATGCACAAGGTCAACCGCGTCGGCGGCGGTGTTCGGGTCCACGGCGACCACCAGAGCGACGGCCTCACCGAAGTAGCGGACCTTGCCGTCGGCGAGTGGTGGATAGGCAGCAAGTTTCAACGTGTCCCCGGTGTTTGTCGTTGGCCAAGCGCACGGCATGCCACTGATGAACCCCTTGACGTCCTCGTAGGTGTAGACCCCGAGGACACCCGGATGCGCAGCCGCTGCCGACGTGTCCACGGACACGATGCGGGCGTGACCGTGCGGACTGCGGACAAACATGGCGGTGGCGGCGTTCGCCAGATGCACGTTATCAGTGAACTTGCCTCGGCCGGTTATGAGACGCGGATCCTCGCGGCGCCTGATTGATGCGCCGAATGCCCGTGTGGGCGAAGCCACTGCCATTGGGTCCCCTCCGATTCCAGCTGACGGGTCGGCCATTTGTGCCGACGGGTTCATTCCGAATGCAACACGACACGGTGCACGGGCTGTACCGGTTGGTGCCTAAGCGCCGACCCCCGTCCCAACTGCCATGGTCTCGGCGCCGCTCCGGATCGTCGCTCCGGCTGCCTTCACTGCTTCCACGATGTTCTGGTATCCGGTACACCGGCACAGGTTGCCTTCAAGGGCATTGCGGATCTCTTCGTCAGGCGGATCCGGATTGTCCTCGAGGATCTGGACGCTCTGCATCATGAACCCCGGTGTGCAGAACCCGCACTGGAGCCCATGCTTTTCCCAGAAGGCCTGCTGGACAGCGTGGTACCGGCCGTCGAGGGCGAGACCCTCAACGGTGCGCACGTGCGCACCATCTGCCTGCACGGCAAGGATCATGCACGACTTCATTGATTGACCATCGACAATGACCGTGCAGGATCCGCACTGTCCGGTATCGCACCCAATGTGCGTCCCGGTAAGACCCAGGTCATCACGCAGGTAATCGACCAATAGTGTGCGAGGCTCAACCGATGATCTGTGCGAACGCGCGTTGACTTCTACGGTAATTCCAACGTAGTTTGTTTCCATCTAATAGCCCCCCAAAAGCTATCGGATTGCGCCTATGATGAGTGAAACAGCCATTTCTGGTCAGGACGTAGCATTATACGTAGCCTATTACTACTGCACGACTGCCGGTGGGAGATTAGCATGCAGGTGGTGTGGGATGCGATGGGGTCCTGGTTGGAGCGAGGCGACACGTATGTCGCCCTTGCGACAGTGGTGAATGTCTACCGGTCTGCGCCTCGACCGGAGGGTGCGATGCTGGCCGTTTCGGTCCGTGGCGAACTGGTTGGGTCGGTTAGCGGTGGGTGCATTGAAAGTGATGTTGCGTTCAATGCTGCCGAGGTGATGGAAACTGGCGTCCCGAAGCTCCTTGGCATTGGCATTGAGGACGAGACTGCGTGGGGTTCAGGCCTTAGCTGTGGTGGGGCGATTGAGATTTGGGTGGAACGCTTTGACCGTGAGGCGGTGACGGCAATTGCTGACGCCCGGAAGCGAGCGATCCCATCAGTGTCGATGACCTGGATCAGTGGTTCGACCGGATCGATGCAGGTTGTCGAGCCCGGCGCCGTGATCCAGATCGCAACTGGTAGCGATGCACCGCCCGAAGAAGTGATGGAGGATGCAATCGGGCAAGCGCGGCGGATCATCGGCGAGGGCCAGCGCGCACCCTCGGGCATCCGGGAGATTATTGGGCCTGACGGGACAGTGCACCGGGTATTCCTTCATGCCTGGCCACGTACCCCTCGGCTGGTCATTTTCGGGGCGGTTCACGTCGCCCAGTCGCTTGTCAGGTTTGCGCATGAGGTCGGGTTCGAGACCTGCGTGATCGATCCAAGGACCGTATTTGCTACGCATGAACGTCTTGGACACGCGGGACAACTAGTGCGGGAATGGCCTCAGGACGCTTTCGCGAATGGTCGAGTGGTTCTTGACGAAGCTGCATTCGTGGTTGTCCTCACCCACGACCCGAAGTTGGACGAACCGGCACTCGAGGCGGCTCTGCGGTCGAAGGCGCCATATATCGGGTGCCTTGGGAGCAGGAAGACACAGGAGATGCGCCGGACGCGGCTAGTCAGGCGGGGGTTCAGTGAGGCTGATGTCAAGCGCATCCGTGGACCGGTTGGTCTTGACCTTGGCGGACGAACGCCTGAGGAAATTGCTCTTGGGATCATGGCCGAAGTGGTCGCAGTGGCTCGCGGTGGGCGCGTGGTGCAGTGACCCACCCAATGATCGGGGAATTGGTCGAAGTAATGGCCGAAGCCAGAACGATGCGACCATCTTCCGTCTCATGACAGGTGAAATGACCTCGAAATCTGGCTTGGAGTGATCGGAAGTCCCTTCTCGCCCCAGAAAATTGGCACCTCCCGTTCTTACCCAGATGAATTGCCCGCCTACAATACTCAGGCTACTCTGTGGGCGGGTGACCGTCGCGCGCGTCTGACGTGCCCTGACTTGCCCGAAAAGGACGAGGAACCCTGAGGAGGTGAGTGGTGCGCATTGTTGAGGTGAAGGCCGTTGTCGTTGAGGTGCCGGCGAAGGCACGTCGGCTCGAGATCATCCAGGTGCCAGATCGGTTCCGCCTCCGGTATACCCATCGGAACCTCGGGAGCGACCAGGCCGAAACCGAAACGTACCTTCGGGTCCGCACTGATGAGGGCATCGAGGGGATTTGCACGGGTGCGCCCTCGCCGGCAGTCATGGAGGTCCTGAGGGCACAGGTCATTGGCGCCGATCCGATGCGTCGCGAGGAACTCTATCAGCGCCTCCATCACGGCACCCGGTGGGTCTATCAAACGCCGGGGTGGTTCGGGAACTTCGACAACTGCCTCTGGGACATCGCGGGGAAAGTGGCCGGTCTCCCTGTCTGTCAATTGCTTGGACAGGTGCGCGACCGCATCCCCGCTTACCTGACGGGTGGTGATGGTGACGGAGCAACGTCTACCTACTTGGCGCTCCTCGACGAGGCAAGGCAGCGTTGGGGCATTGAGGCGTACAAGTTCCACAACTACCAGGGTGCGACCAAGAACATTGCGCTCTTCGGCGAAATCCGTCGTGCCCTCGGGGACGATTATGTCCTCATGAATGACCCGGTCTGCTCATACTCGCTGGAAGAAGCGATCCGGGTAGGGCATGTCATGGAGGAACTCGGCTTCCTCTGGCTTGAGGAACCGTTCTATGAACAGGAACTCCACCGGTATCAGAAGTTGTGCCAGGCCCTGACGCAGATGCCGGTCATGGCGACGGAAATGCTCATGTACGACATGAAACTGTGCGCAGAATGGCTGATTGCGGGCGGGACTGACCTGATCCGTGTCAACGCGCGAAACGGTACGACCAGTCTTGTCAAACTTGCTCACTTCGCTGAATTACATGGCAGTAATGTTGAGATGAATGCGGTTGGCGGACTGGGCGGTCATGTTCATGTGCAGTTGCAGTGCGCCATCCCTAATACGTATGCGTATGAATATTTCGAACACTTTCCGGGTCGTGCCAAGGAAATTGGCATTGTGAATGCGCCGGACGCCAAGGATGGGCACCTTGAACCCTCGATGCTACCGGGGTGGGGCGCCGAGGTTGATTGGGAATTCGTGAAGCGCCGGACGGTTGCCGAGTACTGACATTCGAGCGTGGCGGTGAGCAGGTCCCAGTTTTTCGACCCGCTACTCGTCGTTATCGCTTGCTCCGCGCACGCGCACGGTTTCCGATGACAGAAAGGGGCTTCGATACACTTTGCCGGTATGACGAGTGATCGGTTGCCCGTGATCGCCGGCGAGAGTGGTGGGGGCGTGCGCGATTACCAGGTGATCGCCCAGCGAGTTCGCCTCGCGGTCGTTCCACCATGGCGCCTTCGGGTGACGGGAACCCAAGGCATTTCCCCCGCCGGGGGCAGGTACGATCTTTTGCTGGCGACGCTCCCGGCTCGGTCGGGGAACCCCCGCTTCCGGGTCCTGATAAACGGTGGCACCCATGGTGATGAACCCGGTGGGACCGAGGCGGTGGTCGCGTTCCTGGAAAATGATCCGACATCCCGGTGGCCCGATGTCGAGTTCACGGTACTTCCATGTACGAACCCTTGGGGTTTCGAACACAACCGACGCCACGGACCTGCAAACCGTGACCTGAACCGGACATTCCAGAGGGCGACACCCCAGACCCCTGAGGTGGCTGCGGTCAAGCGGGGTCTCCGGGGCCGACGATACGACATGTTCCTTGATTGTCACGAGGATATCGATGCTCCAGGGCTGTACGTCTTTGCGCCGGCGACCTTGGGCCGGGTCATCGTCGATGCGATCAGGCCAATCGGTCCGGTCCATGAAGGCGAACTTGTCGACGGTGAGATCCCAATCAACAACGGAGTAGTTGAAACCGATACCAATCGGTCCCGCGCCCGTCGGCGTTCATGGAAGACTTGGCCACTGCCGTTCTACATTGCGAAGTACCACCAATCGTCGAAGCAACCTGACGACTTGTCTGGTGAGGATGATGCGCTTCCGCTTCGTGGTGCCACGATTGAGACGCCGGTTTTCCTGACAATGGCAGAACGGGTTCGGCTTCACCACACTGCACTCGAGGCCGCCCTGACCATGCTGCACCGAAGAGCTCGGTAATGGCATCACGCCGGAAAGACCGCTTGTCGGTAGAGCGGGTCGTCGAACCCGTCGAGATTGATCGGGACATTGAGCCGATCCTCAGGGCACGGATCTCGGTGAAACGGGTGGTTCATTCCACCCATGTCGCATCGCTCGCTCAGGCACTTGCGCGGTGTCACGGTGTCGATGCAGATGGCGCCCGACGGGCCGGTTTGCTACACGACCTCTGGCGAGAAGCAGGGGCGGGATCGATCATTGAAGCCCGTCGCCTCGGGTTCAAGCGGGCAAACGCGACGGAAGAGGACGGGTCTGACGTCCTCGAGGATTGGATGGACGGGAACCCGGTTCTTCTGCACGGTGCGTTGGCGGCGGTCGAGGCCCGGGAACGTTTTGCCCTCCCACAGGTGTGGTGCGACGCGATAGCGTTCCACACGACTGGTCGGAGGGGCATGACGGCAGAGGACATGGTGATCCATGTCGCCGATCACGCCTGCGAGGGTCGTCGGGGTGCCCATGTGCATGAGTGGCGACGGATGGCCTTCGAGGATTTGGGGAGCGCCACCCTTGCGTTGATGGAAAACCTCGTTTCCAATCTCGTTGAGGCCAGGGCCATGCTGTGGGTCCCGACGGTTGAGGCGAGAAACGACCTGCTTGCCAGGTTCGGCTCACGACAGCGCCCCAAGACGTAAACCAGTCCCGAAAAGACGGGTGCCGGGCAACTCGCCGGAGACCGGGTCGATCTGGTCGAACCGCATTTTTAGTTTATCCCTGTCCCGGGCTGACTGACTGGAGAATGTCCCTCTTGACTGAGGCAATGACTTCCGGCAAGGATGCCGTGGACTGGGCACGCGTCGAGAGGTTCCGATGAGTTGCTGTCTTGGAACTCGCCTCGTCCTCGCCGACAACAATCGCGTGACCGGCGCCCAAGCGAGACGCGGTCTCGAGTTGCTTGCCCATTGGACGGTCAGGTTCAGTCGAGACTGAAACCATCAACCCGGCGGCTCTGGCATCTGAGGCAACCTTGCCCGCCCATCCGAGGTTTGCTGACCCGAAGGCAATCACGACCACGTCTGGGACAGCCCGGACGTGGTCGAGACGGGCCAGACTGGCAAGGGCATCGGTGACGCGTTCGAGACCGAAAGAGAACCCAACGGCTGGAATGTCGCGACCGGTGAAGCGCCCGATCAGACGGTCGTACCTGCCACCGCCGCCGAGGCTACCGGCCGTGTAGTCGGGCGAGACGACTTCAAGGATCGTGCTGGTGTAGTACTCGAGCCCGCGAGCAAGGGTCGGATCGTAGACGAGGTCGTCGCCGGCGATGCCAAGGTCGCGTGCGGCGGATAGCACGTCATTCAGGCGCGGCGGTGGGGGCGAGGCTTGGAGGCGGTAGAGGATGTCGCGTGCACCAGCCTCGGTTCGGCCATGGCTTGCGAGTTCGCGGACAACACCGTCTTCGCCGATCTTGGACAGTTTGTCAATCGCGATGACGTCGCCCTTGGTTAGTGCGAGGCTGTCGAAAAGGGTTCGGTCGTTGACAAGCACCTTGACACGGTTGAATCCGATTGCCCGGAACCCTTCGGCAGCGACACATATAGTCTCGGCATCGGCGACGACACCTGGGGCGCCCGCAGTATCGACGTCGCACTGTGTGAACTCGCGCTCGCGTCCGCGCCCGGTGTTTTCTCCCCGCCAAACGCGCTGGAACTGATAGCGCCTGAAGGGTCGGGGAAGGTCACGGTACTGGGCAATGACCCGAGCGAACGGGACGGTCTGGTCGTATCGCAGGGCCACGTCTCGTCCGCCCATGTCGTTGAAGCGATAAATCAGTTTCTCGGCCTCGGCCCCGTACCTTCCAAGAAGAACATCCGCGTATTCGAGGGCGGGAGTTTCGAGCGGTACGTACCCCCACGACGCGAACGTTCGGCGAAGTTGCGCCATGATCCATTCACGGCGTGCGGCGGCGTCCGGCAGGTAGTCGTTGAACCCTTTCAGGGTTCGAGGCTCGATCCGTATTTCCCGGTCGGTCTGCGAACCTCCTGCCGGGTCTGCCAGTTCCTGGTGGAGTTCCGGTGGGTTGGTTTCCCTGCCGACCATGGTGCCAATTCCTTCCGTACCCCGGTAGTATCCCCGACAGGCGCAGGCGCAAGGTATATGAGGAGTTCGGGTAGACGTAACCCGACATGAACCCGTGGTGGTGCTCCCTCAACGGCGATGGGACAGGGTGGACAGCGATGCGGTTGATCATTGTCGAAAGTCCGAAAAAGGCGCGGACGCTTGGTTCGTTCGCAGGGACTGGGTATCGGGTGATCGCCACGATGGGGCATGTCCGCGACCTACCCAGCAAACGGCTTGGCGTCGATGTCGGAAATGGTTTTGCGCCGGAATATGAAGTCCTTGATCGGGCGAAGCGCACCCTTGCTTCCATTCGGGGAGCGGCTCGTGGTGCCGAGGCGATCCTGCTGGCGACTGACCCGGACCGTGAAGGCGAGGCAATCGCGTGGCATGTTGCTGAGGCGCTGGGGTTGTCGCCCGGGCGGACTTCGCGGATCGTGTTCCATGAGATAAGTGAGCGCGCCTTGCGTCAGGCGTTGGCAAAGCCGCGGGCGATTGACCATTCCCTTGTCGATGCCCAACAGGCGCGACGCGTGCTCGATCGCCTCGTCGGGTACGGGGTCAGCCCGCTTCTGTGGCGTGCGGTGGCGCGCGGGACCTCGGGCGGGCGGGTGCAATCGGTTGCGCTTCGCTTGATCGTCGATCGTGAGCGTGAGGTTCAGGCATTTGTGACCCGAGAGTTCTGGACAGTTGACGTGGAACTTTCCGTCCACAGCGCATCCGAGGCCGACCACTTCCTCGCTCGGGTGACCGGGGTTGATGGCGCGGACGCAGCGTTTCCTGATCAGGCGACAGTGGACACGATTATTGACGCGTTGTCAGCTTCGACCTTTCGCGTTCTTGAGATTGGGTCAGGCGAGACCAACCGGATGTCTCCACCCCCCTTCACGACAAGCACCCTGCAGCAGGTGTCTGGAACGAGACTGCGCTTGTCGGCGAAACGGACGATGCAACTCGCGCAGGATCTTTACGAAGACGGCCTGATCACCTACATGCGCACGGATAGCGTGTCGGTCAGTCCAGAGGCAATTACGGCGACGCGGCGGGTCATCGAGGTGGACTATGGGTCCGAATACTTGCCGTCGTCTCCAAGAAGGTTCCAGACACGCACCCGCAATGCGCAAGAAGCGCATGAGGCGATTCGTCCGGTTGATGTCGCACGACGTCCACAAACGGTCCGGGGCATGGCGCGAGGTGATGCGGGGCGCCTGTACGAAGTGATCTGGCAGAGGATGGTTGCCAGTCAGATGGCAGCGGCTCGGATCCGGACAGACAAGGCGAGCATCGAGGCACGACGGTCGGGTGGATTGCCCGCCTCGGTGATCCTTGAAGCACGCGCATCGACACTGGTGTTTGCGGGATGGCTCGCGTTATACGGCGCATCAGCTGAACGCGGGAGTGGTCCGGCCGAGACCCTTGCCGATGGAGAGATACCCGCGCCGGTGAATTCAAGGATGCCGTTGTTGGCACGCGATCAGCGTCTACAGGCACACGCAGTCCATCCCGCACAACATTTCACCAAGCCGCCTCCACGATATTCGGAAGCTACTCTGGTCCGCGCGCTTGAGGCGGCTGGTGTGGGTCGGCCGTCGACCTATGCGTCCATTGTGTCAACCATTGAAGAACGGGGTTATGTTGGCCAAGCCTCACGGGTGTTCGTGCCCACGCCACTTGGGCTTGCGGTGATCGATTACTTGCTGGAACGGTTTCCGTCAATCGTCGACGTGGCGTTCACGGCACGAATGGAGGACCAACTCGATGAAGTCGCTGAAGGGAAGATTGGTTGGCAGTCGATGTTGGCAGACTTCCACGGCGCCTTCTCCACAAACATCGATGAGGCTTCGCGTGCTGCCCCGTCGGCGCGCGCTAGCCGGGTCAGTGTGCCGGTTCGTGCAGGCACCCCTGGTAACGCTAGCGCGGCGGTTGCTGATACGCGTCCTCGTCGCTTCCGGTCGAATGTGAGTTCGGGTGGACCCGGCGCGGCTGCGACAGGCGCGACTG
>SXGR01394780.1_pt1 | contig 13288 bp, 13 predicted proteins | sample 3174711 | NCBI WGS metagenome assembly SXGR01 (sample SAMN11356860, study PRJNA531348) | freshwater metagenome | isolation source: freshwater sample F1-60 | place: China: Fuxian Lake, Yuxi | collected 2017-12-25
CGACCATTTGCGTGGCCGCGCCTGCGGTGCTGAACGCGATTGCCGCCGCCACTGGCCGTCGCTTGCGTGACGTGCCTGTGAAGAACGCCGGTTACAAGCTGGTGTAGTTACGGCGACACGGCTTACCGTCATTCGCAGGGTTTTCAGGGAATGATGGTAAGTATCTGTTTTAATTGAGTATTTTTATATGATGCGAAGCCGGAAACGGCGGACATTTCTGGCGCTGGCGGGTGTGGCAACCACCGCTGCGCTGTCGTCCGCCGCGCGCGCGCAAGTCACGCGCACGCCGCTGAACAACATGCCGGATGTCATCCGCAAACTGGTGGGTGACAAGCCCATCAATCCCGGTAAGGTCAAGCTGGATTTGCCGCCGCTGGTGGAAAACGGCCACCTTGTGCCGCTCACCGTCAGCGTCGACAGCCCGATGACGGCGGACGCGCACGTAATTGCCATCCATATTTTTACCGAGCGCAATCCGCAGCCGGAAATGGCAACGTTTCGCCTCGGCCCGCGTGCAGGCCGCGCGCAGGTGGCCACCCGCGTGCGCCTGGCCGATACGCAAAACGTGGTCGCCATCGCGCAATTAAGCGATGGCACGTTCTGGTCCGACCGCACGCATTTAATCGTCACACTTGCGGCGTGTCTCGAAGAACTGCCTGCCTGATCATTGTCAAACCATGGCCAACGTCCGCATCGATGTCCCCAAAACCGCACGCCGCGGCGACATTATCGAGATCAAAACGCTGGCCGCGCATCACATGGAAACCGGCTTTCGCCGCACGCATCTGGGCGCCCCCATCGCGCGCGACATCATCACCACCTTTGTGTGCTTGTACAACGGCGTTGAAGTGTTCCGTGCGGATTTATATCCGTCAGTATCGGCCAACCCGTTCATACAATTCAGTACGGTGGCCACCGAAAGCGGCACGCTCGAATTTCAGTGGCGCGGCGACAATGGTTTTACCGTCACGGAAACCGCGCGCATCACGGTGGCATAAGACCGCGCGATTGCCGCCAAAAGCGTGTGCGATGTACCAAAAATATCAATAAAAACAAATAGATAGTGGATCGTGCTGGCGTGCACCTGACGGTGTCATGGGACGGGGATTTCCGTCTGGCGCAACCGCATATACCATGTGACGCATGAGGACGGTCACATTTCCCGGTGGTGAAACGGTTCCCGCGCTCGGCCAGGGCACGTGGAACATCGGCGACAGCCGCGCCACCCGCGCGGCAGAAATCGCTACGCTGCGCCGTGGCATCGATCTGGGCCTCACGCTGATCGACACCGCCGAAATGTATGGTGATGGCCGCTCGGAGCAATTGGTCGCCGCGGCGATTACCGGGCGGCGCGACGAAGTATTCATCGTCAGCAAGGTGTTGCCCAACCATGCGTCGCGCCGTGGCACGGTGACGGCGTGCGAACGCAGCCTGAAGCATCTGAATTCCGACCGCATCGATCTGTATCTGCTTCACTGGCACGGCGGCGTGCCGTTCGCAGAAACGCTGGAAGCGCTGATGGCGTTAAAACGCGCGGGCAAGATTCGTTACTACGGTGTGAGTAACCTCGATCTCACTGAAACGAAGGCCTGGTGCCAGGAAAGCGGCGGCGAGGCGACAGCCACCAATCAATTGCTCTACAACCTGTCACGGCGCGGCATCGAGTGGGATTTGCTGCCGTGGCTGCGCGAGCGCGGCATACCGGTGATGGCCTATTCGCCGCTGGAACAGACACGGCTATTCAAGAACGCCAAATTCGCCGCACTCGCGAAAGCCTCTGGCGTGACGCCGGCGCAACTCGCGCTGGCCTGGCTCCTGGCGAAAGACGACTTGACGGTGATTCCGAAATGTTCGTCACCGGCTCGCGTGGAAGAAAACGCCGCTGCGCGTGACATCCAACTCTCCCCCGCACAGCTGGCCGAGCTGGATAAGATTTTTCCACCGCCGCGCAGCGCACGACCCCTGGAGATGCTTTAACCGGGCTATTCCCGCCGCGCCACCAGTTGCTCACGCCGCAGCAACTCGGGAAACCAGCGCAGCCACAGCCCCACCACCACCAGCGTGCCAAGCCCGCCTACCACCACGGCAGGCACAGCGCCCCACCAGGCGGCGGTGACGCCCGATTCAAACTGCCCCAGTTGATTGGACGTGCCGGTAAACAGCGAATGCACAGCGCTGACACGGCCGCGCATTTCGGGCGGCGTTTCGAGTTGCACCAGTGACATGCGGATCACCGCGCTCACCATGTCGGCCGCGCCCATCACGGTCAGCGCCAGCAGCGACAGCGGCAGCCATACCGACAGCCCGAACACCACCGTGGTAACGCCGAACAGGGCCACGCAGGAAAACAGCACCTTGCCGACGCTGTGTGTGATCGGGAAACGCACCAGATAAATTGAGGCCAGCACGCCGCCCAGCGCCGGGGCAGAACGCAACAGGCCCAGCCCCAGCGGGCCAGTTTGCAGAATGTCGCGCGCGTAGATCGGCATCAGTGCCATCGCACCGCCGAGCAGCGTGGCGAAGAGGTCCAGCGTGATCGCGCCAAGGATGACAGGCCGGTTGAAAATGTAATGCAGGCCGCCGAACACATAGCGCAAATTGACGGGTTCGGCGTTGCGCGGTGTGTAGCTGACACGGATGCCGACGAGGATCACGCCGGCGAGTGCGTAGATGATTGCACTGCTGACATACACCGCGCTCGCGCCCCAAAAATACACCACGCCGCCCAGCGCGGGACCGGCGATCACAGCGGTTTTTTTTGCCGCTGCGTGAAATGCAATGCAGCGTGGCAGTAACGCCTCGCCCACCAGCGACGGCAGCAGCGAACGCATCGCCGGATTCTGATAGGTTTGCGCAATACCGGAAAGCGCCACGCAGGCGTAAATAATCTCGGCGTTGATCCAGCCGCCGAGGTTGGCGGCCGCCAGTGTGACTGCCGCCGTGCATTGCACAACCTGGCAGACCATCATCACCAGCCGCCGCTCGTAACGGTCGGCGGCGTGGCCCGCCGGCAGCGTGAACAACAACTGCGCGCCGAAATGCGCCAGGCCCACCAGCCCCAGACTCAGCGCGCTGTTAGTGATGTCATAAATTTGCCAGCCTACCGCCAGCACCAGCATCTGATTGGCCAGCGTCGAGGCGATGTCGCCCACCCAAAAGCGCGTAAACGCAGCGTGCCGGAACAACGAAGTTTGCATGCACTCTGTTTAGCAGAAGCTGCGCGAATTACGCAATGCGCGAGGTCATTGATGTGTTGTAAGTATTTGTTTTTATTGATTATTTGTTTTATGACACACGGCAATTTGCTGATGACAGAATCACCCGCGCCAAGCTGCAGTTTCAACGCGGGATCAAACTCACCTTGGCAAATCCGTCTGAGGGCGTCCGGGAATTGCGCATGTGATGCATGGGGTTCTGCCAGGAGCGCTGGGTCAACGGCTTGACGGCAAGAATTGCATAAGCCACGGTGGAAGCGTCGCGCGACTGACGCGCGAGCTTAGGCGCTATTCCGGTTGTATACCCGCTATCTTCACAATTTCGGCATAGCGCTTGATCGCGCGTTCAACGAAGGCTTTGAATTCGACGGGTGCGCTGCCTACCGGTTCCATGCCGATGGCAGCAAGGCTGTCACGCACGGCAGTCACTTTTAGCGCGGCGCGGATTTCGTGGTGCAGCCGGCTGACGATGGCAGGTGGTGTTCGGGCGGGCGCGAACACGCCATACCAACTGGAATCGAACTCCATGCCTGTGATGCCGGATTCGATCATCGTCGGCACGTTCGGCAGCAGTGGTGACCGCGTCGGCGCGTTGTAAGCCAGCGCGCGCAGGCGGCCCGCGCGCACTTGTGTGATTAGCGTGCCGGGGTTGGAAATCGCCATTTGCACTTCGCCGCTCATCAGCGCCACCGTCATCGGCCCGCCACCTTTATACGGCACATGCGTGAGTTGCGTGCCCGTGCGCACCGCGAACAATGCTGACGCCAGATGCGTGACATTGCCCACCCCGGAAGTGCCGTAGGCGAACTTCGCGCCGGGGCGTTTTGCCAGTTGAACCAATTCCTGCACCGTGTTCGCGGGGACCGCCGGGTTAACCGCCAGTAACAGCGCTTCGGAAGAGCAGATATTGGTGACCGGCTCGAAACTCTTGATAGTGTCGAAAGGCAGCTTCTTCACGATGCTGGGGTTGATGGCGAACGCGCCGGAGGTAATCAACACGGTGTAGCCGTCAGGATTGGCCTTTGCCACGATATCGGCAGCGAGAATGCCGTTGGCGCCAGGCCGGTTATCCAGTACTACAGTCTGGCCCATTTGCGCGGCGAGCTGCGGCGTGAGAATGCGCGCCACCGAGTCGGGCGAGCCGCCGGGGGCGAAGCCCAACACCCAGCGTACCGGCCGGCCGGGGTACTCTTGAGCGGACGCCATGCACGGCAGTGTGAATGTGACAACGGCAGCTGCGCAGTAGGCGACACGGCAAACTTTGTGAGGATGAAGTGACATAATATGCAATAAAAACAGATAGTTACGAAATTTCATCATTGTCGGATCGTGGCCAGATTGTAAGTAGCCTGGCCACTGCCGCGATCGCGCCGTGTGCCTCACAATACGCGCTATTTTTGTGGACAGGCTCAGGAGACGATTTTGAACTATGGTAATACCAAGGCCGCGCTACGTGGCCTGTTCGCTGCGACGGCGTGTTTATTTGTGACCTTGCCCGCTACCGCCTGGGCGCAACAATACCCGGCGCGCCCGGTGCGCTTTATCGTCGGTTTCGTGCCCGGCGGTGTGGCAGATTTACTGGCGCGCGCGCTGGCGCAAAAGCTCACCGACGCGTGGGGCCAGCAGGTGATCGTGGACAACCGCGCGGGCGGTGGTGGCTTGATCAGCATGCAGCTGGTGAGCAAAGCCGCGCCCGACGGCTATACGTTGCTGATGGGTTCGTCGACGCAGTTTTCGATCAACCCGGCGCTGCGGCCCAATCTGCCGTACGACCCGGTGCGTGATTACACGCCGGTGAGCAACATGGCGATCACACCGGTGATGCTGACGGTGCAGGCGGCGTCAACGGCGCGTACGCTGCCCGATCTGATTCAATGGGCGAAGAAAGAAGCCCTGAGTTACGGCTCGACGGGTTATGGCGGTGCACCGCATATCGCGGGCGAGTTGTTGAAACGCGTGGCTGGCATACCGATGACGCACGTGCCCTTCAAGGGCGGCGGGGACTCCATCATAGCCATCATGGGTGGCCATGTGCAAGCCTCGTTCGGCGCGGTGTCAACCGCCCAGCCGCATTTGCGTGGTGGCCGACTGCGGGCGCTGGGCGTCACCACATTGAAACGCATGGCCGCCATACCTGACGTGCCCACCATTGCCGAGCAGGGTTTACCAGGATTCGAGGTGGTGCAGTGGTATGGGGTGTTTACCCCGGCGGGCTTGCCTGCGCCCGTGCTGCAAAAAATCAATGACACACTCACACGTGCGCTGGCTGCACCCGAATTTCGTGAGCAGTTCAACGCGCAGGGCGTGGAACTGATGCAATCCACGCCGGCGGCGTTCGCGGGCTATGTAAGGAACGAGCTCGCACGCTGGACCAGGGTGCTGAAGGAAATGGGGATCAACGAGGCGCCGTAGCGGAGAGGCACTTTAGTGCGACCCTCATCATTTTGGCGCGCCCGCCCGGCGGCTCAAGCGCCGCCGGGCAAATGCTTGACTGCACGGATTACGCGCCCAGCAGCCGGTATTTCTCCGCCGCCTCGGTGCGGTTACCTGCGGCCAGCTTCTTGTATATCCGCTGTATGTGATTCTTCACCGTAAACGCGCTAATGTTGAGCTTTTCTGCGATTTCGGAATTGCATTTACCCAGCACCAGCCAGTGCATTACTTCGTGCTCACGTTCGCTGAACTGTTCCAGCGTCGATGGTACGTTGTTGGTGAGAGGCTCGTCAGCACAAGGTTTTTTCAGAGCTGCAACTTTGCGGAACGCCACGTCGATTTGCGACAACACCGCGTTCACCAGAAACGCGAAATACTCGCCGTCGTTTTCATTCTTCGCGCGCTTATGGCATTTTGGGTGCATGGCGATGTACAGGGTGTCCTGATTGTCGCGCTCATTGCGCACGCCATAAACAGTGATCGAGCGCATGTTCTTCATCGCCGCATGCAGCGCGCAGTTGCAGCTAACGTGCCTTTCCAAGCCGGGCAGCGGGCTTTCCAGCCGCACCGGTTTGCGCCCACCGGCCATGTAGCGGTGAAAACAGTTCTTGAGCATATGCTCAACGCCACAGTCGGCGAGCACATCGGTGCGCACGCCGGGCAGTGCGGACACCACGTCGAATTTCGGATTGTCTCCGCGAAAATCACCCTACGCGGCATTCATGATCTGGTGCGGAACGAAGTGCTGAACCTTGCTTTGCGGAAAAATGAACAGATCGTAGTGGCTGATTACCGACCCTGTCGCCTGCACGATGTGCATGAAGCGCTCGCTGTCACTTTGAGTCGGTGCGGCGGCAGGCGCCGGCGTGCCCGCGATTTCGCGCTGCGCGGCAACGCCGTTTTGAAGAGATGAAATGTCGCGCGATGGCATGGAAGGGGTGACCAGGGATGTGTGTGCCATATTTGTCTCTGTGCGATCAGCTATGGTTAACGTCCGGTGTCTGCGTGTCTGCTTTTCAGTTGTAACTGGTGATATTTAGTGAGATTTCATTACGCTTCTATAATGGCAAATCGCCTTGACTCGCGTACGAGTAGTTTGTGTTGGGTGTGAGAATTGTCACGAGTGATTCGTGACTTTGTTCACAGCTGGTTCAAAATAGGCGCGGTAGCCTGATATCAGACGTTTCGCAGGCGGCCCGCGATTCTTGTGGCGCCATGGGCGTGGTGCCCGATCGTTACCATTGCGCCATGCGTTTTTGTGAACGCAAGAGAGGAACTTCATGAATCAAATCGTAAGGCTGGTCATACCCGCGGCGCCCGCTCCGGAAGAGCAGGGGGAACCGCGAACTTCGCAGCGGCGCCTGGCTGTGCAGGGCGTGCGTCTGGGCGTGCTCGATAACAGCAAAGGCAACGCTGATCATCTACTGCGCATGATCGTCGAGGGCGTGCGCAAGGCAGTGCCGCTCACGTCGGTAACGCTTGCGCGCAAGCCCATCGTGTCGTTGGCAGCACCTGCGGACGTTCTCGATCAACTGGCGCGCGAGGCGGATGTTGTCATCAGCGCCATGGCCGATTGAGGCGCGTGCACGTCGTGGAGTGTCCACGACATGACTGAACTGGCGAAGCGCGGTCTAACCACAGCGGTGATTTGCTCGGAGCCGTTTCGCGGTCTTGGCAAAAATCAGGCGCGCGTGTTCGGGGTGCCGGAGTTACCGCTGGTGATGATCGAACATCCTCTGGGCGGGTTGTCGCTGGAGCAGGTGGAGGGCCGCGCGCTGGCGGCGATACCGCAAGTGGTGGACCTCATCAAGGCTGCGCTCAAGTCAACCTGAGCTGACTTGAGCCGATCCAGACATTTTAAAAACATCAATAAAAACAAATAGTTACGTTATTTCTTTTCGGTAGCAATAACCCCGTCCGCGCGCAACGCTGCGATGGCGGCAGCATCCATGCCGAGCAAGTCGCGCAGCACCTCTGCCGTGTGCTCCCCCAGCGACGGCGACAAGCGGCGAATGGTGGCCGGGGTTTCCGACAACTTAGCCACCGGACCGACAACCCGGGTCTTGCCGATTTTCGGATGATCGATATCGACCATCGAGCCGCGCGCCTTGACCTGCGGATGCTCGACCAGTTGCGCAATGTTGTTGAGCGCGCCGAACGGAATGCCGCTGCCGAGCAGTACGGCTTCCCACTCCTCGAAGGTGCGTTCCATGAAGATCGCCTGCAGCGTTTCGATCAACGCAGTGCGATTTTTCGTGCGCTGTGGATTGACGCTATAGCGCGGATCGTCCATGAGTTCCGGATGGCCGATGGCCGGGCAGAATGTCTTCCACAGTTTTTCGCTGCCCACCGCCAGCGCGAAATCCTTGGTCTTGGTGTGAAACGTCTGATACGGCGTCAGCGCGGTATAGGCCGTACCCATTTGCGCCGGCAGCTTGCCGTCGGCGAGATAGTTGCCGATCAGCGTGTTGAGCAGCGCCATCTGCCCTTCCATCATCGACACATCGACCTGCTGGCCGCGGCCGGTTTTTTCTTTCACGCGCAACGCCGCCATAATACCGAATGCAGCATTCAGCCCGGCCGTCAGATCGGCGATGGATACGCCGCAGCGCACACCGCGTCCGCCCGGCTCGCCGGTGACACTGATCATGCCACTCTCGGCTTGTAAAATCAGATCGAGCGCGGCACGTTCCCTGTACGGTCCGGTCTGGCCGAAGCCCGAAATCGAACAATAAATGATGCCGGGGTTGCGGGCCTTTGCTTTTTCGTAATCCAGGCCAAGTTTTTTCAGCGTGCCGACGCGAAAATTCTCGATCACGATGTCGCATCGCTCGATGAGATCAAAAAAAATCGCCTTGCCACGCGCGTGCTTGAGATTGATTTCAATACCCATCTTGTTGCGGTGAAGCGAAGCGAAGTACGCTGTCTCGCCGCCGGGCAACTGCGTGCCCCAGCCGCGCGCGATGTCGCCCTCGCCGAAAGCTTCGAGCTTGATCACCTCGGCGCCGTAATCGGCCAGCATGGTGGAGCAGAACGGGCCGGCGAGTGCATGGGTCAGGTCAAGAATCTTGACACCTTCAAGCGGTAACTTCATGGGAATTCCAGCGTGGTTGAGAGGAGTAACGAAATGAAAAACGGGTGAACGACTCAGGCGATCCAGCGGCCGAGCATGTCGCGGAAATCGGCGGTACTGACGGGTTTGGTCATGTAGTCGTCCATGCCCACCGCGATGCATTCGTCACGGTAGCCATCGAAAGAATGCGCGGTGAGCGCGATGATGGGTGTATGCCGGCGTTCAGTATCGTTCTATTCAAAAAGGCGTATCTGACGCGTGGCTTCTAGCCCGTCCATTACCGGCATCTGGTAATCCATGAAAACCAGATCAAACGCCGCTTCGCCCGCGTTACCCACATTATCACGATAGGCGGCCACGGCCAGAGCGCCATTGGCCGCGTGCGTTACGTTGGGGCCGAACTGTTCTAGCAACACAGTGGCTATTTCGGCGTTACTCTCGTCGTCCTCCACCAGCAGGATGCGCTTGCCGGTAAAGAGTTTGGCGTTCACCTTTTGCGCCGGCGCGGATGCGGTGGGCGCAGCGTGGCGTTGGGCGGAGCGCGGCAGCGGCACGCTGATCCAGAAGAGCGACCCTTTGCCCTGCTCGCTTTGCAGCCCGATCTCGCCGCCCATCAGTTTCGCGATTTGGCGCGTGACCGTCAGGCCCAACCCGGCGCCGCCGAAGCGCCGTGTGGCCGAGCCGTCCACCTGCGCGAACGCCTCGAAAATCATCTTTTGTTTGTCGGCCGGAATGCCGATACCGGTGTCGCGTATCTCGAAACGAATGTTGTCGGCGCCCTCGACCGATGCGCGCAGTTCGATGCGTCCGTTTTCTGTGAATTTGACGGCGTTGGCGGTCAGGCTCGACAGCATCTGCCGCAGCCGCGATGGATCGCCAAATACATAGGGGGGCAGCGTGCGTGGCACATCCCAATGCATGGCAATCTGCTTGGCGCGCGCCGATTCGGCGTAGAGATCGTAAACATCCTGCAGTACGTCCGGCAAATTGAATACCACGCGATCCATGTCGAGCTGGCCCGCTTCGATTTTCGAGAAATCGAGCACGTCGTTCACCACGCCAAGCAACGCGCGGCCCGAGCGGTGTATCTTGTCGACATACCCTCTCGTGGCGCCGTCGAGCGGTTCCTGCCGCAGGATCTCCGCCATGCCGATGATGCCGTTCATGGGCGTGCTCATCTCGTGCGTCATGTTGGCGAGGAACTGCGTCTTCGCGTGATTCGCGGCCTCGGCGGTTTCGCGCGCCTTGACCAGCGCCTGCTCCGTCTGCTTGCGCACGGCGATGTTGCGGATGAACAGCAGACAGGCGCGGCGGCGCTCGACCAACATTTCATCGACCGAGACCTCTGCCGGAAAGTCCGTGCCGTCGTCGTGGGTGAAAATCAGCTCCGCAGCGTTCCAGTCGTGGGTGGATTGTCCGCCGTCGATGTACTGGCGAAAGGCATTGGATTGCGCGGTAGGCGAGGTTTTCGCCAACAATCCGGTAAACGCACTGCCGGTGAGCGCCTCAGCGGTACGTCCGAATACGCCGTACACCGCAGGATTGGCGTACTCGATCTGGCCGTTGGGGCCGACGATCACGATGGCGTCGCGCACGGTTTCCCACATCGAGCGGTAAAAAATCTCGTTACGGCGCAGCTTCGCGCGCATGTTGCTGACATAGCCGCCCATGAAGGTGAACCAGGTAAGGACAGCGCCCAGTACCAACCACTGGAAAATCTCCGCGGCAGGATTGATATTGCCCGCCTGCAAGCGAAGAATCAGCCCCAAGGTCATAACATAGGCGATCCATGTCAGCGCCGCCAGCGGCCACAGCTGATTCGATTTCAGCCGGAACACTGCGAACATAAAAATCATCAGCACCCAAAGTATGACAATGCCGCGCACCGGCCCGGCGTTGTAGGCGACATACATCAGCGCGACGATGGCCGTGGTGATCTGCGGGACGGTGAGACTGGGGTCGGCAAAGCGCAAATTGACGCCGGTGCGGATCAGCACATAAAACAGCACGCTGGCGCCGACCACCACCACCGCGTAGATCACCAGCACGTGGCTTTCCCAGATGTTCAGCAGCACGCCCAGCGCCACGATCGCCAGTGCAAGCAGGTAGGTCACGGACGCCATCAGGAAGCGCCGCACCCGGATCGCTTGCTGATCTGCCGTTGCTGACGCTGGGGCTGTTGGCATGGGATTCATGGGGGGCGCCAGAATCGTGCGGGGCTATTTTTTGGCAGCCCGCGGCGGGAAGTACAGGTCGGTGATCGAGCCTTCCGCCATTTCTGCAGCGAAGGCAACGGTCTCGGACAACGTGGGGTGCGGGTGTACTGTCAGACACAAGTCGGCGGCATCCGCGCCCATTTCCAGCGCCAGCACGGCTTCGGCAATGAGTTCCCCGGCATTCACGCCGACAATGGCAGCGCCGAGCACGCGGCGCGTGGTCTTGTCGAACAGCACCTTGGTCATGCCGTCATCGCGTCCGGTGGAGAGTGCCCGTCCGCTGGCTGCCCACGGAAACGCCGCCTTATCGTATTCGACACCCTGTGCCTTGGCCTGCGTTTCAGTGAGGCCCATCCACGCGATTTCAGGATCGGTGTAGGCCACCGACGGAATCGTGCGCGCGTCAAAGAACGCCTTGTGCCCACTGATCACTTCAGCGGCGATTTTCGCCTCATGCGTGGCCTTGTGCGCCAGCATGGGTTCGCCCGCGATGTCGCCGATGGCGAAAATGTGCGGCACGTTGGTGCGCATTTGTTTGTCGACGGGAATAAAGCCACGCTCGTTCACCGCAACGCCCGCCGCATCGGCCTTGATTTCGCGTCCGTTGGGGCGGCGGCCCACCGCCATCAGGATCGCATCGAAGGTGTCGGTGCTGTGCGCACCGCTCGCATCGAAGGTGACTTTGAGTCCTTCTTTCAACGCTTCAATTTTGGAAACTTTGGTTTTCAACAGGATTTTTTCGTAGCGCTTGCTGATGCGCTTTTGCAGCACCTTAACGATATCCTGATCCGCGCCAGGGATCAGCGCATCCATCAGCTCCACCACGGTGATTTTGCTGCCGAGCGCATCGTACACCGTCGCCATTTCAAGACCAATGATGCCGCCGCCGACTACCAGCAAACGCTTGGGAATGTCCGCCAGTTCCAGCGCTCCGGTGGAATCGATAATGCGTTTGTCGTCGTACGGAAAACCCGGAATGCGCGCCACCGACGAACCTGCCGCGATAATGCAATTGTCGAAGCCGATGGTTTTCACTCCCTCGGCGGTTTCAACCTTCAGCGTGTGCGGCGACGCAAACTCGCCGCGACCGGTCACCACCTGCACCTTGCGTTGCTTGGCCAGCCCCGACAAACCTTTGGTCAGTTTGCCGACGACGCCGGATTTCCACGCGCGCAGCTTGTCGATATCAACCGACGGTTTGCCGAAGGTAATGCCGCTGTGCGAGGCGTCTTCGGCCTCGGTAATGACTTTCGCCACGTGCAACAGCGCTTTCGACGGAATACAGCCCACATTCAGACACACGCCGCCCAGCGTGGGGAAACGTTCCACCAGCACGACTTTCTTACCCAGATCGGCCGCACGAAACGCCGCCGTGTAGCCGCCGGGGCCCGCGCCTAGGACCAAAACGTCGGCATGTATGTCGGCTTGCACTGCGGTGGGCGTGGGGGCAGGTGTTGTGGCCGATGTGGATGGCGCGATGGCCGCTGGAGCCACAGGTGTAGCGGTTGCAGCCGCTCCCGCCTCGGCCGATTCCAGCACGAGTATCAGCGAACCTTCTGAAACCTTGTCGCCGATCTTCGCCTTGATTTCCTTGACGACGCCGGCAATCGGCGCGGGCACATCGAGTGTGGCTTTATCAGACTCCAGCGTGACCAGTGCGTCTTCGGGCTTGACCGTGTCGCCCGGCTTCACCAGCACTTCGATTATCGGAATGTTCTTGAAGTCGCCGATGGCGGGGACTTTGACTTCGATCAGCTTCGGCATTAAAAATCCAATAAAAACAAATACTTACAAATCATACGCGAATATGCCCATCACCAAACACCACATACTTGAGCGAGGTCAGCCCCTCCAGCCCTACGGGCCCGCGTGCATGCAGCTTATCGGTGGAAATGCCGATTTCGGCGCCCAGGCCGTACTCGAAGCCATCCGCGAACCGGGTCGAGGCGTTTACCATCACAGAGCTGGAATCCACGTCGCGCAGGAATCGGTCCGCGCGCCTCCGGTCCGAGGTGACGATGGCGTCGGTGTGCTGCGAGCCGGACCTGGCGATGTGCGCCATGGCTTCGTCCAGCCCCTTGACGACGCGGATCGACACCACCGGCGCTAGCCACTCGGTGTAGTAGTCCTCCTCGGTGGCGGCCTTCGCCGCCGGCGCGAGCCTACGGGCGGCCTCGTCGGCGCGCATCTCCACGCCCTTTCGCGCGAAGATGGCGCCGCTCTCCGGCAGCACCTTCGGCGCGATGGCCTCGGCCACCAGCAGGGTCTCCAGGGTGTTGCAGGTGCCGTACCGCTGCGTCTTGGCGTTGTCGGCGATTTTCACCGCGAGCTCGGGGTCGGCGCGGTCGTCG
>SXGR01252343.1_pt1 | contig 13286 bp, 10 predicted proteins | sample 3174711 | NCBI WGS metagenome assembly SXGR01 (sample SAMN11356860, study PRJNA531348) | freshwater metagenome | isolation source: freshwater sample F1-60 | place: China: Fuxian Lake, Yuxi | collected 2017-12-25
GTCGGCTCGCTCAATCGCGACGAGCTAGCGGACCTCCGGAACCAGAAAATCGGCTTCGTGTTCCAGGGGTTCAACCTCCTGGCCCGGACCACGGCGGTCGAGAATGTCGAGCTGCCCATGCTCTATCGTCGGGGCGGCCAACGCTTCAACAACCCGCGTGAACGCGCCCTGAAATCCCTTGAGCGGGTCGGCCTCGGCAAGAGGACCGACCACACCCCCAGCCAGCTGTCCGGCGGACAGCAGCAGCGCGAGGCCATCGCCCGGGCCCTGGTCAATGAGCCGACCCTCCTGCTCGCAGATGAGCCGACCGGCAACCTCGATTCCCGGACGAGCATCGAGATCATGGACATCTTCCAGGAGCTCAACGCTGCCGGGATGACCCTGGTCATGGTCACCCACGAGCTCGACATCGCCAGCTACTCGACCCGCATGGTCATGATGCGCGATGGCCGCGTGGTGACAGACCGTCCTGTTGAACAGCGGCTCAACGCCAAGGAGGAGCTGGCCCGGCTCACGCAGGAACAGGCCGCCGTCAAACTCGCCTGAACGGAGCGCCCCATGATCATCCTCGCCGCCTTCAAGATCGCCTTCACGGGCCTGCGTCGGAACCTCCTCCGATCGCTGCTCACCATGCTGGGCATCATCTTCGGCGTCGCCGCCGTCATCGCGGTCGTCAGCCTCGGCAATGGGGCCAAGGCCCAGGTCGAGAAGCAGATCTCCACACTCGGCCAGAATGTTGTGATGGTCATGTCCGGCGCCGCCTCGCGTGGTGGGTTCCGCATGGCGTTCGGGACGTCTGGGACCCTGACCCTTGGGGACTTCGACTCGATCCGGAAGGAGGTCGAGGGCGTCGCCGGCGTCAGCCCCGAGGTCCGCAGCTTCGCCCAGGTCGCGGTCGGCAACCAGAACGCAAACCCGCAGATCATGGGCGTTGGATCCGACTACGCCGACATCCGCACGTGGCGCTTCGCGTCCGGCGACAACTTCACCGAGGCCGACGTCCGAAACGCCAACAAGGTTGCTCTGATCGGCAAGACGACCGCCACCCAGCTCTTCGGAGGCGAGGATCCGGTCGGACAGATCCTCCGCATCAAGAATGCCCCGTTCCGGATCGTCGGCCTCCTCTCTCCCAAGGGTGTGAACATGATGGGCAGCGACCAGGACGATGTTGTCCTGGTGCCCTACACCAGCGCCATGAAGCGTCTGACGGGTGACACGACCTTCCGCTCGCTCCTCGTCCAGGCCGTCGAACCGACGCTGCTGACCTCGGTCCAGGCCCAGATCACGGAGCTCCTGCGCCAGCGGCATCGCATCCAGCCTGGACGCGACGACGACTTCCTGGTCCGGACCCAGCAGGAGATCAGCGAGTTCGCGACGGAAACGTCCCGAGTCCTGACACTGCTGCTCGGTGGCGTGGCCGGCGTGTCGCTGGTGGTCGGAGGCATCGGGATTATGAACATCATGCTGGTGAGCGTGACGGAGCGTACCCGTGAGATCGGACTGCGTCTGGCGGTCGGTGCGCGGGGACGCGATATCCTGCTGCAGTTCTTGATCGAGGCGCTGACGCTTTCGGTGGTGGGTGGATTGCTTGGAATTGGCCTCGGCTGGTGGGCGTCCGATTGGCTGTCGGGCATGATGCAGAGTCCGACATTAATCGCGGCGAACTCGGTGGCCCTGGCGTTCGGCTCTGCGGCGATGATCGGAATCGTGTTCGGATTCTTCCCGGCGATGAAGGCCTCGCAGTTGGATCCGATCGAGGCGTTGCGGTACGAGTGACCGGGTTCGCAGAGAGGGGACTCACGCTGAGACGCAGAGACGCGGAGGAAGAGGTGATTGGATTGCACGCAGAGTCACCTCGATTGAGTTGGTTTTCGAAGCCGAAGGATTCGATGGGTGGGTGATGCAGTGCCCTGCATCAGTTGGGCGCGGGAGTGCCCCTCATCGGTAGGGACCTGGTCCCACAGGACCCCATCTTCCTCACGTGGGGTTTGACCGATCTGCGGATCCAACCGGGTTCCTCTGACGCGGGAGCGGATCCCGTCCCCCTTCACGGGTGCACCACACGTGGCGCGTTGAGATGGGGACGAGCGGGACCTCATCCCTACCTTTGTTTTCTCCCCGTCTTTGCGTCTTGGCGTGAGTTCCTTCTCCCCCCGCGGGGTCTACAGCCGCCGCAGTCCGGGATCCTCCGGCGCCTCGGCAAGGAGTTCGGCAACGGTCCGTCCGTGTCCGATGAGCACGCGGTGCGGGACCAGTTCGGCCAAGGGGGCCAACACAAATCGTCGCTGGTGTGCCCGGGGATGCGGTAGGACAAGGCGGGGGGACTCGAGGATCAGGTCCCCCCAGGCGATCAGATCGAGATCCAGCGGACGGGCCTCGTTCAGCACCGCCTTCGGACGACGCCCCGCCTGCCGCTCGAGCGCCTGCAGCCGGTCCAGCCAGGACTCCGGCGTGTCGCCGGAAAAAGGTGTCGCTATCGCCACCGCATTGACGAACCGCGGTGATCCCGGCGGGCAGTCATCGGGGGTGCTCGACCAGAACGACGAGGTCCGCAGGGGAGTCGACGAGAGTCGCCGGAGTTCCTCGAATGCCGTGCGCAGCTGGGCCTCGGGTTCCCCGAGATTCGCGCCGAGGGCGATGAGGATGTCCACTCCCTTTGAGGTCATGGATGTCGGAGGTGGAGTCCGGTGGCCCGTTCCGCCGGGGCGGTCCGCCACCGAGACCGATCAGTGGAGTCCGAGCACATCCTGCATGCTGTAGATGCCGGGAGGACGTCCGACGGCCCACTGGGCGGCGCGAAGGGCTCCCAGCGCGAAGGTGTCGCGGCTGCTGGCCTTGTGGGTCAGTTCCACCCGCTCGCCGTTGGCTGCGAAGATCACGGTGTGGTCCCCGACCACATCGCCGCCCCGCAGGGCATGGATGCCGATCTCGTCGGCGGTGCGCTCGCCGGTGATGCCGTGGCGACCGTGTCGGAGCGCCTCGGCAAGCTGGACCTTCCGGACGTCGGCCAGGATCTCCAGCAGGGTGGTGGCGGTGCCGCTCGGGGCGTCCTTCTTGAGACGGTGGTGCATCTCGACGACCTCGAGGTCGAAGGAGGGACCCAGGATCTCGGCTGCCTTCCGGGTGAGCCAGAACAGGGTGTTCACCCCGGTGGAGTAGTTGGAGGCCCAGACGATGGGGATGCGTTTCGCGGCGTTCCGTATGGCCTCCTTCTCAGGCTCGGAATGCCCGGTGGTGCCCACGACGAGGGCCTTGCCGCGTTCGGCACAGAGGGCGGCGACACCCGGGGTCACGTTGTGGAACGAGAACTCGATGACGGCGTCACACGTGTCGAGCACCGCGCCGAGATCGTCGCCCTGGTCGACCGCTGCGGTCACCTGGAGTTCCGGGTTGCGGGCGGCGCACTGGATGAGGGCCTGGCCCATGCGGCCCTTGGAGCCGTTGATGAGAAGTCGCGTCACAGCCCCTCCAGTACCAGCACTCGGCCCCGGGCTGAAGGCCAATCCAAGGCGGAGGCGATCCCAAGGCCTCGATCCGGACAGACCGTGGCCGTCGATCGCAAGGTGCCCCTCAGCGCAGGAGCCCCTGCTGCCGCAGGGTCTGGTCCAGAATCGCGAGGGATTTGTCGCCGATTGGCACCAGCGGGAGCCGCACCTCGGGGTCGATCTCCCCCATGAGGGCGAGGGCCGCCTTCACCGGGACGGGGTTCGTTTCGATGAAGAGGTTGCGGAACAGCGGATACAGCTTCGCGTGGAGCTTCTGGGCTCCCTTGAGGTCGCCCTTGAGGAAGCGTTCCACCATCTGGCTGACGGCCTTCGGGGCGAGGTTGGAGGCGACGGAGACAACACCGCTGGCGCCGACGGACAGGAAGGGCAGCGTGAGGGAGTCGTCGCCGCTCAGGATGGTGAACTTCGGGGGCAGGGCGGCACGGAGCTGGCTGACGCGGTCGCAGGAGCCACCGGCCTCCTTGATCGAGACGATGTTCGGGCAGTCGGCGGCGAGGCGGGCGACGGTCTCGACGGCGATCTCGATTCCGCAGCGGCCCGGGATGCTGTAGAGCATGAGGGGCAGGCGGGTGTTGTGGGCGATGGCCCGGAAATGCTGGTAGAGGCCCTCCTGGGTCGGCTTGTTGTAGTAGGGAGCGACCTGGAGGGACGCATCCGCCCCGGCAACCTCGGCCCGCTGGGTGAGCTCGATCGCCTCGCGCGTCGAGTTTGCCCCGGTACCGGCAATGACGGGGATCCGGCCTGCGACGGTCTTCACGGTCAGCTCCACCACCCGGATGTGTTCGTCGTAGTCGAGGGTGGGGGATTCACCGGTGGTGCCGACAGGGACGATGCCAGAGACGCCTCCCTTGACCTGGCTGCGGACCAGTCGGACAAGGGCGTCCTCATCCAGCTGGCCCTGGTGGAAGGGGGTGACGATGGCGGTGAAGGTTCCTTTGAACATGGCGACGACCCGGGAACCCTCCGGGAAAATCCGTCTGCAAGGGAAGGGGTTTTTCCCAGGGCAGCCACCCTTCGGTTTTCCGGAGGGGACTCACGCCGAGACGCGAAGACGCGGAGTAAGAATAGGAGCGAGGGAAAAAGGACGAGGGGATGCAGGATGTCTCTGAGCGGAACGCCGAAGGCGTCCATGGGTGGGTGATGCAGTGCCCTGCATCACGGGGCGCGGCAGCGCCCCTCGTCGGTAGGGACCTGGTCCCTCAGGTCCCCATCTTCCCCGCGAGGTTTGGCGGATCGGTCCAGCCAGTCGGGACCCTCTGACGCTGCAGACAACCCCGTCCCCTTTCACGGGTGCGCCACGCGCAACGGATCGAGATGGGGCCGCGAGGGACCGCAGCCCTACCGTGTCCTTCCTCCACGTCTGCGCGGGCCTGCATCACTGGGCGCGGGAGCGCCCTCCGGTAGGGACGCGCTCCGTTGCGTCCCCATCTAGACCGCGAGGGTTGAGCGGATCGACCGCTGCAGGCGGGTTTCTCTGACGCCTTTGAGGACCCCATCCCCCTTCACGGGTGCGCAACGCGTGACGGGTTGAGATGAGGCCGTGACGGACCGCAGCCCTACCGTGTCCTTCCTCCACGTCTCGGTGTCTCCGTGTGAGTCCCTCTTTCCCCGGGGGTGTTTCTTGTTTCTGGGCCGTGACTTGACGCCCGGCGTGTCGGGCCTCCACGTTGGCTTCCTCGGGTGGCATTCCCCTCGCTGTGAGATTCCTGCAACGGAATCCCTGCGGCTGTGTCTTCTGAGGATCGAAAGAGTCATCATGGCGACTGGAAAACGGAATTCGGGCCGAACCCTCCTGCTGTCCCTCCTCGGAGTGGCCGTCCTCGGCGGGGGTGGGGCCGCGGCGTACTTCAAGACCCGGACCCAGGTCCTCACGGTCCAGACCGAACGCGTCGCCCGACGCAACCTGGTCGAGACCGTCACCGCGACCGGCAAGATCCAGCCCGTCCTGCAGGTGAAGATCAGTCCGGAGGTCTCCGGCGAGATCATCGAGCTGCCGGTCAAGGAGGGGCAGGCCGTGAAGAAGGGCGACCTGCTCGTGCGGATCCGTCCTGACACCTACGAGGCGGCCCGCAACTCGGCCAATGCGGTGTTCCGGACGGCCGAGGCGGACCTCGCCACGGCGGTGGCCCAGCAGAGCCAGGCGGACGTCGAGCTGCGCCGGGTCCAGCAGCTGTTCGAGCGGAAGATCGTGGGCGAGGCGGAGTACGACACGGCCAAGACCACCCGGGAGGTCCGGTCCGCCCAGACCTCCGCCGCCCAGCACCGCGTCGACAACGCCAAGGCGTCGGTCCGACGCGCCGAGGAGGACCTCCTCAAATGCACCATCTACAGTCCCATCGACGGCACCGTCTCAAAGCTGACCTCCGAGACCGGCGAACGGGTGGTCGGCACCGGCATGATGGCGGGCACCGAGATCATGGTCGTTGCCGACCTCACCAAGATGGAGGCCCGGGTCGAGGTGGGTGAGGTGGATGTGCCGCTGGTCGGCCTGGGCCAGGCGGCGCGACTGGAGGTCGACTCATTCCGCAACCGCAAGTTCAACGGCAAGGTCACCCAGATCGCGAACTCCTCGAAGACGGGACTCGGGGCTGCCGCGGCCTCCGCCCAGCAGGACGCCACCAAGTTCGAGGTCCGCATCCGGATCCTCGACCGCGAGCGGTTCCTTCCCGGCATGTCCGTCACAGCCGACATCGAGACCCGCTACCGGACCAACGTCCTCACCGTCCCGATCCAGTCGGTCACGACCCGCCTGCCCACCGGCCTCGAGAAGACGGACGCCAAGGCCGAGGCGAGGGAAAAGATGGAGCAGCGGGAACTGCAGGAGCTCGGGGCGGTTCCGGACAAGCGCCGGGACAAGACCGAGAAGCCCATCGATGTGGTCTTCACCGTGGTGGACGGCAAGGCGCGCCAGCTCCCGGTGAAGCGGGGGATCAGCGACGACACCCACTACGAGATCTTCGAGGGGGTGACCGAGGGCCAGGAGATCGTGAGCGGCAGCTACAAGGCGATCGCCCGGGAGCTCGACATCGACCTTCCGGTCCGGGTCGACAACCAGCCGAAGGACACGGCGACACCGTCTTCCCCGTAGCCCGCTCCACCGCGAGGATCCCATGCCCCTGATCCGCATCCGCGATCTGACCCGCCACTATGTGATGGGTTCCGAGACGGTCCACGCCCTGCGTGGGGTGTCCCTCGACATCGAGAAGGGGGAGTATCTCGCGATCATGGGTCCGTCCGGGTCGGGCAAGTCGACCCTGATGAACCTGTTGGGCTGTCTCGACACCCCCAACAGCGGTTCCTACGAGCTGAACGGCACGAATGTGGCCGACATGGACGACAACGCCCTGGCGGAGGTCCGGAACCGCGAGATCGGGTTCGTCTTCCAGAGCTTCAACCTCCTGGCGCGGTCGGATTCGCTGCACAATGTCGAGCTGCCCCTCGTGTATGCGGGGGTGCCGGTGGAGGAGCGGTTGGAACGGGCGCGTCAGGCGCTGGCGAACGTGGGTCTGGCCGAACGGATGCATCATCGTCCCAACGAGCTTTCCGGCGGCCAGCGCCAGCGGGTCGCGGTGGCCCGGGCTCTGGTCAACACCCCGAGCATCGTCCTGGCCGACGAGCCCACCGGGAACCTGGATTCCCGGACCGGCGAGGAGATCCTGGGCCTGTTCGAGCAGCTGTCGCGTCGCGGCAACACGATCATCGTGGTCACCCACGAGGAGGACGTGGCCCAGCATGCCCGGCGGATCCTCCGCATCCGGGACGGGTTGATCGCCGACGACGAGATCAACCCGAGGCCCCGCAGCGCCGGAGCCTCGAGCCTCCACGTCGCATGACCCTGGCTTCGGAGTTCCGCGAGGCGGTTCGGATCGCCTGGTCGTCGCTGCGGTCGAACGTCCTCCGGACCTCCCTGACCACTCTGGGGATCGTCATCGGGATCCTGACCGTGACCCTGATGGGCACGGCGATCGCGGGGCTCAACTCGGCGTTCCGGAAGAGCGTCGGGGCGATCGGGGCCGACGTGCTCTTCATCCAGCGGTTCTCGTGGTTCTCGAGCGAGGCCGAGTGGCGGGCGAGCCGCAACCGGAAGGAGCTGACCCTCCAGAACGCCCGGGACGTCGAGCGTCTCTCGACCTTCGCCAAGGCGGTGAGCGTGGAAAGCAACGGTCGAGGGACGGTCCAGCTCGACCGTCGCAAGGCCAAGGGGGTCTGGGTCGCCGGGAACACCGACCAGAGCCTCGAGGTCCGGGGCCTCACGCTGACGGCGGGACGCTGGCTCTCGCCCGGGGACGTGCAGGCGGGGCGGGCGGTCTGCGTGATCGGCTCCTACATCGCCGAGAAGTTCTTCCCCTACGGCGGCGCGGTGGGGTCACGGATCAAGCTCAATGGGATGCCCTTCGAGGTGGTGGGGGTGCTCGACAGGCAGGGGTCGTTCTTTGACGGGACCAATCTCGACAACCAGATGGTGATCCCGATCACCCGGTTCACCGAGGAGATGACCCGGTTCCCGGACTTCTCCATCGCGGTGAAGGTGCGGAATCCCGAGCTGATGGAGGAGGCCCGACAGGAGCTGACCGGGATCATGCGCAAGCTCCGTCGGGTGCCGCCGGATGCGCCGGACGACTTCTCGATCAACCAGCAGGAGGCGATCGTGGCCTTCTTCAACCGCGTCGGAGGCACCATCGCCCTCGTGGCCCTGTTCATCACGAGCCTGTCGCTGTTCGTCGGCGGCATCGGGATCATGAACATCATGTTCGTGAGCGTGGCCGAGCGGACCCGGGAGATCGGCATCCGGAAGGCGATCGGAGCCAAGCGTCGGACGATCCTGGTCCAGTTCCTGGTCGAGGCCGCGTCGATCACCCTGGGGGCCGGCGTGGTTGGGATCCTCATCGCATGGCCCCTGACGCTGGTGATCGACCAGTTCCTGGCGGCGACGATGCCGTGGTGGCTGGTGGGTCTGGCATTGTTGATCTCGACCGCCACCGGGGTGGTGAGCGGCTTCCTCCCGGCGTGGCGGGCGGCGGGGATGGATCCCGTGGACGCCCTCAGGGCCGAGTGAAATCCCGCATCGAAGCCCCATGAAACCCCGGATCCCACTTGACACGGAGCTTCGCGAGGCGTTGGGCATGGCGTTCCATGCGATCGGCGCCCACAAGCTGCGATCGGCCCTCACGCTCCTCGGCATCCTGATCGGAGTCTTCAGCATCATCCTGGTGGCGACGGCGATCCAGGCCCTGCAGCGGAACATCGAGCGGGAGATGGCCCAGCTGGGCAGCCATACGTTCCAGATCCAGCGCTTCCCGGCGATCCATGTGGAGGACGACGACGAGACGATCGATCAGTATCTGCGCCGGAAGCGGTTCTATCTGGACACGGCCCGCCAGCTGGAACAGCGGGCGACGCTGGCGCGTCATGTCGGCGTGGTGGCGGAGGTCGACCGCGGCGAGGCGGCGTCGGACTACGGCAAAACCCCACCGACGGTGTCGCTCCGCGGGATGTCTGCGCCTGCCTTCGAGACCCGGAGCCTCGTGGTCGAGGAGGGGCGCGCGCTGGCGGAGTCGGATGAGGAAGCCTCGCGGCCGGTGGCGGTGCTTGGGGCGGACCTGGCGAAGAAGCTGTTCCCGTTCGGATCGGCCCTCGGCCAGACCATCCTCTTCAAGGGCATGCGGTTCTCCGTGGTGGGCGTGCTCCAACCCAAGGGGAGTCTGTTCGGTTCCAGCCAGGACAGCTTCATCGCGGTACCCATCACCTGGGTGCTGCGCCGATACGGACGGGAGACGCCGCTGTCGATCCAGGTCCAGGCCCCCAGCCAGGAGGCGTTCCCGGATGTCATGGAACAGACGCGCGGGATCCTGCGTCAGCTGCGGAAGACGCCCCCGGGGGCGCCGGACGACTTCGAGATCGTGTCGAACGACTCGCTGATCACGCAGTTCCGGACCATCACCCTGGCCGTGCGGGCGGGGGCTGGGATCATCAGCAGCATCGCCCTGGTGGCGGCGGGGATCGGGATCATGAACATCATGCTGGTGAGTGTGACGGAGCGGACCCGGGAGATCGGGATCCGTCGTGCGATCGGGGCCAAGAAGCGGAACATCATGACCCAGTTCGTCCTGGAGGCCGTGGTCCTCAGCGAGATCGGCGGCATCCTCGGGGTGATCCTTGGGATCGCGGTGGGCAATGTCGTGCCGATCCTGCTCAAGGTCCCTGCGGTCCTGCCGTGGGATTGGGCGCTGATCGGACTCGGGGTGTGTTCGCTCGTGGGCGTGGTCTTCGGGACCTATCCAGCCTGGAAGGCGGCGAACCTCGATCCGATCGAGTCGCTCCGATACGAGTAGGACGGGTCGTGGCATCGCCGGGCTGGTCCGGAGGCGGGGTGGGTGCTGCAGTGCCCTGCAGCACTGGGTGCGGAGCACCGACCGGGGTCGTGGGGTACGGCTGCGGTTTCGGCTGGGGAGACCCCTGGGCTGGGGTCTGCAATCCCACGAGGTCTGGGCCGCAGTGGGGGAGGCGGGCGCGGTGCGCCCGGTTCCGCAGGGCACTGCGAAACCCATCATGGGTTTCGCCCCTCAGCCCTTGGGGGCGAGCCGTTTCTGGGTTTCCTCGACCCAGCGGGCCTGCGGGGGCATGAGGAATCGGGGCTCGATCTCGCGGTAGGCCGACAGGGCGGCGGCGGCGTTGCCGCGGCGGGCATTGAGCTCGAAGTAGCCCAGCTGGAGCTGGGTCCGGTAGGAGCTCTCGAGCCCCCGTCGATCGATGCGGTCGAGCTGTTCGGCGGCGTCGTCGAGCCGCCCGTTCTGGAGGAGGGCAAGCGCGTGGTTGATCTGGGCGGCCCGGCTGGTGGGATCCTTACCGAGCTGGCGGAGGGTCAGCTCGATGGCGAGCGGGGCGTTGGTGCGTTCGATCAGCAGGGCCGCGGCGTAGTTGTTGATGAAGATCGGGTTGTTGGTCGCGAGCTCGTAGCCCTTTGCCGCAGCCTGGCGCATGACCTCGAACTGCCGGGCCTGGTAGGCGGCGCTGACCACCTGGAACCAGTACTGGGCCAGCCCACCGAATTCCTTCTCAAGCTTCCGGAGCAGCGCCGTGGCATGGGTGTGCTGACCATGCCTGTTCAGGAGCTGGGCCATCCGGTAGCTGGTGAGGGGATTGTTGGGCGGGAAATCGACGCACCGGGCAAAGGCGGTCTCCGCCGGTCCGGTCTTGCCCACCTGCAGCTCGGCGATGCCCTGAAGCATCCAGGCGTAGCTGTTGAGGTCGGGTGAGATCCGCTCCATCGCACGGAGCCCGATGGCCAGTGCCCGGAGGTCATCCCATCGCTTGAGCCGGATGAGCAGGTCGGCCTGCCGCTGCCAGATCTCCGGGTTGAAGTCGAACCGCGCCACCTGTTTCTCGAGGAAGTCCGCAGCGAACGGGGTGAGTCCCAGTTCGAGATACAGATCCGTCATCTGGAGGGCGTCGGAGGGACTGTCCGGTGGGTTTGAATACCGCTGGGCGAGCTCCGCGGCCCGCTCGCGCTGGCCGGCGTTCACCAGCAGCCGCCAGTGGTTGAGGTGGTCCGACACGCGGTCGGCATGGCGGTCGACAATCGCGGCGAGCGACTGCTCGTAGGCGTGGATGTCGGCCCGTGAGCAGCCCACCGAGAGGGTGAGGCGGTTGGCCAGCACGGTCGTGGTCGGATTCTGACGCGCCCGGGCGAGGCGTCCGGCTCCCGGATGCAGCGTCTCGGCCGGACCCCATCCCGCCTCCCACGCCGCGCGGTACAGGGGCATGTCCGGGGCATTCTCCACGTCCTTCCGGTATCGATCCCAGGCGGTGCCGAAGGCGTCCATGTAGCCGAGGTGGAACTGGGACTTGAGGTATTCCCGGGCCTGCACCGGGGTCAGATTCGTCTCGATGGGACGCAGCAGGCTGGCCACGTAGCTGTCCTGTCCGTAGAGGCTGAACAGCCGGGCTGCGAGATCGAGATCATCACGGTTGGTGCGGGTCAGACGCAGCAGCCAGAGGGCGTGGCTGGCCCCGGACCGGAGGTGTCGCTTGTCCGGTACCGGTTGCCGGGCGATCAGGGAGACGAGGCCCCTGGAGAGCGTGGGATCACCGGGGTCGTTGGCCACGGCAAGCTGCCATCCCAGAATGGCGGCATCCATCTGGCCGGCGGTCTCCGACGACCGGGCCGATTTCGACAGCGACCGGGCCTGGATCTTGTCCAGCAGGGCAACGTGGATGACCGGCAGGAATCCCTCAGGTGTCGATCGGAATCCCTTCGGCAGGAGGATTGCGGTGGAGACGACGAGGAGGGTCACCAGCGCGAGACCGAACCGGAAGTAGCGGTCGTTGATCAACTGCCGGAGCAGCGGGGACCTACGGAGGGTCTCGTCGTTGATCATCCCCTCGCCGGGAGGCGAGGGCTTCGTGGGAGGCGTTTCCATGGGATCATCCGAGGCTGTCGTGACGATGCCCGTCGATGTCCGGAGCGTCCAGTGGCAGTGCCCGATCCACCGGCCCAGGGAGAGGTGTCGGGCCGAGGGCGTCTCAGGACCCCGGCGTGACCGAAAGCAGGACCGATCCGGGGTGTGCGATGAGGGTCGGGGTCCGCAGGGACGCCCCGAGCAGGACGAATCCGCCGGCCGGGATGTCCACCGTCTCGCCGCCGCCCGACGCGGTCAGGTGTCCCCGGACGACCCCGAGCGCCCCCGGTGTTCCAGGGCGCCTCGGATCGGGGAGGGGCCCGCCCGCCCCGACCTGCAGCTCGTCGATGTGGAACAGCGGATGCCGCACCAGTTCCCGGAGCCTGTCGGTTTCCCGGGAGCGGGCGGTGGCGTCGATGAGTCCCGGCTCGAAGTCATCGAAGTCGATCGAGGCCATGGAGGCCTCGAGGTGAAGCTCCCGAGGTTTCCCGTCGAGACCGACCCGGTTCCAGTCGAACACGCGGTAGGTGGTGTCGGAATTCTGCTGGATCTCGAAGACCAGGTTGCCCCCGCCGAGGGCGTGGACCCGTCCGCTCGGGACGAACATCGCATCCCCGGGGTGGGTGTCGTGGGCGTGGAAGCAGTCGGCCACGGTCCCGTCGGAAACCTTCCGCGAGAACCCTTCACGGGTGACCCCCTGTCGGAGGCCGACATAGATGCGGGATCCCGGACGGGTGTCGGCGAAGTACCACATCTCGGTCTTGGGTTCCCCGCGCAGCGTGGCGGCCTTGTGGGCCGGTGGATGCACCTGGAGGGAGAGGTCGTCGGTGCAGTCCAGGAGCTTGATGAGCCAGGGAAACCGCTCGTCGGGGGCGGTGTCGCGTCCCAGGAGGTCGTGTCCACGGTGGGCCATCAGCCACCGGAGGTCGCGGCCGGCAAAGGAGCCCGAGGCGACGACGGAGACGCCTTCGGGTCGGTCGGTGATCTCCCAGGACTCACCGATCGGGACGCGTTCCGGAAGGGGTTTGCCGAAGGTTTCGGCGAGCCGTCGGCCTCCCCAGATCCGTTCCTTGAGGATGGGGGTGAAGGTGAGCGGGGGGAGTTCCGCCATGGGTCGGATCAGGCGGCGGGTGCCGAGGTGGGCTGGTGGACGTGGCCGAGGGCCCGGAACTTGGCGTAGCGGACCGACAGGCGATCCTTGGCCGGCAGAGCCTGAACTTCATCGAGGTGCCTCAGAAGCGCCTCCCTGAGGTGGACCGCGGTGGCGGCGGGATCCTGATGGGCACCGCCCTCGGGTTCCCGGACGACCTCGTCGACCAGCCCGAGCGCCTTGAGATCCGTCGCGGTGATGCGGAGGGCGGCGGCGGCCTTGGCGGCAGCA
>SXGR01241399.1_pt1 | contig 13285 bp, 8 predicted proteins | sample 3174711 | NCBI WGS metagenome assembly SXGR01 (sample SAMN11356860, study PRJNA531348) | freshwater metagenome | isolation source: freshwater sample F1-60 | place: China: Fuxian Lake, Yuxi | collected 2017-12-25
AGCCGTGTTTCCTGTTGTTCCACTAATAGATCCAGCCGCTCCAGCCGTACTTGATCTCACATCAAAGGATCCGCCTCCAGCGGTTGCTTTTGTTACACTAAACGTAGGAGAGGCTACCCAACTTACTGTATTTGTTGGATAAGCAGTCCAATTAAAGGTTTGAGAAAAAATACTAGTAAAAATAAAACAGAATACTAGTGTTAATGTGTTTTTTATAAAAGCCATAAAATTATGTATTAATAACAACCAATATTATAACAAAATAAAATTAGGTGGTAGAGTGCCACCCCCCTCTTAAATAATGATTTATATCGCCATAAAATAATATATTTGAAATAGAAACTATTGACTAAACTATATGGAAAACCATAAAATCAATTATAAAGTATACACTATAGTTCTAATAATAGCTTTGTTTTGCTTATCTTTTAATGGCTTTGCTCAGTATCCCTATGAAATAAATAAATTATTAAAAGAGGTAAAAGAAGCTTCTTTTGGTGATTCGGCTACCCTTTTTAAAATTGGAAACCAAACCATTCTTAAAACTTCTCAAACAAAATACAAAGGAGCAGAGGCAGAAGTAAATATTTACTATGGTAACTATTTTTATTACACGCGTAATATTGATCGTGCAAAATTTTATTTTGAAAAAGCAAAATCAATAGCCCAAACATTTTCTAATACACACATCGAAACACTAGCTAACATTCGACTCATATTTATTGATTACGAATTAGGAATTAACGAAGGTGCCGAACAAGACTTTCTTAATTTACTGCTTGAAACCAAACAAACTAAAGATTTCGAAAATCATGCTGAGTTATTGAATTTATTAGGAATTATAAAAGAATCAAAAAATGAATTACAAGCCGCAGCAGAGTTATACATTGAAGGATTAGCATTTTCTGAATCACACGGCTTACCACATTATCCATCTGTTTTTAGAAACAATCTTGGCTTAATTAAATTATATTCCAATCAAACTGATGATGCGTTAATTGATTTTGAGAAGGGTTTAGAATCTGCTAAAAATGAAAATGATAAAAATTTAGCAAGTCATATTCAAATTAATATTTGTTTGATTTACGTAAAGAAAAATCGTGTAAAAGAAGCCTTAGAGATTTTTAATGATGTTATTAATTATACCCGTTTAAATAATCATCCTAGAGAATTATCGGCCGCATTTATTAATATTGGTGCAGAGTTTAATAGATCCAATAAACCAGAACTAGCTTTAGCTTACCTTGATTCATCCATTAATATTTTAGAAAAAACAGAATTACATTCTGAATTAACGGAAGGCTATCTTGGAAAAGCAGAAGTGTTAATAAGCTTAAAGAAAAACAACGAAGCAAAAAAAATTCTTGAGTTAGCAAAAGCATTATTTGTAAAAACGAATAACTTGAATAACCAAGCAAGCTATAATTATTTACTATATACTATCGAGAACTCTGAGGGAAAACATCAATCTGCTTTAAACTACTATTTATCTTACGAAAACATTAAAGATAGTCTTGAAAAAACATTAAACGGTAAGCTTTTACAAGAACTGCAATTAAAATATAATGTCCAGAAAAAAGAAGTGGAGTTGGAAAAAGAAAAATCTAAAAACTTATTACTAGAACAACAACATCAAGATGAGCGTTTTTTTAAGTGGCTATCTATAGGTATTGCGGTCATCGTTTTGATTTTAGTTATCGGTTCTGTTTACTATTTATATTCTATAAAAATTAGAGAAAAACAAGCTTCTTTTAGCCGACAACTCATAGAAAACATTGAAGAAGATCGTTTACGAATATCCATGGACTTACATGATGATATTGGCCAATCATTGTCGATGATTAAATCAAAAATAACTGTTTTAAAACAAGATTCTGAAGACAAAGTTTTAGAAACTGAACTCGCTAGAGTTATTGAACAAACCAGAGAGATTTCCAAAAACTTATATCCTTCGTATTTGGAAAAAATTGGCTTAGTAAGATCTGTTGCTCGGTTAATGGAAAATATTCAATCCTCAACAAAAATAGAATGTAGCTTTGATGTAACAGATAAGGTAGAAGAATTATCTCTTCAAAGCAAAACTCATATTTATCGCATTTTACAAGAGTGTACAAACAATACGATAAAGCATGCCAAGGCAAGTGCACTAAAAATATCCATTACTGAAAAAAATAGTGAATTTATTCTCATTTACCAAGATAATGGCATAGGCATGTCCTCTAAACAAAAGGATGGACTTGGTTTATTATCGATTTTAGAACGGGCAAAAATTATTAACGGAAGTGTTAATTTTGAAGATAAAACAAATAAAAGTTTTAAATTAACGCTAAAATTCAGCGCCTAAATGAGCCAGATTAATACATTACTAATTGCAGATGATCATCCTATTTTTAGAAAGGGTTTGATGGATTTACTGCAGCACTCTTTTCCGAAAGTTAAAATTATTGAATGCCATAATGGAGCGGAAGCAATTGACGGTATTTTAAAACAAAAGCCTGACATCGCTATTTTAGACATCAATATGCCTGAAGCAAATGGATTAGATGTTTGTAAGCGTGTTATTAAAGAACAATCTACTACAAAAATCATCATCCTTACCATGTATCAGGAAAAGGAAATGATTAAAAACGCCATGTTATCAGGAGCTATGGGCTATATTTTAAAAGATAATGCTGTAGATGAAATTATGGACTGTGTAAATACGGTAGCGAATGGTGAAAACTATATTGGCACTGCTATGTTGCCTTATCATAACGAACTTTCGATTGAAGACAAGAAGAAACAACAATTAGTTGAAGGCTTAAAAGCTTTAAGTCAAGCTGAATTAAAAACGCTTAAGCTAGTAAGTCAAAATAAAACGTCTAAAGAAATTTCGGAGCTATTATTTTTATCCGAAAAAACAGTGGAGAATTATCGCTCTCGTATTTGCCAAAAATTAGAATTGCCTCCTCGTAATAATAGTTTAGTAATTTGGATTAGCGAGAATAAAGAGCTGTTATCCTATATCAGCGAGTTTTAGTTTATATACATAAGCATGTATAATTATTGTTACCATTTTAAGGGTGACGTTAAATTAAATTCAATATACTTTTACGATTAATGTTATTTTCTTATCAATGACTTAATAATAACCTTAATTCATTGAAATAATTTAGCGAAATGAAACATATTTTCGCTCTCTTATTTATTTCCTTAACGGGAATTTCTCAAACCGTATCCCGTGGCCCCTACTTGCAGCAAGCAACGCCCACTAGCATTATTGTTAAATGGAAAACGAGTACAGCTACTAACACAAAAGTAAACTATGGTCTTTCTCAGTCAAATTTGAGTATGGCTGTTACTAATACGGTGTCATCAATCAATCATGAAATAAAAATTACAGGTTTACAACCCTACACAAAATATTATTACACTATTGGCACAACAACTTCTACATTAGTTACTACTGCTCCCGACATTTTTTTTAGAACAGCGCCTAATTACGGACAAAAAGGTGATTATCGCTTTTGGGTAGTTGGAGATGCTGGAACTGGTGGGAATAGTCAAAGAGATACAAGAACTTCTTTTTTGAATTACAGTAATAACAAAAACATTGACGGTTGGATTTGGTTAGGCGACAATGCTTATGATGGTGGATTTGATAGCGAATACCAAGCCAACGTATTTAGTAATAATACTTTTGAGGCGCCATTAAAAAATATTGTTGTATGGCCTGCCATTGGTAACCACGATTATAATCATAATATTCCTTTTTCACCTTCTCCAGCTTACTTTGATATTTTCACACTTCCTGCAAATGCAGAATGTGGTGGAGTGCCATCAGGAACTGAAAAATACTATTCTTACAATTATGGCAATATACATTTTGTTGTTCTCGATTCATACGACGTTAGCCGTTCTTCAACAGGAGCCATGGCTACTTGGATTCAAAATGATTTAACAGCTAATACTCAACCTTGGGTAATCGCCTATTGGCATCATCCACCGTACACAAAAGGAAGTCACAATTCGGATAACTCCAATTTTTTAGATGGTGAATTAGTTGATATGCGACAAAATATTATTCCCATTTTAGAAGCAAAGGGAGTAGATTTAGTTTTAAACGGGCATAGCCATGTTTACGAACGCTCTTATTTATTAGATGGACATTATGGCTATTCTGGTTCATTAACTCCTGCTATGAAAAAAGACAATACTTCAGGCAGTTATCCAGGAGATTGTGCTTACCACAAACAAACTCAAGCAACGAGCTCTCACAAAGGAACAGTATATGTGGTGTGTGGTTGTTCTGGAAAAAATGATTCAAGTCCTTCGTCTGGCTGGCCACACCCAGCAATGTATAAATATGAAAATACGATTTATGGCTCAATGGCAGTAGATGTAAAAGACAATAAACTAGAAGGCAAATTTATAACATCAACAGGTACTGTATTTGATTCGTTTACCATTATAAAAAATGCAGGAGGAAGTAAAACGTATACGGTTTGTCCGAATGAACTAATTACTTTAAAATCAACTTTTCCTGACCAAGTAACTTGGTTCCCAGCATCTCAACAATCAGATTCTCTTACTATTAGTACGCCAGTAAGTACTGTAGTATATGCAACAGATTTGGCCGGATGTATTAAAGATACGTTTCATATCAATGTTATTTCTAATCCATTGTGTTCAGTAACTGGGTTAAATGATTTTGATTCGAATGAGTTTTTAGTTTATCCAAGTCTTTTAGAAGAATCCGCTAATCACATAACTATTGAAAGTGTGTACTCGATTCCTGCTGTCATAAAATTGATAGATATTAATGGAAAAGAAATACAAAACAACCAAATAGAATTAACAACTGGCAAAAATACGTTAGCTGTTCCAAACGCTCTTTCATCTGGCATCTACTTCCTAAAAATTACTACTGACTCTCACGAAAAAAACTACAAACTATATGTTAAATAAAATTCTACTTTCGATAACTCTACTTTTTACTATATATAAAACCCAAGCTCAATGTGTTACGACTAATGTTCCTGGAGATTTTATTATTAATTCAAGCATTATTTTATCGGGTACTTATAATGTTAGTGGAACATTTAAAGTAGCGCCTTTTGTTACTGTTTATGTTAAGGCATATTCATCAGGTGGATGTGGCAAACTAATTATTAATGCACAAAAAATTATAGTAGAAGGAACTATTGACGGTAATTATGCTGGTAATGTTGGTGGAACGGGAGGACTAGGTGGAAACATTGTAAGTAGTTTAACAGGAGATCAAACGGCTATTAATACATGCAGCAATAAAGATAATACAGGAATTATTGTGGTGGAGTCTGGAAAATTTGGAAGTAACGGTGTTGGAACTGGTGCTGGATTACAAGGACAAAACGGACAAAATGGTTCTGGTCCAAAACAACAATGTTTAAGTAATGATGATGAATGCGGCATGATTGGAGGCTCTGGCGGTGCTGGTGGTGGAGGTGGTGCAAGTTATGGAGGCATTGGTACTTCGGCAGCAAATGGTGGTAATGGAACAAGTACCTATACAGCAACAGGCGTAAATGTTTCAACTGGTTATATTGTATTTGCAGGTACTGGCGGCGCCGGTGGAAATGCTGGTAACGTTTTTGGTACTGCCACAGGTCCAGATATTGACTTAGGCTCAAGTGGTGCTGGCGGCGGCGGCGGCGGAAGATCTTACGACGTTGGATTGGCTGGCGGAAAAGGTGGTAATGGCGGCGGACTAGTACAATTAATTGCTAGTGATTCTGTAAAAATTATAGGTAAGGTTTTAGTAAACGGCGAAAATGGTGCTAACGGCGGCGATGGAGGTAATGGTGGAATTAGTCCTAATTGTTGTTCGGATGGTTGCGACGATTCTGGCGAAGCAACTTTATCCTGCGGTGCAGGTGCTGGAAGCGGCGGCGGCGGCGGTTCTGGTGGTGGCATTTATATAGAATCACAAACTTTAGCATTAATTACAGGCACCTTACAAAGCAATGGTGGCAATGGTGGTAATAGTGGACAAAAAGGAAATGGAACTACTACTAATTATTCGGGAGGTGTGTTTTGTGGAAATCAAACAATTACTAGCGGTAACGGAAGTCTTGGTAACAAGGGAGGAGCAGCAGGGGGAGGTAGAATTAAAATATTTGTTCCCACTTGTTCGTCTTCAACAGTAAGCCCAATTTATACTATTAACGGCGGCACAGGTTTTACTAACGCTTCAAGCGGAAGCTATCAAGTAATCTGCGGGGTTACGAATTTAAATGAGGCGATAAAAGAACAATATGCTTTAAAAGTATTTCCAAATCCCTTTTCTGAAACGGTAACATTAACATTCAAATTCGATGAAACTCCAGAAAACATGAGTGAAATTAATGTCTTAAATACTTTAGGAATGGTTATCAAAACCATTTCATCAGATGATTTAAAATACAATAGAACGATTCAAATTGATTTATCTGAACTTTCATCTGGCATTTACTTTATAAAAACAACCATTAATAACTTGAGTTATGATTACAAAATTATTAAACAGTAAATTTCTCTTTTTATTATTTACTATTTGTGCCACTAATATAAGCGCACAAGTATTAAGAAGCTCTGCATTAGAAACATGCTTAGCGCCTTTCTATCATGGCGTTGCATCTGGTGATCCAATGCCTGATAAAGTTATTATTTGGACAAGAGTAACGCCTGATACAGTTTCGTCAGACCCAATTTTAGTGTCTTGGCAAATGGCAACAGATACTGGCATGACAAACATTGTTCAAGGCGGTAGTTTAATTACAAGTAATGTAGCTGACTATACTGTAAAGGTAGATGTTACCAACTTAAATGCCAACACATGGTATTATTATGAGTTTGAGTGTAATGGTAAAAAATCACCGAGAGGGAGAACAAGAACAACTCCACTTAACAATGGTGACAGTTTAAGATTTGCTATCGTATCATGTGCTAATTTAGAAGCAGGTTTTTTTAATGCCTATAAAGTTTTATTGAATAGAGCTGATTTTGATGCCGTTATTTGTTTAGGGGATTACATTTATGAATATGAGTCGGGCGGCTATTCTCCTAATGCAACTGCTAATCGTCAGTGGTTACCAGCCAACGAAATTTTATCATTAAGCGATTACAGACAACGCTATTCCACTTATCGTTTAGATGATGATTTGAGAAGATTGCATCAACAATTTCCATTTATCACAATATGGGATGACCACGAATCGGCAAATGATGCCTGGATGAATGGTGCGGAAAATCATACACCTGCAAGTGAAGGTCCTTTTGCCATTAGAAAAGCAAATGCCAAACAAGCCTATTTTGAATGGTTGCCAATTAGGCAACAAGCTGGTGCTACAGACCCTTATCAATTATTTAGAAAATTATCCTATGGTAATTTAGTAGATTTTATTATGTTGGATACACGTCTACATGGCCGCGATTTACAAGCAGGAACTACTGGCGCTACTGTAACCTCAACTACTAGACAGTTATTAGGTACAGATCAATTTACGTGGTTAGGAAACCGTTTAGACTCTTCGGCAGCTCAATGGAAAGTGTTAACTCAACAAATCATGATTGCGCCATTAAAAGTATTTGGCCAAGCAGTAAACGGTGACCAATGGGATGGTTATCCGGCTGAAAGAAATAGAGTGTTTAATCATATTTTATCTCACAATATAACCGATGTTGTAGCTATAACAGGAGATATTCATTCGTCCTGGGCTAACGACTTACCTACTGCTTCTTATAACGGAACTACAGGATCGGGTTCGGCTGGTGTTGAGTTTGTGGGGCCAAGTGTTACGTCTCCTGGTTTAAGTATACCTTTGGGAGCTGCCGCTATACAAGCCTCTAACTCTCATATCAAATATGCTGATCTTTCGCAACATGGTTTTATGATATTAGATGTTAATGCCACAAGAACGCAATGTGATTGGTACTATACAAATACTATTGATAATTCATCAAATGCATATACACATGCAAAATCAATGTGTGTCAATCATTTAGAACGATTTTTAAGAAACACAAACTCCGCAAGCATGCCACGAAATAGTGTGTATGGAATTATGCCTCCTATCTGTCCAAGAGTATTAAATATTTCAACAAGTTTAATTAGCCAAAATAATGTTCGTATACTAAATGTATTCCCTAATCCTGCACAAAAAGAATTAGTGATTAGTTTTTTAGGACAACAAACAAAAAGTGGAAAAGTGACTATGTATAATACGGTGGGTCAAAATATGTTTGAGTTAAGTTTCAACGAAAACGATATTTATAACATCCAGTTGCAATTAGATGTCAGTCATTTAGCTCAAGGTTTATATAATGGTTCTATAGAAATAAATAATCAAACCCTATTTTTTAAATTTGTCAAAGAAGCGGGTAAATAATGTTTTACAAATTTATGGGTAACCCTATAAAAGTAGGCGTTCTGTTTATTGTTGTTATTATTGGTTGTTCTTTTTTCAGTTCAAACGATTCCGCATTTTCTTCAACTGAAAATTATAATTACGTCAATCGTCATACGAATCAGTTAATTTCAATTTTAGATAAAAGTGTCCTGTTAGCAGATTCTATCTTTATAGAAAAAAGATTAAGTCAGTTAAGAGCCAATTATTTCATTGCTAGAAGTTATTATAAACACATCGAATGCTTTTTAGAATACAGCTCTCCCTTTGATGTCAAATACTTTATTAACGGTCCTTTAGTAAAAAAATCCGATTTAGAAATTGGTACACGCATTGTTGATCCGCATGGATTCCAGGTTATTGAAGAACAATTATTTGGTGTTGATTCTATTGATGTTCCTTTATTAGTATCAGAACTAACCTTGTTAAGAGAAAGTTTTAAGGGTTTCAAAAATAAATTAAAAAATATAAACATCAATGACTCTCAAATAATTGAGATGATGCAATTTGAAATGATAAGAATAAGTAGCTTAACCTTAAGTGGCTACGACGCCTCATTTACAAAAACAAATAGCCTTGAGTGTATCAGTGTTTTTGAGGGATGCAGAGCATTATTAGATGGTATCAAAAAGAATAATTTGAAATCTTATCCTACGGAAAATCACCTGAAATTAATTGCACAATTAAGATTAGCTGAAAATTATTGTTCCATCAATAAAAACTATGATTCCTTTAATCGTTTGTTTTTTATCACACAACACATCAAACCTATTTACAAACAATTGGTGAAAATGCATCAAGCAACTATTTTTCCTTATACTCAAGTAGATTATGCCATTAATTTGAATAACGAGAAAGTGTTTGAAAAAGAGTCTTATAACATCAATTACTTTTCAATTCACACGGTTGATACTTTTGGTTTGGCCTCACAAGCAAAATTAGGTGAATTACTGTTTTTTGATCCTGTGCTGTCGGGTAATAATAAACGAGCCTGTGCTTCTTGTCACAATCCTGAAAAAGCTTTTACTGATGGTTTTGAAAAAGGAGTGTCTTACGAAAAAAGTGTATTAGATCGTAACACCCCTTCTTTACTAAATACAATTTTTCAAAAGAATTTTTTTTATGATGGAAGAGCTCGACAATTAGAACAGCAAGCTAACGATGTGCTTCACAATCAAAAGGAAATGAATTCGACTATTGAAGACATGATTAGCAAATTAAACCAAAGTCAAGAGTATCAACAATTATTTAAACGGTCTTTTAAAGGAACTCCCGACACCGTCATAAATTATTATGGCATGTTAAAGGCAATTGCAGAGTATGAAAAAACACTCATATCTATGAATAGTCGATTTGATAAATATATTAAAGGTGATTACAAGCAATTAACTAAACAAGAAATTAATGGATATAATCTCTTTTCAGGAAAAGCATTATGCGGTAGTTGTCATTTTTTTCCATTGTTTAATGGACTAGTGCCTCCTATTTATAATGATACTGAATATGAAGTTATTGGCGTGCCTGAAAAAATGAATAGTAAAGAAATTGATAAGGACCAAGGAAGAATCGTTGTGTCAAGAGTAAATATACATCAATATGCTTTCAAAACACCAACCGTAAGAAATAGTGCATTAACTGGTCCATATATGCACAACGGTGTATATAAAACACTCGACGATGTTATTGATTTTTATAATAAAGGGGGTGGACAAGGACTGGGAATTAATATTCCACATCAAACATTACCTTTTGATTCGTTGCAATTAACTAAACAAGAAATAAGTAACATCAAATCATTTATGTTGTCGTTGACAGATACAACAGGTCTTAACAAAAGACCAAAAAAACTACCATTGTTTAAAGATGAAACATTAAATCATCGAATTGTTGGTGGTGAATATTAATTAATCGATGAGTTTATGTGTTTAATCTAATAACATTTAAACTAACATTAATTTCATATCTACATAAGATTAGTAATTGACATTTGCACAAATATTTTTAAAGCAAATACTATGAAATACATTTATCTATTACTTATAACATCTTTTGTTTTTTCTAGTTGTAAACAAGAACAGAAATCACAGGACCCCGAATTACAAGAAATTGTAAAACGAAATACGATTGTCATCAAGGGTTCTGACACAGAGCTACCGATGGTAAAAGATCTATCGAAAGCGTTTTCGAGAGAACGAAATGACATTATGATTGATATATCAGGTGGCGGAAGTAGTATTGGAATTGAAGCACTAATTAATAACGAAACCGATATTGCAAATTCGTCGAGAGAAATGAAGCCATCAGAAATTGAGCGTGCTAAAAAAAATGGAGTAAATCCAATTCCAATTATGTTTTCAGTTGACGCCTTGGCTATTATCACTCATTCGGAATTAGGAGTTGACAGTTTATCAACGGAGCAACTCACACAAATTTTTTCGGGAGAAATTAAAAATTGGAAAGAATTAGGCGGTCCTGATTTATCAATTGTGGTTTATGGAAGAGATAGTACTTCTGGAACCTACTCTTATTTGAAAGATAAATTTATTAGAGCTCCATATTCTGCCAAAATGAATCATCTTCATGGAAATGCAGATGTTGTAAAAGCCGTACAAAACAATAAAGCGGGAATTGGTTATGCAGGAGTTGGTTTTTTAATGGATGAAAATGGAAAACCAAATGGCAGTATTTGGGCTATGCCTATTTATATTAAAGGTTCTAGCGCTTATTCTCCTTATGAAGTTGCTGCCGTAAAAAAAGGAGATTATGTTTTAACACGACCATTATATCAATATATTAATGGAAAGCCTAGTCAACAAATTTATGACTTTATTATGTCGGAGTTAACACTAAGAGGCCAAGATGTTATTAAAATGCATGGCTATTTTCCTATAAATGATTATCAGGCCGAAATAAATAAATTAAACGGATTGTAATGCGAGCAAATAGTTTTTCTTCTAAAGATTAATCAATTCTATTTCTGAACAAATATTAAACATATCCTAAGTATAAGATAATGTGTTGGACACGATAACTTTTCAACTAGTCGATACTTTTGAAATAGATTATCCAAATCTCCTTACATGAAAAAAGTATTTCTGTTATTTAGTTTAATAGTAAATCAATTACAAGCTCAAACCAATTTAAGCGCAGGTGATATTGCTGTCATTGGTTTTAAAACAAATACAAATACAGATGGGGGGAACGATGCAATCAAATTAGTTAATCTGATTGATTTACAATGCAACACAACTTTTATTATTACTGATAATAATTGGAGAAACAGTTCTCCAATTGGGTGGGCATGTGATGATGACGAATTTGGTTTATTAATTACATGCAACACAACCATTTCTGCCGGTAGCATATTTTATATTGATGTAAGTGCGGCAGGAGGTACAGCAGTCTGTTCGGGAGGCACAATAACCAAAACCGCTATAGGAAATCCATGGGGAACAGACTATGGTTTAAGTAGTGGTGGAGATAATATTTACATTTTACAAGGAACAAGAGTAGCGTCGGTTTTTATTTTTGCAATTAAAAATGGAGTGTTTGCAAACAACACTTGCAGCAATAAAGATCAAGCTGGAATTCCTGCTGGATTAACATTAGGAACAAATGCAATAGAAATGGGCTCAAGTCAAAACCAATGGCATTTCAATTGTGCTTCAAATAATGGAACACGATCAACTATAAGAACAGCTATTTGTAATGCTGCAAATTGGACAACAACTGGTGGACAAAGTTGGAATACAACCTCTGGTGTATTTACTATAACCGACGGAAATTTTCCATCTGGTGTTTTGGCTGTTTCTGGAGCAGGTTGCGGTTGTTTGTCAGGTTGCAATTTAGCATATTCAGGTAGTACAAATTGCACAGGAGTAACAGGAGATTGTTCAGCTGGCTATCAAGCCATGAGTAGAACTATTACTGTTCCTGTTGGTTGTACGTATTCTGTTACTGCCGAAATGAAAAACAGAGGTAACGGTTGTTCATCATCTGGTGCGGATGGCAACTGTCAAACCTGTGATGTTGTTAAAGTAGATGTCTTAAGTGGATCCAAATCCTTTCAACAAGGCGCAAGCAATTCGTCATTGCTTGATAGCTACTCATCAATTGGTCCAAGTACAATAGTTGTGTCTGGGCGTGCAAATAGAGCTGACGAGATTATAACGTATAGTATTAAAGCTACACCGTGCAATTGTTTAACACAACTTTTGCCAATGGAATTACTTGGTTTTAAAGCGAGTGTTGAGGAATCGAGCGTCGTACTAAATTGGGCTACTGCATCAGAAACTAATACAAGTTATTTTATCATTGAACGATCTCAAGATGCGGTGTCTTGGGAAACCATATCTCAAATTGAAGGAGCTGGTAATTCGCAAAATTTAAAAACATATTCTATTTATGACTCATCTCCCCTTGAAAACATTTCGTATTACAGATTAAAACAAGTGGATGATGATGGTAGTTACACCTATTCAAAAATTGAATCCGTTTCATTTAATAAAAACGAAACATTTATAATATATCCTAACCCAAACGAAAACGGAATATTAAAAATCAATGCTATTAATTCTAGTCAATCACAAATAAAATTAATTGATGCCCTTGGTAGAATCATCTATGAAAGTTCTTTAAATAGTTCTTATGCAGAATTAGATTTAACAGCATTTGAAAAAGGTGTTTATATTCTTTTTATAACAAGCGAAGGCACCAATTTTACTAGAAAGATAATATATAACTAGTTTTATGAATAGAATGGTTATACCTATAGGTGTAGATATAAATACCGTTAAAACTATTTTTGGTAGCAAAGATGAAATATTATTTAATCGATTATTAAGCTCTGATTTCTATAAAAAATTTGACGATGAATTAAG
>SXGR01549031.1_pt1 | contig 13285 bp, 10 predicted proteins | sample 3174711 | NCBI WGS metagenome assembly SXGR01 (sample SAMN11356860, study PRJNA531348) | freshwater metagenome | isolation source: freshwater sample F1-60 | place: China: Fuxian Lake, Yuxi | collected 2017-12-25
CTTGGCTCATCTGGGTCTTCGCCACCAGATGCTAAAAGCAAACTGGGTACCCAGTATCCTGATGGACTCTGCTGCCATCCAGAAGCTGGGCGATGTGGATGTTGTGTACCAATATGGAGTACGTCATCACGCCCGTTCCAGCTTACGCTGTAGTAAAAATAGCGACAGAATGGCTTCCGCAGTTGCGCGCTGCAGGGCATAGAACATACCGGGCCAGCCGTCGAAAATATTGCCACGAACGAATAGACAGAACAGCAGCATCACGAACGGCGCCACCACAATCATCCTCCGCAGACGATCCGCCAGACCTAACTCCCCCGACGGCGCTGTAGAAAGCTTTTCTGCTTCCAATTTCATGTAACGCGCCTGGGCCGCGAGCCATTGACCGAGCGGCTTGCGGTCATCGTGAAGAATCCGGCCACTCAGCGCCTGCACCTTGCCGCCTATCTGCAAACGTTGGGTATGGCCATCCTGAACATAACGCGCCCCGGCTCTGCGATACAGCGTGACAACTGGCGGATAGGCTGCGCCGCGTAGTGGCTTGCCGTTGACACAGTATTCGAAACTGGTGAGGTATCCGTTGATCTCAGGATTTTCGGCCAGCCGGGTCAGTTCCTCCAGAAGAGGTTCCGAAAGAACGTAGTCAGCATCGAGGGCAAGTACCCAATCGGTGCGAATGCCAGTCTGCTCAAGGCCGAAATTCCACTGCTCCGCGTGCGTGGTGAACTTCCTCTCAAACACGCGCACGTTCTGCTGGCGCGCCAGAATCTCGCGTGTTCCGTCCGTACTGCCGCTATCTAAGACCACGATGTCTTGAGCCCAAGCCAGCCGCCCCAATGAGCGTTTGATATTGGGTGCCTCGTTGAACGTGAGGAGCAAAGGCGTGATGCTGATTTTCATTGTGACAAAGTCACGATCGGAATTGCGGGGCCTGCCCTCTGGCCGACGACCCGCCGATATCACTCATTTGTGATGATGCGAGGACCTCCCTCCTTCGTGGTAGGTTTTTAAGTCGAGGTGTCGCAAGCAGGGCACCCAAAGCTATGCCAAGGCAAATGAGTACGAAAGGATCGCCAAAAATTTGTGATGCGGTGATAAAGATGAAGATGTTGGCGGCCAGAAAGGCCACCAGCGCCCGCGCCATGATGGACGCACCGCTGCCCACCCGATCCGTGTGAGCCAGAAGTCTGCGGATCACCCGGGCAAGGACCCACAATAACCATGCCGAGACAATCAGGCCCGGTATGCCCAGCTCCACAATGATTTTGCCCAGCCCGCCTTCTGCCGCACCTGTCATTTCTGCATCGACACCGAAATGCTGGCTTCCCTGGCTTACGGCACCGGCACCAAGCCCCAGGAAGCCTACCTGATCGATGGCCCAACCTGCCGACGCGAGCCCCAGCGAATAAAAGCGCTCCAGGGCGTCATCGAACGTACTGCCGCCGCGCTCGCTGTAGGCTTGAAATGCTGAGGAATCTGACAGATCCTCACTCAGGAACAAGAAAATCCCGAATACGCCAACGGCCACGCCGATCAGCGCGAAACCTGCCTTGCGCGCATCCCGGTGCCGTGAGAAGTGCACCAGCACAATGAGTATCCCCATGAAAAGCGCGATCAGGGCCAAGGCTTTGCGGCGGCCCGTCAAATAGATAGCCGGTATCAGCACGGCTATCGCCAACAAGCAGGCGCCGAAGCGCGCCGGGCTGGGCCGCTGCACCGCCAGGATAATGACAAAGCAAGTCGCGGCGCCCATGTGCCAAGCCGTTACCTCCGGGGCGCGCATCAATCCAGTGTGCATGGTAATGATGCCTCGGTCGCCATAAAAGACAATGGCCTCTCCCACATGCTGGAAAATCTTCCAGTCCACCCCCATCCATGTTGCATAAACGCTAAGCGCAACGAGCAGTGCGCATCCCAGATATACCAAGCCTAGATCGCGATATTCCCTTTGGGTCTGGCAAAACCACCACCCTACCCACACTGCTGGGAGTGGGCTCAAGTAAGCGATCAAGCCGATGCCTGCCAGCGGGATCGATCCGAAGTTGACGAGGGTCACCAATGCTTTGAAGAACACCACGCCCGAGAAGATTACAAACGCCCTGAATATCTGGGGGTAGTTGAGGCGCAAGTTCATTGCGGTCGAATGTCCGCCAATCTGTCTGAGCCCGATGGCAAAAACCAGCAGCATGACCACCCCGACCAGCGCCGAAGTGGCGACCGGCTCGCCGGGTGTCAGCTTTCGGGCTACGTCCTGCGCAAAGCCTGTGAGCACGATGAAAAACATGCCGCTGCGCCAACGAGCGTTTACCTGTACAAACAGGACCAATGCACATGCCGCCGCGACAATGATGATAATGGGGTCCACTGATGGATGCTTTCTGCGTGTCTGGCTTGCGGGGGGGCTTCAGGCCGGGCGGCTGCGCCAACGATGCAGGCAGCCCACCATTATCCCGAATAATGCGGCGTAAGGCCAGGCATGGTGAATTGCCATGAATACCAGATGGCGCCTTGGGTGCGCCAGTTGGACTTCTTCCACTGGCAGAAAATCAAACGGTAGCAGCAATGCGAATGCCCCAAACAGGCACAAGGCGCAGCTTGCGGCAAAAGTGGCAATGCCTAAGAGCGGTCCCAGAGATCGCATGCTCCAGCGCGATGGCGGCCGAACCGCACACCCGGCAGCCACCACGGTACCTGCAAAGAGTCCCAATCGCAGTCCAAGCCATGCCTGGTCCGCAGGCACGACGACGTAATCACCGCTGAGCACCGACAACAATATGCCAACGCCCCAGCCCAAGAGCGTGCCAGCGGCAGAGAATCCGCAGACCATGACGAGCCATAGGGTCAATCGCATTGGCCGGCCACTTTCATCCATTGTTCTGCCAGAACCTCGACATCTTTCGTTGCCGGGAGCGTGACGTATGCCAGCCAGGCCGGCCCGGGGCGCTCAGTCTTGAACGATGCAGGCCGCGAACCCCATGTGGTGCGCTTCAACTCGCAAGCGGCAGCCGGATTGTCAGCACGCTGCGTCGAGTCGTGAAAGACGTTGCCTGCGCTCACCACGCCGGAAGGCAGGCCAAAGCGCTCGTCGAGAGTGATATTCGCAAATACATTGTTTTCAACGCGCACATTGTGAACTGGTGCACTATGCCAGCTCAGCCATTTGCCGCTGAAGACATTGTTGTCGACCATGACGTTGCGGATCGGCCCCGATCGGGCATCGTTGCGGCCCGCCCAGGGGTTCATCAACTTCAGATGGGCACCAGCCGGCCGGTCGGGCGGATGCAGAAAGAGGTTGTTCCGCACCCGCACCGGGCCTGTGAGGACGGGGCTCAGGCTCAAACTTACCGGGAAGTTGTAGACCAGATTGTGGTGAAGCTGCACACGTACCGCATGGCCATCGAGTTCAAACCCGTCATCGGTGCCATGGGCGAGCAGATTTCCGTAGATTTCGATTCCCTTGGCAACGTTCGTGCCGGGCGTGCTCAATTCCATGCCGTCGCCAGCGTGGGTCACCAGATTGTGGCGGGCGATGACGCCATCTCCATGGGTACTGATCAGGGTTGAATTTGAGTGGTGGCTATAGATTTCCCGTCCATCGAGCCAATCACGGGCCCAGAAATACTGCGGGTAGTTGTTGTAGTGAGAGTGTTCCACTATTATTCCCTTCGGCAAACTGGTCCGCGGGAAGCCGGCAATACCGGCGACGGCACCCGTAAACAAGGCGTCGCGTACGACTATGTCGTGCGCGTTCCATAGCAAAAGTCCAGCCCCTACGCCCAGATGAAAGCGCAGGCCCTCGAAGTGCACATGATCTGCTTCGACCCAGACGTTGGCCGCGCGGATCGACCAGGAAGCGTAGGGCCGCGGAATTTCACGATTGATTTGCAGCGTGTGATCCCGCGGGGACCGGCCATCGGCAAACGCCACATAGAGCCGGCCTTGCTCCCAGGCAAAGGCGCCCCAGGCCTTGGGCCGGCTGACGAGTTCGCGCAGGCGCGCCACCCGGCCATCGGTGCCAACCCAGTGATAGACCTTGTCGCCCTGTGCACCGGGTGCCCAGCGCACATGGAAGAAGTTTTCATCATCCCCCACCACGTGATAGATGGGCCACGGCGTGGTTGCCGACCAGATCTTGCCGCCCTCGTGGCGCCAGTCCAGCCGCTCCACCAACGCGTCCGGCGCTGCTCCGCTGATCGTCACCGTACCGGGATGCACCGCCCTGAACACCACCGGCCGGTCCGGCGCACCACCGCGGCGGACGCGCACTTCTTCACGGTACACACCAGGCAGAATCAGTATCGTTTCCCCCGGGGCCACCATGTTGGCAGCGCGCTGGATCGAGGCCACTGCCGAAGCGGGTGACCGGCCGCTATGCCAGTCGCTGCCTTGTGGGGAGACGTAGATCACCTCCTCGCGCAACCACTGCAGGGGCGGGTTCCACAGCGCCAGCGCGGCAACCACCAGCGGGGCCAGCAACGCAACATGGCGCCACATGATTACCCTGCCACGCCAGGAGGCGCATGGATCGGACTTCGCAGCCTGGCATGTGCCTGAAAGCCATGGTGGGAGCGGATCTCCGGGGCGCGGCCGGACAACCGGGGGGCGGCGCACATGGTTATACAACTCCCGGCGCAGGCCGGCCCGCAAGGCATGCCTGATACACCGCTTCCATCTGTTGCGCTACCGTATCCCAGCCGTACTGCCGCTCAACCGCGGCAATGCCGTTTGCCGACATCGCTTCAAGGGCATTGGGGTCGAACAGTATCTGCGCGATGCCCGCCGCCAGGGCACTCGGCGCGCCATCCACCACGATGCCGGCGCCGCTCTCGCGCACAATGTCGGCCACGCCCATTTCCGGGGTGACCACCACCGGGCAGCCGGCGGCCATGGCTTCGAGCACCACATTGCCGAAGTTTTCAGAATAAGACGGCACCACCAGTGCGCTGGCATGGCGCAGCAGGGCCAGTTTGTCGGCGCCGTAAGCCGGGCCGATGAAACGGACCCGATGCTCCACGCCATGCTGCCGGGCCAGCGCCTCCAGCACCGGCTGGTAGGCCTCTTCATCGTTGCCGGCGATCAAAAGATGGGTCTCTGCCAACTGCGCCATGGCGGGGATCAGGCGGTCCAGACCTTTCTTCCAGTTGATGCGCCCGATGAACAGCAGGGTGCGCGGCCCGGCGGTGAGCGCCGCCACGGCGGCGCGACCCTCATTGTCACCCTCGGCATCGGCGGGAACCAGATCCACGCCATTGGGCACAATGCGCACCGGCGGCAGGCGCAGGTTGAAACCAGCCAGATCATCACCCTCGATGCGGCTGGTGACATGGATGGCGGCAGCATGCTCGAGATTGCCGCGCTCGATCAGGCGGATCCAGGCGGTTTTGAGCAGGCGGCTTTTGCGCTTGATCAGGTCGGCCACCAGCATGCCGCGCGGCGCGGCCACATAGGGCACGCCATGGAGCGTTGCGGCACGCGCCGCAGCCCAGGTGGGCCACAGGAACACCGAGTGGGTATGCACGATGTCGAATGACGGCATTTGCCCTTGCAAGGCGTGGGCCATGCGCGGCGACCAATACAGCCTTCTCAAGAACGGCACGGGAAAGTACCAGACCTTGACGCCATCCATGTCCACCGGCAAGCCTAACGGCACAGCGGAATTCGCCCTGCCATCGACATTGGTGGTGAACACCTGCACGTCGTGCCCTCGTTGGGCTAGCGCCTTGCACAGGGCGTGGACCGAAACGATCGGCCCGCCGTAGCGAACGGCCGGATAGTAGGAGGGCACAACATGGAGCAGGCGCACTTGACAGTATTCTCGTAACTATTCGGGTACGTATTCAGGTCTCTCTGACGATGCGGTCATCGCCGAATGCGCGCGACAAGCAGGTCATCAGAGAAATAAATCCGATCCAGAAAATCGGGAAGCACGCCCGATTCTTGCATCGCGAAGTAGAAGGGATGACGCGCCTTCCGCCCCTCGATAACCAGAAAGTCGGCCCCGTAGCGATTGGCGATGTCAAGGACGACCTGCGGCTTGTTGGTGTACGGCAACGCCACACTCCGGATGCGAGTGTGAAACGTTGTCTCCCAAGGGTCAGGAGTCAAAATGACCTTGTCCCTGCCGACCACCCTGGCGAGGGTATCGTAGGCGGGCGGGATGACTCGGCTCTTGAGATTGTAATAATAGTAGCCCCCGTTAAGGAGCGCCAGCGCCGTCAGCAGAGTCAGAAGGTAGCGCGGTGAAATGGTGGCCATCGACGCGACGCTCAGCACGACCAGCAGCGGAAAAAGAAAATTCCAGTAGCGCACCTCGTAATGCACAACACACGCGAGCACGGCGCCGCCGGCAACCAACAGTAGTATGGATGTTCGAAACACCGCCTCGACCGTTTTGGTACAGGCAAGATCGCGTATCCCTGCAAGTGAGCGGAAATAGTAAAGAGGGACGAAAATCAGCATGAATAGAGGGGTGAATTCACCGCGAAGGACAGCCCATGCCCATTGCGCCAACCCCTTTATACGAACCTTGCTCGTTTCAAGTGCGGAGCCGAGAACGTCGACGGAGCGGGAACGATCCAGTGGCTCCGGGTCAAAAAACGCTCGGTTGTGCTCGCCCGTCGCCCTGCTGAGGGCCATTCCTTTACTGACCACCGTCCATGCAGGGGGGCGAATGATGCTCAGTTCCCCAAACGACTGCACGTTGTGTACCGCCAAAGGCGTCAGTGCCAGGATGCAGCCCACTGTCAGCCCTGCGAGGTTCAATGGCTTGAGAACCACCCCGCGAGCGAGAACCGCGAATACCGCAACAACCCCCAGCAGCAGCCCGCCGGACGGTTTTATCCCTATGGACAAGCCCAGCGCCAGCCCTGACAACACGAACAGCACCACCCTGTTTCTCGCAATGGCGAAGCTGAACAACGTAATGAACGTGAACATGAAAAACGTGAGGTACACGTCGCTCAAGCCCTGCACAACACGCAGCATCGTTGGCCACAGGGCCACTGTGGCGACGGCGGCAAAAATCGCAAGGGGATTTTGCCTGGTCAGGATCCCGGCCCAGTAACCGGCGAGCAGCGCGACGGCAGCCTTGAACAAGGCAGCAGGCAGCAGCAGTGCCAGGCGCGTCGCGCCAAGCAGCTTGAAAAACGCCGCAATGATGCCACCGGCGTATATCGACCAATAGTCTTCGGGATGCGTCGCGTTGTTGCCTGGCATGCCACCATCGGTGAGCAGCCAGACCGCATCGACCACCGCGCCGCGCCCTTCGGCGATGTTCCTCGCGAGCATCGCAAGATTTGCTTGGTCGGCGTGCCCGATGAACCAATGCCCATTCAAAACCGGATAGATATCGGCCACCACACTGCCTGCTATGAGCAATGCAATCGCCGCCAGGAACAGGGGCTTGCTGAAGCCGGAGTCAACGTTCATCGTTCAAGGGATGAGCAGGGAATGGCAGCTACTTCGCGACGGCAAGCAGCTGATTGGCCAGCCCCATGCGCAGCGCCAACTGCCTCGACCCATCGATGGAAAGGTGACCTGCATCGCGATACACGAAGATTCCTCCCAATTCTGTTTCGCAGGTCTGCGCAGAACAAAGTGCTTCATCGAAACGTACTACGTTAACAGCTGCTGCGTCTGGCAGCTGGTCAAGAAACTGCCGGACGAGTGCTTGATGGCGGTGGTATGCAGTAGTCGATATGCGGCACGAGTCCCGGTCAGCGCCCAGAAATACTTTGCCACTCGCCTTCAACTCAAGACATTGCCCGATGTTGAAGCCGGACGCCGGGGGCGGTGCCACCACCACCACCTTTTTGCCCAATGCCCGCACCTTGGATACCGTTGCGCCAAGCCGTTCGATGGCCAGAGACAGGCTTGGTTCAACTTCCACAGCTTGTCCACCGCCGATGCGGTGCAAATTGGCATTGCCTACCCGGATTGTGCTGTCGAGGTATTGTGCAAACAGGCTCGCCAGCACGACGTACTCGACTGATTCGGCTTTGGCCAGGTAATCGAACACCGATTGGTTGAACTCGAGGCAACTCCGCGCCCACCGCCGGTCATGCCCCTGCCTATCAAGCGGCGCCAAGTCGTCAAGCGGGCCACAGTGCGAGCGAGTTGCCTGCGCCACGCCAAGTTGGGTGGTGCCCACAAGGCCGGGCACCAGATGCATGGCATGGGAATCTCCCCAAACGAGAATCTTGGGGAACTGGGAGTTGCTGCACGTCGCGGCCAGGGGAAACGCCTTCTCGAATTCACACCCGGACCCAAATCCGCGGTTCCCTCTTCGCACATCGGCGTAGTCAATCGCGGGTGTGAATATCTTGGCTACGCCAAGCGATATCAGCACCAGAGCAATAGAGGCGGCCACAACACCACCCAGTGATTTTTTTGACAATTGCACTGGCGCCCGCCGCACCGGAAGCTCGACATACCGGTACAAGGCATAGCCTAAGCCCAGCGCAACCACGGCCAACCCGATATTCACCTGCATCGGCACCGGGCTGACGTAGGCATTGTTGGCAAACGCAAATAGCGGCCAATGCACCAGATAGAGCGAATAGGAAAAATCGCCCAGTCGCGCAAGCGGCATCAGAGCACGGCCTTGCGCCAGTGCCGGGTGGCGCCCAAGGATGACAACCAGGGTGGCCACGCAGACAATCACTGCATCCCCCCAAGGCTGCAGAAGGCCAGTCGGGAAAGCCGGTATCACAACCAGCAGCACTATCGCCGGCCAAACCAGGCCGCAAAGTCTTTTGTCCAGCGGTGCCCTGGCTGGCCGACCTGCCCCCATAAGGGCGCCCAACGACCCCAGCGCCAACTCCCAGCCGCGGGTGGGCAGCAAATAGAACGTCGCGCTCGGCTTGCTGCCGGCGAGGCCAAAGCACAGCGCCATGCTCAGGATCAGCAGCACCCCCATGGTGGGCATCCAGTAGCGGCGCGGCGCCAGGACCATGGCGGCGGGAAGCAGCATGTAGTACTGCTCTTCGATCGACAGCGACCACACGTGCAACAGCGGCTTGAGATTGGCGGCGCTTTCGAAGTAGCCGGTCTGCAGCCACAAGGCAATGTTGCCTGTGAACGTGACGGCGCCAACCAATTGTCTGAAAAAATCACGTGCCTCGGATTGCGTCAGGAACAAGGCGGACATCAACGTGGTGATCAGCAACGTGACATACGCTGCGGGCAGCAGGCGCTTGGCGCGCCGGAAGTAAAACGCAGAGAAGCTGAATGTGCCGCTCTCCAGGTCTTTCCGGATGATCTGCGTAATGAGATAGCCGGAGATCACAAAGAAGATGTCTACTCCAAGATAGCCGGCCTTGAGGAAATCCAGCTTGGCATGGTGCAGCAACACCAGCAGTATCGCCAGCCCGCGCAGTGCCTGAATGTCTACTCTGAAGGGCGACTGCGTTAGCTCCGGTTTCGCGTGGGCAAACTGAAAAGTACTTGCTGTCAATGTTCACCTGGCCGCTTGAGAAACTTGGTAAACCATTTGAAAGGTATTGCGCCTTGCAGAAAATTGCGCTCTTCCTTCGTAAATGCGCCACGGGCCAGTTCGACAAAAAGCATGCTGGCAATGCAAAGGCCATACATCAGCAGCACCACCAAGCCGGGCCCGATGCGCGTGGCACGTGCAAAGCGAACACCGGCATCGACGTTGGCAATCCACTCACCAAATATCCAGTAAGTAAGTGCACCAAAAGCAACGCAGACTACGACGGGCGGCCACAGACGTGCCATCGCCCCCAGGGTGGTCGCGATACGCCACCCGAAATGCGCATGCACGGATCGAAACAGGCTCACGGAACTCAGTACCAAGGCGAGGCCGGTGCCGATGGCCGCGCCGGCCAGGCCCCACTTGAACACCAGCACGAGCGTCAACGGGACATTCAGCAACATGGAAAGGGCTGCCGAGCGGGCCGGGAGATCGGCTCGCCCCAGCGCCTGGGACATGATCGCTGCGGGCATCGTCAGCACGCTGGCCATGGCCCCGACGATCAATGCGAAAAAGGCCCAGCGCCCTGCATACCCTAATTCCCCTGTCCACGCATAGAGAAATACCGGCGCTACCGCAAGGGGCGCGAGCATGAAAATGCACATCGCATAGATGGTGATGCGCGTGCTGGCGGCATACCATCGCAACGCGGCGGGGTGGTCGGCTTGCAGGAGTACAGCGCTTGGCAGCGTGGTCTCCAATCCGCTGGCCGGCACGCTGCGCAGGGCCAGCACGCAGCGGTTTGCCACCTCATAGGGTGCCACGGCCCACAGCCCCACCAGCCCGGCGATGATGAACTTGTCGAACTGAAAGTTGATGAACTGTGCCCATTGGTCCAGTTGTGATCTCAACCCAAAGACGACCATTTCGCGCAGTTTCGTAAAACTGAGCGTGGCCGGGCTCAGCCGTGGCAGGCATTGCAGGCGAAATGCGAAGCACAGGGCTGCCAGCAAGATCAGTTGCACCAGCAGGTAGGCACACAGCGTCAGATCCAGCCGGCTCGACCCCCAGGCTGTGATGATGGCGGCCAGATTCGAAAAAAATGGTTGAATCAGCGCCATGAATGCAACGACCCGGAACTGACGCGCCGCATAGAGGGTGCGTGTGGCGGTTTCCAGAAAAGCTTTTAGTGCGATAGCCAGAAACACGACCCACACCAGTTCGCGCGCAGTGAACCACGGCGTGTCCGGCAGGCGCAGCCATGCAGCGAGCGGGCCGCTCAGGGGAAAGATGGCCGCCATGCCTGATAGGTAGGCTGCCGCCAGCGTGATCGAGACGAGACCCAAGGTGTCTCGCACCTGGTGCCAGCGTCCGGCGGCGGCGGGCTCGGCAACGAATCGCACGATGATGTTTTTCGCGCCGAGATCAAGCAAGGAAAAGCCTGTACCCAGGGCCAATAACAACGCCCACGCCGCAAATCCGGTGCTTCCCAGATAGTGAATCAGGAACGGAATCGTGATGATTCCCATCAGCATGCTGGCCAGCCGTGCACCGGCCATCAACGCCGCCGGGGCCAGCATGCCCCGCACGCCTTCTGCGGACGCCCCGGCTTGGTCAGACATGGCTTGCCGTTAAGCGGGTTGGCAACACCTCTGCCACGCTGTGCGCCAGCGCAACACCCAGCAGAAAGTTGACCGGGAACAGCTCGGCAACCTGAAGAACAAGACTGCAGATGGCCACAACGGCGTAAAACACGCGCGCCTGACGATCCCGAACTGCCGCCCACATCAGCGAGCCGTAGAACAACAGGGTGCCGACCAGGCCGATTTGGACCAGCAGGCTTGCCAGCATGGACTCCCCGACACCCGAAGGCAGGCCGGCATAACGGGGAAATGCCTCAGGGCCAAGCATGCGCACGAGCATGCCTGCGGTGTTGGTATCCACCCCCAGGCCGCTGCCGAACACCACACTCCAAATTGACCTGTCTGCCAGAATTGTGCCGAGGCCCCCGATTCGACCCCAAAGGGAATCGAATAGCCGCGGCCGACCGAGCAAGTCAGGCAGGAGCACGACCAGAGCGAGCAAGAGGAGACCGTTGGCGATGACCAGCAAGCGCCGATGCTTAGCGCCAAACCTTTCGAAGAGTGCCATCGCGAAAAACACCCCCAACCCCAGCATACCCGTGCCTGATCCGCCCAATAGCACCAGAAGCAGCGCCATGAACGCCATCAACCAGAGCCAGCGGCGACTTGGCGCAAATGCGTACCAGAACGCGAGCGAGCACACGGCGAATACGCCGAGGCTATTCGGAGCGACGAGCGTTCCGCCAAGCCGCCCCGCCAGGGGAAGCAGGTGAAAATGCCCGTGCACGTGCACGCCACGCAGCATCTCGTACGGCATCAGCAGCACCTGCAGGGCGAGCAGGGCCGCAGCCGCGAACGCCAGCAAGGCCATGTGCGGCACCAGCCATAACCCGACCAGCGCCAGGCCGAAAAACATGAAATACCTGGCCCCGGCCACGGCGATCAAAGGCTCATAGAGGGCCAGAGAGGCCAGCCCCGCCGCAGCTGCGTAAGCCAGCGGCAGGGCCACCGGCCAGACCTTGGACAGCGCAGGCAAGGTTGCGGTCTTGCGCAAAAGCAGGGCCAGAGACATCGCCAGCAGCGCGAGGCCGAACGCGTCCTTTGCCAGTTTGAGCGCCAGCTCTGCACCTGGCGTGTGATAGACAAAGCGGGTTTGGGCGCGCTCCCCCCGCACGCGCGCCGAGGCCTCCAGTTGCGCGATCTCGGCTGGAGTGGCCTGCGCACAGCAGCGCGTGCCCACCGCCCCGGAAGAAGGCAGGAGAGGCAGGGTACTGCAATGGAAAGACCAGTAGGCCCGGTAAGCGTCAGCGTCCATCAGGCCTGTTTTTTTCAGGTACACGCCGGCACCGTTGCACAATGTCGCCAGCAGCAGGCCGGCCACAACGAACCAGGCCAGCGCGGGTTGGCCCGACCCTCCCGAGAACCGCCGGGACGCACACACTAGATGGCCCCGGCCAGGCACCGATGCAGGATTTCCGCCTGCCGGTTGGCGCTCAATTGCGCCAGCGCACGACGCTGCGCCTTGATGCCGATTTCGCCGAAAGCATCACGCGGCATCCCCAGCAGCTTCGCGATCAGTGCCTGGAGTTGGCCGACATCGCCCTCAGAAAACACGAAGCCGCTGTCGCCGATCAGCTCCGGCAGGGTGCCGCTGTGGCTTCCAACGACGACCTTGCCGCAGGCCATTGCCTCGGGAATGACGCGGCCGTATTGCTCTTTCCACTTGGGAGTGGAGACGGAGGGCAAGACAACGATGTCGGCCGCGTTCATGTAGTCGGCGATGTCGTGATGATTGGAATGAAAAAACACCGTCCGTTTCGCTACCCCGGTCGATTCGAGCAGGCTGAGGATCTTCGCCTGATACGGTGACCGGTACCGGTCGAAGTCGTCGAGCAAAAGCTGCCATGGCTGATCCAGCATTTTCGCCAATGCGCGCACCAGCAGGTCAACGCCCTTCTCCGGGGCGATGCGGCCGAAATAGGCAATCACAGGCTGGTTGACCCCCAACCTGGTTTTCGTTTCGGCAATCCGCTGCGCGCCCTGCGGATTGAAGATGGCGGCGTCGAAGCCCAGCGGCATTTGCGTGATCCGGCCGCGAAACCCGAGCGCCTCCATTGCCTGCGTGCCATCCTGGCTGATGGTAAAGACCTGGTCCACACGTGACCGGCACGCCAACAGGAACGACTGGTTCAACAAGCCGCTGACGAAGGCCCGGGGGCTGGCCTGGCCTTGGCCCCCGAGCGCTTCTCGCAGATAGTTGCGCGGCAGA
>SXGR01637477.1_pt1 | contig 13284 bp, 12 predicted proteins | sample 3174711 | NCBI WGS metagenome assembly SXGR01 (sample SAMN11356860, study PRJNA531348) | freshwater metagenome | isolation source: freshwater sample F1-60 | place: China: Fuxian Lake, Yuxi | collected 2017-12-25
CTACCCCTCGCCCACCATCAAGCTCGCCACCAACCCGCCCATGTACCGCCGCATGACCGGCGACATGGACATCAACTGCGGCGAGGTGATCGATGGGTCCGCTACACTCGAACAGATGGGCGAGCAGGTGTTCGAGCTCATGCTGAAAATCGCCTCGGGTGAGCGCTCGAAGAGTGAGTCGCTCGGTGTGGGCGACAACGAGTTTGTGCCCTGGCAGATTGGCGTGCTGTCCTGACCTGGGCTCAGGAGAATTTCGGTGGCCGTTTCTCGATGAAGGCGCGCACGGCCTCGTGATGGTCGGCGCTCATGTGCGCGAGCGACTGATAAGCCGCTGAGGTTTCAAGCACCGAGTCGAGCGTGTTGTGCACGGCTTCGCGCAAGAGCCGCTTGGTCATACGCAGAATGCCCGACGGATTACGGGCGATTCGAGCGGCAAGTGCCTGGGCTTCTTCAAGCAGTGAGTCGGCTGGCACCACCCTCGAAATCAGCCCGCAGGCCAGGGCCTCGGCAGCGCTGATCGGGTCGCCAGTGAACGCCATTTCGGCCGCCTTGGCTGCACCCACCGCACGTGGCAGCAACCACGCGCCGCCATCGCCAGGAACGATACCTACTCGAACAAAGCTCTCGGCAAAGGTGGCTGACTCGCTCGCAATACGCATGTCGCACATGCAGGCCAGATCCAGCCCTGCGCCAATCGCCGGCCCGTTGACCGCTGCAATGACGGGCACGTCCAGTGCCCACATGGCCCGGGGAATGCGCTGGATGCCGTGGCGGTATTCGTTGCGCACTGCGTCAGCGTCAAGGCCAGGCTCGGCGAACCGGGCCATGTCCTTCACATTGCCACCCGACGAGAACACCGGTCCTGCGCCGGTCAGGATGATGGCGCGCACGCTTCGGTCCGCAGCAGCGGTTGCCGCCGCCGCAACGATCTCCGCGACAGCCGTGTTACCGGTGAGCGCATTGCGCGTGGCCGGGTGGTTCATGGTCCAGGTGACGATCGCGCCGTCGCGGCTGATCCGAAGGAAGTCGGTCATGGGAAGTCTCCAGAACAGGGCGTTGAGAACGGCCGGAATGCGAACCGCTAACCTGCGACAACGTCGGTGGTGATCCGAAGAACATCAAGCGAGTTGGTCTCGGGCGACAGCAGGGCGCGGCCGATCTGGTCGTGCCAGGCGGATTCGCTGCCTGCGGTCTGCCGCCAGGCATGAAGTCGGCGGGTGAGGATCTGCAGGTCGAATTCATGCGTGAAGCCGATTGCGCCGTGGACAGCATGGGCCATCTGTGCAACCTGCAGCGCGGCCTCGCTCGTACGTGCTTTCGCCGTGGCGACACGCAGCGGTGCGATACCGGCTAAAACGCCGACCAACCCGGATGAAGTGGTTGCGGAGGCGGCGCGGTTTGACTCGGGGAAGCACGCGATGCGCGCCGCCATGGTGGCTGCAAACGACTCTTCGGCCATCAGCGCGAGCTGGTGCTGGATCGCCTGAAACTTGCCGATGGGTTTACCGAACTGTTCGCGCTCATTGGCCCAGGCGAGCGACCGTCGGAATACGGCATCGAGCGCGCCGGCGATCTGAAGCGACAGGACCAGAGCTTGGGCAAGCCGGGTGTCCAGGCTAACAGGCAGGCGCAGTGCCCCAGCCCAAGCGGATTCCGGCCACTCGAGCGTGAGATCGAGTTCGAAGGCGCAGCGCTCGCTTCGGGCGCTGGCGGTATCGATGAGCCGGGTGTCGCCTGCGGCGGTAACGAGCACAGCGCCCGCAGTGCGGCCGCCGCTGACGCCGGCTGCGCGCAGCGTGCCGGCGGGCGTGTGATGCCCGATACCGAGCGCGATCGGGGTGTCGGGCACAGTGATTGCCTGCTCGGTGAGTACCGCCCGGGCGATCATGGTTTCGGACAACGGTAGGGGAACAGCGTGCCGCCCCGCGAGCATCCAGCAGCCTGCGACGGCCTCGGCCGACAGGCCTGCACCACCCTGTGCTTCGCGCACCATGGCGTCGGCGAAACCGGCCTCGGAGATGGCTTGCCAGAGTTCGGCGGAGGAGCCCCCCGATTCGATGGCGCGCACCACATCGGCGCCGCAGCGATCGGCGAGAAGGGCTGCGAGCGCGTCGCTGATCATCGAATCCATGCGTACGCTCCTTGGGCTGTCGGGGCAGAGGTCAGTACGGGGGTCATCAGCGCAGCCCCAGGCCGCGGGCAATCATGCCGCGAAGAATTTCGCGCGTACCACCCCGTAGCGAAAACGACGGAGAAACCCGGGTGACGTAGGCCAGCGTGGCCAACAACTCGGCCGGCACCTGTGACGGATCGTCGCGGCTTGCCAGATCATCGGCAATCAAGGCCGGAATCTGTTGTTCAAGGGTGGTGCCCAGATCCTTGACCAGCGCGGCCTCGACCACCGGGCTTTCGCCCGCCGCCAGCCGTGCGGTCACCGCAATCGACATGGCACGAAGGGGGGCGAGATGGCTGGCGATTCGGCCGGCGAGGCGCGTGGCGCCTGGGCTTTGACCTGCAGGCGTGCGGATCCAGGCCAGCCACTCGTCGAACAGCACCATGGAGGAGTAGATGCGTTCAGGGCCGCTTCGCTCGTAGGCCAGTTCCGCAGTGACTTGCGCCCAGCCCTGTCCTTCTGCACCGATCAAGGCCTCCGGGCCCAGCTGTACGTCATCAAAAAATACTTCGCAGAAATGCCGGTCGCCGGTCAGGTCGGTGATGGGGCGCACGGTGACCCCGGGTCGGGACAGATCAATGATGAGCTGCGAGAGTCCGACGTGGCGATCGGTCGGTTCGCCCGATGTGCGGACCAGCGCGATCATGAAATGGCTGTGATGCGCGTTGGTAGTCCAGATTTTTCGGCCGTTCAGCACCCAGCCTGCGTCATTGCGGCGGGCGCGCGTTCGAATGCTGGCCAGGTCGGAGCCCGAGCCTGGCTCACTCATGCCGATGCAGAAAAACGATTCACCGCGACAGATGCGCGGCAGGTGAAACCGCCTTTGCTCTTCGGTGCCGTACTTAAGGATCAGGGGTCCGCTTTGCCGATCGGCGATCCAATGCGATCCCACGGGGGCCCCCGCACAGAGGAATTCCTCAACCAGCACGTAGCGTGCGTAGGCGCTCCGGCCACCGCCACCGTATTCGGGCGGCAGGGTGATGCCCAGCCAGCCTCGGGCGCCCAGGGCGCGGCTAAAGGCCGGATCGTATCCCGACCACGAGCGGGCCCTCGCTTCGGCCGACAGGCCCGCCAGGTGGTGGGTGAGGAAGGCGCGCACGTCAGGGCGCAGCGCCTCGTCTTCCGCCGGAAGGGCGGCGGGTTCAAATCCGGCAAGTTGTGTCATGTCAATGCTTGACGAAAGGGGTTGAAGCATAACAGCGCACCGGCAGCCGGGTGGCTCGTGTCTCGCCAGGTGTGCGGCCAGCCCGTTCCTACCCCAATCTGCGGCATACTTGCCGCCGGCAGCGACAGGGTTCAAGATACCGAGCCTGGCAGATAAAGGGCAAGCAAGCGGTTAAACTCCGGTGCGCTGCGTCTGCCGCCACGCCAGCCACACTCACCTGTTACCTGTCCCACGACCTCAGGAAGAAATTGGACATGAATGCATCTGCCGCCACCCGTCTGCTTCGCTCAGGCCTTGCAGCGCTCCTGTTTGCAGCCATCGGCCTGCAAGCCAACGCCCAGTCGGGCGATGACAAATATCAGCCCCAGGTCGGACAGTCCGGCAAGGACGTGGTCTGGGTGCCCACCAATGACGATCTGGTCAGGCGGATGCTAGAAATTGCCAAGGTAACCAAGGACGACCTTCTGTTCGATCTGGGTGCGGGCGACGGCAAGATCGCGATTACGGCCGCACGCGTTCATGGCGCGCGCGCCGTCGGTATCGAGTTCAACCCTGACATGGCCGCACTTGGCAAGCGCAACGCCGAACGCGCGGGCGTGTCCGACCGCGTCACGATCATCAATGGCGACATTTTCAAGGAAGACTTTTCGAAGGCGACGGTCATTTCGATGTACCTGCTGCCAGAGTTGAATCTGCGGCTGCGCCCCACTTTGCTCAAAATGCGTCCTGGCACGCGCCTGGTCACGAATTCCTTCACGATGGGCGATTGGGAACCCGATCAGGTGTTCAACTCCAGTGCCAGTGGGTTTGGCGGTAGCTCTGGCTACTTCTGGGTCGTGCCCGCTCAGGTGGAGGGACAATGGAACCTTGACGGTATGGACGGCAATGTGAACGTCAGGCTGAATCTCACGCAGAAATACCAGCGCGTGGGTGGAACCATCACCCTGGGCGACAAAACGCAGCCGTTGCTTGACCCACGGCTTGAGGGGGCAGAGCTGCAGTTTCGCTATCTCGCATCGTCCACCGGCCAGTTGCAGGTTGTGAAGGCGAACTACACCGATGCGGGCACGCTCAAAGGCCAGGTGGGTCTCTACTCAAGCAACGGCTTCGAAGGGCGTCGCGTTCCCAAGTAACGCTTTCTCACCGAACCCGTCATGAATTCAAGTGTTACCGGGGCTGGCGCTGGCCAGCCCGCAAGACTCTTGCGCCCGTACGCAGCGGTCGCAATCATCGTGGGCATCGTCATTGGTGCTGGTATTTTCAAAACACCTTCGATGGTGGCCGGCGTGAGCGGCGATGTCGGCTGGGCGCTCTCCATCTGGGCAGCCGGTGCCCTCATCTCCATCGCCGGGGCGCTCTGCTATGCGGAGCTCTCCACGCGGCATGCGCATGCCGGGGGTGATTATCATTTTCTGGAACTCGCTTACGGCAGGCATCTGGCGTTTCTTTACGCCTGGGCGAAGGCCGCAGTGATCAACACCGGTTCGATCGCGCTGCTCGCCTTCGTGTTTGGCGACTACATGAGCAAGGTGATCAGCCTGGGTACGCACTCGCCGGCCATCTGGGCGGTTGGCATCGTGGTGACGCTCACCCTGGTCAATCTGATCGGACTGCAGGCGTCGGGCCGAGTGCAGACTGTGCTGGCGGTGTTTGAGGTGGCCGGGCTTTTTGCGGTGGTGGTCGCTGGTTTTTCGGTGAGCGCGCCTGCCGACGCCACGCCTGCCATGTTCAGTTCGACGCCGGCGCTGGGCATGGCGGGTCTGGCGCTGGTGTTTGTGTTGCTCACATTCGGCGGCTGGAATGAGGCGGCCTACATCTCGGCCGAAGTGGCGGGCGGACCGAGACGCATCGTGGGCATCATTATCGTGAGCCTGCTCGCAATCACTGGCATTTATTTGCTGGTGAACCTCGCGCTCATCCACGGCCTGGGTCTGAGGGGCCTGGCGCAGTCTAAAGCGGCCGCGGCCGATGTGATGGGAGCGGCGTTCGGACCGCTGGGCCAGAAGGCGCTCGGACTGTTCGTGGCGCTCGCTGCCCTCACCAGTATCAATGCCACCATGATCGTGGGTGCGCGCAGCAACTTTGCACTAGGGCTCGACTGGAAAGCGCTTCGATTCATGGGACGCTGGAACGAATCGGCTGGCATGCCGATGCCAGCGCTGCTGGTGCAGGGCGCCGTCAGCGTCGCCCTGGTGATTTTCGGCCTGTGGCAGCACGACGGGTTCGAGTCAATGGTGGAATTTACGGCGCCGGTGTTCTGGAGCTTCCTGCTGATGGTGGGCATCGCGGTGTTCATCCTGCGGCGCGTGCCATCGAAGGGCGATGAATTTCGCGTGCCCTGGTATCCGTTTACACCCCTGGTTTTCTGCGCATCGTGTGCGTGGTTGGCTTACTCGAGCATTACCTACGCGGCGAGCCGTAATGCCGTTCATGTCTCGCTGGGCGTGATGGTGGTTGGTCTGGTGGCTCTGATCGCGCTTTCGATTGCCGAGCGTCGCCGCTGATGCGGCTGCGAATAGCCGAAAATTTCGAGGCGCTGTTTTATGCCCCGCTCTACGCGATGCAGGCTCATCGTTTTGAAAATCAGGAAAATCTGACAATCGACTGGCTGCCCCCAGGGGGCCCCGGGGGCGCGATTGACGCAGTCCGCGTGGGCGAGGTTGACCTCACCTGGGGTGGCCCGATGAGAGTGCTCCGCGACCGCGATAGGCTGCGCGACGACGATGCCTCCCTGATTTGCATGGGCGAGGTGGTGGGGCGCGATCCCTTTCTCCTCATGATGCGCGCCGAGGATGCTGCCCGTCGCGGCGCCCAGATGTCGATGGCGGATCTGGCCTCGCTACGACTCTCGGTCGTGTCGGAAGTGCCAACGCCCTGGTTGTGTCTGCAGCAGGATCTGCGGGATGCCGGGATTGATCCGGCTGATATGGTGGCTGCCGGACGGGTGGTGGAGGGCTTGCCCATGACCGCTCAGATCGATGCCCTTCGCGGTGGCGCGGTCGATGTTGTTCAGTTGTTCGAGCCCCATGTCAGCCAGCTCGAGCGGGACGGGCTTGCTTCCGTGGTGTATGCAGCGAGCACTCGCGGCGCCTGTTGCTACACCACCTTCATTACCGCGACACGCGCCGTTACGCAGCACCGGCAGCCTCTCGCTGCGCTTGACCGTGCGCTCGCCCGGGCGCAGCGCTGGATGGTCACCGAGGGACCCGATGCGCTTGCGCAATGTATTGCGCCCCGTTTTCCGGGCGTGAGCCCGGATGTGCTCAGGGCTGCGGTCTCGCGCTATGTCTCGTCTGGCGTCTGGTCGACATCACCTCAGATATCCCGCGAGGGTGTCGACCGCCTGAGAGAGAGCCTGCTCGCAGGCGGGTTTGTGCAGCGGGCTGCTTCGTTCGACAGTATCGTCGTGCGGCATTGACGGTTGCGGGCGCGCCGCCCAGTAGCCTGATGCTTTGATTTACAGAGGGTCCTGCATGAAATTCATGTCCGATACCCGGCCGAATACATTGCGCCGGCTAGCCTTATCGTTGCCGATGGTAGCAGCAGGCAGCCAGGTTCTGGCGCAGAGCGGAAGCTCACCCGGTTTCCCCGACCGGCCCCTGACCCTGGTGGTTCCATTTCCGGCGGGCGGCCCCGCCGATATCGTTGGGCGTCTTTATGCACAACACCTTGGCCGAATCGCTGGTCAGAATGTAATGATCGAAAACCGTGTTGGCGCGGCGGGCGTGATTGGTACCCAGGCGGTGGTGGCTGCAGCGCCCAGCGGTCATACGATTCTGTTCGGATCAACCAGCACTCAGGTGATCAACGAACTGCTGATTCGTAAACTTCCGTATGACGCGGCGCGCGATCTCAGTCTGATTGGTCTGGTGGCGATTGCACCACATCTGCTGGCGGTGCGAGCGGGCCTGGCCGCGAGGACGGTGGAGGAACTGATCGCAGCGGCCAAACGCGAGCCGGGGCGGCTGAGTTTTTCATCGGCTGGTCCGGGCAGCATCGTTCAGATGGGCGGTGAGTTACTGAAGCTACGTGCGGGTATCGATCTGCTCCACGTGCCATACAAAGGAGGTGGACCCGCCACGCTGGCCTTGCTATCGGGAGAAGCCGATATGACGGTCAACGATCTCACCACGCTACGCGCCCACATTGAGAGTGGCAAGCTTCGAGCGCTCGCCGTGGCCCATGATTCAAGACTGCCGCAATTGCCAGAGGTGCCCACCTTCGCCGAGGCGGGCGTTCAGTCCATGTCATCGAGCACGTGGTGGGCGATCTCCGTGCCCTCCAAAACTCCGCCTGAGGTTCGCGGCGCGCTGCGCGCGCTTCACGAGCGCGTGGTAACCGACACTGACTACACAGCGCGGCTTGCAGCCATGGCCTGTCAGCCGCTGGTGATGGATCCGGTACGCAGCGCATCCTTCATCGCCAACGAGGCTGGCAAGTGGCGCGCCGTCGTGTCCGCGGCGAAGATCGAATCGCAATGAGCGGCACCCTGGCGCCCGCCACGTTGATCACTGGCGGCACGGGGTTTGTTGGCCTCAATCTGGCCGAGGCACTGCTCGGGCGGGGGCAGCGGGTGGTGCTGTTTGGCCCTGGTTCGCTCCCTGAGGGAACGCGTGCCTTGCTGGGCGAGTCAGCCGAGCGACTGTCTGTGGTGCCGGGCGATGTGTTGTCGGCAACCGCCCTGGATGCAGTGCTACGCTCGTTTCCGGTCGGCCACCTGGTCCACGCCGCCGCGGTCACTGCGGACGCTGCCCGCGAAGTTCGTGCGGCGCGCAGCGTTGCTGAGGTGAACGTGCTCGGTACCATCGAGGTGCTTGAGGCTGCCCTCCGGCACCGGGTACCCCGCGTGCTTCAGTTGGGAACTGGGTCGATCTTCGGTGCGGGGGGGTTGCTATCGCCGGAACTGGACGAACAGGCGAGTCCTGTCTGGCCCGAGACCCTCTACGGCATTACCAAATTTGCGGCTGAACGGATCGCGGTCCGCTACCGCGCCACCCGCGCCCTCGACGTGACCGTGGTGCGCCTGGGCATGGTGTTCGGTCCTTGGGAATACGACACCGGCGTGCGCGACACCCTCAGTCTGCCGCTGCAACTGACCCGGCTCGCCGAGCAGTCGGCGAGCGTGACAGTGCATGGGAACTGCGCCGACGACTGGGTGTATTCGCGCGATGTGGCGCGCGGTCTGGTGGGGCTTCTCGCGCGCGCTGACAGGCCACCCGAGCCGGTTTATCACCTGTCGGCGGGGCAGCGATGGTCAGTGGCTGACTGGTGCCAGCGGCTATCCGCGCGGTTTCCCGGCTTCCAGGCCGAGATGGTGGACAACGCCGCGCGGGCGACCGCTGGGCAGGGCAAGGTGGCGCGTCGCTCGCCGATGCGAATCGAACGGCTGATGCGAGATACCGGTTATACACCGCAGTTCCTGGCCGCCAGCGCGTTGACCGACTTTATATCCTGGCGTGAGGCTGCCCGCGGGGCGGGCTGGCCCGGACTTTGACACGCGCTCGCAGCAATTGCAGCCAATCAGTTCCAGCCGCGTGAACGAAGGAGCTGTGCCACCTGGGCGGCTGCTTCGGCATGACCGCGCGGCGAGGGATGGAAGTCATCTGAAAACAGATAGCGGTCCCACCAGTTGGCCGGACGCCCCTGCGCAACTTCAGCCGATGACAGGAGTGTGGCCGTACATTTGCTGAGTTCGTAGGTGGGTGTGGGCGCAGTCAGCGTGGCCGGGCAGGCGGGCGTGGTGACCTGCGTGAACTCGGGCGGCGGGTCGGTGACCCACGCATCGAGCGCGTCAAGCAAACTGTAAATCGCTACCCGGCTGTCGGTCGCGAAACGCCTGGCGAACTGCTCGTTGAACTGTACCGACAGCTCCCTTGCGAACGTATAAAGGGCAGGCTGCTGTAGCGGCGTGAGCACAGCTTGCAGTTTGGGCGTGCGGGTGAGATCGGGGAGGTTGGCAAAGACAATTCGACGCGCACCGCTGGCAAGCAGCTGGTCGCGCACCGTGTCGGCCAGGGTATTGGCGAGCTTGACCATGTAGAGGACGGCCCGCCTGCTGGGGTCAGCCTCTCCGACCAGTTCTGCGTCGGTCAGGAGTTCCTTGAGGAGCGCCAGGTAATTGGCTGCGGAGGCGGGGGTGTTGTCCTGCGCCTTCAGCCACAGCGCGAACAGGTCGGCGGCGTCATTGGCGCCGCCCGAGATCAGAACCAGATCGCGTTCGCCGAGGGTACGGCGTTCGCCCACCAGATCGCGGATCTGCTTGAGCACCGAGTACGGGGTGGAATCGTTGGCCTGGCCACCAGGGTTGATGCGCGCACCGCCCACCGCGTAGCCGGTGCAGTTGAGTGCGGCCTGATTGGCTTCCACGATGCTTGTGGCCGGGTCGCCCTTGTAACGTGCGCAGGGTTCTGTCATCACCAGCGACGCCGCGACCAGTTCAGGCCACACCCGGTTGGGTGCGGCCGCGGTGCCTGCGACGGTGAAGCGAAAACCAAAGGTGCCTGAGTCGGCCAGGCTATCGCCTGCCGTGTAGACGTTGAAGCCGGCGGTGGAACCGCCGCAACCGGAAAGTGCGCCGATCAGCACCGCAGTAACAAGGACGAACAGTTGTTTCATCGCAAGCCAGCTTGTGTAGTCAGGGGGGTTGGAAATATGCATTGTGTGGGGCTGGGGCCGCGAGGCAGCGGTGAGTGCGTCTGCTACTGTACCGTCGTTGGGGCCGTCGGGCCAGCAACCAATCCTGACTGTTTCTGTCATCTCTACCGCTGTACGCGACCTGGCGAGGGTATTTCAGCCTGTGACCTTCGATCCTGACAGTCCCTTATCGCAGCCCGCGTTTCGCCGGGTATGGCTCGCAGGCGTCTGCGGCGGGGTGGTTCGATGGCTTGAGATCGTGGTGATTGGCATCTATGTGTTTGAGATCACCGGGTCGGCACTGCTTGCTTCGGTGATGGCAATGCTGCGAATCCTGCCGTTTGCGCCAGCAGGCCCGATTCTCGCCATGGCAGCCGACCGCTTTGGCGTTCGCCGCACCTACCTCGTGCTGGTTCGCGTCATGCTCGCGCTGACCGCTCTGCAGGCAGCGCTCGCTGCGCTCGGGTGGATCAATGTCTGGCATCTGGCGATCGGCGCGCTCGCCTCCGGCGTGTATTGGGCGGCCGAGTTGCCCCTCAGGCGCTCGATGCTGGGTTCAGTGGTGGCCCCAAGCCAGATCGTTCCCGCCATGGCGATCGATACCATGTCGAACAACATCACCAAGATGCTGGGCCCGCTCACTGGGGGCCTGGTGCTTGAATGGGTAGGACTCACCGGTGCGTTTGTATTTTCCTCACTGATACATGTGGCGACGCTGCGCTTCATGATGCAGATCGACGATAGTCAGCGCGTGGCACGACGACGCAGTAGCTTTCTGCGCAATCTTCGAGAGGGGGTCGCCCTGGCGCGTAGCAACCGAGTGGCGCTGCTTGCGATCAGCATGTCGCTGGTCTTCAACCTGTTCGGTTTTCCCGGAATGAGCATGATTCCTGTGGTGGGGGATCAGCAGCTGCACCTGTCGGCCGCGATGGTCGGCTTTCTCACTGCAGCCGAGGGCATTGGTGCCACGCTGGGGTCAGTGTTGATTGTTCGCTACGGGCACCAGATCCGCTATCACGGCCGATTCTTTGCGATCGGCTGCATCGCGTTCATTCTGATGATGGCGGTGTTTTCGATAGCGCCCAACGCAGGTCTGGCATGGCTCGCGCTGCTGGTTTCAGGTTTTGGCGTAGCGGGATTCACGTCGATGCAGGCCACGCTGGTGCTGATTGGTGCGCCCGTGTCCGCCCGCAGCCGGTTAATGGGTCTCCTCACGATTTCGATCGGTACCGGCCCGCTCGGGTTTCTGCTCCTGGGTTGGACAGCCGAGCGTCTGGGTGCTGCCACGGCGTTGCAGCTGATGGTCGTTGAGGGGCTGGTAGCCTGGTTGATCGTGATGTGGCGGATGCGTGACGTCATCACGCAGCCGACTCCTCGAGATCACTGACGCGGCGGCGGATGGGCATGCGCGGGTCGATGCGAGCGATATTCCAGGATGTGGCTGCACGCCTTGCCCGTGGCGCGCAGTGGCCGATTGAGCGGCTGTTTGCCGAACTGCACGCGTATCCGCCGGGGCTGACCGAGCGCGAAGCGAAGGCGCGTGGGCGCCGATACGGCCCCAACGGCCTGCCGGGCGAACCCGTAAGGCTGCGCCTGAGCGGGATCGCTTGCGCGTAGTCGCAAACGCCGGGTGGCCGGTATGGGCATCTCGGTGGAGACCGCAGTGAACATTGCTCGCGAGGCGGTTGATGTGGCGGCCGCTTCAGAACAGTCTTGTGATGATTGATGCCGGGGTGTTCGGTGTCCTGGCCGCTGGTGGTGGTGCCAGTCAGGCGCCGGGCAGCAGCCGTTTTGCGTGAGCGGTGAGGCCCGCGAGTCGCTCGGCGTGAGCGACGGTCGCGATGTAGTCATCGGCTCCGCTGCCGCCAGCGATCAGAGCCTGGTACACCTGCCGCATCTGGGCGGCAAGCGGCACGGGCGCGCAGTATTGCGCCGACGCGTCGAGAATCAGATCAAGATCCTTCGCCATCTGCTCACATGAAAAAGTGGAGCGATAGTCGCGCTTGGAAAGCGGGGGCGTCTTGTAACGCACCATCGGTGAGCCCACTGCGCTTTCGCTGATGACGTCCAGCATCTGCTGCCAGTCGAGCCCGCCCTTTTCGCCGAGTGCGAGCGCCTCGCCCAGCATGCCGGCCGATACGGCGATCATCAGATTGACCACAAGTTTGAGCGTTCGTGCCTGCTCGTCGGATCCCACCAGAAAAATTCGCTTGGAGAAATGGGCAAGAAGCGGCTCGACCACGGCGAAATCAGCCGATGCGCCCGAAGCAAACGCAGTGAGCTGAGCCGATTCGGCGAGCACCGGGTTACCCGAGACCGCAACACGCAGGTAGCGCCGTCCGAGCTCGCGCGCGCGCGAGGCGACCTCGGCCGAGGCTGCCGGCGATACTGTACTGGTATCGACGAAAATCGCGCTCTCGTGCAAGTGCGCGAGTACCCCATCAGGCGAACGACCCACAGCAAGCAACACCCGATCGTCGGGTAGTGAGCTGAACACGATGTCAGCGGCGCTACACAACTGCGCAATGGAGGTCGCCGGCTTGGCGCCCCGCGCGACGAGTGCTGCGAGCGACTCCTGGTCGATGTCGAAAGCGATCACCTCATGGCCCGCCTTCAGCAGATGCACGGCCATGGGGCCGCCAAGCTTGCCGCAGCCGATCCAGCCGACCCGTGCCGACTTCATGCACGCGCCATCGTGAAGTCATAGTGCGCCGCGCTGAAGGGGCTATCGCAGCGGCCGCCGTCCGGCGTCGTGCCTGCTGGATGGTCAATGAAATCGACGATCAGAGAATCTTTCACCCCGAAGACCGCATCCGACTGAAGCCACGGGTCACCCTTGACGAACAAGTGCGTGGTGATACTCCGGTAGCCTTCACGCTGGAGCATGGTGTGAACATGCGCGGGCCGCCACGGGTGGCGCCCCATCTTGCGCAACATGCCGCCGACCGGGCCATCCGATGGAATGGTGTAGCTGATCGGCTTGACCGTACGAAAGGCGTAGCGCCCCGCTCGGTCGGTCTTGACGCGGCCGCGACCGAACATCTTGCCTTCGGCGGTCTGCACGTCATAGAGCCCGTTCACACCGTCGGTTTGCCAGAGGTCGATCACCACGTCTTCCACCGGTTTGCCGTCGGTATCTCGCACGGTGCCCGATACGAAGCACGGCATGCCGGGCAGGCCCTCGGCGATGTTGCCCCATTGCGGGATCTCTGGCGCGCCGGCGACGAAGAACGGCCCGAATACGGTGGTATCGGTGGTACCCGCTGGATTACGGTGGTTGATCGCATCCACCAGCATGGACACCCCCAGGGTA
>SXGR01299957.1_pt1 | contig 13282 bp, 16 predicted proteins | sample 3174711 | NCBI WGS metagenome assembly SXGR01 (sample SAMN11356860, study PRJNA531348) | freshwater metagenome | isolation source: freshwater sample F1-60 | place: China: Fuxian Lake, Yuxi | collected 2017-12-25
GACATTGCATGAGGGTGATTTTTTGGTGCACGACTTTGTTCGACGAGTCCTTCGATTCCTTGTACTTCGTAGCGTGCAAGGAGTTTGTAGCCAGTTTTTCGGCTAATTCCTGCCTCCCGACACGCTTCGGTGAAGGATAAACAATTTTTATCAAGCAAAGATATGAATTTTAATTTCGCGTCCATGACACTGGATTCTTCCCAAGGCATAAATTACATTATGCCAATCAGTGTCACCTATGTACCGGTACGATCTGTTACCTATGTCGCCGGTCCGTACACACGAACCGCCCCTACAATGAATAACGGGATGTTTTCTCAAGCATGTCCTGAAAGACATTATCATCGCGCCATAAATCGGCTGCCAAAATTGAAATAAGACCTTTCCTGAATTTTTCAGGAGGGTCTTTGGCAAACAAAAGATGATCCACAAGATTGGATTCGTAGAATCGACGAACCAAACCGCCCATGGCAGCATAACCACGATCCATATGCTTGCGCGTGGGGATCATGAGATCAGGATCTTTTTCTGTCCCATTCACAAGAGCCGGGTGCAATGTGTCAGCCATGTGCTCTGCACTGATCAGTGCCAAAGTGACGCCCGATGAAAAAACAGGATCCAAAAAACATGAAGCATCGCCGATACAGCAAAAACGAGCACCATGGCTTATAGTATTTTTAAAACTAAAATTTCGGATCACACGGGTATGGGTACGGGTTGCACCTTCGGTCAAGCGTGTGATCATCGGCGATGCAGCAAATGTTTCTTCGAGTACTTTCTCGTTCATGGCCACATCACGCCGCACCACACCCGCACTCAATCGACCATCGGCCAAAGGGATAAGCCACACCCAGCCGTCTTCTAAAATTAGCACGCGGATATTTCCGCTCTCATGCAATTCGGCAATGACTTCGGGTTTTAATCCTGAAAAATGACAAAAAACCGCGGCGCGACCAAGGCCCTTCAATGGATCCACCGTCCGTGCTTTGCGTGCTAAAAATGCATCCTGACCTGTGGCGTCGACAAAATAGCGGGCATGGTAGGTGCCTTTATCCGTTACCGCAACCACACCAGCTGCATCACAATCCACAGAAACAAGTTTTTCCTCTTCATGGATCGAAGCGCCCAATTGCTGTGAACGCTTCAATAGCAAATCATCAAAAATCGCACGTTCAGCCTGGTATGCATGAGGAATAGCCTCAGGCAACGCATCGGCAAATAAATAGGTGGCCTCTTCACCTGTGCGTTCGTTCACAAACATGGCACCATCTTTGCGCAAATATTGGCTGGCTGGGAGTTCAACGCCAAGGCGTTGAAAGACAGGCAGATCAGCGGGCAACAAGGATTCGCCAATATGAAAACGTGGGAATTTTTCTTTCTCAATCAAACGAACCGAATGTCCATATTGACGCAAGAGTGTCGCTGCTGTTGAACCCGCAGGACCACCACCGCAAATTAAAACATCATCCATCACACATCCAATCGTTGAAAAATCAGCGACGTATTGATGCCGCCAAACGCAAAATTATTGCACATCACCCGATCACTTTGAACTCGCAGAGATTCATTACGAATATAATTTAAAGGTGCACAACGCGGATCGACCTCATCCAAGTGGGTGTTCATAGGGAGTAGGTCACTGTCGAAGATCCCAAGACATATAGCCGATTCAATGGCGCCACATGCGCCCAGAGTGTGCCCCGTGAGGCCTTTGGTCGAGCTAAAAGGGATCTGATCACCCATCACTTCGAGCGTCGCTGTGGACTCACACACATCACCAATATCGGTCGCAGTACCATGTGCATTGATGTAGTTGATGTCCGAAGGTTGCAAACCCGCATCCGTAAGCGACAAACGCATGACATTCGCCATGCCCTCTACCGAGGGTGACGTAATATGTGTTCCATCGCAGCATGTGCCGTAGCCGACAATTTCTCCGTAAATTTTTGCACCACGGGCAACGGCATGATCAAGCGATTCCAAAACAAGCGTTCCAGCACCTTCACCCACCACCAATCCATCACGGTGTGCATCAAATGGCCTCGGCGTGGTGGCAGCATCGGCAGTGGATGTAGCAAACATGATATCAAACACAGCCGCATGCAGATAATGCAATTCTTCGGCACCACCGCATAACATGATCTCTTGTTGGCCATGCCTTACCACATCATAGCCCATACCAATCCCTTGGCTTGCACTCACGCAAGCTGCCACCGTTGGGATCACACGACCTCGGATCTGAAGCGCCTGTGCAATATTTCCAGCACAGGTATGACTCATAAATTTGAGGTAAGCGCTGCCTTCAAGGCCACGTAAACTTCCTGTATCCGCAAGCGTTTTCGTAAATTGTGCAAGGGCTGAGGATGAACCATGGGTGGATCCATATGCGAGACCAAGTCGTCCAGAAACAAGCATCTCCGTGCTTAAGCCTGCATCAGCAATGGCATCGTCGGTTGCAGCCAATGCCAACACACCTACGCGCCCCATACCTCGGATCCGTTTTCGCGGAAATGACGCGATATCAAAGTTGGCAACGGGTGCACCAAGCTTGGTTCGAAGATCATGGACATCATTCCAATCTTCCATACGACGTATGCCCGATTGCTGATGAACAATCGATGCTTGCATTTCTGCAATGCTGTTGCCGATGGGCGATCGAATGCCCACGCCTGTGACAACCACACGCTTCATGCGAGACCTCCGTTGATACCAATCACTTGCCCTGTAATATATGCCGCTGAGTCACTGACCAAAAAGCCTACAAGACTTGCGACTTCTTGTGCGGTTCCCAAACGATGCATCGGCACATATTTCAATAATTCATCAACAGGCGCGCTTTGCAGCATGTCCGTATCGATAAGGCCTGGTGCAACTGCATTGACTGTAATGCGTCGTTTAGCCAATTCTTGCGCAAGCGCCTTGGTTGCACCAATAAGGCCCGCTTTGGCTGCCGAATAATTGGTTTGTCCACGATTTCCGGTCACCCCAGAAACCGAGGCCATATTAACAATCCGTCCCCAACGCTGACGAACCAAATGCATCACCAAGGGGTGCGTCACATTGTAGAACCCCATGAGTGTCGTTTGGATCACAGCATCCCAATCTTCAGAAGAAATTGAAGGGAAAGCATTATCACGGGCAATACCGGCATTATTGACGATCACGCCGATGGGCATTGGATCTTCCAACAAACGAGCAATCGCTTCATGGGACATTTCGCGATCTGCCACATCGAAGCATGATAAAACTGCCGAGCCACCACTTTGAATAATTTCTTCCTGTGTCGCATGTGCAGCATCGTCATCACGTCGGTAATTGATGATCACAGGATGGCCTGCACGTGCCAATTCTAACGCAATCGCACGTCCAATGCCTCTGCTGGCTCCTGTAATCAATGCACGTGGTTTCACGATAATTCCTCCGAGGGTACGTACACACTTAGAATCGCCTGGGCCGCGATGGATTTGTTTTCATGCAATACGGAACATTCAAACTGTCCAAGATGGACATCGCCAAAGACATGGCGTGACGACACAAACAAGGTATGGCCATGATGCCAATGATCTACAAAAAGCTTAAAATCACGCACGCCAATCAAGTAACCTTGTTTCGGCGCACAGTGTTCCTCTTTGTTGAGTGTTGCGTAGGCTGCCGATGCCTGGGCCATCCATTCAAGGGCGATCATCAATCCAAACGAATTTCCCGATCGCACCTGTGTTGCACATAAAATATCAGGAGCATCAAAAGCAACAACACGATCAAGCAAAATCATGGGATTTGCATGGGGTAGCAAAACATCAAGACTTGGCCACGCATCAGCCATCACAAAACTCCACACGCATACGCCATCTCCCTATATGGATATCGCCCGAACGATGTTCACGGATCCTCAAAGCAAGATCGACCGCAGCGGCACATGGATTTTCGTTGGGTGCATGGTCTTCATCGCGCACTCTTTGAGGCATATGGATCGTCGCCATGCATTTATCTGTTTTTTCCAATGTCACAAGAAATCCTGCTGCCATGGCATCCCATGTATTGGCGCCATAAAGAACGCCAGATGCGGCTTCATCCCCAACCGCCACAAGAATTTTTCCACCGTATTCATACAAATAGCCATAAGCCTCCAAGAGCGCCATCGCCAATGTATCGTGACCCGCTGCAATCGCCATAGATGGTGCTGTTTGTCCACAGGCCATGGACCAAAGGCCGCAGGCCGTGTTGTGCACACTGTTCTGAAATCGCAAGGGCGAGGCTGAATCTTCCGAAAATATTTGTTCAAGAAGCGCATGGGTGGTTTCCATTTCCCCCAGCGCCGATCCAATCACCAAAGGTGTATGCACACGATCAACGTGGGCGACCTCATGAACTACATCAAGAATCATTTTACACAACACACTTGCGCGTCCCCGTGCACGCAATGCCAAAGGGATCCCAATCAAAGCATCACCCGATTGACGCAGGGCCACGCTATCCACAAACATTGTATTCATAGGGTCAACACGATCACGGCATTGCTGCCGCCAAATGCGAATGAATTACTTACAACATTGCAATGATTTTTTGATATCGTATGCCTGACAACATCAAGTCCTAATGCAGGATCCAGCACAACATCCGCACATGCCATCCCAGGAAACACCGATTGTTCCATGCCCAAAATGGCAAGAACCGCTTCATTGGCCGCAGCAGCACCGAGCAAGTGTCCCGTCAGTGCTTTGGTGGCAACCACCGGAATGTTCTTAGGCCATATATTACGAATGGCAATGGCTTCCGATTGATCGTTCAGCGGTGTTCCTGTCCCATGGGCGCTGATGCAATCCACATCTTCTGCTGCAATACCGGCTCGATCTAAGGCCATATGAAGAGCGGCAATCGCACCACGACCTTCCGGATGCGGTGACGACATATGATAGGCATCGGATGTTTCTCCAATCGATGCATAATACGCACGCCCTTCCCCTTCGCATTCCAACAAAAGAAATGCCGCACCTTCTCCGATGTTGATCCCATCACGTTCTGCACAAAAAGGTCGACATCGTGTTTCTGATAAAATACCAAGAGAATGAAACCCAAGCATGGTCATGCGACACAGGACATCAGCACCACCCACCAATACCGCATCGACACTGCCTGACTTCATCATGCGCTCCGCAGATCCAAAAACTTTTGCACTTGATGTGCATGCAGTTGAAACCACGTAGGCAGGGCCACGCGCACCCGATATCGCCGCAATTACATCAATCAGGCCATGGTATGCATGATGGGTCCACACTGAGAAATCCTGTAGAAGATCTCCATACTTACATACATGCGCATAGGCTTCTTCTGACTGTGGCATGCCGGCGGTACTCGTCCCCAAAACAATGCCCACGCGATCTGCACCATATTTTTTTATCGCACCATGCACCGAGGCTGCGATGTCATCAAATACCGAGGCCGCCAAACGGGTCAATTGTGAATCATAGGCACGAAGACAGGGTGGCAAAAGATCACAGGGATCAAGTTCACCCACCCATGTATCAAAAGGTAAGTTCACAGAGGGACGCTTGAGCCCATGGACATTTTGATGCAATGCCAACCCAACAGCACGCACATCAACACCCAGGCCATTACGAACAGCAATTCCTGTAATTGGGTATTTGTGCATAGAAACCTCAAGGGCGGTTCGCGAACCGCCCCTACAAGATAGATCTTCGCAAAGTTAGGGACTTGGAAGTAATATCCGTACTATTTTCTCATGGTGCAATCGATCCAACACAACATTCGGCGTATTTTTCGCATCACAGCGGTTGGATCATCGTTTTTCTTTTTTTTCATCGGAGGGCTGCTACTTTCGTGGGTTGTTCTTCCATTGCTTTTCGTTTTTTCAAAACGTGATCACCGATTGTGCCAAAAAGTCGTCCAGTATGCTTTTAGGCTATTTCATGCCTATATGCGTTGGTTTGGACTGATAAACTATCGGCCCCAAACATCCCCCGATTTACCTATCGACGGCCCCTGTGTCATCATCGCCAATCATCCAACCCTGGTCGATGTGACCGCCATCATGGCCCGCTACAACGATATTCACTGTTTCGTGAAAGCGAGCCTTTTTAAAAATCCCGTCACAGGACCTCTTTTGCGTTGCTGTGGGCATATTTCTGCAGCAGATGGGACACAAGCGATAGCCAAAGCACTGCGTTTTTTGGACAATGGAGCACGTATCCTGATTTTCCCCGAAGGCACACGATCGCCTCAAGGCGCTATCGGCCATTTTGATCCCATGGCCTTTCGCCTCGCGGCACGGGCCGGTGTACCCCTCTGCACCTTGCACGTTACCGTAACGACACCGGCACTCAGTAAAAACGTTCCATGGTTCAAATTTCCAGACAAACCTGTATTTATGCGCATACATCCCATGCTCTGTTTTAGCGTCTGCAAACAAACATCTTCACGTATTCCTGCATCACAACTTGCTCAGAATATTCAGGATTGTTATGATCGATGGAACGTGTCTTCGAGGAACCTTTAACCGAGCAGTTGCAAGAAAATAGACCATGCCAAACAATGATCCGTTGCTCCTCCTTGAACAGGAAATTAAAGATCTCATCGTATCCGCGCTTCGTCTGGAAGATGTTGATCCCACAAATATCGATTCGAAAGCACCGCTATTTAACGATGGCTTAGGTCTGGATTCCATTGATGCTTTAGAATTGGCTGTCGCGCTTGAGCGTCATTTCGGTATCAAAATGAAATCCGATGACGACACCAACCGGCGTATTTTCGCATCCGTTCAAACACTTGCACAATACATCGTAGAAACGCGAGGCAAGCAATCATGAACAGAGAACAAATTCTTGCGAAAATTACCGAGATTTTGGTCGGCGAATTTGAGATCAATGAAGCCAGCATCAAGCCTGAAGCCACGCTGAATCATGATCTGGGCTTGGATAGCATCGATGCCATCGACGTGGCCGTTCGCTTGCAAGCGATCATCGGGAAACGTATCGAAGAAGAAGCTTTGCGTGAACTTCGCACAGTAAACGACGTTATCAATTTGGTCGATCGTCACCTTAATGCGTAAATTTCTTCCCATACTCGGTTTTCTTTATCCCCTTGGGATCTATCTGTTGGAACGAAATATAAAGATCCAAACCCATACCCATTACATCGTTGCCAAGATCGCACTTCTTGTCCCTGTGTTGTACAGCATCGGTGGATTGGCTCTCTTTGCTCGATCTTTGCAGCATGAACCCACATTCGTTGCGCGCATCGCACGCCGATTTCATCCCGATTTATCGGAACAAGAAATCATCCATTGCCGACAAGCCACAGAAGCATGGTGCATTTTTTTCATCGTAAATATTCTAATAACTATCGTGCTCGCATTGGGCGCACCCCTTCTTTGGTGGGCGATTTATGCCAACGTGATCTCCTATGTCTTGATTGGGCTCATGATTGGATTTGAACATCTCATTCGTTGGCAAAAATTTCCTGAACGAAAGCCCACATGGTTGCCTCAATGCTATCGTCGTTGAATGAAAACCACATCATTGCACGTGGCCAAGCCGGGATCCGAACCGTGGCAGATCTTCATGCTGATGTGCACGCTATCGCACAGCAATTACCTATGGGTACATGGAACACAGGATGTGTGCTCATTGGATCTGATCGATATTGCATCTTGGTCGGTCTTCTTGCCGCTTGGAATAAACAACAGGTGGTGCACTTTCCGCCCACAGGCAACACGACCGTCGTTGACGCCATCGCATCACAACCCAATATCATTGCACTTTTGCATGATCTCGATATGCCGCACGGGATCAATTTGCGCACCCGCTTGGAGAGCACGGGCGTTCCACCCGCATTGATTGAGCCCAAGGCACACACGGTTGTTCTTCACATCCATACGTCAGGCACCACAGGAAAAAGTAACGAGATCACCAAAACCGCCGAGCAATTGTTTTCAGAAGTAGACATGCACGCCACACATTTTTCCATCGGCCCCAGAGATACCATTCTAGCCACTGTGCCGGCATATCATCTCTATGGATTGCTTTTTAGTATCCTTCTGCCTGCACGATCGGGTGCAGGTATCATTCGTGAATCACCACTCCACGCAGAAGCCACGGCACAGCTTGCCCATGATCATGGGGCCACCATTTTTGTGAGTACACCGGCCCATCTCGACGGCCTTCGGGTGCTCGTACCAAACCGTCTTCATTTCAAGAAAACTTTTTCATCGGGTGCTGCATTGTCAGCGGAGGTTGCAGAGCGCTATCGAACCATTGCAGGCCACACACCTCATGAGATCTTCGGATCTACAGAAACAGGGGGCATCGCAACACGCATCGCACCTGAAACGTCGTGGAAGCCCTTGCCTGGCGTGGCGGTACACGCCAATCCGAAAGGCCTCCTCTGTGTCCAATCGTTCTATGCAGGCACATTGTTTCAAACCAATGATGCTATCACCATGCAAAGTGATGGTACGTTTGTTCATCACGGCCGGATCGATGATGTTGTAAAAATTGCGGGAAAGAGAGTCCAGCTTAAAGAGATCATCGAGACTGTACGACGCATACCCAACGTGACAGATGCCGCCGCTTGTGCACGAGCCGTAAGCACATCGCACAACAACGAAATATTGCTTGTTGTTGCAAGCAGAGGCTGTACACCAGAGACTATCAGACATCATATCAAAAAAATTTTTGAACCAGCCGTTATACCTAGAAAAATTTGCATGGTTGATTCCATGCCACGTTCAAGTACGGGGAAAATTTCACACAAAGTCATCGCAGCACTTTGCGATGCACGCGACCGTTCTCATGCACCCTTGGTCTTCACCCATGAAGATCTAAACAACCGTCTATTTGTGGGATCTGCTATAGTGCCCCATCCTGCATGGTGTTTTGAAGGGCATTTTCCATCACGACCTATTTTACCGGGCGCCGCACTGCTACACTATGCTGTAGCCGAAAAATCCATTGCACTGTGGCCCGAATTACAACACACCACTGGGGCCGCTCGAATCAAATTTACGAAAATTATCCAACCAGGCAATGCGTTTGAAGTACGACTGCAGTGCAATGCGAATCGTGTTGTTTTTTCCATCACAGGGCAAGAAGGCCCATGCGCCTCAGGCACCATGACTTTCGCGGGAGAGATCCCATGATCAGCATTCGAATTTGCGCCATCATTCCAACGTACAACAATCCAGAAACGCTCCGCGATGTTGTACTTCGAGTGAAAACCCATATTCCCGAGATCATCATTATCAACGATGCAAGCAGTGCTGTAACCCATGATCTATGCAATGCACTTGCACACGAAGGCATTGCGCGTGTGCATCATCGGGTGATCAATGGCGGTAAAGGTGCTGCTGTAAAAGATGGACTCACCATCGCTGCCTATGAAGGATTTACCCATGCACTTCAAATCGACGCCGATGGACAACATGAGACCCATGATATCCCCCACTTTCTCCATGCCGCCCAAACCGGTCCCTATGCCATGATCTTAGGTGCTCCCCACTTTGATAGCACCGCCCCAAAATCCCGACTTTGGGGACGACAAATTTCTATCTTTTGGACTCACCTCGAAACCGGAAGTACTGCTATTACCGATCCCATGTGCGGATTTCGTATTTATCCCATTCACGCCGCACTTCGTGTTGCTTCTAACTGCGGTAATCGTATGGATTTCGACAATGCAATTCTCGTTCGCATGCTCTGGAACAGAACGCCCGTCATCAATATTCCAACACGGGTACGCTACCTCACAGCTTCTGAAGGAGGTGTGTCACATTTTCGTGCTGTACGCGACAATATCCACATCTCATGGATGCACACACGCTTGGTGATCACGCGCATCGTCCACCTTGTGCTTGGGGTATTTCATCGTGGCACGTAACAATGGATGGCTCGAAGCCAAAGAAACAGGAACCCTCATAGGCATGCGCATTGTCGTGTGGATATGCCTAACCATAGGTAGAGCTACCGCACGTTTCATCACTTCCGTCGTCGCATTTTACTATGTTCTCGCATCATCGCAGGCACGAAATGCATCAAAAAAATATCTACATCGTATAGGGTTATCTTCTGGATTTTGGAATACATTCATTCATATACGCACGTTTGCCTATTGCGTTGTTGATCGGATTTTTTTTCTTGCAGGGCAAACCGAACGATTCAAAATAACACGCACCGGAAGCCACCATCTGGATGCATTACAAGCCAAAGGCCAAGGTGCAATCCTTCTTGGTACACACCTAGGAAGCTTTGAAGCACTTCGCACAACAAAGCGTATCATTCACATCGTGGGTTACTTTCATAACGCAAAAAAAATAAACAAAATTTTACAATCGGTTAACAAGAGCAATACCGTGCGACTGATCGATATCAATCCAGGAAGTGTCGATTTCATACTGAAAATCCGTGAGATTATTGAAAAAGGCGAATTGGTAGGCATTCTAGGGGATCGTATATTTCCATCATCCCGCACAACCGAAGTAGAATTTCTTGGCGACCATGCGACATTTCCAACGGGTCCATTTATTCTTGCTTCTTTGGTAGATTGCCCAATTTTCCTGGCCTTTGGATTGTATCTTGGCGACAATAGATACGATCTCCATTGCGAAATGTTTGAAGAACGCATCCATTTGCCACGAGGCAATAGAGATCTGGCATGCAAAGCGTACGTCCAGCGTTTTGCGCAACGTATTGAATATCACTGCAAACAAGCCCCTTACAACTGGTTCAACTTCTATGATTTTTGGAGTGCCTAAACCACATGAACAATAAAATTGTATTTGGCGAAAAATCACTCACGATTGAAGATATCGTCCACATTGCAACACATGCATTTGCAGTGGAGTTAACCGGCTCGAAACAACATCGTGAAAAACTTGATGCCGGTGTGGCATTGCTTAATCATTTTGCCAAGAATTCACGCGTTTATGGCGTAAATACAGGCGTTGGCGATTCGTGTGAAACATCACTCAACGATGATGAACTTTACGCATTTCCAGAAAATCTTTTTAGATTTCATGGATGCGGCACCGGAACGTTATTCTCAGAAACGGAATCTTCTGCCATTCTCGCTGTTCGCATCGCGTCATTATGCCGTGGCTATTCGGCAGTACGCACCATCGTCATCGAACGTTTGATCGATCTTATCAACCATCGCATTTTGCCTTGTATACCCTGTGAAGGTTCAGTGGGCGCAAGCGGTGATCTCACACCCTTATCGTATATTGCGGCGGTGATCTCCGGTGAACGTGAAGCTTTTTATGAAGGTAACATTCTCCCAAGCATCCAAGCACTTGCCCACGCAGGATTGACACCTCTCCGTCTTGAGCCCAAAGAGAGCTTGGCCATCATGAATGGCACCAGCGTCATGACGGGTCTCGCATGTTTGGCCTCAAACCGCGCAAGGCATATCGCACGACTTGCCTCTACGATCACCGCAATGGCCTCTGATGTTCTTCTTGGGCGTGCAGAGCACTTTCATCCACGCATTTTTGAACTTAAACCCCATGCCGGAACCATCCAAGCCGCAGCATTGATCCGTGAAGTACTTGGTGCAGAAAAAGATCTTCGACATGCAGATGACCGACGTCTACAAGATCGTTATTCCTTACGCTGCGCGCCCCATGTGATCGGTGTACTTCTCGATACATTAACGGCCATGGAACCTTTAATTAATATCGAAATAAATAGTATCAATGACAATCCCATTATCGATCCTGACACCAACCAAGCATTTCATAGCGGAAATTTTTATGGTGGGCATATTTGTCTTGCGATGGACACCATGAAAAATGCCATTGCCAATATTGCAGATCTTGCAGATCGCCAAATGGCCATGGTGTGCAATCCCATGATGAACAACGGACTTCCCGCCAATTTGGTGCGGCCTGAAGCAGGAGGCCATCACCATGGATTTAAAGCCGCAAGCATTGCAACATCGGCCCTCGCGGCAGAGGCCCTAAAGCTCACCATGCCTGCAAGTGTTTTCTCACGCAGCACAGAAAATCATAATCAAGACAAAGTAAGCATGGGTACCATTGCCGCACGTGACTGCTTGCGCGTTTTAGAACTTACGGAGCGCACGTGCGTCATCACACTTTTGGCCATGTGCCAAGCTGCAGAATTGCGTGGTCTTGATGAATGCACCCATGGAACACAGTGCATGCTCAAAGCCATACGTGAACATGTCCCCACAATCACCGAAGACCGACGCATGGATCTGGAGATCCACATGATCCATGACATGCTTCAAGAACTTCCATTTCAGGGAACCTGATCCGATGAGCAACTTAGCACGCGCTTCGATTGAATTTCATGTACCGTTCCATGACATCGACATGACCCATGCGGTATGGCATGGATTTTATTTGAAATATCTTGAACTTGCCCGTACAGCGCTTATGCGCAAGTGCGATCTTGATGTCATGGAAATTGTTCGACTTGGCTATCGTATGGTGGTGATAGAAAGTAAATGTCGACACTCATTTCCGCTTCATTATGGAGATCATGTTCGTGTCGATGCCTTTGTTCTGGATGCCGATATCCGCTTGCATATTGGCTACGAAATCCACAACCTCACCCATGGGAAGCGCGCAGCACGGGCTTCAACAACCCTTGCAACGCTGGACTCAAGCGGCAAGCTTCTTTATGCAACACCCACTGAAATAAGAGAAAAACTCACATGCACTATATAATCTTTGCATGGTTCTTGGCCTCATTGCCCCCTGAAGGCGACGCGGCACTTCAGCGCTTGCTCATGCGTTTTTCAGAACAAACCCATTTCCAAGCACAATTTACCGAGACGAAAAAGATATCATTTTTAAGCACGCCACTGATTTCCCATGGCACCATGGAATTTCAAGCCCCTGATCGCTTGGTCAAAACAATAGAAACACCTGATCCATCAACCATGCGTGTGCAAGGTAGCCAAATAACCATCATCAACAATCAAGAGACACAACACGTCGACTTAAAACAATATCCACATATGCTGCAGTTTGTAAGCGGTATGCTTGCGTTATTGCGAGGCGATGCAAGTCTTCTTCTTGCAGACTATGATGCAAAATCAACGTTTAAAAAATCACAATGGCATATTATTCTAACGCCAAAACCCTCTTCATCCAGCACTGTGGTAAAAAAACTTGCGTTTGAAGGGATAGAGACAAAGCCAAAACGTATGACGCTGACGGAGAAAAATGGGGATGTCACTGTGACGCAGTTTATATATCCCAAAAAATTGGAACAAATTAAAAAGTGACATTCTGGATCCCCGC
>SXGR01661338.1_pt1 | contig 13280 bp, 10 predicted proteins | sample 3174711 | NCBI WGS metagenome assembly SXGR01 (sample SAMN11356860, study PRJNA531348) | freshwater metagenome | isolation source: freshwater sample F1-60 | place: China: Fuxian Lake, Yuxi | collected 2017-12-25
GGTGTATTTTTTGGCGATGGACACGACCAAACGCAAATTGGCTTCCACCAATTCATCTTTGGCACGATCCACACGGCGTTCTGCCATAATAATCGAACGATAGGTGTGACGAAGAACATCGACCGGAACTTTCGCTTCTTCTTCCACGCGGGCAATACGACGTCGCGCACTTACATAAACACGCGCCACATCCTGGGCATCGTCCATCGATAAATTTTTACGGCGTGAACACATCGTTCTCGCCAACGCCTCAATATCTTCCTCGATATTGAGTCCTTCAACGCTTTGAAGATCCAATTGCATGCCGCGCAGGCTGTTGCGCACTTCGGCTTCGGACTTATCAACCCGTTGAATGAGCGATTTCAGACGCAAAATAATGCGTTCGATCTGCTTCTTGGCCAAACCCAAGGCTTCGGTGGTCTCTTGCATCCGAAGCGCATTGGCTTCAAGACCCTCTTCGATCTTTTCAAGACCAATTTTTGACGTCGACTTTTGCGCCGCTTTGCTTTTAAACTTGTCGCGTTCGGCCTTAAGCTCTGCGATTTCGTCGATTTGCTTGATCACTTTTTCGACGCGTGGATCGTTGACAGGCACGCCATCATCTTCTGGCTTGGCCTCGTCCAACACATCGTCGCTTTCGGTCACCAGAAGATCGTCATCGCTCTCTCCCATTTCTGGGCTGAGCAAATCATCTTCTTCAAGACCACGCACAACATCCTTAAGACGAAGGGCACCCGACCGAAGACGCGTTCCAAGACCGATAATCTCCTGAACGGCGATGTCTGATCCTGTCACAACACGAATGATATCTTTTTGACCTTCTTCGATACGCTTGGCGATTTCAACTTCGCCTTCACGACTCAAAAGCGGCACCGAGGCCATACGACGCAAATACACACGCACTGGATCGGCCGCTGACTCCGATTCGCCTTCGTTGCGACGCACGCGCACTGGCGTAAGCGACCGCAACGACGCCTCTTTGCGATCGATAATTTCGATATTTTTTGCACGGCAATGGGCGAGCACCTGCTCAAGATCTTCGTCCGAATGATCATCGCCCAAAGCGTCAACGATGGCATCAAGCGCCACATACCCTTTGGCTTTGGACTTCTTCAATAATTCGAGAATTTTGGGAGGCAAATCCCCCACCGCGCTCATGATGCGGCGTGTACCCTGCTTGGGCTTTTTATCTTGCCCATCGGGTGATTCATCAAAAAGCGATTCAAAGTCTTGAAACGTGTCGTCAAATGCCGACTCGATATCCAACTCATCGTTGTTTTGACCATCGACGGCCACTGCCGCCGAAGAGCCTGAAGCCCCTTTACCAGCAACGGTTCGGTTGTGTGATGGAGCCAAGCGCTGGATGCCGGCTTTATCGCCTGCTTTGGGGGGGGTACGTCCGGTTGCCATGTCGAATGTCCTCGTATTCGGCCGCTATCTACAAGCCCTAAAGCCAAACGATGAATATGCTATTGCTTTTTAGTCCTAGTACATTGTCGGGAAAAATCGGTTTTTGTTTCTGCAATTACATGGATATGTCGCAACAATCTATCGCACCCTCTAAGTGTGGCACTTACCTGGTTCAACGACATCGCACGCGTTTACACCCCAGATGGGCGCAAAGCAAGGTTTAGGAACAGGTTTCCGGCGGGATATAGCCAGGAACATGGGCAATCTCACCCCCACCAAACAAAAACGCTTCCATTTGCTTCAGCAACGTTTCCTGGTCGGCAGGATCGGCCGGATTTAACCGGTATTCGTTCATGACCATGGTGGAATGCTTGACCCACGCCTGCCATGCCTGTTTCGAAATCGAGGCATAAATGCGTTCGCCGAGGGCCCCCGGCATGGGCGCATAAGAAAGACCGGGAAGATCTTGATTGAGCTTAGCACAGTGGATGATACGTTCAGTCATACGCGCGCGTAGGTAACATCAAAGCTTCCGTGGACACAACAGCCCATCTGCGGCAAAAGAGCGGCATGTTACAGCATGAACAGGAAGCGCAGCGACGCAGGACCTTTGCCATCATATCCCACCCTGATGCAGGCAAAACCACGCTGACGGAAAAGCTGCTCTTGTATTCAGGAAGCATCCACTTGGCCGGATCGGTCAAATCCAGACGCGCAAGCCGACATGCGGTCAGCGACTGGATGAAAATGGAGCAAGAGCGCGGGATCTCCATTACCACCTCGGTCTTGCAATTCAACCACCGCGGCAGCGTGATCAACCTGCTCGATACCCCCGGCCACGCCGACTTTTCCGAAGATACCTACCGCACACTGGCAGCGGTCGATGCCGCCGTCATGCTCATTGACCATGCCAAAGGCGTTGAAGGACGCACACGCAAATTGTTTGAAGTGTGCCGCATGCGCAAATTGCCCGTGGTGACATTTATCAACAAACTCGATCGCGAAGGATTGGACCCTCTGGGCTTGCTCGACGAAGTAAGCAACACGCTCAACTTAAAAGTCGTTCCCATGAACTGGCCCATCGGCATGGGACGTGATTTTCGCGGAGTCGTCGACAGGCGCACCGGCATGGCTTGGCTGTTCTCCACCGACAGCCACGGTACCGAACGCGCCACCCTGCAGCAAATGCCCATGACCGACATTGAGCCTGTGATCGGTGAACGCCTCTTTGCAAAACTTCAGGAAGAACTCGATTTATTGAATACCGCCGGCGACGATTTTACACGCGAGGCTTTTTTGGCCGGTGATGTTAGCCCCGTGTTTTTTGGGTCGGCCATGAGCAACTTTGGGATTGAACCCTTGCTTAATTATTTGGCCGATGATCTCCCTGGCCCCGGTCCCAAAGAAACCACCACCGGCGAGATGATCGCGCCGAGCTGCGAGAAATTCTCCGGTTTTGTTTTTAAGATCCAAGCCAACATGGATCCCAAACACCGCGACCGTGTCGCGTTTGTGCGTGTGGTCAGCGGGCACTTTGTACCCGGCATCGAAGTCAAAATTGCACGCAGCGGCGAAACCGTACGCCTTGCGCAGCCAACCACCATTCAAGCGGACGAGCGTGTGTTTATCGAAAATGCATTTCCAGGGGATATTGTGGGGTTGTACGATCCCGGCAAATTTCGCATCGGCGATACACTCAGCATTGGTTTGAATATCAGCTTCGCAGGCATTCCACGCTTTGCGCCGGAATACTTCGGACGCCTCACCCTTGAAGACCCACTCAAACGCAAAGCCCTTGATTTGGGACTTGAACAATTGGCCCATGAAGGCGTCATTCAACCGTTTTACCCTTCCAACAGCGGTGGACGCATGGATACCGTGCTGGGTGCCGTCGGTTTGCTTCAGTTTGAAGTTTTGCGCGAACGACTCAAGCATGAGTACCGTGTGCAAGCACGCTTTGAGCCGTTGTCGTACCGTTTTGCGCGATGGATCGCAGGTCCCCCCGAAGCCTTCAAATGGCTTGCAGAGCGCAAAGATTACATCGTCATGAAAGATCGGACAGGCAGGCTTGTGTTGCTCTCGGATTCACCGTGGCCCTTGCAATACGCCGAAAAGAATGCGCCCGGACTTGTGCTGCATGAGGTAGAGCCTATTTAACGCAGCTAAGACATACAAAAGCACACATACCCATTCAAATTCAATAACAACCGCAATACGCCTGGCTGTATAATCATTGTATGGCGTCGTATGATGCGGCTAAACAAGGTGGGGTACTGGCCAAAGGGCCTGCGGTTACTCACACACCTGCCCCACGACAGCATCCGTTGCCTGCAGATACAAAAACGAACATTCACAATAAGGACCACTTCGGGACGGAAGATCTCCGACCCACCGCAAGTCCGATCGATCAAGCCCAGGGTCCACAGCCAGCAAAACTGGGTGCCACATCATCAAAAATTTCGGGTAACTCAAGCATCATACCTCCATCAGTGCCTCTTGAAATTGAAGGGGCCATGCCTCGTCAGGTACAACAGTGTCTTCATGCATTTGACGAAGCATGGAAGCATATGGTTCCGGGATCTGTCGCAACCCCTGAAACGTTTGAGCATACGGTCGATGATGAAGGCTGGCTTGATATTCGCATGAATTGCACCTGGGCGCCGACTCAGGATCCTTCATGCACATCGTTTTTGCTGCATCAACACCTGTACGTCAGCCCTGACGCCAAGACTGTGAGACTCTATGTCAATGCAGCCGAGGTACATCCAAGCCATCAACGTCGAGGCCTCTGTGCTGCGCTCATTGGGGATCAAGCCGATCTCTTGAAAAAGCACTTCGGTTCTTCACAGGAAATTTGCTGCAATCTTTTCGCATCAGGGCTCGAGGGCCCACAGATCGGCCGCATTTTTTGGGCAAAACTTGGGGCTGAATTTGCCAATTCTGACGCGCGTGAAGATTTTATAGAATGCGTTACAGAATGGGCCACCGAGTACTTTCAGACATCATCACTCACAGACAATCAACGCACAGCGCTCCAATACGTCATTGACACACTCAATCAATCCATCAAAGACCCCACCACATACACTGCACCCTACATTATGTTACATCAGCTTGAGACAATAGATCCTGCTATCGTGCGTGACTTTGAGACACACCTTATCGGCCCCAACGGGGTTGCATGGGATGCACGGATCCACATCGTACCTGCCCCATCATCCGATAATCCTTTTGCGGTGAGAGTTGAGGCAGCTAGAAAGCAACGCACCCAAACAGATCCAAAATAGCCTACCGAAAAAAATGCGCCCGGACTTGTACTGCATAAGGCAGAGCCTATATAAATAACATGACAGGCCGTCTTTGAAGGAACGCATCATGACGGTCTCCACCCAATCTATTCCGAATTTAAAACTCCCCTACGACGCCTTGGCCCCTTTTGTCGGCATGCAACCCGATATTCTCAAGCTATGTATCAATGATAGTTACCAGAAAAACGTGGGGTATATTGATATTCAATCCGTGATCGATGCCAATCCACCCCGTTACGGATTTCCACCCAATACGTTCCCTGCTTTGAAACTCGCAGCAGCATGCCTCATCACTGAAGGATGGAACACCATCAATTTCAGTGCGCTCGCAAAAACAGCGATGGGCGATCATCCATTAAGAGGCATATCGGGTGATGCCGGTATTCCTATCCAATCGATCAATGTGCCCAGTCTTCAACGTGATGCATACCAAGCCATGGGCGCAGACAGCACCGTGGCCGATGCCTCTATTCGACTGACCGTCGCCGCGTTGCGCGATGTTCATGTACAACGCATGGTATCGTACTGGGAGCTTACATCGGCTGTCACGCGGTCACAACCCGAGATCCCCGCAGCATTTATCCCCATAACGAGCGATGTTGTGGGTTCATTTTGGGTTACGTTAACGGTCAAAGCGACTCCCAAAAACGTCCACGACATTGCAATACACCCTGCCGCCACCAACACCAATGCGCAACTTATGCTCCACGGATTACCCGTCGATACGCGCTGTTTGTTGGTGCCACTTTCCAATTTTGGCGTGATTGCAGCCCTAGACACTGCCGTCATCGCCCATAACCAGGCTACAGCCGATGGCACATTGGTCATCGATCTTGAACAAGAAAAGTACCGCCATCCACAAAACTACAGCTATCGTTGTTCATATTCTACAATAAATCAGCGTGATGATTACCACGGTAGCAAAACCAACGGCGGCATGGGCATCATTGCCATTGCGCCCGATGCGCCAGAGTCGCCGTGGAAAGTCGTATGGAGAGCCCAGATCATCATGCCCGATTGGCAAGGCTCGTATTGATCTGCGTTATGAAGGGCCACGCTAGACGGTAGCAACAGCAGTCGGTGGCGTGCGCATAAGCGCTTCGGCTGCATTGTACAAACCCGTCGCCGCAACAATCAGTGAAACAGCGATGGCGCCTTTCATGAGCAAGCTCAGCGTTAAAACCTGCTGCGCAACACCCAGCGCCAATACAGCCGCAGAAGTACATCCAACCCCTGCCGTGACCAATCCCTTGATTGCATCGTCAATTTGTTTGTTGGCGCTCAAAAGTTGTCCATTGAGTTCAACAAGATGTCGGTGCAGCATCACGTTTTGGGCCTGAATATCCTCACGGGCATCACCCATCACGCGGCGAAGCTGTTCATTTTCCCGCTGCAACGCCGCAAGGGCGACCATGCCCGCATCCATAGGACTTGCCGTCAACAATGCCGCGGGAACACCACGCAAAATGGTGGCCTGTTGGTTTGCCAAAATATCGGGCGCAAAATTCGCGCCGACTTCAATACGATCCAAAGGACATTTTGGTCTGTCACCTGAAGCGTTTAAAATGCCAAGCCATGCGGTTTCAGACAACGTATGACCGCACGAGAGACGAACCACATTTGCAGGCACTTCAAATTCAACAGGGCACTCGGCATTCTCAACAACACCCTTCATCGCCGTTTGCAAAAGTTGAAAAGCACCTTGCAATTGCGTCCATTCTGCAACCGTGGGCTGAGGACGCCCAACATGTTCCCAGTCATCGATCACAGGAGCTGGTGCCTCACCGATAGCGACTTCAGCGGGCACAACAACACCTTGCGATCCATCAACACGTGGCACAGCACTCATGATTGATTACCCTTCTGTAAGACCATAGGCATGGAAGAACCAGACGATAAGATCCATGCGATGTTGTAGCGTATCAAGTTCCAATCGTCGTTCTTCTCGATCAATTGCCTGGGGTTCACGTTGCACCTGGGCCAACGCCCACAAACGAACTGCAGTCACGAGGGACACGCCGATGGACGCACAACGAAGGCCATTACCAAGCGACATATCACGCGGCAACAATCGGCATACGCCTTCTAAAGTGAGTCCGAGCAAAGCACCCACAAGCAATGTTTGCTTTATGGCGGCCACACGGCGTGAACGTGCTGCGAGGATTGTTTGAAGCTTCGCGGTGTCAGCGCTAATACCCTGATCAATTTGCGCAGCATCTTCCTGAATTCCATGTATTTCCTGCAATGCAGCCGCAAGACCTCTATTGATTTCGGTATGTTCACGTATTTGAAGGCGAATCAAAGACGGCGCCGCATGGGGAGCAATTTGCTGGCCACCCAAAAGTTCGCGGCGTTGCACATAGAAAGGCGTTTGAAGCGGTCCATGCAATGGCAAGCGTTGTGCACTTATCAACGTATTCGAATAAAATCCATTGTACTGTTCTTCAGAGCGTCTAGCATCCTGCGGCAAAACACCATGACGTTGCCATACTTGCACTGCACTATTTCGAATCGAACTTAAAAAAAACATCACAATACTGCCCTTCGCTGTGGCCAAAATAAATGATACGCCATCCCTGCAAGTGAACAAACGACAACCGCAGTTCCAAAGGCAGGTCCGATGCGCCCTACTCTGCTTCCTGCAAAATACGAAATCCGAGCACATCCCCAAAGAACAGTCCCCACGCCACCCACAAGCATCGACGTGCGTGCACCGTTCAACTGCGCATCGTAATCGGCGATTGTATCGTGCAAGGGCTGCATCTTCGTTGTTGCATTTAGAATTGCTGATTGGATTTGCTGTTGCGTCTCGATAAGAACCTTTTGCATGAGCGTATTCTGTGAGCGCAGGGTCCCTATGGTATCTTGCGCGGTTTGACTGTTCTGTGTCGCAGCCACCAACGCCTGCGTAGCCGCAGGACAAAACGTGCATTCACTGCGCGAGGCCCCTGGGACCAGAGTCACACGATCCATGATCAATTCATCCTGTTGCAAGCCGAGTAAACGCATGCGCGCTTACATGTCGTCGCGAGGTGCATAGCAAACCACATCGATAATTCAATACAATATCGTACGAAGATGTATTGCTGGAATTATTTTTCGGAGAACAAATCACTTATTTGTTTTTCGGATGTAGGGGCGCTTCGCGAAGCGCCCGTGCGGTTTTTGAATCAAACATTTTAACGGGCGGTTCACGAACCGCCCCTACAAGAGAGCAGAAGAAGAGGGGCGGGGGTCCGCCCCTACAGAAAAACGAACATGTTGTTTCGCTACGCTCTCTCTGCAAGAAGACGATGAACGGTATTGCGCAGATCATCTATCGCGAAAGGTTTCTCGACCCGCACGTTGGATACCGACTTCAAAAAATCATCGACTTTGGGCGAGCTCGAACCGCCGGAGAGAAAAATCATACGCTGTGCCATCGCAGGATCCCGTTGAAGAAGTGCTTCATAAAACGCAATCCCGCTCATGCTGGGCATCATGATATCCGAGAAAATCAAATCAAAACGTTCGCCACGTTTCAGGAGATTCAGCGCTTCATGCGCATTCGTCGTGCACACAAGGTCATGATCCCGTAGGATCCGTTTGATGGTGCACAAAACCAAGTCATCATCGTCAACCACAAGAAAACGACCTTTGTTCAAAGGTCCATCCCTGATCACTTCAGCAGAAACTTTTTTCGACGGCGTTTGTGCGGGCGGGATCAGAACCCGCAAGATCGTTCCCTTGCCCACTTCACTCTCAACCTGGATCTCACCTCCCATGGATGCGACAATGCCGCGGCAAATGGAAAGCCCAAGACCCATGCCAGTGCCTGCCGGCTTGGTCGTAAAGAATGGATCAAAAATGCGGTTGCGAATATTCTCTGGAATGCCTTCGCCTGTGTCTCGTATTTCCACCTGTATATGCCCAGTTACATCCACTGAAGTTTCGATGCAAACCTCATTTTTGTCTGTATTCGCAGGCGCAAACGACTGAGCAGCATTAAGCAAAAGATTAACAAAAACCTGGCCCAAACGCATTTCGTCCCCATCAATCATGGGCACAGGGTCAAGCTTCATCATCACATGGGCGCGGTCATGAAATTCATGGGTCGTCGTACGCAATGCCCATGCAATGGTTCTAAGAACATCCGCTTGTCCTGGTTCCTTGGTTTCTGGTACGGAAAAACTGCGAAGATCAGAGACAATCCGACTGATCCGATTTCCTGCGGACTGAAGATCATCAAGCGCCTGTTTCATCTGTTCCAAACGGTGCTTGTCTTCTAGGCTAAGCTCACTTCCTGTCTCGGCCAACGTTGCACAATGCTGTTCAAATTCATCGTTCACGAAAGCCGCATTGCTGATCACAACGGCCAATGGATTATTCACCTCGTGCGCAACAGAAGCCACCATGGCGCCTAGAGAAGCAAGCCTGTCGACGAACTCGACCTGCTTTTGCTTTTTTTTCTGTTCGGTAACATCCCTAAAAACCATCACTGCACCCAACATGCGCGTGTCATCATACATGGGGGCAGTGCTGTCCGTGATCGTTCGAACCGCTCCCGTTGCGACGTTGCGAAGTGTACCCTCGAACAACTTCACATACTCCTGGTCGTGAAGCACACGTGCAATGGGCGTTTCTTCAAGCATTTTCGCCTGATCATCCAGAAGATGGAGAACTTCATGGACCGCATGTCCTACGACATCCGCTGCTTTCATGCCCGTGAGCACCTCAGCTTCGGGATTCATATATGTAATACGACCCGCCAAATCGACAACCACAACGGCATCCCCCATGGAATGAAGGGCTGTAGAAAACCAACGCTCGCGTTCTCGAACGCGTCGGTCCATGACGTGCTTGTAAAGCGTAATTTCAATAACACTCCGAAGTTCACTGACTTTGACGGGTTTTATGAGATAACCATACGGCTCTGTGAGTTTTGCACGATCCACCGTTTTGGTGTCGGCATAAGCCGTAAGGTAAACGACTGGGACGCCGAAACGCTCACGAAAAATGGATGCTGTCTCGATACCATCCCAATCTCCTTTGAGGTGAATGTCCATGAGGACCAAGTCAGGGCAATGCTCGGATGCCAAAGCAATCGCCTGTTCGGCCGACGCAGCCGTTGCGGGAACTTGGTAGCCAAAATCGATAAGCGTGCGTTGAAGGTCTAGGGCGACCACACGTTCATCTTCCACAACAAGAATACTCTTGGAAGTTTCCATTTAATTTCTTTCTGTAAAGGTAATGCGAAAACATGTTCCGGTCTCGTTGCTGATATCCACCGTCGCCTCAAGTTGTTCGGCAAAGGCAAATATAAGATCAAGGCCAAGCGATCGTGCTTTGCGTGGCGTGAATCCTTTGGGAAGACCAATACCGTCGTCTGCTACACGCAGTTCGAGTTGGCCCTGATCATGTTTTTTAAGCGCAAGCTGCAGTGTCCCATGACGACCCGCCGGAAATGCATGCTTGAGAACATTGGTGACAAGCTCGTTCACAATGAGACCGCATGGGATCGCCACATCGATTGGCATCTGAACAACATCAACGTCAACACAACAGGTGATCCCCCTCTCATGTGCATTGTACATTTCAAATAGATTGTTCAGGAGCCCTGCTGTATATTCGCCGAAGTTCACGTGAGAAAGCTTTGCACTCTGGTAGATCTGTTCATGAACGAGTGCAATCGAGAACACCCGGTTCTGACTCTCTTTAAAGATGTCGCGCGCCACAGGATCAGTAAGGTAGCCCGCCTGGAGATTCAACAGGCTTGAGATCACCTGTAGATTATTTTTCACGCGATGATGTATTTCCTTGAGTTGAATCGCAACTTCCGCTTCCGCCTTTTTCTGTGCGGTCACATCCCGCGCCGCCGCGAAAACGCCCTGGACATTGCCTCGCCCATCTTTGTAGACGGACGCGTTGTAGAGCACCGGTGTCTCGGTCCCTTCGCGATGCCGGATCGTGAGTGGATAGTTGGTGATGAAGCCCTTAGAGAACGCTTCCCGATAGCCTTCACGTGCTTTGTCAGGTTCGGTGAAATAATCGGAAAAATCCGTGCCGATCAGCTTTTCCCGTGACACACCCGTTACTTTGATGGAGCCCTCATTGACATCGGTGATCTTACCGTCAGCGCTGATGGTCACAAGAGGATCCAACGAAGCCTCAAGAAGACTTCGTGCGTATTGGGATGCCTGTTTCTGTGCCGTAATATCTCGGTCGATTTTAGAAATACCGATGACCTTCCCATCCGCGTCGAGAACAGGTGAAATTGTCAGAGAAACATCGAAAATTTCGCCCAACTTGCGACAACGCTGCGTCTCATAGGAATCAACATGCTCACCATGCGCCAATCGATCGAGGATGCCTTGCTCCTTGACCTTGAGATGCGGGGGGATAAGCTCAAAAACATGACGGCCAATAATCTCTTTGGCCGTGTAACCGTACATACGTTCTGCACCTTTGTTCCAACTGGTGATAATCCCCTCAAGGGATGTACCGATGATAGCATCCATACTCGCGTCGGCGATGACCGCAAGTCGTGCGCGCTCTTCATCGGCTTTTTTCTGCAACGTCACGTCGCGAATGGTTGCGGCGACGACCAATCTGTTGTCACTTTCCATAGGGAACAGACTGAGCCCTACGAAGAATTCGAGCCCGTCCTTTCGTAAGCCCCAAAGTCCTAGGCCAGCCCCTCTATTGCGGTACCTTGCAGGAACAAGAATTTCTACGGATCTGCCCAACAATTCGTGACGTTCGTAACCGAACAGACGTTCGGTTTGCTCGTTTGCCAAAAGGATGGTTCCATCATCGGCCGCAAGGAGCATGGCGTCCGGGGCCGATTCGAACATGGCCCTAAAATTATCATTGTCTTTTCGCCATCCCCACGCATCTCTGCTCTCAGACATTCGGCTTTCTTTCCTTAGGTCAATGTCAAATGACGTTATGAGTAAGATCGAACGATGGACTCGGCGTTTTACACGCAACGAATGTGTAGGGATAAACCCTACATGAGCCTTGCGATAAAGTCTACAAATAGAGGGTCCTCGATTTTTTTCGTCACTTTATATGATGGAAGTCAGCGTAGAAACACAGCCAGCCCTAAGCCATACAGCCATGGGATTGCGGCAAAGACCATACTGGTCCGAATGCTTCCGCGAAGATACCTGTCCCATGCGAGATACAACGCAAGCATCGCGACCACGGGAAACATGATCCACACAATCATACCGACATGTTGTGCCATGGGTGCCGATGATTTGGGGAAAACGAAATCTTCGTTGGACGTAAGCAACGCTTTGGTCAGATAAAATCCGCAAACGAAGACGTATACGATGCTTGTGAGCCAGAGATAGAGATGGGCGAATTTTTTCATGAACATATTCTCCTGTAGGGGCGGTTCGCGAACCGCCCTGCATGCATCACGAGCATCGGGAGGGGGGTTCGCGAACCGCCCCTACAAAAGACATTTTTGAAACGCCGGACTTATTTTGACTTCAAACGTGCCATCGGATTTTCGTAACATCAACAAAACAGCAATATGTTGATCAACAGCCCAAGCCCAGCTCTTCTCCAGCGGTGCCACCATGAACGCGGTCGCCAAAGCATCGGCTTCCATGGCCGTATCGGCAATCACCGTGACCGAAGCCACATGGTTATCGCTGGGGCTCCCTGTATGTGGGTCGATACCATGGGCAATGCGTCCTTCGGCATCGGTCCGAAAATTACGATAGTCCCCTGATGTGGCAAGTGCCTTGTTGTGCACCGTGATCACCTTCGCAACCACCCGCCCTTCGGCATCGGGTTGTTCGATGCCCAGCGTCCAAGGTTTCCCGTCGGCACGGTTTCCCGTAACACGAAACTCCCCACCCACATCCACCATAACCCCCGTGGCCCCAAGCGCAAGCACTGCATCCAAAATAAGATCGGCCGCATAACCCGGTGCAATGGCCGAAAGATCGATCACCACCTGATCGCTCGTTTTGCTTACCGTACGTTGCACCGGGTCCAATTTAATTTTTTGATATCCCGTGTTTTGTAAAAGCAAAGCTATGCTTTCGGCCGTTGGCCGTGCCTCGCCTTTGTTACGGCCAAAACCCCATGCATTCACCAATGGCCCCACCGTGACATCAAAATAACCATCGGTGCGTTGGCTTATTTTTTCTGAGGCATCCAACACCGCAAAAAGAGGAACAGATGCCGCAAAGGATTGATCCGCTTTCATGGCGTTGAAGCGCATCAATTCAGAATCGTCGCGATAGGTGGACATGGACGTATCAATCATCGCCAGTATTTTTTCACAGGTCTCTCGAAGCTGCGCTGTACTGATCGCACCTTCGGCATGAACCGCTTTCACCGTGTACGTGGTCCCCATGGTGGGGCCCTGGATCTCGGTTTGTGCGTGCTCTGGGTGACGTGGCCATAAACGGTACGCACTCGCGGCAACAAGCAGGATCACCAAGGAGAGCAAAAGACGAGGGGAACGTAGGCTGGGCATGTTCGACATAGACGTGCCTTTGTAGGGGCGGTTCGTGAACCGCCCTTGCGGCGCTTGCATTATTAAAGGGCGGTTCACGAACC
>SXGR01078404.1_pt1 | contig 13278 bp, 11 predicted proteins | sample 3174711 | NCBI WGS metagenome assembly SXGR01 (sample SAMN11356860, study PRJNA531348) | freshwater metagenome | isolation source: freshwater sample F1-60 | place: China: Fuxian Lake, Yuxi | collected 2017-12-25
CACCGATTAATGTCTCGAAACCTTGGGGCTTTTCCGAAATGAACTCGTACGCGTGGGCATGACGGGCGGCCGTTTCCACTTCAGCGTCGCTCGCATCCGATCGCCCCATCCGGATGTTGTTCCGGATGGTGTCGTTGAAGAGGAATGTCTCCTGTGTCACTACGGCGACCTGGGCGCGCAAGTCTCGCGTGGCGAACTCGCGGATATCCATGCCGGCGATGCGAATGGCACCTTGCTGTGGGTCGTAGAAACGGAGCAGGAGATTGGAGAGCGTGGTCTTGCCCGAGCCGCTGGCGCCAACCAATGCCACAAGCTTGCCGGCCGCCACGGCGAGTGTGACATTGCGCACAACCGCCTTCTCCTCGTAGCTGAACGAAACATTCTCGAAGAACACATCTGCGCCATGAGCCCGCAGCGGCTGGGGGGAGACCGGCTCTGGAAGGGTGGATTGCGTGGCAAGCAGTTCAAAGACTCGCTCGCTCGCGGCACGGGATTGCTCTAATTGCGCGTGAAGTCGCACGAGCGACTTGAGCGGCTTGTACATGGAAAGAATGGCGAGGATCACCGTGAGAAAACCGCTGGCATCCGTGCGCCGGTGCGGATCCAAGGCGAGATAAATGAAAATCAGCGAGATGCCAATCGCCCCGACGAACTCCAAGAGCGGACCAGGGATCTCCATTGACCGCACTAGGCGCATGTAGTTGCCGATGAATTTCTGGGCGATACGCTCGAACTGACCGAGCACGGCTTTCTCCAAGTTGTACGCCTTGACGATACGGTTGCCGCTAAATCCTTCCATCATCAGATGGGAAAGATCGGCAGTCTGCGTTTGGATATCCGCGCTCGAATGGCGCACCTTCCGGCTGTAGATCATAATCGGCACCACGCAGAGCGGCAGCACACCCAGCGAAAGGAGTGTGAGTTTCGGCTGCTGCCATAAGAGGAGCGCCAAAACGCCGAGGAGCGTGACTGGATCTTTGAGCATCACCGGCAACGCGTTGCTGATAGTAACACGAAGAGCCTCGGTGTCGTTCATCAATCGCGACATCAGTTCTCCTGTACGACTTTGGTTAAAAAAGGCGCTAGGTTGATCTAGCAGATGAGCAAAAAGTCGGATGCGCAAACCCGTAACAACACGAACCGAAACCCATTGCAGCAAATAGATGTTCAGATACGAGAGAATACCCCGCAAACAGAACACGAGCGGGATGACCGCGACCAGCGCAACAACAAGATTCGGGTGATTCAGGGAAGCGCCTGAAGAAAACGCACCTATCTTCTCCAGCCATTCACGGAGAAAATCTGGGGCATGTTGCAGTCTGTCGGTTAGAGGCGGCGCCCCCGAAGATGGGAAAATCACCCCGAAGATGAAGGTGACGGAAAGGATCATCAGCGGCTCAAAGAGTCCGCTGAAAACCCCCATCAAGATACCCGCAGACAAACGCCCCCAATGCGGCCTCGCCAGTGCAAAAATCGTGGCTAGAAACGAAACCATTCTCGAAGAACCTGCCGAAACCACGATGGCAAATCGAGCCTTAATTCGTTCACTACACAGCGAAGTGATGGCGGAATAAATTCTCTCCAGTGATTCCCGCTGGAATCTTCTTAATCCTCAACCAAGTACCGCTCGAATCCGCGCAGCCACACTGACAACAGAGATAGCCGTCAGGCAGGCCGCTTGATTGAAAGCCTCGCAGTCCGAATGCCTGTGATCCACGCAGCGACAATCGGCCAAGAAATAATGGTGGACAGGCCCGGACGGCAGCCATCCGACAAATCCAGGCTGATTGCGGAAGAGGGAGACCGTCGGCACCCCCAGAGCCACCGCCAAGTGCATCACGCCGGAATCGGGACCAAAATGGAGGCGACACCGGTTCAGGACAGCTGCGAGCTGCCCGATAGTCATCTTGGGAGGCAGCACTTGCAAACGCGTGTCGGTCAAGAGGGATTCAAGCTCCCGGACCCGTGCCTGTTCGCGCATACTGGGCGTTGCAGATACCACCAAGGACAAGTCCGGTTGCCTTTTCCATAACTCACGGACAAGCGAAGCATAATGCGCAACCGGCCACTCCTTCAGCGGATTTGCAGAATTGAGTGAAAGATGAATCGTGCCAGTAGGCACAGTTAGCCCAGCCCATGCGCAGTCATCGGCGGCAATTCTCAAATCAAACCGGGGCGCTTGGAGTGTAAAGCCGCATTGAGCTAGGACTTGTCGCCGCTGTTCCAGCACAGGAAGGTTCTCGCTCTGCCTCGAGACCCAGCATGGAATCAGCCATTTGTTCCAAAAATGAGACCTCCCACCACGATGCGCTACTCGCCAGCGGGCTCCGGTGAGGGCCGTGAGGAGAATTGAACGATCGTTGCCGCCGAAATTAAACGCCACATCGAAGCGCTCACGGCGCAGCATGCGAATGATAGCGTACTGCTGCCAAAGCGAGCGCTTCCCCGGCGCCAACTCTACGGGCCAAAGGCGGTCTACGCAGGAAACCAAGCGGCAGACATCAGACCCCAACGGACTAGAAAGGAGGTGCAGGGCGGCGCGCGGATAATGCCTCCTGATTTCCCAGAGAGCTGGAATGAGGTGCACTGTGTCTCCAAGGAAGCCGAGATCAACCACGATGATCTTCCGGGCTTCTCGGGTGCGCGAATAAAAACCTCCGATTATTTTAATACTGCTCATCACGGGACAAGAACGTAGTGATGTCCCAAAGAAGCAGCCATCTGAAAATGGACTCATCAGGGGGAATTCTGCTTTTCATCCCCAGCCAAGTCCGTTTGAATCGGCAGAGTGAAAGTGAGTGGATTCACGTTTATTCGGAATGGCAATGAGTTGGGGTACCCCTTTGTCCCATCGATCCGATCGCTATTGCCCTTGTGCGACGAGGTGATTGTCAATGTCCCTCGTTCTACCGATGGCACTCTCGATACAGTGCGCAACATCAGCAGTCCAAAAATCCGCATCATTGAAACCGAATGGGACGAGGCGCAACGTACCGCGGGTCTGGCGCTATCACATCACACCAACCTTGCCCTTCAGCAGTGCACCGGTGATTGGTGCGTCTATCTCCAAGGTGACGAAGTACTCCACGAGGGATCAATCCCAGCCATGCGAGCTGCGATGGAACGCGAATTCGGGAACACGCTCGTGGAAGGCCTGCTCGTGGACTACTCGCACTTCTATGGGAGCTTCTGGACCGAAGTCTATTCGCTCGGGTGGTACTACAAGGAAGTCCGAGTCATACGCCGCGCACTCGGAATCCGATCCACAGGGGACGCGCAGGGCTTTCGCTCGAATGACGGCCAGAAACTCCACGTTAAGAATTCCAACGGCCACTATTTCCACTACGGTTACGGGCTTAACCCTGACGTTGCGCGGCGCAAACTTTCAAATCTCTCCACCCTCTACGGCGACCAAGCAGGCGTAGAAAAGCAACTGCGACGGCCCACCGAATTTTACGACGATGATCAGAAAGTCAGGCCGTTCACTGGCACCCATCCAGCCGACATGCGCGACGTGCTGGCCGCCGCTGATTGGACCTATCATTCTCGCAACCCACTGATCCGCTTCCGGCGCGAGTATTTCTGGGAGGACATCGCATTGCTTATCAAACGCTGCACGGGAATCACCCTGGGCGTCCACAAGAACTACCGACTCATTAAGTGACCCCTCCACTCCCCATCTCTGTCTGCATTATCTCTGGCGCGGAGGCGAACCGGATTAGCCGCGCGTTGGAAAGTGTTACCGGCTGGACCCGCGAAATCATTGTGCTCCTGAACGAGGAGGTCTCCGATGGCACTGACAAAATTGCTGAACGGTATGGCGCGCGGATATTCCGCGAACCGTGGAAGGGGCATATCGCTCAAAAAAATTCGGTGGCAGCCAAGGCCAACCAACCATGGATCCTAGGCCTAGATGCTGATGAGGCCGTTTCACTTCCACTCCGCTCCGAAATAGAGCGCCTGTTTGCGAATCCCACTTCTGCGCCCCAGCACGCGGCCTACCGCTTTCCACGCTGCAGCTATTATTGCGGCCGCTGGATTCGTCATGGGGATTGGTACCCCGACAGGCAAACCCGTCTCTGGCAGCGTGAGCATGCATACTGGGCCGGCGTAGATCCACATGATCGCTTGGAGGTGCGAGGCTCCATCGGCCACCTGCGCGGCGACTTGCACCACTTCACCAACGAGTCAATCAATCGCCACGTTCAAAAAATTATCCCTTTCAGCGACGAATTCGTGCGCCAGCACATGGCCGCAGGCAAAACCGCCAGCATATTCGATCTTGCGGTACGGCCACTATGGCGTTTCGTCCGAGCCTACTTTTTCCGATTTGGTTTTTTGGATGGTTGGCCCGGCTACTACATCGCATGGCTCAATGCCTTCTCAGCCGTGACTCGATATGCGAAAATCCGCGAAGCTAGCATAAGTGAAAAGGATGCCCGATGAGGCTCTCGCTCATTGTAAGCAGCTACAACCAGCCCGATGCCCTCGCGAAGGTCTTTCAAGGATTGTCACTGCAAACGCGTTGGCCAGATGAAATCCTCATCGCCGATGACGGCTCCGGCACCCCTACCCGCAATTTGATCGACACATGGCGTCGCAAGGCACCCTCGCCCGTCAATCACTTCTGGCATCCTGACGACGGCTTTCGCAAGACGATCATCTTGAACAAAACGCTTGCTGCAACGAGAGGCGATTATGTGGTGTTCACCGATGGCGATTGCGTGCCGCACACGCGATTTATCGAAGATCACTTCGCACTCGCCGAACGCGGATTCTGGGTCCAAGGACGCCGCTGTTTCGTCGAGAAACAATTCGTACCGGGTTTCGATATTGAGCACACTCCGGTTTTCTGGTGGATGCTGACCGGCCGCATTACTGGGGCGGCCAAGGGCGTGCGGCTACCCTTCCCTGTCATCCACCGCGACACGCGCCAGCGCGGCATCATCGGCTGCAATATGGCCTTCTGGCGTGACGACCTAGTGGCCGTGAACGGCTTCGACGAGGCCTACAGCGGGTGGGGTGGCGAAGACTCGGACGTGGGCACGCGCCTCTATCATCTCGGCCGCCCGCGCAAGTTCGTTTATGGCCGCGGGATCACCTTTCACCTGAACCACCCGATGGGGCCTCGCGACCATCATGCCGACAGCCTCGCGCGGCTTGATGAAGTCCTCCGCACCGGAAAAGTCCGCTGCGAGCGTGGTCTCGACCAATACCTCTCTCTGACCGGTGCTTCCGCGTGAACCCTCCCGCCCCGATTCGTATCCTCCATCTCAATTCCCTTCTGACTGGCGGAGGGACCGACGACCAGTGCGTCAAGCTGGCTTGGGGATTGCATCGGCTGGGCCAAAGTGTCTGGGTCGCCGGGCCGGAAGGACGCAAATTTTCCGAGGTGATCCGAAACCTCGACCTGCCCTTCCACCCAATCCCGAGAGAAGGTCCGCTCAAACTCGGTTTCATTCTCAGCGCGGCGCGGTTCATCCGCCGCCAACGGATTCAGATCATCCACGGCCATCACGGACGCGACCTCTGGCCAACCATCCTGGCAGCTAGACTTTCCGGTGCAAAACCGCAGATCGTTCTGACCCGGCACATGGCCAAAAGTCCCAGCTCTGGATTCAGCCGACGCTTCCTGCTCGGCCAATGCGACGCCTTGATCGCCGTCTCCCGCTTTGTCGAACAAGTGTTGCGCGAGGGTGTCTATGAACCGGATTCACCTGAGCCGGAACGGCGCGCGCGGCCGCCGCTCCAAGGCGATCATTCCAAAATTCAGGTGATTTACGGCGGCATCGACACCGACCGTTTCCGGCCCTTACCACCGAACGACCCCGCCGTGCAGTCCTTGCGTCGTGTCTGGGGCCTGGGGGTGGAACACTTCGCCTTCGCCGTGGCAGGCGGCTACGACCTGCCGCGCGGCAAAGGACAGCGTGAATTTTTGCAAGCGGCCGCACGAATACACCGGCAGATACCACAAGCCCGGTTTCTAATCATCGGCCACGGCAGTATGACGGAGTTGCTCCGCGCCGATATCAAACGGCTCGGCCTAGAGGGCAAAGCTTGGCTGACGCCCTATTGCCACGACATGCCGGCCGCCATGAACGCCCTCGACTGTCTGGTTCATCCGCAGGTTGGAACGGAGGCCTTCGGCCTAGTGGTCTGCGAGGCGCACGCCTGCGGCAAGCCAGTCATCGCCTCCGCGCTGGACGGAATACCGGAGGCGTTTGCCGACGGCAAGCAGGGCCAGTTGGTGCCACCCGAAAACATTGATACGCTAGCAGCAGCAATGGCGCACCAATCCAAACAACCGTTCCCTGGTGATTCTGAGCGGCAGAAATTGCACGGACGTGTGCATGTCGAGTTTTCGATCACCACCTCGGCAGCCCACATGATGGCGCTTTACGGCAAACTGATGGGGAGGGGCATCTGAACGAAGATGGGCCATGTGGCAGTTGGTTTTGCGACGAATTCGTGCATGATTGCCTCCTGATCGTATTCAGCAATACAACAGCATGAGCAATACAACGCAGCAGCTCGAAGAAGTCGAAAAGCAGCTCGTCTGGGAATTTTTTGGCCGTCGGAAGCATGGTTTTTTTATCGAGGTAGGGGCGAACGATCCCCGTAGCGGTTCGCAATCATGGTTGCTAGAACAGAGTGGATGGCGCGGCATCCTCGTTGAGCCGCAGTCGGCGCTTTATCAGCGGCTGGCCCGGGAACGGCCCAACTCGCGCGTCTATCACGCTGCGTGCAGTTCGCCGGAAAAGCGTGGCAAAGCAACATTACATATGCCACCCATGACGGCCTATCAACTCTGAAGCGACAGGTTGATTCGCATGGAATCGAGTTCACTGGCACGGAAACCGTAGATTTGATGACGCTAGACGACATACTGGAAAAGGAAAACAATCCGCGGGTGGATTTCATCTCGATTGACGTGGAAGGGGGAGAAGTGGATGTGCTGCGCGGCTTCAGCTTGGAACGCCACCAGCCCGTGCTGGTACTCATCGAGGATGGCGTGCGCAACCTCGACAAGCACCGGGCAATGATCAGTCGTGGCTACAAGCTAGTGAAGCGGACGGTGCTGAACAATTGGTATGTGCCACGGGAAACCAGATTCACGATGGCGACCTTCGCCGAACGGTTGGAGCTTTTCCGGAAGATGTATCTGGCCACGCCGTTTCGCCAGTGGCGTCTGGCGATGCGCCGCCGGCGCGCGGACGGAAAGGCCAAGGCATGAAGAAAATCCGCGTCGATTTCTGCGACTTTGGTTTCAACGTCAGCAAGACCAAGAATTTCTTCTGTCGTATATTGCCGCCGGTTTTCATCCCATGAACCACTCTGCCAAGCTCACCCCCGAACCTGAAGTCATCGCCCCGCTACGTGCCGCGGGTTTCTTCCGTTACCTCCAGCGCATTCTCCCCTTGGGCCGCAAATACCACCGCTTCATCTCCCTGTTCAATTCCCGCCACGGGCTGGTCGCCATTCCGTTCGGTCGCTTCAAAGTGGTGCAGCCCGCGAGCTGGGGTAGCGAGGTCGCCGGCTTGCTGTTCCAAGGCGAGGATCTGACGCCGGAATTCCGCCTTCTGCCGCCCGTCCTGAAAGAACTCGATGTTGGCCACCTTGTGGATGTCGGAGCCAACATCGGCCTTTACGAGCTCATGCTGCGGGCACACTCCCCCTTGCCCATCATCGCCTACGAGCCACAGCCGTTCCTGTGCGAACTCGTTCGCCATAACGTCACCTTTAACCGACTACCTCAGGTGGATCTGCGCCACCTGGCCTGTGGTGCCGGCGCCGGCGAGATTTTTTTCCAGACCGGCATCACCGGTGCGGTCGTCGCCGGCGACTCAGCCGAAGCGCGGGCCGCGATTCCTGCCGTTGCTCCCGTGGCGTCCTTCGACTGCCGAGCCGAGGACGTGCGGAGCGCCCGTCCGGTCATCCGCGTGCCGGTCACCACGCTGGATCGCGACTTGGGCGACACGCCCGTGGCCTTGCTAAAGATTGATTGCGAAGGGTTCGAATACCAAATCCTTCAGGGTGCCTTGAACCTGCTCGCCACGCAGCGGCCCTATCTGCTCGTGGAGTTGCACCCTCAGGAGATCGAGAAGCACGGCGGCACCAGCGAACAGTTGGTGGCCTTGCTGCGCTCCTATTACGATTTGGAGTTTTGGGATTTTAATTTGCAGCGGCACCGCCCCCGCCTCGTGCGCAGCCTCCTCAAACATCGCCGGCCTGCCGGCTACCGCTTTGCCTCCGAACGGGAAATGTTCGCCGCCTGTACGACTCCGCCGTTGCCTTATCAGGTTTTCATTCTCGCCCGGCCCAGACGCGCGTAAGGAGGACTCCGTAAGATGCTTAGACCGGCTCTGTCGAAGCAGAACCGGCGCGCCTGATTGGAGAAAGGCAGCCGGACGGAGGCGGGAGCAGCTGCCCAAATACTCTGGACTGCAATCAACCGGTGCGGATAGGGATTGGCAGCGGGGAGCGGTTCGGGAGAGGATGGGCGTGGCAATATGACCGCGAAGATTCGAATCGATTTTAGCGACTTCTGGCCGGGCTTCAATAAGACCGACAACTTTTTCTGGAACGTCCTCAAGAGCCGGTTCGATGTTGAGTTGCATGCGCAACCGGACTTCCTCATCTACTCAAATCGGGATAGCCACGTCCACCGCGTCCACAACTGCGTAAAGATTTTCTTCGCGGTCGAGTCCTTCACGCCGGACTGGCGCGAATGCGATTACGCGCTGACCTGCCATTATCTGGAAGACCCTCGACACCTTCGGTTGCCACTTTACGTTCTGTATGGCGAAGCAGCCAGCCTCCTTAAGGATAAGAACGACATGGGAAAAATTCTGGCGGCCAAGACGAAGTTTTGCAGCTTCGTCGTGAGCAATGGCGGCAAGCGAAAGACGCAGAAACGGGTGGATTTCTTCCATCGCCTCTCCCGTTACAAGCATGTGGATAGCGCCGGACGCTATTTGAACAACATCGGCGGACCTCTGCTGGGGGGAGTGGCGGAAAAAGCCGCCTTCCTGCAAAGCTACAAGTTCAATATCGCCTTCGAGAACGGCTCGATTCCCGGTTATACCACCGAAAAAATCTTCGAGGCTATGCAGTCGCGTTGCCTCCCGATCTACTGGGGGAACCCACGCATCCATGAGGAGTTCAACCCCCGTGCCTTTCTGAACTATTTCGACTTTCCGAGCGAGGAGGCGTTGATCGATCGGCTCATCGAACTCGACCGCGATGATGCGAAATATCTCGAGATGTCGGGGCAACCGTTCTTTCACAACAACCAGCCGAACGAATTTTTTAGCCAGGAACGGCTGTTGAATTTCTTTCAGGAGGTCTTCACCACTTCGACTATCCCCGTCGCACGCCGGAAGCGTTGGTTCCAAATCGGCCGCTGGATTCCGGTGAAAAAAAACAGGCCGCACGCTGCCATCTGATTCTTGTGCCTACCTATCTCGCGTGTGATGCCCCCAGAGTGCGGCAAGCCGGCGACTACAAGTTGGGCTCGCTTCCGATACGCAGGCGCTTGAATTTCATGAACGAATCACCAACCGCGGCAAACCCGTGATGCGTCACTCAAAAAAAGCCTCCAACTGCTATACTTCCCTGGATCAATCGCGATCGCTCTTCGACTCAGGTTTCCCAATTCTCACCTACCACAAACTTGGCCCACACCCCTGGCGTGTACGATTGAAAGGCCTCTATGTCAGCACAAGATTGTTCGATCGTCAGTTGGCTGAACTGCATTCCGCAGGCTTCGCGACTGCAAATTTACTTCCATGCAATGAAGCTCACCTCCCGAAACCCAAGCAAATTGCCCTGACCTTCGATGACGGTTATCGGAATGTTTGGCAGTATGGATTGGAACCTCTGCGCAAATATGGATTCCACGCCATTCAATACCTCGTGTCCGACCGCATCGGGCAGACCAACGACTGGGATGTGCGAGTGGGAGAAGCAAGTGAGCCGCTAATGAATGAATTTGAGATCCGTGAGTGGCTCGCCGCCGGTCACGAGATCGGATCCCACACTTTGACGCATCCGTATCTCACCCAGCTTCCGCCAGACATGGCGCGCGCCGAGATTCGAGACAGCAAAAAGCGATTGGAGGACACCTTCGGTGTTGCGATTCGCCACTTCTGCTACCCCTACGGGGATTGGAACCTCGCCGTTCGCGACATCGCCATCGAGGCTGGTTACGCAACCGCCGTGACAACGGACTTCGGGGTGAACACGACGAGTAATTCCCCGTTTGAACTAAAGCGAGTTACCGCTCGATATCCCTCTAGGAGCTGGCCCTCTCTATTCGGCGCATTACAAAGTCTTTTCAAGACAAGAAGAGGAAAGGAACTGGACTGAATGGCTGTTAGTTTGGATCCCCAAAAAAACCAAGAGATATTCTACTTGAAATGGTGCCCCGGCTAGGACTTGAACCTAGAACAAACAGATTAAGAGTCTGCTGCTCTACCATTGAGCTACCGAGGCCCCAAAAGGGACGGTGTTTATCCCAACATCCTCTCTTCTTGTCAACATCTCCTGCGCTCGCGCGGCGCCTCCAAATGAGCCCGCACCGACGAACCGCGCGGCTTCAATTCGATGAAGGCCCCGACAACGCCAATATAGCCTGCGCAGCACGACGGCTTGCACCGGGTTCTCCCAGCGAAGCGACTAGGCTCGCCAGCTTCGCCTTCACGGCAGCGCAGCGGTCTTCCCTGTTCAAAAACTCGAGCGTGGCGTTCGCCAGATTCTCCGGAGTCAACGCGCTTTGGATGAACTCAGGATAGATCGGTTCGTCCGCCAGCAGGTTCGGCATCGCGAGATATTTCACCTGCACAATCTGCCTGCCGATGATGTAGGTCGGCCATGAGGTACGGTATATCGCAACGGTTGGAACTCCAAAAAGCGCGCACTCGAGCGTCACTGTTCCGGTCGAGGCGATGGCCGCCGTCGCTGTCGCAAGCGCTTCCGACAAGCCGCTGATTTGCACGGCAATGGAATCCAACGTATCGCGGCCGGTGGCGCGAGCGAGTTGCACCATTCTTTCGTCGGGCAAAACCATCCGCGCCCGCACGTCGGGGCGCGCAGCTTTGATCTGCTGCCAAGCCTCGAGCATCGGCGGCAAATGCCGGCGCAGCTCCGAGACACGACTGCCGGGGAGCAATAACAACTCGCTCCCCTGCCCTTCACGTTTCAGCGCCGTCACTCTCGCGTGGCGTTCAACGATGGGGTGCCCCACAAACTCCACGCGCAGTTCCGGCACGCGCGCCGCGTACCACGCCTTCTCGAACGGCAGGATGCTCAGGAGTAAATCGTAATCGCGCCCCATCTGGTGGGCGCGACCCGGACGCGAGGCCCAGACCTGCGGCGAGACATATTGCACGATCTTCGGATCCCAGTTGTGGAAGACCCCACGACGGCGGCGAACCTCACGACGAATGGCGGCGGCGAACCGGCGGTTAAAGCCAGAGAAATCTACGCACACGATCACGTCGGGCTGCCGCTCGCAGGCCAAGCGGACTAGTTGGTCGAAGAGGCGTTTGAATTGGCCGTACTTGCGAAGGGCCTCCCACAGTCCGATCACAGAATGCCGCGTGAGGTCAAAAGTCAGCTCCACTCCCGCCGCGGCCATCTTCGGTCCGCCGGCGCCGAAAAAAATCGGCACATGAGGCCCGCATTCTGCGCGCAACGCCATGACCAACTCCGCGGCGAGCAAGTCGCCGCTAGTTTCTCCGGCGATGAGCATCACGCTGCGCGGTTTCATTGGAATGGCTACTGGATCGCCTGAATCTGCCGCGTGATCTCGAAGGCGAGGTCGAGCGCGAGCTTGGCTGATTCGCCGCTGACCTTCGGTGTGCGCCGCTGCTGCACGCACTCGGCGAAATGCCGCAGCTCGAGCTTGAGCGGCTCATCCTTCTCGATCGGCACCGGCTCGCGCACGATCCGTTTGCCGCCGAATTCGCTCACGATGGCGCTGTCCTTTCCAACGCCGAGCTTCGCCGCCATGATTTTCTTCAACAGCGAACTCTCTTCCTCGCCGTCGCGCGCGATGCGATAGATGAAGCCTTCCTGCGCGCGGTAATCGAGGGAAACGTAGCTCGGCTGCGCGCCGCCGCTGAAGACGCGGATCTTCCGCATCCGCTCGGGGCTGATGCGACTGGCGGTGAGGTTCGCCACGCAGCCGTTGGCGAAGCGCAGGCGGGCATTGGCGATATCCTCCGACGCGCTGAGGACGGCGATGCCCGTGGCATCCACACTCGTCACCGGCGAGTTGACGAAGGCCAGCACGGCGTCGAGGTCGTGAATCATCAGATCGAGCACCACACCGATGTCCGTACTGCGGCCGGGATGCGGAGAAAGCCGGTGCGACTCGATGAAGCGCGGCTGCGTGGCTACCTGCTGGAGATAGGTGAACACCGGGTTGAACCGCTCCACGTGCCCGACCTGCAGCACGCAGTTGTGCTCTTGCGCAAGCCGGACCAATTCCTCCGCCTGCGCAGCGAGATCGGTCATCGGTTTTTCAACGAGCAGATGCTTGCCCTGCTGGAGCAACGGCTTCGCGAGATCGAAGTGCGTGATCGTCGGCGTCACGATGCTGAGCGCGTCACTCGCCGCAGCGGCTTCCGCCACGGAGGTGAAGACGCGCGTGTGGTGCTTCTCCGCCACGCGCCGCGCCGCCTCCGCGTCGGAGTCGAACACGCCGGCAAACTCGACGAGGCCAGCCGCAGCCAGGCCGGCATAAATACGCGCGTGCTCCTTGCCGAGTGAGCCGGTGCCGAGCACGGCGACCTTGATCTTCGTTCCCACGCCGGAGATATAGAAGTCCCCGCGCAAAGTTGGAAGCTTGAACCGTCCGGGACGCTCTGTTCCAATCCGCGCGCACACACTGCCATGAACCGCCGCACCTTCCTGAAAAGTTCGCTGGCCGCCGCCACACTGGCTCCAGCACCCGCGCCCGCGGCGGACCCCGCGCCGGCCGTTCAAGCCCGGCCACGCCTTCGCATCGGCTTTCTCGGCATGGCGCACTCCCACGCCGCGGGCAAACTCAGCGCCGCGCAATCTTCGGCCGAGTGGGAACTGATCGGCATCTGCGAAGAAAACGCCGCACTGCGCGAGCGGTTCCAGAAGCAGGGCGTGCGCATTTTGTCTCAAGAAGATCTGTTCCGCGAAGCGCAAGTCATCGCCGTGGAATCCGCCGTGCGCGACCATTACCGCCACGCGAAGGCGGCGCTGACCGCCGGCAAGCATGTCCACGTGGAAAAGCCCCCCGCC
>SXGR01189138.1_pt1 | contig 13277 bp, 11 predicted proteins | sample 3174711 | NCBI WGS metagenome assembly SXGR01 (sample SAMN11356860, study PRJNA531348) | freshwater metagenome | isolation source: freshwater sample F1-60 | place: China: Fuxian Lake, Yuxi | collected 2017-12-25
ATCTACACCATCATGATCACGCTCGCCTTCGGCGTCGCGTTTTACTATCTCGTTCTCCAGAACTACACCCTGTTCAACGGCTTCCAGGGCTTTCAGAAAGTCTATCCTCCCGAAGTGTTCAGGCTCAATTGGCGCGAGCCCATGCCGTTCTATTTCATGGCTCTGTTCTGGGCGATGGCAGGCTATTTCGCCGTCAAGTGGCTGGTGCGCACGCCATTCGGCATAGCGCTGCAAGGTGTTCGGGACAATCCTCGTCGCATGGCGGCGCTGGGCTTCAATGTCGTCGCCCATCGCGTGGCCGCCTATGCGTTTGGGGGTCTTCTTGCAGCCATCGGCGGCGTACTGCTCGTCTGGTACAACGGCCTGATCACGCCTGGGTCGGTGAACGTCGGCTGGCAGATCAACATTCTTGTGATCGCCGTATTGGGCGGCATGCGACATCCGATCGGCGCTTTCCTCGGCGCCATTATCTTCGTGATGCTTCAGACCTTTGCTATCGATCTCATCGATCGCGAGCGCTTCAACCTCGTGATCGGCATCGTGTTCCTTGCGATCGTGCTGTTTTCCTCTGATGGCCTGCTCGGTCTTTGGGACAAGTTCCGTAGGCTTGTGAATCAACAGACTTCAGATTCTGCTACATCAACCCAGCGCCATTGAGCGCACCTCATGAAGGAGAAGGCAGTGAAGGAGACGAAACGGACCTGGATTCGCTCGATGACAGGCGCTGCAGTCGCAGCGGCCCTCGCGAGCACAGCCTGGGCGCAGCAGGCGCCCGTCAAGATCGGGGTATTGGCCACCCTGGAAGGCCCCTTTGCAGCGGGCGGTGCCGATGGCATGCGGGGCGCCGAGCTCGCCATCAGGGAACGCGGTGGCGTTGTCGCAGGCCGCAAAATCGAAATGATCAAGGCCTCTTCGAACGCCAATCCTGACGTCGCTGTCAACGCGGTGCGTAAGCTGGTCGAGCAGGACAAAGTCGACATCGTCGTCGGACCGCTATCGGGCGGCGAAGGTATCGCAGTCAAGGACTACTCGAAAACCCAGCCGAACATGACCTTCATCAACGGGGGGTCGGGTGCCCAGGCAACGACGCTCGTCAATCCCTCGACCAATTTCTTCCGCTTCAACACTGAAGGCGCGCAGTGGATGGTGGGTCTGGGCAAAGCTGCGATCGACAAGGGCTACAAGCGCGTGATGGTGATCGCCGAGGATTACGCCTTCCCGTATTCCCAGGTCCAGGGCTTCATGACCGAATTTTGCAAACTCGGCGGCCGCGTTCCGCTCAAGGCCTGGGTTCCGCTGGGAGGCAAGGATTATTCATCGGTGATCGCCCGTATTCCGAGAGATGTCGATGCTCTGCTGGTGGTGTTAGGTGGCGCCGATGCGGTCAACTTCCTCAACCAGTATGAAGCAGCAGGCGGTGATAAACCGATGATGGGGGGGTCGATCACGGTAAGCCAGGACGTACTCAACTATCGCGGGAAGCGTCGCGACTCACTGGTGGGAACGATCTCGGCCGGACCGTACGCCGACAGCTTTGATGGCGCTGACTGGAAAACCTTCGTATCGGCTTATCAGAAGAACTTTCCGGTTTCGTCTGGCGGCTACCCCAGTCCCAGCCTCTTCGCACTGGTGTACTACACCAATATGAAGGCTACGCTGGATGCGCTCGATGCGGTCAAGGGTGATCTGTCAGGTGGTCAGGCGAAATACCGCGACGCACTCAGCAAGCTTGAGCTGAAGATGCCCACGGGAACGGTGCGGCTCGATTCCAATCGTCAGGCGATCGGTACCACCTTCGTCACTGAAGTGGTCAAAGACGCTCAGGGTGCTCTCACCACGCGAGTACTGCGCAAGGTCGACAATGTCGATCAAATGCTGGGACTCAAAAAAGAAGAGTTCCAGATCGGTTCGCGCGACGTTCCCAACTGCCCGTGATCGCACGCTCGAACAGGCCCTGGCGAATGGTGCAATGAACTCGGCAGCCCGACCCAGGAACTGGTCGGCTGGGCGCACACCCGCTTTGGCGGGTGTGCGCCCAGGGGCGGCCCCCGCGCCTGTCGCTTCGGCCAACGCGCTGGTGCTGCACAACGTCAGCCGCTCCTTCGGCGCGCTCAAGGCGGTCGATGACGTCTCGCTGACTGTCGCCGCCGGCGAAAAATATGCGGTGTTAGGCTCGAACGGCGCGGGCAAAACCACGCTCTTCAACGCAATTACCGGCGACTTTCCACCCACCGCCGGACGCATCGAATTTTTTGGAGAAGACATCACGTCACTCAGCCCCCACGATCGGATCCGAAAGGGGCTACGTCGTACCTACCAGTCATCGCTGTTGTTTCGCGACCTCACGATCCGCGATAATCTTTTCCTCGCAGTTCGCGGCGTGGCAAGCGGCCGCTTCAGCATGTGGCGACCATCGGCGTCACACACCAGTCGCCGCGCCACTGAAGATCTGCTCGAACGAGTGAGGCTCTCGCATATCGCCGGCCAGCCTGTCGCCAATCTCGCGCACGGTCAGCAACGCCAGCTAGAAATAGGGATGGCTCTTGCAGGTGCGCCGCGGCTGATCCTTTTCGATGAGCCAGCTGCCGGGCTCTCGCCCGCAGAACGCCGCGAGCTGGTACTGCTGCTTCAATCGCTCCCGCGACATATGAGCTTCGTCATCATTGAGCACGATCTCGACATCGCGCTACGCGTCTCGGAGCGTGTCACCGTGATGCATAACGGTCGCGTGCTTCGTACCGGCTCGCCCGCCGACATCGAGTCCGACGCTCAGGTGCAGGCTATTTATATGGGTGGACGGCACTAATGAACCGTCGACCGCACCGCAACGACGATACCAACCGACCCCATGCCAAGCGCGCGTCGGACGCATCTGGCCCCTTGCTCTCGGTCGAAGACCTTGATGTGCACTACGGCAGGGCGCACGCGCTTCAGTCGGTGAGCTTCACCATCGAAAGCGGGATCTTTGGAATCGTCGGTCGTAACGGTATGGGTAAGACCACGCTCTGCAATGCGATCACAGGCCTTGTTGCTGCGCAAGGCACCATTCAATTTGACGGCCGAAACATCCTGGGTTGGCCCGCTTTCCGTATCACCCGGGCGGGTATCGCATATGTGCCGCAGGGCCGCAGGGTGTGGCCCTCGCTTACGGTTGATGAAACCCTTCGGCTGGTGGCAAGTCACCGCCGCGAGGTAGACCGTGTCTACACGATGTTTCCCCGCCTCGCTGAGCGCAAATCAAATGGCGGGTCACAGTTATCCGGGGGCGAGCAGCAAATGCTTGCGATCGGGCGCGCGCTACTGCTTGAACCGCGGCTCCTCGTGATGGATGAGCCCACCGAGGGCCTCGCACCAGTCATCGTGGAGCAGGTCGCAAAGAGTCTTCGCCGGCTCGCCAGCGAAGAGGGCATTGCCGTCTTGCTCATTGAACAAAACCTCGGCGTGGCGATCGAGGTCGCTGACCGGATCGGCATCATGGTTAATGGGCGCCTTGCGCAGGTCATGCCAACCAGCGCGCTCGCGGCCGACCGCAATCTGCAAGAGCGACTGCTGGGTGTCCGTACCACCGGCGAAGAAGAGGAAGAGCCAGCGGAAGCTGTCCCGGCGATATCCGCCGAGCCCGCTGCCGTACAGGTCATCACCGTCAAACGCGCACATGGTGGGTCGCCGCCTGCGCTGGATGCAATATCGCCCAGAGCGGGCGTAGGGTTCACTCGCTGGGGCCTTGCCAACCCAAAAGCGCCAGCAATGCAGTCGGTTGACAACGCTTCGTACGCCACGGCAAAGCCATCAGGCGATGCGCCGATAACCGCCGGTCTGGTCTTTGACTTTCCCGTTTCGGTAACCACTGAGCGCGCAGCGTACGTGACCGGCACCTTTGACACCAAGGCGCGTGAGCTCTTCTATCTTCGCCAATGCCTGGAGCGTCTGGGCCTTCGTGTCGTCACAGTCGATCTCTCCACCAGCGGTCGTACCTCACCTGCAAGCATTCATCCGCGGGAGGTCGCACGGCATCATCCCGAGGGCGAGTCCGCTGTTTTCAGCGGTGATCGCGGCGGCGCGGTAACCGCCATGGCGCTCGCTTTCGAGCGCTTCGTTGCCACGCGTCGCGACCTCGGAGGCATCATTTCCGCAGGGGGATCGGGTGGTACCTCCCTCGCGACTGCGGGCATGCGAGCGCTGCCCATCGGCATACCCAAGGTCATGGTGTCGACCATGGCGAGCGGTGACACCCGTCCCTATGTCGGCCCCAGTGACATCTGCATGATGTATTCGGTCACCGACGTACAGGGCATCAACCGTATCAGCGAGCGCGTACTTACCAATGCCGCACATGCGCTGGCTGGCATGATCACCCATCCGCCGCTTGCCACCCAATCGTCCCGACCTGCGCTAGGACTCACCATGTTCGGCGTCACCACGCCGTGCGTACAGGCGGTTACCAAGCTGATCGGCGAGCGCTACGACTGCCTGGTTTTCCACGCAACAGGCGTAGGCGGACAGTCAATGGAAAAGCTCGCAGATTCGCTGTTGCTTGCCGGGGTGATTGATGTTTCCACGACCGAGATCGCCGACGAAATCGCAGGCGGGACATTATCGGCAGGTCCCACGCGCCTCAATGTATTCGCCCGACATTCCATTCCCTGGGTCGGTTCGTGCGGCGCGCTCGACATGGCAAATTTCGGTCCCTGGGACTCAGTGCCCGAACGATTCAAGGGGCGTCGGCTCTACCGGCACAATCCCACCGTGACACTGATGCGCACCACACCTGACGAATGCCGCGCGATTGGTGAGTTTCTAGTCAGAAAAATCAATGCGATGCGAGGCCCGGTTCGTTTCCTGATCCCCGAGGGCGGCGTATCGGCGATCGACCGCCCCGGCCAACCATTTCATGACCCGGATGCCAACCGGGTGCTGTTTGAGACCATAGAAAAGGGATTTAGCCGCAGCGCAGATCGCCAGCTGATCCGGCTGCCCTTTCATATCAATGACGAGGCCTTCGCGCAGGCGCTGGTCAATGCGTGGGCCGACCTGGCTCAACCACCGGTCGCAAGGCGCGCCTGAACCAGGGCCAAGGGAGAACGAGCAGATGGCGGGAATTCCTCGCAAGACAATTTTAAAGCGCCTCCGAGCCAAGGTACGGCGCGGCGAGGCCATCATTGGCGGGGGCGCAGGTACTGGCCTGTCAGCCAAGTGCGAGGAGGCTGGTGGCATCGATCTCATCGTGATCTACAACTCCGGGCGTTACCGTATGGCTGGCCGAGGGTCGCTGGCGGGCCTCCTTGCTTACGGCAATGCCAATGAAATCGTCTGCGATATGGCGAGCGAGGTCCTCCCAGTCGTTCGTCACACGCCCGTCCTGGCGGGCGTCAACGGCACTGACCCATTTATGATCCCTGATACTTTCCTGCGCCGGCTGATCGACCTCGGTTTTTCAGGTATTCAGAATTTCCCGACCGTAGGGCTGATCGATGGCACCTTCCGTGCGAACCTTGAAGAAACCGGGATGGGCTATGCGCTCGAAGTCGATATGGTTGCAAGAGCCGCAGCGCTTGATCTGCTCACGACCCCCTATGTGTTCGACGCCGAGCAGGCGAAAGCCATGACCCGTGCAGGCGCCGATATCATCGTCTGCCACATGGGACTGACCACTGGAGGCGCCATGGGTGCTCACACCGCGCTCAAGCTTGCCGACTGCGTGGAACCCATCCGACGCTGGAGCGCCGCGGCAAAGAAAGTTCGTAACGATGTGCTGGTGCTCTGCCACGGTGGGCCCATCGCCACGCCACAAGATGCAATGTTCATTCTGGATCAGTGTCCGGGATGCGATGGGTTTTACGGTGCAAGCTCGATGGAACGTTTGCCGACCGAAGTCGCATTGACCCGCACCACACAGAAATTCACTCAAATCAAACGCAGTAAATCGCCCTCCAAAGCGTCAGCCACCGTTGCCGGCTCCGCACCGCGCTACGGCAGACGCGATGCCAGTGCTTGAGGAGATGGATCATGAGCGGTACTGAATTCGGTAGCTTTATCCTGGGTCTGATCGTTGTCGCGATCATCGTTGCGATCGCAGTCTGGTTACTCCACTGGCTCTACCTCAGAAGCTCCAAGGAGCGCGCCTTCGTGCGTACGGGTCTTGGCGGACAAAAGGTGGTGCTCGACGGGGGCGCCTTTGTTCTGCCGATCGTTCACGATGTGATTCCGGTCAACATGAATACCCTGCGCCTGGAGGTGAGCAGAGGACGCGACAAAGCGCTGATCACCAAAGATCGGATGCGAGTTGATGTCATCGCGGAGTTTTACGTGCGCGTGGCAGCCGCGCCCGACGCGGTCGCCGCTGCGGCGCAGACCCTTGGCCTGCGAACCATGGAGCCCGAGCAACTCAAGGAATTGGTTGAAGGGAAATTTGTTGATGCGCTTCGAACAGCAGCCGCCGATATGACCATGGAGGAGCTCCACGAGAAGCGCGGAACTTATGTTCGCCGGGTTCGCGAAGCAGTCGCGGAGGATCTCACCAAAAACGGGCTCGAGCTGGAGTCTGCATCGCTGACGCAACTCGATCAGACCAGCATGGAGTATTTCAATCCCAGCAATGCGTTCGATGCAGAGGGTCTCACCCGGCTTACCGAGCAGATCGAGCGCCGCAAGAAGCAGCGCAATGACATCGAGCAGGACACGCTGATTGCGATTCGTAACAAGAATCTCGAAGCCGAAAAACTATCACTCGATATCGATCTTGAGAGCGAAAGCGCACGACTCGCGCAGCAGCGTGAGGTCGAGATGGCGCGGGCTCGGCAGCGCGCAGAAGTGAGCACCGAGAAGGCTCAGCGCGAACAGGATGCGGAGTCTGCGCAAATCGCCGCACGCCAGGCAATCGAGGCGGCGCGGATCCGCAGCGAGGAGAAAATCGAAGGCGAGCGGATCCGTAAGGAGCGTGAAATTCAGTCAGCTGAAATCGAGCGCCGCAAGGCGCTCGAATTAGCAGAACAGCAACGGGCGATTGCAATCGCTCGAGAAAGCAAGGCGCAGAGCGAGGCGCAGACGCAGGCCGAAGAGGCGCGCGCCAACGCAGTGGCCGCCGAGGAACGGGTCTTTACCACCCGCGAAGTCGAAATGGCAGAGCGCAAACGCGCGATCGAAATTATCGGCGCCCGGCAGGATGCCGAGCGCGATGCCCTGCGGATCACCTTGGCAGCGACTGCGGAGAAAGAGGCCAGTGTCGACCGCGGAGTCGCAATCCGCGCACAGGCCGAAGCCGAGGCAGATGCTGAGAAAATTCGCGTGATCGCAATGCGTATACGAGCCGAAGCTGAGGCTGATGCCACGCGCATGATGAACGAAGCGCAAAATGTGCTCTCCCCTGAGGCACGCGCGTCCGCGCTACGTATCCGGCTGGTCGATAAGGCCGAGGCGATCATCCGCGAGTCGGTCAAGCCCATGGAAAAAATCGAGGGCATCAGAATTCTTCACGTCGACGGGTTGGCAGGCGGCGGGTCCTCGAGCACAGATACCGCTGGCGTCGGATTCGCCGATGGTGTCGTCAACTCAGCACTCCGATTCCGCGCACAGGCACCCATCGTCGATCATCTGCTACGTGAAATCGGGCTTGAAGCGGGTGACATCCAGAAACTCACAGCGGGCGCGGCCGGCGTAACCAGAGCGGCTTCCGCAACCCCCAAGGTGTCCTAATCCGGCTGATAACCCGTTGACCAGGAGTCTTCACGGTGATTCGCGTTTATGTTTCGAGCGTGATTGATGCCGGCGCTGATAGCGTTTGGGCTCGGATCCGCGACTTCAACGGTCTGCCACAATGGCACCCGCTGATCGCCGACAGTCGGATCGAGAACCAGCAACCGGCAGACCGGGTCGGATGCGTGCGCAGTTTTCATACCCGCGATGGCGGTCGTATCCGCGAGAAACTGCTGGCGTTGTCGGACTACGATTTCACCTGTACCTATGAAATCCTTGAGAGTCCAATGGGTGTAGCCAACTACATCGCGACCCTCAAGTTGGTGCCGGTCACCGATGGCGACGCCTGCTTTGCCGAGTGGAGCGCTGAGTTCGACTGCGAAGAGGGGCGCGAGCGCGAGCTCTCAGACCTGATTGGTCAGGGTGTTTTTCAGAGCGGGTTCGATGCGCTCAAGCGTCACTTCACACGCCGCTGATCAGTCACCCTGTCGTGCTGCAAAAAGTCGTCCGCTCTGCCGTCATCAATGCCCCGATCGACAGGGTCTGGGCAGTGCTGCGCGACTTCAATAGCCACGACGTCTGGCACGATATCGTCAAGTCAAGCCGCATCGAGGCCGGGCGAGACTCGGCAGAAGTCGGGTGCGTGCGCGCCTTCACCCTCCAGGATGGCAGCTTCATCCGCGAACAGCTCCTGGCCCTAGACGACAGCGCGTACCGCTTCACCTACTGCATTGTCGAATCCACCGTACCGCTTGAACGCTATATCTCGACGGTGACGCTGCGACCCGTCACCGATAGCCATTGCACTTTCTGGCATTGGGAATCCAGCTTTGCCACACCGCCCGGGCGAGAGCGTGAGCTGGCTGACATAGTGGCACGTGGCGTCTATGAAGCGGGCTTTGCCAACATGCGTCAGCACCTCGAGCAGGGTGGCGATCGCAGAGTCAAGAGTCAGACGGCACTGCCAACTGCGTTACCCCTACCCGCGCAACGCGTAGAGCTCGACGCCTATGGTAACCACGATGTGTTGCGCCTGCGGGCAGCCGATGTGCCTGCCCCCGGCCCAGGCGAGATAAGACTCCGACAGCGCTTCATCGGCGTCAACTACTTCGATGTGTATCTTCGCCGAGGATGGATTCCGGGGCTCCTACCCTTGCCCGGAACGCCGGGTATGGAGGCAGCAGGTTCGGTGATTGATATCGGTGAAGGCGTGACAGGACTGATGCCAACCGATCGGGTCGCTTATATGGGCCCCGCGCCTGGCGCCTATGCGAGCATTCGCTGCGTCCCGCAGGACTGGGTCGTACGGCTTCCTGCGCATATCGAGGATGAGGTGGCGGCGGCGGTTCTGCTTAAAGGTATCACTGCTGATTATCTGCTTCAGGATCTGGGGCACATCCGTCCAGGCCAGCGCTGGCTAGTTCACGCGGCGGCCGGTGGCGTCGGGTTACTCCTCTGCTCGTGGGCTCGGCGTTTGGGCGCGCGCGTTATCGGGACTGTGTCAAGCCAAGAGAAGGCCAGGGTTGCCCGCGACCATGGTTGCGACCATGTAATTGTCACAGGCGATTATCGCTTCGCAGGCGAGGTGCAATCGGTATTCGGCGGCGGTGCAGATGTGATCGTTGACGGTCTGGGCGATGCGGCCTTCGACGAAAACTTTACTGCGCTCGCAGCCTGTGGCCACTGGATCAGTTTGGGACAGGCCAGCGGAGTTCCGCGCCCGGTATCGGCCGATTTACTGGTGAGCAAATCAGCAACCTTCTCGCGTCCGGTCGCATTCGCTTATGTTACAACCCGGCAAAAACTCACCGAGCGGGCGGACCGCCTTTGGGACGCCATCTCCGACGGATCAGTGAAGATGCCTCCGATCGAACAGCACGTACTTGGCGCTGCATCGCGAGCCCATGAACGCCTCGAGTCCCGGCGCACCATCGGCGCAATGGTGCTGGTCGCATAAGGATCCCATCATGATCGAGGGTATGAATCATTTTACGATCACAGCGGAAAGCCGCGAACGCACACTCGACTACTACTGCGGTTTGTTGGGTTTGCGAGAAGGCTACAGGCCTGATCTGGGCTTTGCTGGCGCCTGGCTCTATGGTCCAGACTCCGACCAGGCGATCCTCCATATTTACTGGGACAGGCCGATGCCCGAGCCGCGCACCGGAGTGATCGATCATCTCGCTTTCAGTGCACGCGATCTTCGTACTGTCAAAGCTCGTTTCGATGAACGGGGAATCTCTTACGACCTGCGCCGTCAGGCTGGAAGCGGCACCTGGCAGCTGTTCAGTTTTGATCCTAACGGAGCCCGCGTGGAGCTTGACTTTGATCCCAGTGAGACGATTGAGAGCTGAGAACTACCGGAGTACCTGAGAATCCCATCATCCACGACGCCTGTTGTGCGGCCTCGGTAACGATGTGTTCGAGTGCATCATCTCGATTTTGGAAGCGTCGAGCATCAAGCCAGAGATCGATGCCCCATGACAGCGGCCTCACCCCTCCATCCGATCAGCCCTGTGCCTTGAGCGCGCGGATACCTGCGCTCAGCGAGTCCTGCATGAGGCCCGTGTCGTAGCTGTAGGAGATCATGCGGAAACCCCGCCGCTGCCAGTCGCGGGCGGTGTCTAGGGTGGGCGCCATGCACGCTGCGGTCTTGCCCAGCTGCTTGCAGGTTGTGGTCAGCCGGTCGATCGTCGTCTGTATCTCGGGACGCTCGAACTGCGCTGGGATGCCCAGCGATAGCGACAGGTCGAATTGCCCGAGGTGCCCGCCGTCGACCCCATCTACCGCGAGGATGCTCTCGAGGTTCTCGGCACCCTTGCGGGTCTCGATCATGGCCAGAACGAAGGTACGCTCATCGGCACCGCGCATCTTCTCCGCCACATCGCCCGGCGCATAGTCGTCGTGCGCACCGCCGAACATCGCACCGCGTCGACCGCGCGGCGGATAGCGGGTCCAGCTCACCAGCTCCGCGGCCTCCTCGGCCGATTCGACCATCTGAAACATCAGGCCCATTGCCCCGATGTCGAGCAATGTCGCCACCACCGCATAGGTCTTGGAAGGTGGACGCACGATCGGTACAAGACCGATCCCGCGGCAGTAGGCAAACTGCTGCTTCATATCAGCTATGGTCAGGCCGCTGTGCTCCATGTCATAGAGCGCAAACTCGGCACCCGCAGCTACGAGCGCTGCCGGGAGCCCTGGGCTGTTGAATTCGAAGACCATCGTGCCGTAGGCGGTACCGCCTGCAGCGAGCTTCTGCTTGACTGGATTGCTACGCATCATCGCGAATTCTCCTCTCTGACCAGCTGGTCGTCCGTTCAGACCGCCAGCGCGGTGAGGCAGTTCTCAGCGGCCGGCTGAATCGGGTTGAAGTCACGCGCGGCCAGATACTCTGGACGGCGGAAGGCGGTGCCGCAGTTGTCGACTGAGCAGACATTCAGATAGAGGATCACGCGACGAAGCGGCGTGATGTTGACAGTCGAACCGTGCACGACCTGCATGTTCATGAACACGACTGAGCCGGCCGGGCCGGTGATGTGCTCGAGGCCGTAGCGCTCGATCAGCTGCGACATCCGCTCCATTTTGATGTCGTAGCGGTACTTGGAGGCACGGTCACGATCTTCGGCCTCGGTCTCGGTGCTGGCCTCTGAGACCACCCCCTCCACATGCGAGCCAGGTACCGCCATCAGCGGTGCGTTGTAGTCGCTCACTTCATTGAGGAACACCGCGATCATGATGCCGTCGGGGCGGGGCACGCCATCGACCCGATGATAGGTACCGAAGTCCTGATGCCAGTTGACGATCGCGCCGCCTGTCTGCTTGGCATTGACCCGCGACTGGTGGACGTATACCGAATTGCCGAGGAGTTGCTCGCAGATCGCCACGAGCCTGGGGTGCCGGGCGAGCGTTGACAGGCGCGGGTCGAGCAGGTGCATCCCGTAGATCACATGCGGCAGGCCGTTCTTTTCGCGCATCACCTGCGGTCCGTCCATGCCGATCACCCGCTCGGTGGCGGCATTCAGTACGTCGACCTCGCGGGGGTTCAGCAGGCCTGGGATGCAGATATAGCCCTTGCGGCGATATTCCTCGCCCAGGGCGGGATCGATGGTTTTCGACATGGCGGTTTCCTTGTTGGTGTCAGTTCATGGGGGAGGGAACAGGAAGTTCGGTATGCCGGTGACAGGCCATCCAGTGTCCGGGCTGATGCTCGATCAGTGGGGGCTCTGTGGCGTGACACTGCTCGGTCGCGAGTGGACAGCGGCTGCTGAAACGGCAGCCGGCAGGCGGGTTGGCCGGGTCCGGAATCTCGCCGGCCAGTGGCTCGGTCGCCTGGGCGAGAGCGGGATCGGGTATCGGAATCGCATCGACCAGCGCGCGCGTGTACGGATGTAACGGATCCGTATGCAATCGCTCAGTCGGGATGATCTCCATGACCTTGCCAAGATACAGCACAACGATCCGGTCGCAACTGTGCTCGACGATCGCCAGGTTATGCGAGATGAACAGGTAGGCGATACCCTGCTCGCGCCGGATCTCCATTAGCAGATTGACGACCTGGGCCTGAATCGAGACATCGAGCGCCGATACGGGTTCGTCGAGCACGATGAAGCGGGGGCTCACCGACATCGCGCGCGCGATACCGATACGCTGGCGCTGGCCACCGCTGAATTGGTGGGGGTACTTGTCGAGATCACGCGCATGCAGCCCCACCCGCACGAGCGAGCGCACAGCTAACTCCTCGAGCTCACTACGACGATGGCGACGCAGGCTACGCAGCGGCTCGGTCACGATTTCGCGCACGCGCTGACGGGGACTCAGTGCGTCGTAGGGATCCTGAAACACGACCTGGGCCTTACCACGCAAGGAGGTCACCGCAGCCGGTCCGGCAGGCAAAGGGCAGCCGTCGAAGGCGATGCTGCCTGAAGTCGGCGCGATCAGCCCAAGCACCAGCTGGCCGATCGTTGACTTACCGGAGCCAGATTCACCGACCAGCCCAACCGACTCGCCGTGACCCACTGCAAAGCTCACGCCATCGACGGCGCGCAAGAGTGCTCGCGAGCGCGACCACCAGCCTCCACGCGTGACCCGGTAATATTTGCGGAGGTCGCTCAGCTCGATCATTGTGGCCTGCGCTCGGCTGCGTGCACGGCGTTTCCTTCACCTGCCACCGGACAACGGTGATGAAAACCGCCGGGCAAGGCAACCACAGGGGGCTCCTCACGACGACAGCGCCCTTCAGCCTGACTGCAACGCGGCGCGAAGGCGCAGCCCGCGGGCAAGGCGAGCAGATCGGGGGGCTGCCCGGGCATCGCAGTAAGGCTCGCACGACGCCGGCCGAAGACCGGATTGGATACGAGCAATCCCCGAGTGTAAGGGTGTGCGGGATGTTCGAACAATGCGCGTGTCTGGTTGTACTCGACGATACGCCCGGCGTACATCACCGCGACCGTGTCACATAGGCGTGCCACCACGCCCAGATCGTGAGTGATCAGGATCACCGCTGTCCCGTGAGTCTGCCGCGCATTGCGGATCAGCTCGAGAATCTGGGCCTGGATCGTGACATCAAGGGCGGTCGTCGGCTC
>SXGR01148132.1_pt1 | contig 13273 bp, 10 predicted proteins | sample 3174711 | NCBI WGS metagenome assembly SXGR01 (sample SAMN11356860, study PRJNA531348) | freshwater metagenome | isolation source: freshwater sample F1-60 | place: China: Fuxian Lake, Yuxi | collected 2017-12-25
CAGAAGATGTACGGACCGGTCCTGTACGAGGCGTTCCGCACCATCAAGCGCACATTCGACCCCGACGGCATCTTCAATCCCGGCAAGATTGTCGACGCGCCGCCGCTGACGCAGAACCTGCGGTTCGGCGCCGGCTACATCACGCCGACGCCGGCCACGTTCTTCGACTACTCCGAGTACGGCGGCCTGGGCGGCGCCGTGGAGATGTGCAGCGGGCTGGGCGCGTGCCGCAAGAAGCTGGAAGGCACGATGTGCCCGTCGTACATGGCGACGCGGGAGGAAACGCATTCGACGCGCGGGCGCGCGAACGTGCTGCGCCTGGCGATGACCGGGAAGCTCGGTGAATCAGGGCTCGGCGACGAGGGTGTCTACGACGCGCTCGATCTCTGTCTCGAGTGCCGCGCGTGCAAGGCCGAGTGCCCGGTGGGCGTGGACATGGCGCGCTTCAAGAGCGAGTTTCTCGCCGACTACTGGCACCGACACGGCACGCCGCTGGCGACGCGCGTCCTCGGTAACGTGCGCGACCTGGCGCGGTGGGGCAGCCGTTTCGCGCCGGTCTCCAACTGGGTGATGAACAGCCCGCCGGCGCGGCTGATGAACGAGGCGCTGCTCGGCATCGATCGGCGCCGCAGCCTGCCGGCGTTCGAACGCACGACGTTCGACAGCCGGGCGCCGCGCGCCGGTGCGGACGCCGACGCCATCCTGTTTGCCGATACCTTCACCAATCACTACGACCCGGCCATCGGCGTGGCCGCGCTCGATGTGCTCACCGCCGCGGGCGTCCGTGCCGGCACCGTCCCGCATGGATGCTGCGGACGGCCTCAGATCTCGAAAGGACTGCTGCCGAAGGCACGCGCGCTCGTCGAAGCGAACACCGCCGCGCTCTATCCGCATGCATCGGCGGGCCGCCCGATTGTGTTCTGCGAGCCGAGCTGCCTGTCGGCGGTGCGCGAGGACGCGCCGGCGCTGCTGCGGGGAACGGCGAGGCAGAAGGCCGAAACCGTGGCCGGGGCCAGCGTGCTGTTCGAGGAGTTCCTCGATGCGCGCGGCGGACGCTTGCCGCTGCGGCAGGGTCCCGCCCAGATCTTCCTGCACGGGCACTGTCACCAGAAGGCGATGGGGCTGCTGGCGCCTGCCCGCTCGCTGCTCTCGACCGTCCCCGGCGCGACCGTCGTGGCGATTGACGCCGGCTGCTGCGGGATGGCCGGCTCCTTCGGCTACTCGCGCGACCATTTCGAGGTGTCGCGCTCCATCGGCGAGCGCCGGCTGTTCCCGGAAATCCGCAAGGCACCTCCCGGATCCGTCGTGGTCGCGTCCGGCACGTCCTGCCGGCACCAGGTCCACGATTTCACCGGCACGCAGGCCGTGCACGCCGCGGTGCTGCTGCAGTCATTGCTGATCCAATGAATCTCGCCTGGCTGTCGCTCATCGCGCTCATCGTCGCCATCGTCGTGAGCTGTTTTACGCGCCTGAACGTCGGGATTCTCGGGCTGGCATCGGCCTGGATCGTCGGCGTGTATTTCGGCGGGATGGGTCTCAACGACATCCTCGCCGGGTTTCCGACACAGCTCTTCCTGACCCTGGTCGGCGTGACGCTGCTCTTCTCGCAGGCGCACCTCAACGGCACGCTCGACAAGCTGGCGTTGCGCGCGGTCAGTCTCTGCCGCGGCAACGTGGGACTGATCCCGGTCATGTACTTCCTGCTCGGCGCGGCCATCGCGACGATGGGTCCGGGCAACATCGCCACCGCGGCCATGCTCGCGCCGATGGCGATGGCGACGGCGGCGCGTGCCGGCGTGCCGCTGTTTCTGATGGCGATCATGGTTGGCAATGGCGCGCAGGCGGGCGCGCTCTCCCCGTTCGCGCCAACCGGAATCATCGTCAATGGCATCATGGAGCGCATCGGACTGGGCGGGTACGAATTCCGGACGTACCTCGCCGGCTTCGCCGGTCACGCGATCGTCGCCTTCGGCGGGTACCTGCTGTTCGGCGGCTGGCGGCTGTTCACGCGCACCTACGCCGGGGGCGACGACGAGGCCGCGAAAGGGTCAACCGACTTCGACCGGAAAAACGTGATCACCATGGCCACCATCGGCGCGGTGCTGCTGTCGGTGCTCTTCGTGGGCGCGAACGTCGGCATGGCGGCGTTTGCCGGCGCCGTGCTGCTCGCGGTGTTCGGCGTCGCGGACCATGAACAGGCGGTCAAGCGCATGCCGTGGTTCGTCATCGTCATGGTGTGCGGCGTCACGGTGCTCATCGCACTCATGGAGAAGACGGGCGGCCTCGATCTGTTCACGCGGTTTCTCGCGTACATGGCGACGGAGGAGACGGCGACCGGCGTGGTCGCGTTCGTGACCGCCGTGGTGTCCGTCTACAGCAGCACGTCGGGCGTCGTCCTGCCCGCGTTCCTGCCGACGGTGCCAGGGCTGGTGATGCGGATTGGCGGCGATCCGATCGCGATCGCGTCGGCGATGAACGTCGGCGCGCACCTGGTCGATATGTCGCCGCTGTCGACGACGGGCGCCATGTGCCTGACCGGGATCACCGACACGAAGGATGTCCGCCCGGTGTATAACCGACTGCTCGCATGGGGCGCCTCGATGACCGTCGTCGGGGCGATTCTGTGCTGGATCATGTTTTGAGGGAGACGAGCATGCGACGTGCGATCCGGATAGTCGTGGTGCTGCTGGCGGTGGCCGTCGCGGGGAGCGCCGGCCGCGCGCAGCAACCGGCTGGCGTGCCGGTGTTCGAGGTCGATCCGTCGTGGCCGAAAGCCCTGCCCAACAACTGGACGTTCGGCGAGTTTTCCGGCGTCGCCGTCGACACGCACGATCACATCTGGATCAACCAGCGGCCGCGGACGCTGGCCGACGACGAGAAGTACCTGCTGGCCAAGCCGCCGATCGGCGACTGCTGCCAGCCGGGTCCCTCGATCATGGAGTTCGATCAGGAGGGCACCTTCATCCAGGGCTGGGGCGGTCCGGGCGCCGGGTACGAGTGGCCGGAGAACGAGCACGGCATTCACGTCGACTACAACGACAACGTGTGGGTGGGCGGCAACGGTCCGAAGGACAGCCACATCCTGAAGTTCACGAGGACAGGGAAGTTCATCATGCAGATCGGCAAGCTCGGCGCGAGCAAGGGCAGCAACGACACCGCGAACCTGAAGCGGCCGTCGAAGATGCAGGTGAGCCCGCGCACCAACGAGCTGTTCGTCTCCGACGGCTACGACAACCGGCGCGTCATCGTCTTCGATGCCGATACTGGCGCGTACAAGCGCCACTGGGGCGCGTACGGGAACCGGCCGGACGACGCGGCGCCGCGGACGCTGGTGGCGGAAGGCCCGGGGCCGCCGCAGTTCAACCTCGTGCACGGCATGCGCCTGTCGATCGACAACATCGTCTATGTGGCCGATCGGTTGAACAACCGTATTCAGGCGTTCAGCGCCGATGGCAAGTTCCTGCGGGAAGGCTTCATCGCCCGATCCACGCGTGGCAACGGCGCGGCGTACGACGTGGACCTGTCAGCCGATCTGGAAGAGCGATTCGTCTACGTCGCAGACGGCACGAACAACCACATCTGGATCCTGGACAGGAATACCTTAAAGGTACTCGGCAACTTCGGCCGGCAGGGGCGCTATGCGGGGCAGTTCCACCACTCGCACAGCCTGGCCGTCGATTCGAAGGGGAATATCTACGTGGCCGAGACGCAGGGGAAGCGCGTGCAGCGCTTCCTGTTCAAAGGCATCAAGTAGGCCGGGCGTCGGAGCTGGCCGGCGTCAGGCCCGGTTGATCATGGCCCGGTGCTCGGGATAACCCCGGGCGGCAATCGGCCAGATGTCCACGACGCGCTCGCCCTCGAGCGCGTACACCACGTCGTGCAGGTTCATCGTCGGATCGGTATGTGACGGCCGCAGCCTGACGCGATCGCCGATGGCGATCGTCGAGCCGGGCGGCAGGCTGATCGCGGCGTGTTCGTCGTTGAACATCACCACGTCCGCGCCCTCGATCCCATCCACCACCGGGTTGCCGTGATCCTTCGTCGCGGACTTGTGCCCGCAGTCGGCGACGCAGCGCCCGGCGTCGGGCCGGCTGACGATCGTGCCGAGCAGGAAGAACGCCTGCTCGAACGGCAGGTCCAGCGACCCGTAGTCTGAATCCATCAGCGCATACGAGCCGGCCTGAATCTCGGTGACGCCGGGGACGCGTCCGCTGATGTCGTAGGTGCCAGTCCCGCCGCCGGACACGACGTCGCAGGGGAGGCCGTTGTCCTTGAACAGCTGCGCGGTGGCGACGAGGGCACGCATCGCCTCGCGCGCGCGCGTCTCGCGCTCGGAACGCTCGCGCAGCGGCTGCAGGTGGCCTTCGTACCCCATCACGCCGCGGAGCCGCACGCCGGGCGCGTCCGCCACCCGGCGGGCGAGCGCCAGCGCCGCGTCACCCGGCATCACGCCGCAGCGCGTCTGGCCGACGTTCACGTCCACCAGCACGCCGACCGGCGTCCCGTCGCGGCGAGCCGCCGTCGCGATCTGCTCCAGCCCCGCCCCGGAGTCGACGGCACTCGTCACCGTGTGGCGCTCGGCGGGCTTCGCCACGCGGTCGCACTTGCCCGGGCCGACCATCTCGTTGGCGATCAGGATGTCGTCGCAGAGCCCGGCGACGATCTCCGCTTCTGACACCGTCGCGCAGGTCAGGCCGACACACGATCCGGCGGCGAGCTGCCGCCGGGCGATCTCGGGAGTCTTGTGCGCCTTGAAATGTGGCCGCAACCGGCATGGGCCGCTGGCAAAGAAGGCAGCCATCTTCCTGATGTTGCGGTCCAGCGCCGCGATGTCAACGATAAGCGCGGGAGTGGGAATCTCTGCGAGCGTCGTGGGCCGCTGCATGGGTCTCTGGAGGCGTGTACAGCGTGGCGACGCCGTACTGTTGGAGCAGCGCAGCCAAGTGACCGTTGGCCACGATGATAGCACCACGCGCATCAGGTGCGCCGTATGCTGCGGTGGGCATGCTGCAGATCCCGGCGCCGATGCCGATTGTAGGTGTGTTGGGGGCCGAGCGTGTTACCAACCTTCTCTTCTGATTTCGACCGGCGACGTTCAAAACGGATCCGACCTCGCGCATTCGCCATAGCCATGTGCGGGCGCGCCGCCACGCTGGTGGACCTGAGCGAGACCGGAGCGTTGATTCGAACCAGTTCGGTGCCAGCAAAGGACGCTCTGACGACATTCGTCCTGCGATGGGAGGGCGAGACGATCGTTCTCCAGGGCCGCGTCGTCAGGATCGCCGCGTCCCCCTCTTGGGAGGCAACGGACTCCGGCCTTCCCGCGACCGAACACCAGGCTGGTGTCGAGTTCCACGGGCTGCCGCCTCAGTCAGCGTCGCAGCTGCAGCGGCTGGTTCACGGATTCCGGGAAGCGTAACGCGGCAACGGCCGACAGCCGAGCGATCCGAAACGATCCGAACGACGTACCCTTCGAGATAGGTGTAGCCGTGCAGGCCGTCTTGGTCGTCGAGGAGGCGCTTCAGGCGAACGGATCGATCACGCGCAGGAAATCGAAGCGGCGGAAGTCGCGGTCGCTGGTGTACAAAATGCCGACGCCGTGCTGTCGGAGCAGCGCGGCGAGGTGCGCATCGGGGACCTGATTTCCACGCGCGGGCCAGTCACGCACGATCTCCTGATAGACCTCCCAGAACCGGTCCTCTTCAGCCAGCAGGCGCACGTGCGGGAGGGCAAGGAGGGCGTTCACGTTCGCCATTGCCTCAGTGGCGCTCAGCGGGTGGGTGAAGATGCCAGGATGGGTGGCCATCCGCAGATATCCCATCACCGTCGGCCACGCCAGACAGACCAAGTCGCTGTTGGCTGCGCGCTCGGCCAGGAATCCCACGGCGCGCTCGTGGAAGGGACTGCGCTGATCGGAGGCGTACAGCAGCGTGTTGACGTCGACCGCGGCGGCGCTCACGGCCGGTCCAGCACGGCGCTGACCGCTTCCTTGTCGGCAAGGTCCACGCGCGCGGCCATCGGGCGTGCCACCCAGGCGAAATCGCGTCCGCGTGGGGCGGCCGCCGGGGAACCCAGCGCCCGGGCCAGCAGGTCGGAGACGAGCCGTCCAAGCGCCTTGCGCTCCCGCTTCTGAAGCCGCTTCAGCTCCCTTAGAATCGGGGCGTCGATGTCCACGGTGGTCCTGGGCATGATGCGACGATGATATCACCGTACGCATCAGATGCTGCCAAGCGCCGCATCGCATTCTGCGCCGGTAGTCCTTCGGTCCGGCCTTCGTGGCAGAATCGGCACGCTCATCAACAGCACAGTGGCCTTGCATCCGGGCGCTCGCGTCGGGCCGTATGAGGTCGTCGCGCCACTTGGCGCCGGCGGCATGGGCGAGGTCTATCGGGCCCGCGACGCGCGGCTCGGACGGGACGTCGCGATCAAGATTCTGCCGGAAGCCTTCGCGAGCGATCCTGAGCGCCTGGCGCGCTTCCAGCGGGAGGCGCAGCTGCTGGCGTCACTGAATCACCCGAACATCGCCATCATCCACGGTCTCGAAGGCGACGCGCTCATCATGGAGCTCGTCGAGGGCCCGACGCTCGCCGATCGCATCGGGCACGGGCCGCTGCCCCTGGACGAAGCGCTGCCGCTCGCGAAACAGATTGCCGAGGCGCTCGAGGCTGCTCATGAGCGCGGCGTCGTGCACCGTGACCTCAAGCCGGCCAATGTGAAGGTGACGCCCGAAGGTCGGGTCAAAGTGCTCGATTTCGGCCTGGCAAAGCTGGTCGAACCGGGTGCAACGAGTGACGCGGGCGCTGCGCGCGGGTTGACCATGTCGCCCACGCTTAGCGTGCAAGCGACCTATGCCGGCGTGATTCTTGGCACCGCCGCGTATATGAGTCCCGAGCAGGCGCGCGGCAAGGCGGCCGATCGGCGCGCCGATATCTGGGCGTTCGGATGCGTCCTCTTTGAGATGCTGACCGGGAAGCAGGCGTTCGACGCCGGCGAGACGGTCTCGGACGCTGTCGCCGCCATCCTCAAGAACGAGCCGGACTGGGATGCCCTGCCCGCTGAGACGCCCGCGCACGTCCGGACGCTGCTGCGCAGATGCCTTCGAAAAGACATGCAGAAGCGCCTGCCGCACATCGGCGTCGCCAGGATCGAGATCGAAGAGGGCGTCGATTCACGCGACGTGGTTCCAGGGAGCATTGCTGTGGTTCCGGGATGGCGCCGCGCCGTACCGTGGATGATTGCGGCCGGGTCATTGGCCCTGGCGGTCGTTGCGTTCGTGATGGACAGCCGGCCGGCTGACGCGCCGTCTTACCAACTGTCGGTGTTGCCTCCGCGCACTGCAACCTGGGCCGCCGTCACGCCAGCAACCCGGTTCACGATTTCCCGCGACGGACGGCGGCTGGCCTTCATCGCGAACGATGTCAATGAAGCCGGCCGCGTCACAACACCTACGGTCGCACCCTTGCAAACGCGTCTCTGGGTACGGTCGCTCGATGGGTCGGACGCCGCGCCACTCATGGGGACAGGCGGTGTCACTCTCGCCGCGTGGTCCCCCGACGCGCGGCAGGTCGCGTTTGTCGCCGACGGACAGCTCAAGAAGATTGATACCGCCGGCGGCGCGCCAGTGGTGATCGCGGATAGGGCAGCGAACGCTGGCCTGGCCTGGACAGCGGACGACACGATTCTGTTTGTCCCCGACACGACCAGTCCCATCCACGCTGTGCCGGCGGCGGGCGGGACGCCGCGGGCAGTGACCAGCCTCGACAAGGACGCGGGCGATTCGTGGCACGCGTTTCCGTTCGTGTTGCCGGGCAATAGACACGTTGTGTACACGGCAGTGGGCAGTAAGAGCGATCCGCTCGAAGCACGCGCTGTGTATGCGTTGAGGCTGGATGCAAGCGAGCCACCCCGGCTGGTTCTGCCGCGCGGCTCCAACGTGCAGTATGCCTCGGGCCATCTGCTGTACATGCGGGATGCGACGCTCGTGGCGCACGCGTTTGATTCGGATCGCCTGGTGCTCAGCGGCGAGCCGTCACCGATCGCCACCGACGTCCAGATCGGGGGGTCGTCGGGACGCCTCGGCGCGTTCGCGGTCGCTGAAACGGGAGTGCTTCTTCATCAAGCTGGCGCGAGTGACGTGCGTACCCAGTTGACATGGATCAATCGTGACGGCAAGGCGGTGGCGGTCCTCGGCGAGCCTGCGGATTATGACGCGATCGAGATTTCGCCGGCTGGCACTCAGGCTGCGGTCACGGTTGCTGTTTCTGGGTCGAACGCGATCAGGGATATCTGGTTATTCGATCTGAGGCGCGGCATCCGGACCCGGGTGACGAACGACACTGCGGCGGAGCTGACCGCCGCGTGGTCGCCCGACGGGCGTTATCTTGTGTTCGGGTCTGGTAGCCGTATCATGCGCCGCGCGGTGGACGGGTCGAGGCCGAGTGAACTGTTGTTCGAAGCCGACACCAATCTGTTCCCGTACAGCTGGGCTTCGGATGGCAGGTTCGTGCTGTTTAACGGCACCGGAATTGTGAAGGCGGTGTCATCGACGTGCGACATCGGGGTCCTCCCGATCGAACCGCCGGGCCCCCCGCAGCCGATGATGCGTGTTCCGTCCTGTGAAGCGCGTGGCCGGTTCTCTCCTGACGGCCGATGGGTCGCCTATTCGTCCGGAGAGTCAGGTCGAGCAGAGGTGTACGTCGTGGCGTTTCCCGACGCGAATCGGAGACAGCAGGTCTCGGTCGCCGGCGGCGACTGGCCGCGATGGTCGCGGAACGGCCGCGAAATCTATTACCTGGCGCCGGACGGCGGCCTGATGGCGGTGCCGGTAACATCCTCGGGCAGTCAGCTCCGCCTCGGAGATGCAGAGCGGCTTTTCGACTCAGGTGTGCGTACGCTGCGATATGGCTACGACGTGTCGCCGGATGGGCAACGATTCCTCGTCAACCGGCTGCTCGAAGGATCCTCGCTCAGCCCGATCACCGCCGTCATCAACTGGCCGTCGCTGTTGCCGCAGCGATAGGCGGACCTGACAGGTCCGCCTCTACGACCCTGGTCCGGCTGAAGCCGGCCCCTACGAACGATTCGAACGAAGAACGATCCGAAGGGTCCGAACGACTCTCACGATCCGAACGTTACCCTTCGAGGTACGTGTAGCCGTGCAGGCCGTCTTCGTAGACGCGGAGCACGCGGCCGGCGCCTTCGTAGTCCACGCGGCCGGCGCGGACGGCGGTCTCGACATCGGTGCGCAGCTTGCCGAGCAGCAATTCGGCGTCGAACTCCACGTAGTCGAGCACTTCGCGAACGGTGTCGCCCTTGATCAGCGTCTCGAGCCGGGCCTCGCCGTTGGGATCGAGGCTGACATGCACGGCGTGCGTGTCGCCGGACAGGTGGTGCTGGTCGAGCAGGAGCTCCTGGTAGGCGCCGACGAGGAAGACGCCGAGGTAGTACGGATCCTGCGACGAGGCATGAAGCGGCAGCGTCTTCTTCACGTCACGGCGATCGACGAACCGATCGAGCTTGCCGTCGGAGTCGCAGGTGATGTCGCCGAGCACGGCGTGGTTGGTCGGCTTCTCGTCCAGCCGGTGGATCGGCATCACCGGGAAGAGCTGCTTGATCGCCCAGCTGTCTGGGATCGACTGGAACAGCGAGAAGTTGCAGAAATAGGTATCCGAGAGCTGCTCGTCCAGGTTCTGCAGATCCTCCGGCACCTCCGCCATCGTCTGCGCGATCTTCTGCAGCTTGGTCAGGATGGCCCAGAACAGGTTCTCGGCCATGCTGCGCTGGTCCAGCGGCAGGTAGCCGCCGCTGAAGAGGCTCAACGCCATGTCGAGCGCCTGCTGCGCATCGTGGAACGCCTCGAGCGCGTTGCGCGCGGTGACGTTGTTATAGGTCTCCACGAGATCGACGAGCGGCTGCTCCCAGTCGGGGTTGGCGGTGACCGGCACCTTCTCGTCGCCGAACCCCGAGACGCCCAGCACGTTGAACACGAGCACGCTGTGGTACGCCACCACGGCGCGGCCGCTCTCCGACACGATCGTCGGATGCGGGACGCCCGCTTCGTCGCACACCGTCTGGATGTGGTAGACGACGTCGTTGGCGTATTCCTGGAGCGTGTAGTTCATGCTCGACTCGAAGTTGGTCTGCGAGCCGTCGTAATCCACGCCGAGGCCGCCGCCGACGTCCAGGTACTCGAGCCCGGCGCCGAGCTTCGCCAGCTCGGTGTAGATCCGCGCCGCCTCGTTCAGCGCGCCCTTGACGATGCGGATGTTGGTGATCTGGCTGCCGAGGTGGAAGTGGAGCAGCTTGAGGCAGTCGCCCATGCCGCGGCCCTTCAGCTCCTCGAGCGCCCGCATGATCTCGGTGACGGTGAGGCCGAACTTCGAGCGGAACCCGCCCGACGACTGCCAGCGGCCGCTGCCGCGCGCGGCCAGCTTCACGCGGACGCCAATCTGCGGACGGACGCCGAGCTTTTCCGCGGCGTCGAGGATCAGCCCCAGCTCCGTGTACTTCTCGACCACCGGGATGATGTTGCGGCCGATCTTCAGCCCGAGCATCGCCGTCTCGATGAACTCGGCGTCCTTGAAGCCGTTGCAGATGATCGGCGTGTCGTTATCGGCGAGCGCGACCACCGCGAGGAGCTCCGGCTTGGAGCCGGCTTCGAGACCGAACTTGTACGGCCGGCCGAAGTCGAGCACTTCCTCGACGACCTGCCGCTGCTGGTTCACCTTGATCGGGTAGACGCAGCTGTAGCTGCCCTGGTACTGGTGCTGCGTGATCGCGGCCTGGAAGGCGCCGTGAATCTCGCCGAGCCGGTGGCGGAGGATGTCGGTGAACCGCACCAGCACCGGCAGGCTGATGCCGCGGAGCTGGAGGCGGTCGACCAGGTCCTTGAGATCGATCGCCCGTTCGGGCTCCTTGGTCGGGTGCACCTCGACGTGACCCTTCGCGTTCACGGAGAAGTAGCCATGACCCCAGCGCGAGACTTCGTAGAGCTCGGTGGCGTCATGCACGCTCCAGGCGCGCGTGGACGCGGTGCTCGACACCGGCGGCACCGGGCGTCCGTTGGTCAGCGTGCTCATCTTGGCTGGTTCCCTCAGTCTCTAGTCTGTAGTCTTTGGTCTCTAGTCCTGACAGTCCCTAGTTACTGTTCTCGGTCGAACAGCACTAAAGACTAGAGACTAAAGACTAAAGACTAGACCTTAATCTTCCTGACCCAGATGGCGTTGTTCTCCCAGTTCGACTTCTTCATCGAGAGGTCGGCGGGCTGGGTGCGCCCGGCGCGGTCGGTCGCCTTCGCCGCGATCGTGTGCGAACCAGGTGCCAGCGGGTCAAAGTCGAGTGTCCAGAAGCTCCAGGCGTACTGGCTGCGCGGCGCCTCGACCTTCGCCGGCTGCCACGCGCCGCCGTCGACCTGGACGTCCACGCGTTGGATCGGCGTCCCGTCGCCAAACGCGACGCCAAACACCTGGAACTTGCCGGCACCCCCGCCGGACGGCCGCGTCACGCGGGCGACGGCCGACTTCACCAGCGTGCGGGTGACGGAGGTCTCCGTGTATTCGACCTTGTCGCCGACCTGGCGGCCCATGATCGTGACGTAGTCGCGGCCCATGAATTTCCCCATGAACCGCCGCGGGCTGAGCTCGATGCGGGTGAGCCACTTCACGTTTGATACGCCGTACCAGCCGGGCACCACGAGGCGCACCGGGAAGCCGTGCACGCGCGGCAGCGGCTGGCCGTCGGCCTCGTAGGCGACGATGGCGCCGGAGTCCATCGCGTCCTCGAGCGACATCGATCGGGCAAAGTTCATCTGGTACATCGCGCCGCGGATGGTTTCCTGCCCGGAGTCGGCGCCCCAGAAGATCGCCTCGAGCACCTCGCGCCCGGGCCTGGCCTCTTCCAGCAGCGCCTTCAGGCTGCAGCCGGTCCAGGTCACGGTGCTGATCATGCGGTGGAGGACGGCCTCACGGTTGCCGCCGCACTCGAATGTCGGCGTCAGTTCGACGCGCGGACGCCGCTTGATCTCGTCCAGGGTGAACGACAGCGGCCGGCCGGCGCTGCCGTCAACCGCCAGCTTCCACGTCGCGGCATCGACGGCCGGGTTGCCGTAGTGCGACACGATGTAGGTGCTGGTGACGGGCGTCTTCGGCCCGATCTGTTCCCGCAGATCGATGCCGAGCGCGTTGGCGCCTGGCGTCTCTTCCGCTCCGGGGCGCCGGAACTGGAAGTCCGCCGGGATGTCCTCGAAGGGAATCAGGTCGCGGCCCGCTTCCTGCGCGGCGGCAAGCCATCCGAACTCCGGCAGCACGGCCAGACCTGCGCCGGCGAGCATCGCCTGCTGCATCACGGTGCGACGAGACACGTTCTTCATCACATTTCCTCCACGTCGGGACAATGCTAAATGCTCGACAGGCAATCACAAAGAAGAATTCATAGAATGGATACTGGAGAGTCCGAACAGGTGGGGATCGGGTGGAAGGACGACTCTGCTCCCCGAGACTCCCGAGGTCGTTCCAACGGAACGACCTCCCATATCGTTTCGAGGAAGATACCGGTAAATGCCGGAGCGCATTCCCGCCATCAAGCTGCTGCTGCTGCCGAAGGACACCAACGCGCTCGGGACGATCTTCGGCGGCGTGATCCTGTCGCACATCGACCTGGCGTCGGCGGTCGAGGCGCGCAAAGCCGCAGCCCATCGTTACGTCACCAAAGCGATGCGCGAGGTCGAGTTCCACGAGCCCGTCTTCCTCGGCGACATCGTCAGCTTCTATACCGAGACGGTGCGCGTCGGACGGACGTCGATCACGGTCCGTGTCTCGGTTGAGGCCGAGCGGTGGGGAGCTGGTATCACCTCGCCGGCCGGGACCGGGCACGGCGAGCGGGTCAAGGTAACCGAGGCCGAGGTGGTGCTCGTGGCCGTGGATGACCAGGGCCGCCCCGTCCCCATTCGGCCCGAGCCCATGCAGGCATGAGGTGGGTCAGCACCAGGGGCGGGTCGCCTGACGTCCCCTTCATCGACGCGCTCTTTGCGGGAACCGCGCCCGATGGCGGCCTGTACTTCCCCGATCGCTTCAATCCGCTGCCGGCGGCCACGCTCGAGCGGCTGACATCCGCCGATCTGACGACGATCGGGACCGTGGTCGGCGCGCACCTGCTGGCCGGGGAGATCAGCGAGCAGGCGATGGCGCCGCTCGTCAGGGACGCGCTGGACTTTCCGATCCCGCTCGTCCAGGTGACTGACCGGGTCTGGGTGCTCGAGCTGTTTCACGGTCCGACG
>SXGR01316149.1_pt1 | contig 13273 bp, 8 predicted proteins | sample 3174711 | NCBI WGS metagenome assembly SXGR01 (sample SAMN11356860, study PRJNA531348) | freshwater metagenome | isolation source: freshwater sample F1-60 | place: China: Fuxian Lake, Yuxi | collected 2017-12-25
ACCCCCTCGCCCGGGGCTTCGACACCTTCTGGGGATGACTTCATCGAGCGCACGAACGCCCGGATAGCGCTTGGAGATGTTTTCGAACCGGAGGAACACACGGCTAAGCTAGGCGATCCGACACTGGGCCGTCGAGACCCGCCCCACGCCCAAAGCCCCAACCGGGAATCCACTTCTACCCAACAGCGGAGTTCTGGTTCAGTCATCGCATGTCATCCCGTTTCCACTTCCGTCCGTTCCTGACCGCCGCCGCCCTGCTGGGGCTCGTGCTTCCGATGTCGGGACAGGACATCGCCCCCAAGGACGCCTCGGGACGCGTCCTGAACCTCGGATTCGAGACCGGCGACCTGACCGACTGGACCGCCACGGGCGGGGCCTTCCACGGACAACCAGTCCGTGGCGACGGGGTCAAGGCCCGCCGGAGCGATATGGAATCCGGCCACACCGGGGAATTCTGGATCGGCGGCTACGAGAAGGTGGGTGACGACCCCAAGGGAACCCTGACCTCGAAGCCCTTTCGGATCACCCAGCCGTGGGCCAGCTTCCGGTTCGCCGGCGGACCCTGGCCCGAGACGCGCATCGAGCTGGTCGACACCGCCAGCGGCACCGTCTTTTTCAAGATGCACGGACGCGAGAGCGAGACGCTTCGAACCGTCGTCGTCGACCTCAAGGACCGCGTGGGCAAGGACATGGCGGTTCGGCTGGTCGACGACCGTTCCGGACACTGGGGTCACATCAACTTCGACGGCTTCGTCTTCCACGCCAAGCAGCCCAAGCCTGCAGACGTCTACACGGCGGCGGAGATGCGCTGGGACGAGCCGCCTCCTGCCGATGCCGTCCTGTTCGCCGGTCTCAGCGCCACCGAGGCCGCATCGAAGGCCACCCTGCAGCCCGGATTCCAGATGCATGTGTTCGCGGCGGAGCCCGACATCCGCCAGCCCATTGCCTTCTGCGACGACGACAAGGGCCGCCTCTGGGTCGCCGAGGGCATCACCTATCCAAAGCGTGTCGGACACCCGCCCAAGAACGGGACGCCCGCCGAACTCCTGAAGGATCTCCTCGGGGGCAAGGATCGCATCCTCGTGTTCGAGGACACCGACGGGGACCACAAGTTCGACCGGCGCACCGTGTTCCTGGAGAACGTCAATCTGATCTCCGGCCTCGAATATGGCTTCGGTGGACTCTGGGTCGGTGCCGCACCCTATCTCGTCTTCATCCCGATCGCCGAGGGCGACGCACCGAAACCGGCCGGGGATCCCCGTATCCTGCTCGATGGCTGGAACTACACGGCAGACACCCACGAGACCCTGAACACCTTCCTCTGGGGTCCGGATGGCTGGCTTTATGGCTGCCACGGCGTGTTCTGCCCCTCCAATGTCGGCAAACCCGGCACCTCGGTGACGGAACGCCAGTGGGTCGATGCCGGGGTGTGGCGGTACCACCCGGTCCGCCACGAGTTTGAGGTCTTCACCGAAGGCGGATCGAATCCCTGGGGCATCGATTTTGACGAGGAGGGCAACCTCTGGGCCGAGATGTGCGTCATCCCACATCTGTTCCAGATGGTCCAGGGGGCCCGGATCACCCGTCAGGGCGGCGAGCACTACTGCATCAATCTCGCCGAGGCGGCCCGCAACGCGAAGACCCGCGACCCACGCGGCGGCAAGCCCGTGTTCCCGTACGTCTATGAGGACATCACCACGGTCGCCAACCACCTCCACTACGCCGGCAACCAGGGTCCCCACGCCGGCAACGGCCGCAGCGACGCCTCCGGTGGCGGACACGCCCACGCCGGACTCATGGCGTACCTCGGGACCAGCTGGCCCGCCGAGTACCGGAACCAGCTGTTCCTCGGCAACATCCACGGACAGCGCCTCAACGTGGATCGCCCCGCCCGCTCGGGATCCGGCTTCATCGGGGAACACGGAGCCGACTTCATGAATTTCAACGACACCTGGAGCCAGACCCTCAACCAACGCTACGATGCCGATGGCTCGGTCTACATCATCGACTGGTACGACAAGAATCAGTGCCACCACAACCGCGAGGATGGCCACGACCGCGCCAATGGTCGGATCTATAAGATTGTCTACCAGAACACACCCAAGACCCGCGTCGACCTGGCCAAACTCACCAATGAGGATCTCGTCCGTGAGATCGGATCCCGCAACGAGTGGCTCAGCCGCCATGCGCGACGTCTGCTACACGAGCGCTTCGGGGCCGGGCAGTCCATGACGAAGGCCCGGGAGGTGCTCATCCGGAGCCTGCGGGACGGCAAGGGACGAAACGAACGCCTCCGGGCGCTCTGGACCCTCGCCCAGACCGGCGGGATCCCGTCCGACGCCACCCGGCTGGCAGGAAGCGATGACGTCCTGAAGGGCTGGACCCTCCAGCTTGCCGCCGAACGGGCCGCGACGCTCGACTGGAAGACCGGACCCGGACGGGAGCTGCTGTCGACGCTCAAGACCCTCGCCGCCAAGGACCCGTCACCTGTGGTGCGACGCCAGGTCGCCTCCGCTCTCCAGCGGATCCCGGTCGAGCACCGCTGGGAGGTCCTGACCGCGCTGCTTCAGCACGCGGAGGACGCGTCCGACCACAACCTGCCCCAGCTCTACTGGATGGCTGCCGAGGGTGGCGCGGCGACCGATCCCGAACGGGCGCTGTTGCTGCTCAAGTCCTGCAAGATTCCCAAGGTCCGGGAATTCATCGCCCGCCGTCTGGCCACCGCGAGCCTCGCCCGGAACTGATCCACCCGACGCCACCCACCACCCTCCCTCGCCATGTCCGCACTCACCCGCCGCCTCGCAACCGCCGCCGTCACGGGACTGCTCCTGATCGCGGACACGCCCGCACTCCAAGCTGACGACAGCCTGCCGCAGCTGACCCGCCTCCTTGCGGACTCAAAGGACACCCAGTTCCAGCTCGACCTTCTCCGGGGTCTGAGTGCTGCGTTACAGGGACGTCGTTCCGCACCCATGCCGGAGGGCTGGAACGCGGTCGAGACCCGGCTGGCCGGGAGTTCGAACGACGAGGTCCGCACCCTCGTGCAGACCCTGTCGCTGACCTTCGGCAGCCCCCAGGCCCGGGCGGCGCTGCGGACACTGGCGAAAAACTCCACGGGCGACGCCTCGGCACGACGGAAGGCCCTCGACAGCCTACTGGCCGCCAAGGACCCAGAGCTGCCGTCCACCCTGCAGGCCCTTGTGACCGACCCCGCGTTGCGGTCGACCGCCATCCGAGGCCTCGCCGCCGACGATGACCCCAAGACGCCCGCGGTGCTGCTGGGAGACGTCTACGCCGGGCTGCCGCCGTCCGAACGCCGCGATGCCCTCAACACCCTCGCCTCCCGCCCCGCCTACGCGAAGCCCCTGCTGCTGGCCGTCGCCAAGGGGTCCATCCCCAAGACCGACCTCACCGCCGACCTCGTCCGACAACTCCGCAGCTTCAAGGACGCCGACATCTCCCGTCAGATCACCGAAGTCTGGGGTGTGATGCAGGACACAAGTCCCGACATGCAGAAGGAGATCGAGAAGGTGAAACGGACCTACTGGGCGGGTGGATCCACCCCGGGGGACGGTCCCCGCGGACGGATCGTCTTCAACAAGGTCTGCGCCCAGTGCCACCACCTCTTCGATTCCGGAGGGGCGGTCGGACCCGACATCACCGGTGCGAACCGGGGTGATCTCGACTACCTCCTCCAGAACATCCTCTACCCGAACGCTGTCATCCCGAACGAGTACCGTGCTTCGACCCTTGAGACCCGGGACGGACGGGTCGTGATGGGTGTGGTGAAGCAACAGGATGCCAACGGCTACGTCATCCAGACCGCCACCGAGCAGGTGAAGCTCCCGAAGGCCGAGGTGGCGAAGGTCGAGCAGAGCGACCAGTCGATGATGCCCGAGGGCCTTCTGGCACCGTTGGGTGAGCAGGAGATCCGGGATCTGCTGTATTATCTAGGCCGTCCTGGACAGGTCCCGCTCCCGGGCGGAGCCAAGTGAGGGCCTCGCCTGGGACGACAGGAACCCGAATATTCCGGGAGACATCCTTAGAACTTGGGGAAGAGTTGGAATGAGGTCCGATGAGTCCCCACTGCCAGAGCCCCTCACCGTCCCGGACTGAAGGTCGGACGGCCGGTTTCACCCTGATCGAGCTCCTCGTGGTGATCGCCATCATCGCGATCCTCGCCTCCATGCTGCTCCCCACGCTCGCAGGTGCGAAGCAGAAGACCCAGGGGATCCAGTGCCTCAACAACCACCGCCAGCTGACCCTCGGCTGGCGGATGTATGCCGACGACAACAACGACCGCATCCCCTACTCCAGCGCCCACTTGTCCAACCGGTCCCGGGACAGCGCCGTCTGGTTTCTTGGCCGGATGGATTTCGACCCCAAGAACGAGGTGAACTGGGATGTCACCAAGAGCATCCACCGGAGTCCGCTCTGGAAATACACACCGTCGGCTGGCATCTGGAAGTGTCCGGCCGACCGGTCGGTCGTCGACGTGAAGGGACGCCTCCTGCCCCGGGTCCGAAGCATGACGATGTCGGTCTGGATGGGCGGGTTTGGCGGCGAACCTCCCGAGGAACTCGACTCCGGGTGGCGGGTCCACCTGAGCCTGCGGGATCTGAATGATCCGGGACCAAGCCGGACCTGGCTCTTCATCGACCAGCGCGAGGACAGCATCAATCTGGGGAACTTCTACACGGACATGCGGGGCTATCCTGACAAGCCGGGCGAGGTGCGGTTCTCGTTCGACTATCCGGCAAGCTACCACATGCGCGCGGGCGGATTGTCGTTCGCGGATGGGCATTCGGAGACACGCCGCTGGCTGGACAACCGGACGATGCCCCCGATCAAGAAGGGCAAGGATGCGCTCGCCCAGGTCCCTTTCACGCCCTCCCCCCGCAACCGCGACATCATCTGGCTCCAGGAACGAGCGACGCGTCGCACGCGGTGAAGGAAGAGAGACTCACACGAAGACGCCGAGACACGGAGGAAAGTCGGGAGCGGGATGAAAGCAGGAAAATACGGGTAGGGCTGCGGTCTCTCGCGGCCCCATCTCGACCCGCCGCACGTTGCCACCCGTGAAGGAGAACGGGATCCGCTCACGCGTCAGTGGAAACCGGCTGGACCGACTGATCGATTCAATACATTGCGGGGAGGTTGGGGACCTGTGGGACCAGTTCCCTGCAGACGACGGGCGCTCCCGCGCCCCGTGATGCAGGGCACTGCATCACCCAGCCACGGAATCCTTCGGCTTTGAAAGACCCCTCTCGGAGTGGGACCGACACGCATTCCTCCAATCCGTTTTCTAACCCCCTTCCCTGCATTTCTTCCTCTTCCTTCATGTCTCCGCGTCACCGTGTGAGTCCCCTCCTCCGCAGGATCACCTTGGGATCATGAGATCGGCCCGGACAGGCCGGTGGTCGCTGCCCACATCCGGACCCACCTCCATCGAAAGGACCCCGATCTCCGGTGACACCAACACGTGGTCCAACATCAGCGAGACCCAAGGCTGATCGGCCATCCAGGTCGGTACGACCCCCCAACGCGGATGCGCCCGGACGAGACGGCCGTCCACCAAGAGCCGGACGAAATGCGGACTCCAGGGCGTCGTGTTCAGGTCTCCGAGTACAACCGCCTTTCCTACGTGCGATGCCGCCCACGTCGCGATCGACGCCAACTGCCGGTTCCGCTCCGCCGCATGTGCCGGTGTCGCCGGGGGTACCGGATGGGTTCCCAACACGGGCACCTGCACACCGTCCACATCAAGGGTGACGTCGACCGACGGCACCTCGGATCCCGGTAGATCCACCACCTGGGATCTCACGAAGGGTTTCCTCGACAGCAACACGATCCCGAAGTTGTCCTCACGCGCCTCCACCACCCGGTGCGGATACCGGTCGTTCAACCCCTCCAACGCCTGGGCCCAACGATTGTCCACCTCGAGGGCCACGATCACGTCGGCCTCCGTACCCCGCAGATATGACACGACGCGGTCGTGCTCCTGGTTGGCCGTATGGACGTTGAGCGACACCACACGGAGCGGAACGCCGCGGGATACGGCGGGTGTCGGTTGCGGGCGGGCGACCGCGAGGACGAGGGTGCCATTGACCACGGCTCCGATCAGAAGGACGGCAAACGCGCCCCGCCTCTTCTGCAGCGCCATTCCGGCCGACAGCAGCAGCAGGGCGATCGTCAGCTGCACCCGGAAGTGGCTCGTGAGCTCGTAGAACCATCCCCTCGACGCCAGGAATCCCATGCCGGTCGAGACCACTCCAAGCAGGCATACGACATCGAAGATCCCCTGGGCGGACACGGTCCGTGAGGCAGCGGGACGGGACAGGGGCGGTGTCGGGGAGGTTTCCATGGTGGGCAGGGGTCGGTTCGGGATCGACTTCAGGGCTCCGCTGGAGCGTCCAAAAGCCGGCGCATCGCCCCAATGAGGACCGACTCCACCGACGGGTCGACGTACGACGAGTTTGGTGCCGTCTCATAACCCCCTTCGGGATAGGCCACCGCCGTCCCGATGTACGCCGGTCCGTAGTCGCCATAGGCCGCCATGGCCACCCGCAGGTCGGGACGCATCCGCTGGGCGGCTAACTGGTACTCCACGAACAGCTCGCCCGGCATGTGGAGGATTCGGACTGGACCGAGGCTCAGGCAGGTGATGTCGATGGGCCGCACGGCCGCGTGGCGAATCCAAGCCAACTGGGCGGCGTAGAGGTTCCGGGACGGCGTGGCCGCGCCCATCTGTGCGTTGATCGCGACCGGGTCGAGGTGCTTGGCCATCGGCAGGGTCACCGGCTCCACCTGCCAGCGGACGGCGGCATCGCTGACCGGGTAGCGCCGGGTGGACTTCCAAGCCTTGCGCAATCCATGGGCAAGCCGGCCTGCCAACACGGCCCTGTTCGTGGGGGAGCCGTCGTTGTACTTGCCGGCACCGATGTTGCCACCTGCACCATCAAAATGGATGTGTCGGACCCCAGGCAGCTCCTGCTCGCGCATGAATCGTGCGATGCCGGGGAAGTCGGGGTTGGCGATGCCGGTCCGGTAGAAGCTCTGGGGGTGGGTGGCGTAGTAGCTGAGCACCACGACCGGCACCGAGCCGTTCCAGAGGCTCACCAGGGCCACGTTGGGATCGATCACGCCCTCGGGCTCGGCACGGAGCTGGGGATCCGGACAGGCGGTGTAGCGCACCGCGCGGATCTTGCCGTCCGGACCCGGGATGCGGCGGTTGGAGGCGACCCGCTCAACCTTGCCCTGGCCCCAGCCGACATGGGAGACGGGCACGGCGTTGGTGACCGCAACCCGCAACGCCTCCGCGGCACGAAGGATCGTGGGACGGGCTGCGTCCGAACTGAACGCCCCGGGGTCGAGTCCACGATCCTTCAGGATCCGCTCCGCCGTGGGATCGAAGACCGGTGCGTCGTGCTGGTGAAGCGCATGAACCGCAACCCGGTCCCGGGTGGTTCCGACCGCCACGGCCAAAGCATCCCGGAACGCGTCCTGTCCCTCGTTGGCCACGCCGATCCAATCCACGGCACAGAGGACGATCGGCGTCCCAGAACCCGTGAGAACGATGCCACGGCATCGGAGCCCAAGGTCCCCGACGGCCTTCATGGGATCGTACATGAGGGAACTGCCGGTGGGCGGTGTGGCATCGACATCGAAGGTTGCCACCCGAAGTTCGGCGCGCACCGTGCAGGCCAACACACACGCCACACCGAGAGCCGTCCAACGGGGAATCATGCACACACCCTGCCCGAGGCGCCGGACGGGGAAAAGACGCGAGAACGGGAACCCGGAGCCTATCGCCGATCGGGATCGCTGCCGGCAGACACCTCCAGCCCGCCCGAGAGTCGAGGAATCGCGCCCTTCCCTCCATTTTTGCGGTGTCGCTTTGCTGCCGGCAGTGGCACAAGACATCGATGTCCCCGTCAGAGATACCCCCTTCCGGGCCGGGTCGTTTCCAAAGACAGGAGACGGAGACCACGGTTGAAACTCGGATCGGATCCGGTCCGGGGGATGACGCAGTGGGGCAGACCCTTGGACGGTACAAACTTCTCGAGTGCATCGGTGAGGGGGGATGCGGAGTCGTGTACGTCGCCGAACAGACCGAACCCGTTCGGCGGCGCGTCGCCCTGAAGGTCATCAAGCTCGGCATGGACACCAAGGCGGTCGTGGCCCGCTTCGAAGCCGAGCGCCAGGCCCTCGCGATGATGGACCATCCCAACATCGCCCGCGTCCTGGACGCCGGCTCCACCGGGACGGGTCGACCCTACTTCGTGATGGAACTGGTCCGGGGGATCCGGATCACGGACTACTGCGACCAGACCAACCTCGCCACCGAGGCACGGATCGAACTCTTCATCCACGTCTGCCAGGCCATCCAACACGCCCACCAGAAGGGGATCATCCACCGCGACATCAAGCCATCGAACATCCTTGTGACCCTGCACGACGGCGTCCCGGTCCCGAAGGTCATCGACTTCGGGATCGCCAAGGCCGCCGAGGGACGACTCACCGATGCGACGGTCTACACCCAGCTGAACCAGTTCATCGGCACCCCGACCTACATGAGCCCGGAGCAGGCCGAGATGAGCGGCCTCGACATCGACACCCGGAGCGACATCTACAGCCTCGGGGTGCTCCTGTACGAACTGTTGACGGGACGCACCCCATTTGACGCCAACGAGCTGTTGGCGCAGGGACTCGACGTGATGCGGAAGACCATCCGCGAGAAGGATCCGGCGCGCCCTTCGACCCGCATTTCCTCCCTCCGTGGGGAGGAACTGACGACGGCGGCCCGACGGCGATCTATTGATGGATCCCGCTGGGCCATCGAGCTCCAGGGGGATCTCGACTGGATCGTGATGAAGTGTCTCGAGAAGGACCGAACCCGACGCTACGAGACGGCCACCGGGCTGGGGGCGGATCTGCGTCGCTACCTCGACGACGAACCGGTCTCGGCCCGTCCTCCGAGCGCGGGCTATCGATTCCAGAAGGCCTGGCGTCGGAACAAACTGGCCCTGGCCGCCGGCGGTGCGGTCGGAGTCGCCCTTCTCGTGGCATCGGTCGTGTCCGCCTACTCGTTTGTCCAGGAGCGCCGAGCCCGCTTGGGAGAGCAGGCGCAGCGTCAGGAGGCGGAATCAGCGGCCCTACGCGCCCAGAAGGCCCAGGCGATGGCCGATCGAAGTCGTCAGGAGGCGGAGCGGATGGCCTCGTTCCTGATCGACGACCTGTTCCAGGAACTCAAGCCGACGGGCCAGTCCCAGACCCTGCTGAGGATCTGCCAGAGCGCGGTGGATCATTTCCAGAACCTGCCGGCGGAGCTGCAGACGCCAGTGACCCGACAACAGCTGGCCCTGGCCCGGGCTCAGCTGGGAGTGGCCTTGCTCGCGGTCCCGAACAAGGGCGAGGAGATCTCGAGGCTGGTCGGCCTCGTCCGGGAAGCGCTGCCCAAATCGGATCTGGGTCAGTCCAAGGACGAAAGTATCCTATTCCCCTATCTCCTGTCGCTTAGCTGCGAGTCGGGGCTGGCCGTCGTCCAGAACCAGTCCTGTCCGCCCGCGGTCCGCGAGGGGGTGGCCCAGATCGAGGCCTACGCGCTGTCCACCAACGCCTCGCCCCAGTTCCGTCGTTCCTATGCGGAACTCCTCAACGACTTCGGGCACCTGAACGCAGGTCCCATGGCCGTGCCCATCTTCGAGCGGGCTCTCAACCTCCTCGCCTCGCTCGGCGCACGGACTCTCGACGACCTGACGGCAGCCTCGGCGTGGTCGGACATCGCCGATTCGGAGGCCCGACATCTCCTCGCCGCTGGACGCGGCGACGAAGCGGCACGGCTGGAGATGGAGGCGCTGCGGCTGGCGGACGGCGTCCTCGCTCGTCGCCCCTCCGACCAACGGGCACTACGCGTCCTGTACTTCGCCAACGAAGTCCTGGGGCGGGTCGAAGCCCAACGCCTCCACGACACGGAGGCCCTCTCGCTGTTCCGGAAGAGCGAACAGGCTACGCTTCAGGCCCTTCGATTCGACCCGAACGAACCGATGAACCAGACGTTCCTGATGGCGATCGAGGCGAATCTCGCGGCACTCCTCTGGGAACAGGGGGAGATGCGGGAGGCGCTGAGGCTCGGCGAGCTCTCGTTCCGGAGAGCCACCTTCGGGCGAAGGAACTCGATTCCGATGATGCAGCTGGCGCAGGCCCTGGTGCTGATGCAGGCGATTCTCGGGAACCGGCCGGAGGCGGAACAGATCGTGAGGGACATGCGGCGGGCCCTCGAGCAGTCCGACCTGAGGCTCGACACGTCAGGGATCCAATACCGCATCGCCTCCGAATGCATACAGTCGGCGGAACGCAGGATCAGTCTGCTCCTGGGCGACCCCGGCATGGCTCACGAACGGGCCTCCAACGCCTCGGCCCGACTCGTCCAGGATCTGCCCCGCGAGCGGGACGCCATGGCCAACCACGCCATCCAGCGGCTCCGGCTCCAGGCGCTGGTCGACCAGGCCCTGTCGGCCCTCCAGCTGGGGAGACCCGCGGAAACCCTCAACCTGGTGGCCATGGCCACCCCCCTGCTTCAGGAACAAATCCCCGTCGTTGAGACATCCGACATCGAGATCCGCCACCTGGACGAGAACGCGTTCCTCGTGATCAAGGCTGAGGCGCTTGTTGGACTCAATCGGAACGCCGACGCGCTGGTGGTTCTCGACCTAGCCGAGCAACAGCTCGACGCGTTGAAGCCCGAAGGAAGACCGCGGATGTCGCGCCGACTGAAGCTGGGACGGATCCACGCCCTGCGGGCGCTGGCCTCACCGAAAGGGGACAAGGGTTCAGCGGTACGCACGGAGTCGATCGCAAGGTCGGAATCCGAACTGAAGGCACTGAGCCCCGAATCCTCCACCCTGTCGGAGGTCCGGGAGATCCAGCGATTGCTGGACTCGGCCCGGAAGCGATCATGACTCGACCGTCACGGCGCCGGATTCCACTCGATCCGTCCAACTCCACGAACTCGCACGGCTTCGGCCTTGGACCCCTTCCCATTCCTGACCACCCTGGTTCGGGAGCCGTCTGATTCCACAAGTCCTTGCAGATGCCCACTTCCCACCGTCGACAGACCAAGGCCTCCGGTTCCCAGCCGCCGCGGGAACTGCACTCCCCCGAGGTGACAGCGCAGGGTCGGGTCACCTTCCGGGTGCATGCCCCGAAGGCCACCGCCGTCTCGTTGGGTCCCATCGGGGACCTGGCCTCGCTCGGCATCGGAGTGGGCATGCCCTTCAGGAAGGGATCCGATGGCGTCTGGACGCTGACCCTCCAGCGCGTCCCACCCGGCGCCCATCGCTACCAGTTCAGCGTCGACGGGATGGTGATTCTCGATCCCAGGAATCCCCGGACCAGCGAATCGAATGAACACGCCTGGAGCCTGGTGAACGTGCCTGGAGCACCGTGGATGGAACCCGGACCGGACACCCCCCGGGGCAGCGTTTCGACCCTGCCTTATTGGTCCACGGTTCGCGGACGGTTCCGTCGCCTCCATATCTACACCCCACCGGGATACGACGGCGGACGCGGACGCTTCCCATTGCTCTATCTGCTGCACGGAGCCTTCGACTCCGACAACTCGTGGAGCACGGTCGGACGTGCCGCGGACATCCTCGACACCCTCATCGCAGCAGGTCAGGCGCGTCCGATGGTAGTCGTGATGCCGCACGGACATGTAGGCCCATTCCAACTCGGGATGCCGATGTGGGGCGAAATCGAACCCGAGTTCCTCAAGGACATCCTGCCGTTTATCGAATCGCGGTTTCGGATCCGATCCCATCGTCGCGGACGGGCCCTCGCCGGGTTGTCGATGGGCGGCGGCCACACCCTGAACCTCGGGTTCACCCAACCGGAGCTGTTCAGCCATCTGGGCGTGTTCAGCAGCGGGATCTTCGATCCGAAGGGGCTGCCGCACCTGACCGAGGCCCCGATCGTGGAATTCGAGCGACACCACCGGAAGGTGCTGTCGTCGCCGGCCCGCCGACGGAAATTCCCAAAGCTCTGGTTCGCAACCGGCCAGCGGGACTTCCTGCTGGGTGTCACCCGTTCCACGGTCGACTTTTTGCGGAAGCATGACCTGCCGGTCACCTACCACGAGACCGAGGGTGGCCACACCTGGGACCGGTGGCGCGACTATCTCCGCCAGTTCCTGCCGATGCTGTTTCCGAAGGGGTAGGAGTTCCACCCGACCTCAGCGTCCGGAGGGCATCGGCGTTGCCGTCGTTGGGGCGCCGCGGAAGAGAGGGGAAGACTTCTCGATGGACTGGATGACGCCCCAGGCGAGTGGGACACCGACCAGCAGACAGGCGATCACGAGTTTGAGGGTCTTCATGGTTCGACGGAGCTAGGATTGGACCTCGCGACAGCGGTATTTCGGATCCACGGGGTGCACGAGGCGATTGGCGACGAAGCCGATCAGCAGCAGGCCCGCCATGAGGTACAGCGTCGTGTTGTAGGCCTCAGACGGCGGGACGCCCCGGGCTTTGGCAGAGGTGGAGAGGTAGTTGATCGCCGTAGGTCCGACGAGGGCTGCGACCGACCACGACGTGATCAGGCGACCATGGATGGCCCCGACCTGATGGGTGCCGAACAGGTCCCTCAGGTAGGCCGGAATCGTCGCAAATCCCCCGCCATACATGGAGATGATGCCGACGGTAACCGCCACGAAAAGCGCCTGGTTGCCGATCCGCTGCGTCTGGGGAATCAGGCAATACAAGACGGCGCCCAGCAGGAAATAGATCGAATACACCGTCCGCCGGCCGAGGAGGTCGGAAACCGAGGACCACACGAACCGTCCCGCGAGGTTGGACAGCGAGAGCAGTCCGGCGAAGCCGCCCCCGATTGCTACGCTTACCCCGAAGAGGTCCTGCACCATCATCGAGGCCTGTCCCAGGATGCCGATGCCGGCGCTGACGTTCATGCACAACACCACCCAGAGGAGCCAGAACTGAGGGGTCCGGACGGCATCGTCTGCCGCGACCTGCAGCGTGCCCGCCGCCGGGGTGGCGGACGTGGATGCTTCCGGGGGCGTCCAACCCGCGGGACGCCATCCGTCCTGGGGCACCCGAACGAGCCAAGCTCCGAAGAGTATGAACACCCAGTACAGTCCCGCCATCGTGACAAACGTCAGGGCCACCCCGGTGGAGGTGGGTGTCTTAAACCGGTCCATCAGCTGAACCCCCAGAGGAGCCCCGATGAGTGCCCCACCACCGACGCCCATGATGGCCATGCC
>SXGR01302186.1_pt1 | contig 13272 bp, 11 predicted proteins | sample 3174711 | NCBI WGS metagenome assembly SXGR01 (sample SAMN11356860, study PRJNA531348) | freshwater metagenome | isolation source: freshwater sample F1-60 | place: China: Fuxian Lake, Yuxi | collected 2017-12-25
CCCTCGTAGCCGAGCTCACCGTAGACCTCGTCCGCGAGGATCGTGAGCCCATGTTGCTCCGCCAGCTCGATCATGGCGCGCCGGGTCGACGCGGGATACACGGCGCCCGTCGGGTTGTTGGGATCGATCGACACGAGCACGCGCGTGCGCGGCGTAATCAGGCTCCGGAGGTGGTCGAGGTCGGGCAGCCAGTCACGGTTCGGATCGGTGCGGTAATACTTCGGCTGCGCGTTGATTTTCGCGAGGACCGCCGTATAGAGCGGATACGTGGGCGACGGGACGAGCACCTCGTCGCCTTCGTCAACGAGCGCGTTGAGCGCGAGCTCAATGCCTTCCGAGGTGCCGGTCGTGATGAGCACGCGGTCGGCGGGGACGGTCACGCCGCGCGCCTTGTAGTCAGCCGCCACCGCCTCGCGCGCGGACGGAATTCCCGGCGACGGCAGGTAGCCGTTGTAGCCGTCGCGCATGGCCCGGGTTGCCGCCTCGATCAGGTGATCCGGCGTCTTGAAGCCGAACGCCACGGGGTCGCCGATGTTCAAATACCGGACCTTCAACCCGCGGGCTTCGACGGCCTGCGCCTCGGCGATGATGTTGCGGATGGCGTAGGAGAACCGGTTGACCCTGGCAGCCACCGGAATCGCGGGCGCGCTCTTCGACGTCGGCATCGACGCCCATCATAGCGCTGTTGCGCGGAATCGCCCCGGAATCGCGACTTGTCGTAGGGACAACCCGGAAGCCCCGTCCGGATTTACCCAGCTCAACCGCACCCCATGTAGGAATTCAGGTTTATCCCTTTGACGCAGGGCTATAATCGCCAAACGTCTCTGGGATCAAGCGATCCAGAACTTCCTACTTGGAGGGGGAGACGTGTCACGTCTGCCCCGACAACGGGTAGGAGGGTCACTCGATGGGTCGAGCGATTGTGTCGGTTTTGGTGGCAGCTGGCGGAACTGCTGGCGGCTTGTGGCTACAGAACCGTTCAGTGTCGGACGAGCTGCTGATAGTGGTGTTTGTCGGTTGTTATGGCGCGGCCGCGTTGATTGCGTGGTGGCCGCGTTGGTGTGCGGCGGCACGCGCCTTTGTTGGGAAGCAAGGCATCGTTGTGCCGACTAGGGACCAATGGAACGCGACGAGGAAACAGGTCATCACGGGCCATAAGTACCGGAGTGAAGTGGTCGAATTGGACGGACGTGATTTTGTGAATTGCGAGTTTGAAAATGTCCGGTTTCGTTTCAGTGGCACCGCGCCGTTCGATCTGACTGGTGAGTGCAAGATCACGATGCCGCAAGGGGGAGGTTTCCACCTAGAAACTGATCATCCAGCGATTAAGACGTTCAACCATTTTGCGGAAGGCATGACAAAAGCGCTCGGTTCCATTCCTGGTCATCGTGTTGTGGCTAACCCTCAAATGGTGGATGACCGTGGTGGAGTGATTCCTGTGCCGCCTGTTCAAATTCTCTGGGCGCGCAAGAACAATGATCCGAGTTCTTAGGCCGTGAGCTTGTCGTATGGCAGCGCCTTCGCGTCCATGAGTCGCATGAGCACATCGCGGAACAGGTACGCGTTCTTCCGGTTGTTGTAGCGGAACGAGAATTCATCCAGATAGCGATCAACGTGCTTCGCGGAGATTTGATGGAACGAGCCGAACAGCGACCGCTTGAACAACGAGAACACCGATTCGACGGTGTTGGTGTGAACGTCTCCACGGACGTACTCGTTGATGGAGTGGTTAACGGTCGAGTGCTTCGTGTTCTCGTCTCCGATGCCCTGATAACCACGCGCTTCGTCGGTGTAGATGTTGACGCAGTTGTCCGCGACGTTGGCGTGGATGAAACCGTGGAGTTCGGCCTTGGACGCACGCTTCGTCGCGGCCTTGCGGATGCGAACCTTCCCGCCGCGCTCGATGGCCGCGATGATCATCGTGTGCTTCTCACGATTGCCAGCGCCCATCCCGCGCCCGCTGCCGATGTACGTCTCGTCCACTTCAACGGTGCCCTGAAGCTGCGCCGAATTCAGGTCGGCCATCGCGGCGCGGATGCGGTGACAGAGGAACCACGCGGTCTTGTAGCTGACCTTGAGCATCCGCTTGAGTTGATTCGCGCTCATGCCCTTGCGCGATTCGCACATCAGGTAGATCGCAAGGAACCACTTCGGCAGCGGCAGATGCGAATCGTGGAACAGCGTTCCGGCCGTGACGCTGAACTGGTAGCGGCACCCATCGCAATCGAACACCTTCCGCGCCTTGATGCGGCTGATCGTCGTGCCCGAGCAGCGGGGGCACGCGATGCCCTTCGGCCAGCGGAGTTCTTCGAGGTAGGTCCGGCACTCAATGTCGGTGTCGTAGGCATCCAACAGCGTCAGCAGGTCGAGGGCGGGACGGGTTTCAGCCATGGCAGCCTCTAAACGTAAGAAAGCGCGAGACTTAACGACTGACGAAGCGATGGCGCGGATCTTTGGGCGCAAGGCCGCGAAGCAATTGCGGCAACTGGCCGACTCAGGTAAACCGTTGAAACCAAAGGCCAAACGCTCATCAGTGAAGGAATGATAGTAAATCCATGGCCTTGCGTCAAGCATATAATCATGTAGGAATTACACGAGTCATCGCCTCCCAAGAGACGGTTCATGGGCACATTCGCCCGTAAGTCGTTGAAATTATTGACATCACGGACCTGGCAAGCACATTGAATTAGTGCACGCGTGATGCGGCGTGCGGTTGCTCCCCTCGTGCTGACCGCCGTGTTGCTCGCGACGACGGCCGCCACGGCCGGCGCGCAGGCGACACAGGCAGGTCCGGCTCCGCAAGGACCCCAATCGACCTTCCGATCGGGCGTCGAGGTCGTCACCGTGACGGCCGCCGTCCGCGACCGCCGCGGCCGCGTGGTTCGCGATCTCAAGCAGGCCGACTTCCAGGTCATGGACAGCGGCCAGCCGGTCCAGATTCGTACCTTCGATTCCGGCGAGTCGCCGATCAGCCTGGCGGTGATGCTCGACATCAGCGGCAGCATGGCGGTCGGCGGCAACATCGATCGCGCGCGCCATGCGATTGACGTGGCGATGGGCAACCTGCGCGGTCTGTACGACGAAGCGGCGCTCTACACGTTCGATTCGGCGCTCCAGGAAGTCGTCCCGTTCACCGACGATCTCAACCGCATCCGGCGCGTCAGTCTCGAGGGCAAGCCGTGGGGGCTGACGTCGCTCTACGACGCGATCGGGAAAGCGGCGATGACCGTGGCCGAGCGCGCCAACAAGCATCGCGCGCTGCTCGTGATCACCGACGGCGTGGATACCGGCAGCCAGCTGAGCGCCGCGGAAGTGTCCGGGATCGCCAGCTCGATCGACGTGCCGGTCTACCTCCTGACCGTCGTCACCCCGCTCGATCATCCGGGCGGAGAATTTTCGGTCATCGAGACCGACGGCGCCTCGACGGAGACCGCAACACTGGCCGACCTTGCCCGATGGACGGGCGGCGACATGCGCGTGGCCAGCGTGCCCGCGCACACGGTCGTGGCGATTCAGGATCTGTTTGCCGAGTTGAGATACCAGTACCTCATCACCTTCGAGCCGGGCCCGCGTCCAGGTTGGCACCCGCTCGAGATTCGCACGCGTAACAGGAACCACGTTGTCCACGCGCGCAGCGGGTACATGTCCGGCCCGACGCGTTCAGGAGAGTAGGAGAAGGAGCACACCATGCGTAAGTCTCTGTTTACAGCATCGATCCTCGCGCTGACGGTGGCCATTGCCCCCGCGTGCGCCAGCAAGGGCTTCGTGCGCACCGAAGTCGGCAACGTCAACTCGAAGGTGGATACGCTGAGCGGCACGGTCGAGCAGACCCAGAACCGCGTCGGCCAGAACGAAGGGCGCATCGGCGCCGTCGACCAGAAGGCCGAGGCCGCCGGCAAGGCCGCGTCGGACGCGCGCGCTGCGGCCGGCACCGCACAGACGGCGGCCGAACAGGCGGCGGCGAGAGCCAACGCGGTCGGCGGGCGTGTCGATACGGTGGCAGCGGAGGTCGCCGCCGCCCGGAAGCTCGTCTACGAAGTGACGCTGAGCGAGGACCAGGGCAACTTCAAGTTCGGCGGCGTCGATCTGCCGGACGAGGCGAAGGCGCGCCTGGACCAGATGATCAGCCAGCTCAAGTCGAGCGCGCAGAACGTCTACATCGAGATCGAAGGCCACACGGATAACGTGGGCGGCGCCGACCTCAACGAGCGCATCGGCATGGATCGCGCCGAGACGGTGAAGCGCTACCTGTATGAGACGCACCAGGTGCCGCTGCACAAGATCAACGTGATCAGCTACGGCGAAGACAAGCCGGTCGCGCCGAACAACACGCGCGCGGGCCGCGCCCAGAACCGCCGCGTCGTCGTCAAGGTTCTTTCGTAAGAACGATCCGGGCTGGGTCTAGCGAAGCCTCGCTAGATCCAGCCTGGCCCTCGCCCCTTCCTTCCCGGACTCACTCACCACCACGTCATAGATCCCGCTCGGATTCAGCGCACTGCCGTCGAAGGATGCGATGACGGTGCCGCCGAGGACCGGCTCCTGACGCTGCGAGTCGGGCGGCATCGGCGTCGCCGGCGCGCCGGGCGGGATGCCGTCGACGCGTACGCCGAAACGCGGATGACGCTCGACGTTGATGGCGGCAATCGGTCCACCCGGTGAGCCCACCGGCAGGAGGGCGGCCACGAAGGCCGGAACGGCGACGAAGGTGTTCAACGGGTGAAACGTCATCTCGATCACGAGCTCGACGCGCCCGCGCCGGCCGGCGAGCAGCTCCAGCGCCTCGCGTTGTCCGAGCGGGCGCTCGCCCGCGCGCACCCGCGCCTCGGCGGCCAGTTCCACGCTGCGGAATGGCGTCACGACGTCGAGGTAATCGATGGGCGCGCGGTTGACGGGAAGGCGATACGGCTGATGAAAGCGGATGCGGGTGCTCTCGATGCGGGACTGGCCGATCGCGAGTGCCTCGGACGCCTCGCGCGGATCGACCGCCGGGTCATAGGCGAGCGCGAGGACGAGCAGCAACGAAAAAGCCGCGTGCGCCACTGGAGGGGATGGTAGCGCACACGGCTCCCGAGCGCCGTTAACTTACGGCTTGTTCGGCGCGCAGACGTTGATCCCGTAGAACGGATTGCCGGCGCGGCTGTCCAGCGCCGGGCAGAGATTGATGCGGACCTCGCCGCCGGGGTTCGCGGTGGTGTGGAAGTTCAGGTAGCAGCTGCCGCTCGAGCAGGCCTCGATGACATCAGCCATCTTGAGGATGCCCTGCGCCGGACGGAGCGTCAGGTCGCGCTCGGTCCACGTCCAGGTGAGCGAGAAATCATCGGAAATCCGTAGTGGAAGGCTCGGTATGTTGATCATGACCGGCCCCGCGACGCCCGGCCCGCCCACGTGGATATGGCCCGCCGTGAGGTCCACCAGGTTGTGGATGCGCGCCGTGCAGTCAATCTGGAGCGCCGCGCGATTGAGCGTACAGCTCGCGTGACCGACGCCTCCCGACGCGATCGGCGGCGTTTCGAAGGCGCTCGATCCGCTGCCCTGAATCGTCATGGTGTCCTGCGCGTAGGCGGTGCCGGCCAGGCCGGTGCACATAACCGCCATCACGAATATCTTCAACATCCTGCTCATGCTCGCGTCTCCTTCGTAGCCGGCGGACCGGTGGGGTAAAAGGCGCGGCCAGCGGAGCAGGAAACAGACCAGTCGGCGATACCTGCCGAATCAACAAGATGCGCCGGATCCCGGATCGCCGCGGCTTACGGACTGCGAAAGCAGTTACGTGAAACGAGCAGGTAGACTGGTGGCCGTTTCGAATGGACATCGCTGACCGTGTTGCCCTGATTACCGGCGGCAGGCGTATCGGCGCGGTGGTTGCCACCGAGCTGGCCCGCCGGGGCGCGGATGTCGCGCTCGTCTATCGCTCTTCACGAAGCGAGGCGGACGAAACGGCCGCCGCCGTGCGCGCTGCCGGCCGCCGATCCCTCGTGCTCCAGGCGGATCTCCAGGACCCCGATGCCTGCGATCGCATCGTCGACGACACCGTCGCGGCGCTCGGACGGCTCGACGTGCTCGTGAACATGGCGTCGATGTACCAGAGGCGCGCGCTGGACGAGGTCACCGTGGACGACTGGGACGCGCAGATGGCGGTCGATCTGCGGGCGGCCTGGCTCTGCGCCCGCGCGGCGGTCCCGCACATGCGGCGGGCGCGCGGCGGGCGCATCATCAACTTCTCGGACTGGGTCGCCCGCAGCGGCCGGCCGCGATATCAGGGGTACCTCACCTACTACGTGGCGAAGGCGGGCGTCGTGGCGCTGACCGAGGCACTCGCGCTCGAGCTCGCGGCGGATCAGATCCTGGTGAACGCGATCGCGCCGGGGCCGATCGTCGCGCCGGAGGGGACCAGCGACGAGGAGTTCGCGTCGGTCGAGCGCGCGACGCCGCTCGGGCGGTGGGGCGGAGAGATCGAGATCGCGAAGGCGGTGGCCGCGCTGGTCGAGAGCGACTTCATCACCGGTGAAACCCTCCGCGTGGATGGCGGCCGGCACCTGAAGTGAACATCGCAATTAGGAATTAGGAATTAGGAATTAAGAATTCGTGATCACCATTCCTAATTCCTAATTCGGAATTCCTAATGTCTGTCAGGCCCCCTTGGGGATCGGCTTGTGGACCCGCTCCATCTCGTACGTCGTGATCGCCTTCTGTGCCGGGCCGCACTTGACCTCGCCAGTGTGCACGTCGAACTGCGAGCCGTGCCACGGGCACTGCACGGTGCCGCAGATCAGGACGCCGTCCGACAGCGGTCCGCCCCGGTGCGTGCAGCGGTCGCCGAACGCCGCGTAGTCGTGCTCGGTGCGCGCGACGACCACGCGTGTGTCGCCCGCGTGCACCAGCTTCATCTGGTTGACGTCGAGCGCGCCTGCCGCCGCGGCTGACACGAGCGCGCGGCTCCCGGCGTGCTCGCGGGAGTCCTCCTGCCACTTGCCCGCGTTCGCGTAGCGGTGATCCACGCCGATCTGGTTGCGGACGACCAGCGTGCCGCCGAGCCAGCTGCCCACCGACATCGCCGCGAGGCCGAGGGTCTGGAACGCGAGCGGCACCGCCGTGCGGCGCCGATTTCGTCCGAGCAGCCAGCCGGCGGTGAAGAGCGCGAGCGCGGTGGTGTTGAGAAGCGCGTGCCTGGTGGCGCGCTCCTTCGCCGAGCTGTCGGGTGGCACGCTGTGCGAGTAGTCGATGATGCCGGGTACGGCGGCCATCAGACCCGCCGCCACGCCGGTCGGCACCAGGTAACGCGCGACGGTGCCCATGTCGCGCGACTTCCGCAGCGCGGCCAGCATTCCGTAGGCCCATCCGCCGGTGAGGAAGGCAAACGGAAACGGAATGAGCATGGGGTGGATGGGGTGGCTCTTGAACGAGGCGCGGCTCTTCATGAGCCCGGGCCGTGCAAACGGCGGACCTTACGCGTGCGCGCCGACGCGCTCGAGGATGGCGTTCAGCGTGGAGGACGCGCCGAGGAGCGGCAGGTTGCTGATATAGAAGTGCTGGGCGCCGAGATCGATCATCGCGCGGATCGTCCGCGCGCAGATGTCGACGGGCGTCGCGCCGGCGGCGAACTCGGCCGTCAGCCCGTCGATCGGCACTGGCAGGAACTGGTTGAGCACCGCGAGCGTGTTCGGGTTGGCGCTGCGGTAATAGAACACGCCAAAGATGCCCGGCGCGGCATCGACTCCGCGCCGCCGCGCTTCCTCGAGAAACCGCTCCACCGGCCTGAGGTTCAGGTGACTCACGATCTGCGTGAGGTAGAACTCGGCCGTGAACGAGTCGTCGGCCAGATAGTCCACTTGCTGCGCCGCATCGCCATGCGGGTTCGCCCATCCGCCGAGCGTGAGCCGGGGCACATGACGCCTGATCTCGCGCCGTAGCTCCCACGCGTGCTCGACACACCGCGGGCGGCCCACGCTGCGATCGCCGCCGAGCACCACCAGGGCGGGAAAGCCGTGCTGCCACGCCTGCTCCGCGTAGCTGAGGCAGAAGTCGAGGGAGTGCTTGCTGGTGAGAAACGGCACGACGCGATCGCGCGGCACGTCGCGGCCCAGGTTGGTGACGAGGTGCCGCAGGTTGTTTTCTTCCTGCGTGCCGACGGCGCTATCGGTGAGGAAGACGGCGACGTCCTGGCGGGTCAGCGTCCGGACGCCGTGGTACATGTCGATCCATGCGTCCATGCCTTCGCTCGACCCGAGCTCGGCGCGCGGCGGCCGCAGTTCCGCGGCGATGACGGTCTTCGCCGACCGGAGCGACGTCAGGAGCGACACGGCGCTCAGCGCGACGCCGGCGCGCCCGATCGCATGAACGCCTCGATCTCCTCGACGGTCCGCGGCACGCTGGCTGACAGGTTCTTCAGCCCGGTGGCGGTGAGGATGAACGAGTCTTCGAGCCGCACGCCGATGTCCTTATATTTCTGGACGGCGGGCCGAACCCTCTCGATGAACGCCGCGTTCTCCGCGGTCTTCGGCAGGTTGTCGAGCGCGCTCTCGCGGATGTAGATGCCCGGCTCGATGACGAACGTCATACCCGGCTCGAGCAGGCGCTCGTAGTCGCCGACGTCGTGCACGTCCATCCCGATCCAGTGGGTGGAGCCGTGCGTGTACCAGATGCGGTACTGATCGCCGGACGCGTCGGTGATGAGACCGAGCTTGAGCAGCCCCTGCTTGATGACGTCGACCGTCTTCTGGTGCACCACCTGGCGGATGCGCACGCCCGGCTTCGCGACCTTCTGGGCTTCCTCCTGCGCCTGATACACGAGGTTGTAGAGGTCCCGCTGCGCCGCTGTAAAACGCCCGTTCACCGGATACGTCCGCGTGATGTCCACGGTGATGTACTTGTAACTGGCCGCCGCATCCACCAGCAGGAGGTCGCCGTCTTTCATCTGCCGCGAGGACGCGTTGTAGTGCAGCACGGTCGCGTTCGGGCCGCTGCCGACGATTGACGGATAGCCCCAGTCGAACGCGCCGTTCTTCTTGTAGACGTACTCGATCGCCGCCTCGACCTCGTATTCGAACGCGCCAGGTGTCGCCGCACGCATGCCGGCCATGTGGGCGTCGCTGGAGATGCGGGCGCTCTCCTCCATCACCTTCAGCTCGTACGGCGTCTTGACGTGGCGGAGGCCGTCGAGGATCGGCGTCGCGTCGAGCGCGGTGAACCCGTCGTATCGCTCGCGCAGCCGGTTGACGAACCGGTACGGCTCGGGGATCTCGGCGCCGAGCGCCGGCGGCGGACCGAGCAGCAGCGCCACCTTCGCGCGGTTGTTGTCGAGCGCGGTGAAGAACGTCTGGGAGTCCTCGCGCGCGCCGCCCTCCGCTGTCCGCGACAGCATCGCCGCGAGAAACCGCTCGAAATCGCTGGTGAGCCGCACCGTCGTGATGCCGCTCGCCTCGGTGGCCTCACGCGGCGTCAGGATGTGCCCTTCCCAGTGCTCGCGCACCGGGTTGGCCGGCAGCACGAACAGGATCTCCTTGCGCTCGCGGTTGCCCGGCATGAGCACCAGGATGCTGTCAGGCTGATCGATCCCCGTCAGGTAGTAGAAGTTGCTGTCCTGCCGGAACTCATACTCGACGTCGTTCGAGTAGGTCTTGACCGGCGCGCTCCTCAGGATGAGCATCGATTCCGGCGCCAGCCGCTCCATCACGCGGGCGCGGCGCGCCTTCAGGTCGTCCTGGAACTCGGCCGCCGCGGCGGGCACGGCGAGCAGCACCGAAATCGTCAGGCAAATCAGTCGGGCTAGCATGAGGAGAGATTAGCAGATCATCATTACACCTTGACTGAGCTCACCTTCCTCGGCGCCGCCCGAACCGTCACCGGTTCCAAGTACCTGCTCGAACACAATGGCACCCGCGTGCTCGTGGACTGCGGCCTCTTCCAGGGACTCAAGGAGCTGCGGCTGCGGAACTGGGCCGACTTCCCGGTTCCCCCGGACTCGATCCACGCCGTCGTCCTGACGCACGCCCACCTGGACCACGTCGGCTACCTGCCGCGGCTGGTCGCGCAGGGCTATCGCGGGCGCGTCTACTGCACGCCGGGCACCGCCGACCTGTCCAAGCTCGTGCTGCCCGATTCGGCGCGCATCCAGGAGGAAGACGCGCGGCAGGCCAACAAGCACCGCTACTCGAAGCATGCGCCGGCGCTGCCGCTGTACCGCGAGGAGGATGCGTGGCGCGCGATCTCGCAGCTGCAGCCGCTCGGCTTCGAACGCGCTCTCGACATCGCGCCGGGCATCTCGATCGAGTTCCATCCCGCCGGCCACCTGCTCGGCTCCGCCTTCATTGTCATGCGCTGCGCCGGCGGGAAGACGATCCTGTTCGGGGGCGACCTCGGACGGTACAACCGGCCGATCCTGCCGGACCCGTCGGCCGGCGTGCAGGCGGATCTGGTGCTCGTCGAGTCCACGTACGGTGATCGCGATCATGCCGTGGACGATGACGGGGCGGCGCTGGAAGAGGTGATCCGCGATACGGCGAGCCGTGGGGGAAAGCTGATCGTGCCGTCGTTCGCGATCGGACGCGTCGAAGAGGTGCTCTACTGGATCCGGAAGCTCGAACGGGAAAAACGCATCCCGGTGCTGCCGGTCTACGTGGACAGCCCGATGGCGACCGAAGCGCTCGGGTTCTACACCGCACGCGTGGCGGAGCTCGACCCCGAGATGCGGCCCCCGCAGAAAGAGGTCTCGACGTTCGCGACCGCGCGGTTCCAGACGATCGCGTCGCCGCAGCAGTCGAAGGCGCTGACCGCGAACTCCCGCAGCGCCATTGTGATCTCGGCAAGCGGGATGGCCACCGGCGGCCGCGTGCTGCACCACATGGCGGCGGCGCTCCCCGATGCCAGAAACACGATCCTGTTCGTCGGCTATCAGGCGGCGGGCACTCGCGGCCGGCGGCTGGTGGACGGGGCCCGCGAGATCAAGATTCACGGGCGTCCCGGTCCCGTCGCGGCGAGGATCGCGAAGATCGATTCGATGTCGGCGCATGCGGATCGGGGAGAGATTCTCCGCTGGCTCGGCACCATACCCGCGGCGCCCGGCCGGCTGTGCCTCGTCCACGGTGAGCCGGCGCCGATGGATGCGCTGAAGGCACTGATTCAGAGCCGGCTCGGATGGATGCCGCACACGCCGGAGCACGGCGAGCGAATCGCCGTGTCATGATCGGCGCGTGAGCGATTCGCGCCCGTCCCTGCTCGAGCGCGTTGGCGAGGCCGCCGTCGTGCAGATCTACGCCGACGGGTTTGCGGCGCTGCCGCTCCGCGACAAGGCGCTGACGTGGCACCTGTACCTGGCCGCGCTCGCGGGCCGCGACATCTACTACGATCAGCGCTACCGGCACAGCCTCGAGATGCGCGCTGTCCTCGAGGCGATCCTGATCCATGACGAGGACGTGGACACGCGCGTGCTGGACGAGATCCGCCGGTACGCCAAGCTGTTCTGGATCAACACCGGCCCGTACAACAACCTCACCGCGCGGAAGTTTCTGCTTGGCGTCACGCGTGACGAGCTCGCGGCCGCGGCAACGGCTGCCGCCAGGCATGGCGCGGCGTTTCCGCAACGGTCCGGCGAATCGCTCGAGACGCTGATCGACCGGCTTGCGCCGATGTTCTTCGATGCGTCGTTCGACGCGGTGGTGACGAGCAAGTCGCCCGGCCCCGGGCAGGACATCCTGCAGGCCAGCGCCAACAACCTGTACGTGGACGTTACGATGGCCGACCTCGAGGCGTATCGCGAGCGCCACGGCCTGAACTCCCGCCTGGTCAATCGCGACGGCGAGCTGATCGAGGAGGTCTACCGTGCCGGCGGCCGCTACGACCGCGAGATCAGCCGCATCGTCTCGCACCTGGAGGACGCGGTAGCGTTCGCGACCCCGTCAATGGCAGAGGCGCTGCGCGCGCTGATTCGGTACTACCGATCGGGCGACGATGCGGACCGCGTGGCGTATGACATTGCGTGGGTGCGCGACCAGGACTCCGCGGTCGATACGGTCAACGGCTTCGTCGAGGTCTACTTGGACGCGCGCGGCGTCAAGGGCGCCTGGGAAGCGCTCGTCTACTACGTCAACGCCGACAAGACGCGGGCGATCCAGGCGCTGGCCGCGCACGCGGCGTGGTTCGAGGCGCGGATGCCGTGGGATCCGCGCTTTCGGAAGACCGCAGTGTCCGGTGTCACGGCGAAGGCGATCGACGTGGTCGTCGAGACCGGCGACGCCGGGCCCGTGACGGCCATCGGCGTCAACCTGCCGAATGACCAGGCCGTGCGCGAAGCGTACGGCAGCAAGTCGATCACGCTGTCGAACGTGAACGACGCCTACGAGCGCTCGGCGCCCGACGCCATGCGCACCGAGTTCTGCTGGGACGCGGCGGAGGCCGAGCGGGCGCGCCGGTGGGGCGCGTTCTCGCAGGAGCTGACGACCGAGATGCACGAAGTCATCGGCCACGGCTCCGGGCGCATGGCGGACGGCATCACCGGCGCGCCGCAGCAGTACCTGAAGGAGTGCTTCTCGGCGATGGAGGAGTCGCGCGCCGATCTCGTTGCGCTCTATTTCCTTCCCGATCCCGAGCTGGTGACTCTGGGACTGGTGGCCGCGCCCGATCACGAGGAGATCGTCCGGACGGAGTACGAATACTTCACGCGCAACGCGCTGCTGCAGCTGCGGCGGGTCCGGCACGGGACGCAGCTCGAAGAAGACCACATGCGCAACCGCCACCTGATCGTCAGCTGGCTGATGGCGCACACGCCGGCCATCGAGCGCCGGCAGCGTGGCGGCAAGACGTACTTCGTGCTGGCCGATCCGCAGGCGTTCCGTGAGGGCGTCGGGCGGCTGCTCGCCGACGTGCAGCGGATCAAGGGCGACGGCGACTACGCGGCGGCCACGCGCCTGCTCGATACCTACGGCGTGCACTTCGACCCGGCGCTGCGCGACGAGATTGTCGCCCGCGCCGACGCGCTCGACCTGCCGTCATACACGGGCTTCGTCATGCCGCGCCTCGAGGCGCGCTACGGCGATGACGGCACAATCGTTGACGTCGAGATCTCGTACCCCTGCGATCTGGAGACGCAGATGCTGGAGTACTCTGCCGTCAGCGCATGTTTTCCCGCCGCATCCCCGCTCACGACCAGACCAACGCGCTGACGAGCGCGATTGGCGCGCTGCGCGCCGCGGGAACGCGGTTCGTCGACCTCACCGAATCGAACCCGACGCGCGCCGGCATTGCCTACCCCGGCCATCTCCTGCAGCCGCTCGCGGA
>SXGR01522657.1_pt1 | contig 13272 bp, 11 predicted proteins | sample 3174711 | NCBI WGS metagenome assembly SXGR01 (sample SAMN11356860, study PRJNA531348) | freshwater metagenome | isolation source: freshwater sample F1-60 | place: China: Fuxian Lake, Yuxi | collected 2017-12-25
CGGTGGCGTTGCACTCTTGGTACTTCGCTGGGCTCTCGAGTGACGCCGGGACCGACCCGAGCGCCGCGAGGTGAAAGACCACTTCAGCGCCGTCGAAGGCTTGTTCGAGCGCCGCTGCATCGAGGATGCTGCCCTCGACGAGTGTGACCCGCGACGAGCACCCCTCGAGGTTTTCTCGGCGCCCATTGACGAGGTTGTCGATCACGGTGACCCGCGCACCGAGCGCATCGAGCCCGCGACACAGATGCGAACCGATGAAGCCCGCACCCCCCGTCACGCACACCGACCGGTCGCTGAACCTCGGTCGGTGCTGGTCGAGCCAGACCAAAGGTTACGTCGCCTTCCACGCAGCCTTGAACGACTTCATGGCGGCCATGAACTTCTCCTCAAGACCCTTGAACGAACGCGCCGACTCAAGCTCGGCGCGCAGCGCTCGCTGGGATCCGCGGAAAAAGTCGAGGAGGTCGCGCTCGAACTGCGGCACCTTGTCCTTGGCCACATCGTCGAGGAACCCCTTGGAGCCAGCGAAGATCGAGACGCACTGGTCGATGGTGTCGAACGGTGTGTACTGCCCCTGCTTGAGGAGTTCGACCATGCGCGCGCCGCGCTCGAGCTGCCGAGTGCTCGCGGGGTCGAGTTCCGTGCCCAACTGCGCAAACGCCTCAAGCTCACGGAATGCCGCAAGGTCAAGCCGCAGCGAGCCGGCGATCTCCTTCATGGCTTTGATCTGCGCGGCACCGCCCACGCGGCTCACGGAGATACCGACATTGATGGCCGGTCGAACGCCTGCCGAGAAGAGTTCGGGCTGCAGGTAGATCTGCCCGTCCGTGATCGAGATCACATTGGTCGGGATGTACGCCGAGACATCGCCCTCCTGCGTCTCGATGATTGGGAGCGCCGTCAGCGACCCGCCACCGTTTTCCTTGGAGAGCTTGGTCGAACGCTCAAGAAGGCGCGAGTGCAGATAGAAGACATCGCCAGGGTACGCCTCGCGACCGGGCGGACGACGAAGGAGCAGCGAGAGTTCGCGGTACGCGACGGCTTGCTTCGAAAGGTCGTCGTAGACGCACAGCACATGCTTGGGGCCCGTGTACTTGGCATCCTTCCCCTTCCACATGAAGTACTCGCCCATCGCGCACCCTGAGTAAGGGGCGATGTACTGCATCGGCGGCGACGAAGACGCGCCGGCATTGACCACGATCGTGTAGTCCATCGCGCCGTGCTTGCGCAGAAGGTCAACAACACCGGCGACCGTCGAGTCCTTCTGGCCGACAGCGACATAGATGCACACGACCGCATCTGGGGTGCCCCAGTACTGCTTCTGGTTGATGATGCAGTCGAGGCAGATGGCGGTCTTGCCCGTCTTGCGGTCGCCAATGACGAGCTCGCGCTGACCGCGACCCACGGGGATCATCGAGTCAACGGCCTTGATGCCGAACTGCATCGGCTCCTTGACGGGCTGGCGCGCGGAAATGCCCGGCGCAACGATGTCGACTTTGCCCGTCTCGGTCGCGCCTAGTGGAGCGCCGCCGTCGAGGGGATTGCCCAAGGGGTCAACGACTCGACCCAAGAGCTGCGGGCCCACCGGCACTTCGAGGAGCCGTCCCGTCGAACGAACCGTGTCGCCTTCACGGACGCCGATCGAGTTCCCAAACATCGCGACGCCGACGGTGTCGGACTCGAGGTTCATGGCTTGTCCGATGACAGTGCCATCGGCTGTCTCAAACTCAAGGAGTTCGCCGGCCATCGCCTTCGAGAGGCCGTACACGCGGGCGATGCCGTCACCTACCTCGACGACCTGCCCGACATCGCTGACTTCCATCGTGGTGCCGAACTGTTCGATTTCCTGGCGGATGACGGTTGCGATTTCGTCGGTCTTGATCTTCATGGGTAGTCCTTGGGGGCGTTCGCGTGTTTCAGGCGATGAATCGTTTCGCATCCCGACGCACTGCGGCGCCACCGGATGCGACGATGGCTTCCTGCAGGCGGCGCAGGCGCGTGGCGATTGAGCCGTCGATGAGTTCGTCCTCGATGCGGAACTTGATGCCGCCGATCATCGAGGCATCGGGGTAGTAGTGGAACACGGCATCTTTGCCGACAGTCGCCTTGAGCTTGTCGCGCATCAGGGCCTCGGTGGTGGCACCCAGCGGCTTGCCGTCGACGGTGTAGACATCGACCTCGGTCTTCCCGAAGAGCTTCTGAAGGAGCGCGTCGTAGCAGCCACCCATCGCGACGAGGTGGCCAAGCCGGCCCTTGCGGTCGACGATGCGGACGAATCGATACAGGATGCTCGAGATGCGGCCCTCGAAGACCCTTTGGATCACACGGCTCCGTTCGCCTCGATCCACCACTGGCGAGGAGAGGTAGCGCACGAACGCCTTGTTCGCAATGATCGCCTCGCAGAAGTCGTTGAGCTCCTCACCCACCTCTTGGGCGCGCGCGTTCCCCCCGTCCTTGATCGCAAGTTCGAGGAGCGCGTTGGCGTAGACGCTGGCGATGGGATCGGCGACGCTCATGGAAAGTCACTAGCGCTTCGCAGACATTCCGGCGAGCGATTCTTCGACGATTCGCTGCTGGTCAGCAGGCTTGAGTTCGCGCTGCAGAATCTTGCCGGCAATGCCGACGGCAAGCGCGGCGGCGTGGGCTTCGAGTTCCGACACCGCCAACCGTCGCGCCGTCTCGATCTCCTCGCCGGCACGCCGCGCCCGTTCGACCAGCTCGGCTTCGTTCTTCGCACGGATCTCGTCGCCGAGCCGAGAGGCCTCCGCCTTCGCTTCGCGGATCATGCGCGACGACTGTTCCAGCGCCTCCGTGAGTTTCTGCTCAAACTCCTTCTGCTTCGCGGACGCTGCGGCACGCGCGGCTTCCGCTGACTCGATCTCGTGGAGGATCTTCTGGTTGCGCTCGTCGAGCCCCTTGCTGATCTTCGGCCACACGACTGTGGCGAGCACGAAGAACACGATCCCGAACACCACAATGGTGGTGAAGAACGGTAACCAGTTGAAGGCCAGCGGGTCGGCAGCGGCGAGCAGCATGTGGATCACTCCTTGCACTCGCGTGGCCACCGGGGAGGGTTCCCGCCCCGGCAGCGCGCGCGGTCAAATCACTTGAAGTTGAGGAAGCCAGCAACCACCGCGAAAAGCGCCACGCCTTCGACGAGGGCGGCGGTGAGGATCATGTTGATGAAGATCTTTTGGGTCATCTCGGGCTGGCGCGCGATGGACTCAACCGCGCTACCGCCGATGCGACCGATGCCGATCGCCGCGCCGATGGCGGCAAGGCCGCAGGCGAGTCCCGCGCCGAGGCTCTTGCCCCAGTTAACGGCCTCAACGGCCGCGTGTGGATCTTGGGCCGACGCGGTGTTGACGAGAACAAGTCCAGCGAGCGTGGCGAAGGCGATCTGTCCGAGCTTCATGTGTGGTGGCTTTCCGTTTGGATTGCAGACTTCGGGGTGATTCTGACGGTTCCCGTCAACGAACGGCGTCAACGAGGGGCAAGCATGATAGCGAGTTCGGCCGTGCGTGGCTGTGCCCGATCAATGTGCGGGAGCACCCTCGGCGTGCCCATCGGCATGCTCCTCGTGGGCCATCAAACTGATGAACACAGAACTCAGGAACATGAAAATGAAGGCCTGGAGCAGGGCCACAAACACTTCGAGGAAGGTGATAAGGACGGCTCCAACCCCGCTCACGACCGTGATCGAGGAGACGGCGAACATCCCGAGGCCGGCCTTCAGTGCCATCGTGCCGAACATGGTGAGTGTCAAGAGCAGTGTGTGGCCGGCCACCATGTTGGCAAAGAGTCGGATGGCCAGCGCCGCAGGCTTCACGAAGAGGCCGACGAACTCGACGACAAAGATGATGGGCACGATCAGCCAGAGGAAGACGGATCCGTGGACAATGTCGGCGCCGCCGCAGAGGTGCTCGAGCCAGCCTTTCACACCGAGCTCACGGAGTCCCTGCACCTGAACCACAACGAAGGTGACGATCGCCAGTCCTGCCGTCACGGAAATCGACGCCGTGGCGGCGCCGCCGAAGATGGCATTGGTCTGGTGCTCCGCCATGGAGAAGGGAAGTCCACGCAAGAAATAGATGAACTCTTGGACCTCGATGAACGGGATGAGCCCAACGATGTTCAGCATCAAGATGAAGAAAAACAGCGACAGCAGGAAGCCGTCGTACTTCTTGGCGAGGCGCTCTCCCATGACGGGAGTGAGCATCTGGTCGCGCAGATAGAGGATCATCACTTCGATGGTCGCCCCGAACTTCGTTGCAGGGAGATAGCGCTTGTTTCCCATCGACACGGGCCCCGTCGAGATCGCCCGGGCGGCGCGCGCCAACAGGTAACAGACGAGTGCCGCGCACACGACCATCGTGACCATGCTGAGCATGACCGGGCTGTCACCGAGCTGTTTGTCGACGAGGTGGCTGACTGGGTCGGCCTCGCTCGCCAAGAGGGTCGTCGCCAGCTGAAATGACATTCGTTCAGGCCTCTTGGTCGGCGGGAGTCTCGATCCTGGGCCGCCGACCGCGGCCCTGGAGCATCATGGCGATCATTGCCACTTCCGCCATGAGCGACGCGAAGTAGCACGCCCCCGTCGCCGCCACGAATTGGCGCGCTTCAAACGGGGCGGAGAAGTATAACGCCGCCGCCGCCGCTGGCGTGAGCAGGAAGCGAACGACGGTGCCGGCGAGCCATGCGGTTGTCCAGTCGATGACGGGGCGAGTGCGCCACGGGAGAGTGACGAGCCATCCGACGAGGCCGACGGGGGCCACGGCCAAGAATGCGCGCAAGGCGAGCGGGAATCCATCCCATCCCCAGTTGGGCGCCGCGAAAGTCCACGCCACGGCGACCGTGCCCGGCGCGGCGACGACGACAAGCGCGATGCGACGCCACGGGAGCCTCACGGGCTCGCCCTCGATCTTGGCGCGTTCACCTTCCACGCGTCGCTCGGCTCCTTGCTGCGATCTCGTCAAGCTGGCGATTCAAGCGCATCCCGCCGCGAATGAGGGAATAGGTCGCCACGACAAGTCCCGCACCGGTGCCGATGAGCGCTCCGAGGGTGTCATTGCCGAACCAGAGGCCGATGCCCCATCCAAGCAGCGCACCCCCGATCATCTCCGTGACAAATCCCCACGCCAGCCCCATCATGCGCCATCCCACGCGCATTTCCTCCTGTTCGCGGCTGCTGGAATTCCGTGAGGGCGTGGGGCTTGCGCTCGCCATGGTGTCATCCTACGGAACGCGCTTGGGCGGCGCGGCTATCCTCGACTGCCATGCCGATCCGCGATGACGAAGTGATCGATGTCACGCACAAGCCGCTCTCATTGGCCGAGGCGCTATTCGTACCGAGCATCGTGAAGGGACTCGGCACGACGATGCGTCACTTGGTGCAGAACTTCGGGCGCAACGGGACCAACAAGGACACGCTGTGGGTGGTTCAGTACCCCGAGCAGAAGCGCGATGACCGGCCCGTCGAAGACGGCGGCCAGTTCCGCCCGACCTTTCGCGGTGTGCACCGACTGAACAAGGACGAGGACGGGCGCGTGCGGTGCGTCGCGTGCTTCATGTGCGCCACGGCGTGCCCAGCCAACTGCATCCACATCGTCGCCGAGGAGAGCCCGTGGGAGGATCGAGAGAAGTATCCGAAGCAGTTCGACATCGACGAACTGCGCTGCATCTACTGCGGGATGTGTGAGGAAGCGTGCCCAGTGGACGCGATCGAACTCACGCCGCACTATGAATTGACGGGCCTCACGCGCGCGGAGCTGATTTTCGACAAGGCGAAACTGCTCGAGGTCTACGACCAGACGATCGCCGAGAAGCCGATGTGACCGCGCCCCCCCGGTTACGGGCAGATTGTGCCCTCTAGGGGGCACAATCTGCCCGTAACTGCGGGGCGGGGGCTACTTCCCGAAGAGCTTGCGGAAACCGTCGATCGTCTGGCCGATGTCCTTGATCCCGTCCTTGACCTTCTTCGCGTCGATGGCGGAGGGGTCGATGGCGAGCTTCACCTTGCTGTCGAGCGGCCGCGCCTGGCCGTTCACCTCACCGAGCGGACCAGAGAGCGTGACATCGACGGTGAACAGCATGCCGGGGTCGACGGGAAGCTTCTGCAACTGGTCGCTGAGTTCGCGCATCGTCGTGGTGAACGGACCCGACGCACTGCCGAGGGTTCGGCCGAGCGAGGCGAGCGGATAGCGACACGAGATGGCGCGCGCCAACGGCGGCGAGTGGGTGAGGTCGATCTCGCCACTGAGCGTCAGAATCTGCTTCCAGTCCTCACCGAACTTGCCCACTTTCACCACGAAGTCGCGGTATCGCAGCACCCCACCCTGCACGGCGATGGCGAGGGGGTCGATCCGCGCCGGGACGGTCGCGTCTTTCGATTCCTGAGCGAGTGCGAGAACGCCAATCACTTGGTTGGATCGCACGACCTCGACATCGCCGAACTCGATCCGCGCGTCGAGTGCGAACCGAGTGAGGTCGCCGTCGGTCGGATACGCGCAGCGCGAGATCGTGGCCTTGATCGGCGGCGCCTTTCTGATGTCTGAGAGCACCGGGTTGATCGGCTCGAGGAGCCGCTTCTTCAGTGCATCGTTGATCGTCAGTGTGGTCGACACCGGCGCGTCGGGCGCAATGGCGATGAAGCCGCCGCCGATGCGCGCCGCCGGGACCTCGATGGTGAGTGTCGGCGTCTTGATGGATGCGTGAACGCCCGTTCCAGGAGTCCCGTCGGCCAAGGTCGTGGGAATCGCAGCGACATCGACATCGACCGTTTCGCCCAGCGCCTCCGTGAGCGTGCCCGCCTGCATGAGGAGAGCGTCCAGGAGATCCGTGCGCAGACGAGCCACTCGTGCGCTGGCGCTCCACGAACCCGAAAGCGGCGCGAACGCGCCCGCGACATCTCGCTGACCGGTGCCGTGCGCCCGCACCTCGACCGATCCCGCCTTGACGCCACCAGTGGTGAGCGAACACTCGAGTGCCTTCCCGAGTGCGGCAGACTCGATCGTCATGCTGGTTGCGCCGAACTGGATGGGCTGCTGCCCCCTGAACGACAGGCTGATTGGTGCGACGGCGACGCTCGCCTTGACCGCAGCATCAGCGAGTCCCGTCCTTGCTGTGCGAAGCGAGTCGATCGCGAGGGTCGCATCAAGAACGCTCAGCGATTCGAGGCTGGAGGGATTCGTCGCGCCCCCCCGCCACCACTCGAGCGCTGCCAGAGTGAGTGGACCGGGCACGCGGAGATGGATCTGGCTTGCAGACAGCGCGAGCGGCGTTGTGGCGCCGTCGAAGAACCCGCGCAGATCGCCCTTGAGGTCAGCATCGACTTGGATTGAATCGGGCGCGGCGAGGCTGAGCGAGAGGTCGTGGTCGAACGAACCCGACTTCATCGTGAGGCGTGCCGGTCCGAAGTCGAAGGCGCCGTGGCCCTCGGGTTCGACTCGCACCTTGGCAAGTTCTACTGTGACATCCGCCGCGCCCGCGTGGTCCGCGCTTGGCGTGGCGAATGATCGGACGGTGAAGTCGGCCTTGATCGATGAGACGCGCACGATCGGCGCACTCGGAGGAACACTCCCCCGCACCCATGCGGCAAGCGCCTGGGCTTGGTCGAGGCCGGCCTCGATGTGACCGCTCGCATGGGCGAGTTGGAGTTCGCTGAGGTTGCCGCGCACATGCGCGGCAATCGCGAACGGCGTTGCTGGCCCGCCGACCCCAACGGACCCAGCGAGCGAGAGCGATGCCTCGCCGGTCATGTCGACGGCGCTGAACGAACCCACGGCTCCGCCCCAGACAAGAGGCTGACGACCCGGCAACTCAAGGACTCCTTCCTTGAGTTCGATCCTCCCTTGGCACGAGGATCCCTGCGCGCGACCGCGCCACTTGAAGTGAGTGAGATCGATCCGTCCCTCGACGGCTCCTCGTGATGTCGGGTGGTCGGCCAGCGCTTGCGCCGGGATCGAAAACTCGCCCAGTGTCGCGCCGAGCTCGATCGCGAGCGGGCCACCGGGCTCTGCGTGTGCCACGCGACCTGTGGTCACAAGCGTGATCGCGGGCACGGAGAGGTCGATCGTGAACGCGTCGTGGTCCGTCGAGCGTTCGAACGAGCCATTCACGCGTCCCCTCCCAGCGACGAGTGCCGACCCAGACTCGGCGCGCCAACTGGCCTGCACTGACACCGACTTCGGCGCCGCACTGTCGCCAAGCCTGATGCCCACCTCGGCGGCGAGGTCTTCGATGAGGACAGCACCGCGAACTCCGGGCGCGCGGGCGAGCGCCAGCCTCGGCACAGCGATACTCGCGCGTGCCTCACCCGCAAGGAGCACGCCCTTGTTCAGCGCCTCCCATGTTCCCGAGAGCGCGGCGATCTCCATGTGGACCGGCACACTCTCGCTGACGACGATCGCGCCCTGCGTCAGGGAGGCGACAGTGGCAGGAGCCATCGCGTGATCCAGACGAATCGCTTCCGTGGTGAATCCACTTGGTGTGAACGCGACCGTCGTCGCCAGCGTCGACGATCCTCCAAGGCCGACCTTGATCGCGGCGCTTCCCCCTGACGAACCGCCGTCATTGGAGATCTCAAGGCTCAGGGCATCGATGGCACTCTCGCCCAGTGCGGCGACAGTGGCCTCGTCGAGCCAAGGCATCGAGTCGAGGCGGAGGGGCTCGAGGGTGATGTGCCCCTTCGCATGGAGCGCGCTCACGCCCTCGGTGCGGACACGGGCAAGTCCGTTGATCGACTCGTCGCACGAGAAACGCGCGCCGTTGATCTGGCTGTTCATCCGGCATCGCATCGACTCGCCAAGCGCCTCTGAGACAATCGACACCGTGGTCGCGCCCAACGAGAGCGGTCGTCCGAGCGGCCCCGACATCGTGGTCGGTTGGAGCGTCAGCGTGAGATCGCATGCGGCCGACGAGATGCTGGCCCCGACATCAGCTTGCGAAAGCGGCCACTTGGTGACGGATCCCGAGACCGCAAACGCGACCGGGGCGTCTGGCCTCACGCTATCGGGGAGTGCGTGTGGATCCACGCGACCTTCGATGGCGAGCGAGTCCACCTCGATGGCGTCGCCTGACTCGTCGAGCCCCGCCTTGGCATGCATCGACAACCGATCAGTCGCCACGGCGATGTCCGCGGCGCGGCCATCGACATCCACCGTCGCCTTGATCGTTGGACCGATGTCGCGTGAGGCCACCATCTGCGCAGGGAGGTAGGGCGCGAGTGCGCTCGATGGAAGGTCGTCGACGACGACCCTGCCGCGAACACTCAGCCGTTCCAAGTCGAGCGGCGTCGACGCTTCGAGGTTGGCCGACAGCGTTGCCGTTGACCCCGCCGGGAGCACAATGGTGGCACGAAGGGTCGCATCGACGCGGTCAGCCAGACGCGCACTCGTCAGTTTGAGTGCCAGCGATTCCACGCGCAGCGGTGCCCCCTCAGCAGGAATCGCCAGCGCCGTTCCGTTGGCATCGAGTTCAAGGGAGCATGCATCGAGGCTGAACGGCTCGGCGAGGATCCCGCCTGCGCGGCCTCGCACCGCCAACGAACCCTCTTCTGAGCCCACTCTCGTCGGAGACGCAAGGTCGACGAGGAGATCCGCTCCCGTGAGGGCGATTCTGCCCGAGAGTGCACTGATCTCCACCTCAGGGCCCGAGGCGATCGGCCGCGCCAGGATGCGCACCTCCGACAGTTCGAGCGCACTGCCCTCTGGAATCCCTTTCGCGGCGTTCGGTCTCTTGGCCGGCGCGGGGGTCGGGGTCGGTGTTGGCGCGCCGACCTCGGGCGTGCGGACGAGCCGAGCGATCGTGAAGGACCCGCTCTCGTCGTACCTCGTTGCCACGGAACCCCTCACGCGCACGCGGAGAGGTTGGCTCTGGCGCAGCAGCGGGAGGAGTCCACAATCGACCGAGGCGCCGACCACGATCTCATCGCCGCCCTCGCCGCGGATCGCCAGCCCGTCAATCTCCTGCGGCCCACCCCAACTGAGCGCGAGGCCGCGTACTTCGACCTCTCCGGTGACCAAAGGGCGGATCGCATCGGCCACGAGTCCGCATCCAAGCGACCCACTCAGCATGGTGGGCGCGAGCGCGATCAGCGGCACGACCATGACAACGAGTCCGCACGCGACCCACAGCAGCAGTCGCCACCACCGCTTCGCCATGCCGCTCGTGTCACTCATCGTGTGCCTCGCTCAGTCCACGAACACCACAGCCTGCTCGACATTGGCGAGCATTCGGTCGAGTGCGAGACGCGCGCAGCGGCGCGCCTCGGGGTGCACTCGGATCTCGTTGACGACTCGGCCGCCCGCAAGTTCGTCGAGCACCCACGCAAGATGCGCTTGGTCGATTCGAAACATCGTCGTGCAGAGGCACTGGCACCCCGACAGCATCTCGACGAAAACGCCTCTCGCCGCGGCCGCGCGAGCCAGCCGCGAGACAAGATGCACCTCAGTGCCCACTGCGAAGCGCTCGCCCGCGCGAGCTCTCTCGATCGTCTTGATGATGAACTCCGTCGAACCCACGAGGTCGGCGCCGTCAACGACCTCCTGCTCGCACTCGGGATGGACCAGCACCTTCGTCGCATCGCCGCGCGAACGGATCGTCTGGACATGTTCGGCGCGAAAGAGCCCGTGCACGCTGCAATGACCCTTCCAGAGAATCACCTTCGCGCGGCGGATCTGTTCGTCGGTGAGCCCACCATGCGCCACTCGTGGATCCCACACGACGGTCTGCGCCTCGGGGCCACCGCGCGTGGCATCGAACTCCGTCACGATCCCCTTCGCGTGGGCGGTGTTGCGCCCCAAGTGTTGGTCGGGGAGAAACAACACCTTCGCTCGCTCGTCGGGCCCTAGAGGCTGATCGCCCCCGGCGAGTGCCCAGTCGAACACTTGTGCCGCGTTCGAACTCGTACAGCACGCACCGCCATGCTGACCAACGAGCGCCTTGATGGCCGCGCTTGAGTTCACATAGGTGATCGGCACGAGGCGTGCGCGTCCCTCGCCTTCGCACGCCCGTGAGATCGCTTCGATCGCCACGCGAGCCTCGTCGTAAGCGGCCATGTCGGCCATGGAGCATCCCGCTCCGAGGTCCGGCAAGATGACGCGCACGCCACTCTCGGTCAAGATGTCGGCCGTCTCAGCCATGAAATGGACGCCGCAGAACACGATCCACTTCGTTCCGCGTCGAGGGGCCTCGCAGGCTGCGGTCTGACTCAGCTTGAGGCTGTCGCCGACGAAGTCCGCGTGGCGGATGACCTCGTCCTGCTGATAGTGATGGCCCAGAACGAGCAGGTCCTTCCCGAGTTCCTCCCGGCGACGCGAGATCCAACGGGCGAGTTCATCGTCGTCCGCAGCGCGATAGCGATCCGCGATTTCAGGCTGCCAGAGCATTCCGGACCGACGAGTGTACGAAGACGCGGATTCTTCGGCCGTCTCACTTGAACCGGCCGTGTGTTCATGTCAAGATCAACGACCTAGGGCGCAGGGACGGCGCCAGCTTCCCCATGCGCCTGCATTACTCAACGGTCCTTGCCATCATCACCGGTGCACTTGCCGCATCTCCGGGAGCGGGCGCGCCGCCCGTTCAGGCTGCCAAGTTGGTCGCAAGCGACGGCGAGTCCTTCGACACCATGGGCTACTCGTCGGCGATCACGAGCACTGCGGGGGTCTCGAGCGCGACCCCGGACATTGCCATCGTCGGGATCCCCTACGACATCGTGGGCACCGTCGTCAACAAGGGATCGGCGAACATCTATAAGCGAAGTGCCTCCGGCGCTTGGGTGTTCGAAGGCAAGTTTGTGGCGTCCGATGGCGCCGCCAACGATTACTTTGGGGCCTCCGTCGCTGCGTTCGGCGACACGGCCATTGTGGGCGCCCCCGGCGACGACATGAATGCCAATGCCGACCAGGGTTCCGCCTACATCTTCAAACGCGCGGCCGGCGGCGCATGGACCCAAGTCGCCAAGGTGAGTGCGGTTGATGGTGCCGCCGGCGACTATTTCGGGTTGTCCATCGGCATCACCAACACCACGCTCGCGGGGACCACGACCGCCGACATGGCGGTCATCGGCGCTCCCTACGACGACTTCACGACCCTTCTCGACCAAGGTTCGGCCTACATCTTCACGAAGTCGACCGCTGGGGTGTGGGCGCAGGAGGGGAAGTTCTGGGCGATCGGCGCCGACGGCGCCGCCAATGAGAACTTCGGCACTGCGGTGGCCGTCCGCGGCGACCGCGCGCTGTTGGGCTGTCCGTTCGACGACTTCAGTGGTTTCGTCGATCGCGGGAGCGCCTACATCTGGAAGCGTGCGAGCAGCGGCGCGTGGTCACAGGACGCGAAGATTGTGGCCGCCGACGGCGCGGGCGGCGACCAGTTCGGCGCGTCGCTTTCGATCGCATCCGACCAAGCAATCGTCGGCGCCCCCGGCGACGATTTCGGCACTGTGGCCGATCGCGGCAGCGCGTATGTCTTCCAACTCTCGGGCGCAACGACATGGAATCAGGCGGCGAAACTCGTCGCTGGCGACGGACTTGCCAGCGATTTCTTTGGGAGCAGCGTCTCCATTGACGACACAGTCGCCGTCGCCACTGCACACGGCGACGACGGGCTCGCCGGCAGCGGCACAGCGACCTACACGGACATCGGTGCCGCGTACCTGTTCACCCGTGCGGGCACCGCGACATGGACCGAGAAGGCACGGTTCACCGCCGCAGACGGCCAGGCCGGAAAGATCTTCGGAGATTCCGCGGCACAGTGGGGCGCATGGGCCGTCGTCGGCGCCGCCGGCGACGACATCGGCACGCCTCTTCGACAGGATCAGGGCAGCGCGTATGTCTTCGAACTCTTGCCCATCGATTGCAACAACAACGGCGTGCCCGACGCGGAAGACATCGCCAGCGGCATTGCACAAGACTGCAACGCGAATCAGATTCCCGACAGTTGTGATCTCGCCAGCGGCGCCTCGCAGGATTGCAACGGCAATCTCATCCCAGATTCGTGCGAACTCGGCGGAGGCGGCGACAGCGACAGTGACGGGAAGCTCGATGCGTGCGAGCGAGCGCTAGGTGATTTCGACTTGAACGGCCTCATTGACGGGCTCGACATGGCGCTGATCCTGTCAGCCTGGGGCTCAAGCACCCCCGCCTACGCCGACCTCAACCACGACGGCTCCATCGGCGGCGGCGACCTGACCGCGATTTTCTCGCGCTGGGGCGTCCTGCCCTAAGAACCCCGCGTGAGGGGAATCGAATCTTCGAACGGTTTTCGCTGGCGCGA
>SXGR01339709.1_pt1 | contig 13271 bp, 9 predicted proteins | sample 3174711 | NCBI WGS metagenome assembly SXGR01 (sample SAMN11356860, study PRJNA531348) | freshwater metagenome | isolation source: freshwater sample F1-60 | place: China: Fuxian Lake, Yuxi | collected 2017-12-25
CGCTAGCTCTCGGCCCGCTAGCTCTCGGCCCGCTAGCTCTCGGCCCGCTAGCTCTCGGCCCGCTAGCTCTCGGCCCGCTAGCTCTCGGCCCGCTAGCTCTCGGCCGGAGAAGAGGGGCCATCTGCGTCGTCACCTGCGGCACCCGATCTCGCTGCGCTCACAGCGTCTCGTCGCACAGCGATTTGAACGCGCCGATCGGGGCGCCGCGCCGAAACTCGACCGGGCACGCGCCCCGGTAGCCGAGCAGCGAGATCACCTCCAGCGACACCGGACTCGTCCAGTCCCGTGCGCCGTCGATGCGCGCACGGATGACGCCGGACCCGTCGACGAGCCAGGTCTCGGGGAAGAGCGTCGTCCCGAACTTGTCGCCGACCACGCTCGCGTCCGGATCGAACAAGACCTCGAACGGCGCCGGCTTCGCGCCGAGCACCACACTCAACTGATCCCGCACGGCCTCGGGACCGGCGTCGGTCGAGATCGTCACGACCCGCACGCCGTCCTTGGCGACGATCTGCGCGAGCTGCGCGAGCGACGGCATCTCTTCGAGGCACGGCTTGCAGGTCTTCGTCCAAAAATTCAGGATGACCGGCTTATTGCCGCGCAGCGTCGAAAACCTCACCGGCTTGCCCTCGAGGTTCACGAGCTCGAAATCCGGCACCGTCCGATCGAGGCCGGCGTAGGTCGGCCGAAACAAGCACGTCGCGGTGCACCTCGCGACGTGCGCGTCGTTCCGCGCCGCCCGCACGAACGAGAACACCGCAACGGACGCCACAGCGATAAAGGCGAGCTGCGCCAGTTGGCCCATTTTGGCCTGCATGCGCGGACGTATACCACCGGCCTCTGCCCCTACCCACCGCCTCGACGTGCCACGGCGCGCGGGTCATGCGGACACGCCATCCGGCGAAGCGCACCGGCCTCTCTCCCCACCCAACGCCGCGATGCGCCACGGCGCGCGGTTCATGCGGACACGCCATCCGGCGAAGTGCACCGCGCGACCGCGGGTTCGCCGGCCCGGTCCGCTCAGAACGGCGCCGCGAGCAGGCGCACGAGGCGCGCCATGTCGACGCGGTACTTCATGACCTTGCGACCATCGAGCTCGACGACCGGAACCTCCCAGTCGTAGCTCTCGCGCTTGTCGGCCCCGGCCGGTCCGTCGAGGTCGATGACCTGGAGCTCGAACGGATGAGTCGCTCGCACGGCGTCGAGCGCCGCGAGCGCCTCGTCGCAGAGGTGGCAACCGGCGCGCGTGTACATCGTCAGCTTGCGCACCGTCACGGCTCCGCGCGGTCGGCGGGCGCCAGCCAGCGCAAGTGCCGCCGCCCTTCCGCCGCCTCGGAACGAATGATGACGAGCTGCTTTCGCTTCGCGATTGGCGGAAGCTCCTCGAGGCGCTTGCGATACGCCGCGAAGCGCCCGCCATCCGCCACGGCGGCGCCTACCGCCATGCCTTCTCGGACGCCGCCCTGCGCGAGGACGTACTCCACCCACGCCCAGCGCGCGCTCGTCGCCCGCACCTGCGACCGTCCCCGCAGCCCGCGCCGAAGCCGCTCGATGCGCGCGTCGACGACATCGATGCCGGCAAACGGCTGCCCATCCAGCGGCGTGTTCCGCTTCGCGCAAAACGGAGCGACCGTGAGCGCCACCGGACAGATCCGCGACAGCTCGGACACGAACCGCGCACACTCGTCGACGTCGTCGTCGTTTTCCCCGGGGACTCCGAGCATCAGGTAGAGCTTCAGGCGCGCGATGCCGTGCTTCTTTGCCAACTCAGCGGCGCTGACGATGTGCGTCGTGCGAGCGCGTCGGTCCAGGATCTCGCGCACCCGATCGCTGGCGCCATCGAGCGCGGTCGTCAGGGTCCGATAGCCCGCCGACTTCAACGCCCGCACGAACGGCTCTTTGAGCCGGTCGGGGCGCAGGCTCGAGAGCCCCACCTCCGCCCCCCGCGCCACGAGGCTCTCCACGATCGACACGATCTCCGGGTGATCGCTCACGGCCGCACCGACGAGCCCGACGCGCCGCGCATCCGCGGGAATGATCTCGAGCAGTCGCTCCTTGCCGACGATGCGCATCCCGCCGTTCGTCGTGCGGCGCATGACGCAGTACGAACAGCCGCGCGAGCAGCCCCGCTCGGTCTCGACCAAGAACATGTCCGATAGCTCGGTGTCGGGCGTTTGGATCGGTGCCCACGCCGGCAACAATGCGTCGTCGCACTGTGCGATGGGCGGCATCGCGTCTTCTTGATGCTCGGGCACGAAAACATGCGGCATCTTGGCGAGCGCCGCGAGCTGGTTCGCTCGCCCGCTCGTGCCGCTCGCCACCCGAAGCGCCTCCACCGCGAGCGTGTCCGCCTCACCCATGACGATCGCGTCAACGAAGGCTGCGAGCGGCAGCGGGTTCGAAAACGTGAGCGGCCCACCGGCGACGATGAGCGGATGCCGCCCGTCGCGCTCCGTCCGCGGCGCCGGGATCCCCGCCGCCTCCAGCATTTGCACGACGCCCGCGAGCTCGAGCTCGTACGCCACGGAGAACGCGATCACCGGAAAGTCCGAGAGCGGACGCAGCCCCTCGTAGCTCAGCGGCGCATCGAGCAACCTCCCGGAGCCGGCGTCGTCGCCCAAGAACACCCGCTCGCACGCGAGCTCGCGGTCCCCCTGAATCGCTCGATAGATCTGGAGATACCCGAGCGAGCTCATGCCCACGCGATACGGGGACGGGTATGCCAGCGCGACGACGTACGGCGCCTGCTTCTCGATCCGGCCACGCTCGAGCCGAAGGCGGTGGCGCACGAGCTCGCGAAATCGATCCTGCCGCACGAATTCGTGATCCTTACACGATGTTCCAGGCGAAGTGGGCCACGCGCGCACTTCCGCGCACAAGCCGCGGCCAGCATAGCAGCCCACCCACGGCATTCCACGCTGCCTCACGCTGCGGGTACCGTGCGGCGCGCGCAATGCGCGGGTGTCGCGGCCGCGCGAGGCGCCCCCCGAAGCGTCAGGTGCGAGGCTCATGAGCGCGTTTCGCCGCGGCGCGATGCGGCCCCGCCGAGCGTCAGGCGCCAGGCTCGCCCGTCTCATGGCGTTAGAGCCCCCTGCCCCGCGATCGAGGTGACGTCCCACTCCGAGAGGACGCTTCGCCACCGCGTGGTCGCTCCGTCCGTCGTCCACTCGAGGGCGCCGTCGCGGTCGGTCCGACCGATGGTTGCGCCGTGGCGACGAAGGTCGTGAAGCGGCCTCGGGTGCGGGTGTCCGAAGCGATTGCGAACTCCCGCCGAGATGGCGGCCACCTCCGGGGCGACCGCGGCGAGGAACTCGCTCCGGGTGGAGGTGTCTCCGCCGTGGTGCCCGACCTTCAAGAACGACGAGCGCAGCGAGCCACCGTACGCCGCGACCAGCAACTCTTCGGACGCCGCCTCCGCGTCGCCGGCCAGCAACGCCGACGCTCGGCCGAGCACCACGCGCAATACGAGCGAGTTGTCATTGTGGCTCCACGTCCGGCTCGCCTCTGGGCACGGCGCGAGGACGGTCACTGCCGCAGACCCGAAGCTTCGCGGCCCGCCACACAAGTCGGCCGGCCCAAGGACGCGCACGCCGCGTGAGCGAACCCCGCGCAGGACGCTCGCGAGCTCGCCGTCCGGCTCCTCCACTTCCGCGACACCATTGTCCCAGACCTCGCCGACCTCGACCTGGGCCAAGAGACTCGCGAGACCACCGAAGTGGTCCGCATGCGGGTGCGTGATCACCAGCACGTCGATGCGCGCCCGCCGGCGCTGCCTGAAGAGCGGCGCGAGCACGCGGCGGCCGGCGTCGGAACTTGGACCGTAGCGCCCACCGGTGTCTATCAGCATCACGCGCCCGTCAGGGAGATCCACGACGACGCTGTCGCCCTGTCCGACATCGAGCACCGTGATCCGAAGTTCGCCCACCGGCGCGCCGTCGCTACTCGCCTTCTGCTCCAGCAACAGCGTCGCTACGAGTGCCGCGCTCGCGATGAGCCGCCTCGCTCGCCCAGAGCGATACGCGGCAACGACCGCTACCGCCGCCACGGCCGCCTGCCAGTGCGTCGGCGGCGGCACCGCGAGCGCGGCGAGGGGTGAGCTGGCCGTGCCGAGCGCGACGGTCCGCACGAGGACCAACGCGCCTCCACCCAGCAGCGCGGCGGCGCGCTCAATCGACGGAGCCCACCACGTCGCGGCGTGAAGCAAGCATGCCGGCAGCGCAGCGAGCTCCCCAATCGGCGCCGCGATGACATTGGCAAACACGCCGAGAACCGGAACGTCCGGCGAGAGCCAGAGCACGACCGGCAGGCAGCCGCATTGTGCGGCGAGCGTCGACCGAATGAGCCCCAGTAGCCCCCCCGCCGCCCCGCGCTCTCCGCCGCGCCCCGTCGCACTCACTGCCGCATATTGCTGAGCTGCCAGCAGCCCGAGGGTGGCCCCCAGCGACATGGCGAACGACGCATCGCACATCGCGAGCGGCTCGACGACCGAGGCCAACACCACCGTGAGAGCGAGGCACCTGGCACCCGATGGCCGGCGGGCCAGAACCCGCGCCGCCAGGACGAACGTCAGCATGGCCGCGGCGCGCAACGCCGAGCCACTGCCACCCGCAAAGTCCGCGTACAGCCAAACAATGGCTAATCCCCCGGCAGCGCCGAAGCGGCCGGCATCGAAGCGCCGCCCAGCCGGCATGACCGACAACACTAGAGTGAGGAGCCTCACGACCGTAAGCACCACGACGACGAGGTGCGTCCCCGACACGGCAAGGATGTGGGACAGCCCGCTGGCTCGAAACGCCTCGCGCTCCGCGTCGACCAGATCGGCCTCCCCGAGCACGAGTGCCCGCGCGAGGGCCTCCACGCCAGGCGCATAGCTAGCCTCGATGCGGGCGCGAACTCGCGACCTCGCATGGTCAATTGCTGCGCGAATTCCCGTGCCGTGGGCGAGCCTGAGAATCTCGACCAACGAGCCGCTCACGAAACATCCACTCCGCGCCAATGCCACGCGCGCATCCCCGAGCTCGGGATTGGCAAAGAGCTGCACCGCAGCGACCGCGGCGACTGCCTCGACCTCATCGCCGCGCGCGAGGTCCTCGGGCGCACCGAAGAGCCGCGCGCGCGTCCCGACGAGGGCGGGGACACCGCAGTCCTGCGCATCGACGAGCAACTCGATACGAGCTCGCCGCCCGTCGGCAGGATGGGTCGTCCACGCCGCCCCGGCACCGCCGCCCGCTACGACCATCGGCGAACGTACGATGCGGCCCTTCAGCACGCACGTCGTCGGAGCTTCAATGCCTTCGGCGATCGCTCGATAGCGCTCATGAGCCCCCGCCAGCGCCGCATGGGAACGCGCCGCGCCGAAGGACGCAACGACGCCCCCAAGAAGCAGCAACATGGAAGCGAGCGAGCGGCGCACGATCATCGTGGCCGCGCCGAGTGCAAGGACGGCAGGAATCGGCGCGACTGCAAGCGCCGGCCCCGATGCCAGCATGACGGCCAGGAACGCGAGGTTCACGGAGCAGCGCGAGAGCACGCCGCGCGCCAATCGGCTCGACGCGAACAGTGCCTGGGAAATTGCCCGCTTTTCGCCGCGGCGGCGAGCTCACGAGGTGGCGGCCGCCAGGCGGAACATGGCGGACCGCCACCCTTCGGCTCGATGACAACGCATGAGAGATCGCGAAATCACACGTGCCGGACGTGGCGCACCGTTCGCGTCGCTGCGGCACGGCCGTTGCTGAACCTGGCGAAACGGCAACGGCCCAACGCGCACGTCACGCCGAACGAAGGATGCAAGCCAAGTGTTCTCCAGTCAGCCACAGACCGTCTCTCGATCGGTGCCCGGCCTCGCTCGCCACAATGGGCCAGTCACGGCGCATTCAGAACGCATAGAAGACAGAGAACGTCCCCGTGAAGACGTCCCAAGGATCGTCACGCCACGACGTTCCAATCGCCTTCTCGAACAGCGTCGCCGAGGCATCGCCGATCCGGCCACGGCGGCGTCGGGACTCGAACGCGAGCCCCCACGCCGTCTGAACGCTGAGCTCGGGCACGCCGACGAATCCGAACTCCAGCTCCGCCCCGAGCCTGGCGCCAGCTGCGAGAACGAGCCCGTCGAGCACGAGGTCGAGGTCCTCGCCGCTCGTCCCCTTGTTGAACGCCTCAATCGTCGTGGACGTGTAGCCTATGCCAGCGTCTGGAATGACCATCAAGTTGTAGTGTGCACCGGCATGCACCGAGATGGGAACTCCCACCTTCGCCGCAAGTGCCAATTGTGTCGGCGCGTCTGCGTTGGCCGTTCGGTCGAGCGCCGCGTCGGCGTTCGGAATTTCCTTGGCGACGCTGCCAGAGTGCACATTGAAGCCAAGTCCGACGTCAATGCCGACCCGCCGAGAAAACCAATAGCGCCCGCCGAAGATGGGCACGGTGACGTCGCCCTCGACAATCGACAGCTCGGCGTTCCCCTGCGCGTCGATGACGATCGCATCCGCAGCTTGGGGAAGCGCGACTGGCACGAAGCGCGCCCCGTGAAACGCGACCGCGACGGTCCCAACGACGCGCTCGTGGTCCGTCGCGGGCGTTGTTGCGGGCTCCTCCTCGGCCCGCGCAGCCCGAGCGGCGAGGACGGTGACGAGAAGCGCGAGCGTGACCCTCAAGCGTGCTCCAAGGCTCATGGCACACGCAGCATGTTCTAGTCGGGCGGCCGTTCGCAAGTGCGGCTGCGAGCACGTGTGGTGCGGACACCTACCATGCTGCCGGCTGGCCCCCTTCGTCGGCCCCTCTCCCATCGGGGCTGCCGCGCGCGCCCGTTCGCGATACCATCCGCGGCTGCATCCTGACTGGAGGAGAGCCCCGTGCGTCGACTGAATGCTGCCGTGCTTGCGTGTGTTCCTGTCGTGGCCTGCGCCATTCCCGCGCCCGAGTCGGATCCCTCGGAGGGACCGACCGCGGCCCTGGGGCAGGCGATCGAGGGCGGCTACTTGGATGCGACGGACACGGCCGTTGTCGGCATCGTGCACCTGGCCGGCGGCGGCGTCGGCGCGTGCTCGGGGTCGCTCATTGCGCCCAACGTGGTCCTCACCGCACAGCACTGCGTGGCGCCCATCAGCGGGGACGGAAGCGTCGTTTGCGGGGTCACGAAGTTTGGCGCGGCCTATGGGGCCAGCAGCCTCTTCGTCACCACGAAGACGAGCTTCACGCAGTCTCCCTCCGACTATCACCCGTCGAAGGAAATCCTGGTACCGCCGGGGGACACAGGGGTCTGCGGCCAGGATCTCGCGGTCATTGTGCTCAAAGATCCGATCGACCCATCCGAGGCGTCGCCGGTGACGCCCCGCGTGGACTCGAGCCTCGTCAAGGGCGAGGAGTACTACGCCGTGGGCTACGGCCAGCAGTACGACAGCGACGGTGCGCCGAGCGGGACGCGGTACCGCCGCGACGATCTCTTCACGCAGTGCGTGGGCGAGGCGTGCGTCTTCGATTCGATCGATACGACGGAGTTCCTGGGCGACACCGGCGTCTGCCAGGGCGACTCGGGTGGGCCGGCGTTCGACCTCCAGAACCGCGTCGCCGGCGTTGCCTCGCGCGGCGCACCCGGCTGCGAGTACCCGACGTACGGCCATGTGTACGGCTGGGGCGAGTGGCTCAAGGGCGTCACCGCGTACGCGACGAGCAGCGCCGGCCTCGAGATCCCCGGGTGGGCGAACGGCTACCCGACCGATCCCGCATACTCGCACCCGATCGGGGATGCCTGTGACGCCCCCGAGGACTGCGCCTCCAACGCCTGCCTCAATGGATATTGCACGCGGCTCTGCATCGACGCCGCGCCGTGCCCCGCGGAGTATGCCTGCAACGAGGCCGGCGTCTGCGAGCGCGTGCCGGAGCCCAAGGGCGAACCAGGCGGCGACGATGAGGTGGTCACGGCGAGCTGCAGCGTGGCCGCGCGCACGAAGGATCCGACCAAGCCGATCCCGTGGATGGTCTTTCCGGTGGTCGTTGCCTTGGCCGGGTGGCGGCGGCGGCCGGCACCACGGTGCACCGGCGGGCCGAGTCGCTAGCGTGGCGCATCAGAGATTCGCCACCAAAAGAACCAATGCGTTGGTGAGTCGATACGAAGCGCATGGCGGCGAATTCCCTCGCCCTCGCCCGGCACGGTGGCCGAGCGAGTTCGCCAGCGACTTTCGGACTCCGGGCACGAGGGTGCCGAACGTGAGGCGCTCGATGCCCTGTCGAGATGGGAGGCGTCGGGTGTCCCGCGGTGTCGCTGCCCTCGGTGCACGCGTGGCGGCGGCCGCGTTGCTGTTGCTGTTCGCGGCGGGCGCATGCCGCGAGCCCGAGGGCGTCTCGCGCGAGAACGTTCGGGTCGTCTCGCTCTCGCCAAGCACCACCGAGGCGATGTTCGCGATCGGTGCCGGTGCTCTCCTTGTTGGGCGAACACGGCAATGCGACTACCCGCCTGCGGCGGCACAGGTCGCGGTGGTCGGCGACTACGCACAACCCGTGCTCGAGCGACTCTTGGCGCTGTCGCCGACGCTCGTCATCGGCGAGGCGAACGCGGGCTCAGCGACACTTGGCGAGCAGCTCCGCGCCGTCGGCATCGAAGCGTGGTTCCCGCCGGCCGGCTCCACCGCGGAGGTCGGCGCGATGCTCACGGAGCTCGGCAGTCGCCTCGGCCACAAGAGGGAGGGCGAAGGAGCCCGCGAAGCAATGAACGTCGCTCTCGCGAGAATTGCGGAGTGGGCGAAGGCGCGCGAGGGCGTGCGGGTCGTGATGGTGCTCGACACTCGCCCGCTGTTTGTCGTGGGGCCTGGCTCGTTCCTCGACGAGATGCTGCGGCTTGCGGGCGGAACGAACGCCATCGATAGCGGTGGCCCGTTTCCGACCATCGACGTCGAGCGCCTGCTCGCGCTCGACCCCGACGTCGTCATCGATGCGAGCGCCATGGGCGACGGCGGCGTCTCCGAGCTCGCCTCGGCACCTTCGTTCTCTCGCCTTCGTGCGGTGAAGGAGGGGCGCGTGCGCCGGCTTGCGAGCGCGGCTGCCCTTCGTCCGGGCCCGCGCCTGGCGTCCGGACTCGAAGATCTGACGCAGGCCCTCCATGGCCTGGCGCCGCCGCGGGACCCTGGCCCGAACGCTCCCGCCCGTCTTCCTACGGAAAGCTCGGCCGCGCCGCCCCCGTGAGCCCCATGACGGAGCGAAAGACCACGTCGCGTGAGCGCGCCGACGTGCTCGTCGTGGAGCGCGGGCTAGCAGAGACGCGAATTCAGGCCCAAGCGCTGATCCTCGCCGGTCGGGTCACGACTTCCACGGGGCGCGTCGAGAAGGCGGGCGTGCTCCTCGCGCGCGATGTGCCGCTCTCGGTGAGTGAGCGTCCGCGATTCGTCTCGCGCGGCGGCGAGAAGCTCGAGCGTGCCCTCGAGGCATTCGTGCCGCTCGGCCTCCGCGTCGCTGGAACGACTTGCGTCGATGTTGGTGCGTCCACGGGAGGCTTCACCGATTGTCTGCTGCAGCACGGCGCGCAGAAGGTCTACGCGGTGGACGTCGGCTGGGGCCAGCTGCATGCGAAGCTGCGCAGCGATGACCGCGTGGTCGTCCGCGAGCGCACGAACGCGCGTGAGCTCACGGCGCAGTCGTTCGACGAGTGCATCGAACTCTGCGTCGTCGACGCGTCCTTCATTGGGATTGGAAAGCTCGTGGGTGCCATCGCGAGCTTCCTTCGGCCCGGATGCGAGCTCGTTGCGCTGGTCAAGCCACAGTTCGAAGTGGGCCGCAGCGAGGCTTCGAGGACGCGCGGCGTCGTGCGCGATCCGGCGCTGCGAGCGCGCGCCATCGAGGGCGCGACGCGCGAAATTGCCGACGGTGGGTTCGAGATCCTGGGCGGCACGGATAGCCCGATCGCCGGCCCGAAAGGCAACCTGGAATACCTCGTGTACGCCCGCCGCCGCAGCTCGTGAGGCGAAGGTCTCCGAGCATGGTCGTGAGCTCGGCGCCATGGCCTCGTGTGCGCCCGCCGCCGCAGCTCGTGAGGCGAAGCCCGCACCCTGGCGTCGCGCTCGACACTCCGCGCACCTCGCGCCCGCGGCCCCGCACTCGCGACGAGCTGCCCGCGCCAGCGACACTCCGCGCACGTCGCGCCCGCGGCCCCGCACGGATCGCCTCGCCCTAGGTCTGGATCGCTCCGGATCCATCGAAAATGGCTCGGCCGCGAGGTGCGACACGAATAGTTTCTTGACCTTGCGGCACATGGTGCCGCGGCACTCGACTTGCTCTCGCCACCCGACGATGAGCCGCGTCGGATCACGCAGGGCCACGAGCGTTGCGCTCGCTGGTGTCGCGGCGCTCGTCCTGTCGGCTTGCAACCTGATCACCGGCGCCGATGCCCTCACGCTCGATGCCGACGCGAGCGCCGGCCCCGCTCATGGCGGCGAGCAGCCGGATGCACCCGCTCAGCCGGATGCACCGGAAGGAGGCTCGACGCCGGCAGCCGCGCTCGTCGGAGCGCCCGGCGTCGCGTTGCGATCGATCGAGCTCAACCAGGGCGTGAGCCAGTTCGTGGCGCGCGACGGCGAGGTCGTGTCGGGGCTGGTTCCGGTGCTCGCGGGCAGAGCCGCGTTCGTTCGCGTCCACTACCAGACGGATGCCTCGTACGATGGCGCGAGCGTCACCGCGCGCCTCGTGCTCGACGACGCTCAGGTGCTCGAGCAGGTCGTCGCGCTCGGCCCCGCTGGCGCCGTCAGCACCATCGACTTCGTCGTGGGCGCCGACGGCTTGGGAGTCCAGACCTCGCTGCGTGCGGAGCTCCTCCAAGCGCGCGCCGACGCCGCAGCGGAGAACCCGCTCGCACGCCTCCCGATGGCAGGCGCGGCCGCGATCCCGCTCAACGCGAAGGCGGCGCCGACGCTCAAGCTGACGCTCGTCCCGGTGCGGTACGACGCGGACGGCTCGGGGCGCTTGCCGGACACGTCGGCCGCACAGCTCGAGGCGTACGCGAACCGATTTTACGCGATGTATCCCGTCGGCGGTGTGGCCATCACGGTGCGCCAGCAGCCCCTCCTTTGGAGCGTCTCCACCGGAGCCGGCGGCTCGGGATGGGAACAGCTGCTCGAGGCCGTCGCCGATCTTCGCGCTTCGGACGGCGCCGCGGACGACGCGTATTATTACGGCGTCTTCGCGCCCAGTCCCTCGTTCGCGAGCTACTGCGCGAGCGGCTGCATGGCAGGCCTCGGTTACATCGGCGCTCCGAGCGCGCCCTACGCGCGCGCTGCCATCGGCCTCGGTTTCAGCGGCGAAACAGCGCTCGACACCGCTGTTCACGAGCTCGGACACAACCACGGACGCGAGCACGCTCCGTGCGGCGGGGCCGCGGGGACCGACCCGAAGTTTCCCCACGCCAACGGCGGCATCGGCAGCGCCGGATACGATCTCCTCACCGGGGAGCAGTTCGGCGCGGACGCGGGCTATGCCGACGTGATGGGCTACTGTTGGCCAATCTGGATCTCCGACTACACGTTTACCCGGATCTTCCAGCACGCGACGGCGATCGCCGGCGCCAGCATCGATGTGCCGCCAGCGCTCATGAACCGCGAGTACCACCGACTGCGCGTCGACGGCGAGGGCAAGCTCACCTGGCTCACCCCGGTCAAGCTCGCGACTCCTCCCTTGGGCGAGGCGGTCAGTGTGACCATCGCCACGACCGACGACGCCGAAGACGTCCCCGGCTCGCTCTTCCGCTTCGACCACCTGCCCGGCGGGACCCTCCTCGTGCCGAAGTCGACGTCGCTCGCGGCGAACATCAAGTCGCTCGAGACCGTCGTTGACGGGAAAAAGTTCTTCGCCGGCGCAAGCACGCCGTAGGTCGCGCCAAGCGCTTGATGGGCGACGCTCGGAGCCCCCCCTAGGAGCCGCCCGCATGGGCCGCGCGCACCTTGGATTCGAGGCCGCCGCGTTTCGCATGGTGTAGACTGCGCCGCGTGACTCTCGAGGAGCTGAACCTGCGGGCCCTCCCGCCCGGCACGCTCTTGCTCGAGAAATACCGCGTCGTCGACACCATCGGCGTAGGCGGCATGGGCGTCGTCGTCGCGTGCGACCACCTCGCGCTGGGCGCTCGCGTCGCCATCAAGTTCGTGCTGCCCGAGCTCGTCGCCAACCAAAACATCGTGCAGCGGTTTCTCAACGAAGCCCGCGCCGCCATCCGCATCCAGAGCGATCACGTCGCGCGCGTGCTCGACGTCGGCTCCATGACCGGCCCCGGACTGCCCCCCCGCGGCGTCCCCTACATGGTGATGGAGTACCTCCACGGTCGCGATCTCGCGAGCTGGATCAAGAGCGGCGTGCGCTTCTCGATCACCGACGCCATCGACTTCGCGGCGCAAGCCGGCGAGGCGCTCGCGCAGGCGCACAAGGTCGGCATCATTCACCGCGACGTGAAGCCAGCCAACCTGTTCTTGGCGGAGTACGAGGCGCGTCGCGTTGTGAAGGTCCTGGATTTCGGGATCTCCAAGATCCTCGAGGAAGCCCCTCAGGAAATGGGACTCACGAAGACGACGACGGTGCTCGGCTCGGGCCTCTACATGTCGCCGGAGCAAATGCGCAGCGCGAAGAACGTCGATCTTCGCACCGACGTCTACGCCCTCGGCGTCTGCATCTACGAGCTGCTCACCGGGACGCACCCCTTCACCGCGGAGAGCTTCAGCGAGCTCTGCGTCAAGGTGAACATCGACGCTCCGACGCCGCTCCGAGCCCATCGCCCGGAGGTGCCCGAGGAGCTCGCGGCCGCGATCGCCAAGGCCTACGCTCGCTCACCGGCCGATCGCTACGCCTCCATGGCCGAGGTCGCCGCGGCGCTCGCGCCGTTCTCCGCGCCCCTCTCCCTCGCGACCCTGCGCAAGATGCAGCGCCAATCGCTGGGCGAATTTCGTACCCCGTCGGTGTTGCCGCCCGTTCCCGACCCCGCGGGCATCGCACCCGCGCTCGCTCCCGCCGCCGTCGCGCCCGCACACCGCGCCGTCCCGGTCGTCACCGCTCAGGTCACGACCGAGCGCGATCCTTCGAGCGCGCTGCTCACCGAGCGCAATCTCACGGCGACCGCCGGCGCGCTCACGACGGGACCGCACGAGCCCCCCGCCGCCAAGACCCGCAAGGTCGGGCTGCTCGCCGCGGCCGGCCTCGCTGCGTTCGTCGGTGCCATCAGCGCGGGCTCCTGGCTGAAGCGCAACAGCGCGCCCGCTGCCCCCACGCCGACCGGCGCAAGCCAGCCCGGCGCAAGCCAGCCCGGCGCA
>SXGR01235304.1_pt1 | contig 13270 bp, 20 predicted proteins | sample 3174711 | NCBI WGS metagenome assembly SXGR01 (sample SAMN11356860, study PRJNA531348) | freshwater metagenome | isolation source: freshwater sample F1-60 | place: China: Fuxian Lake, Yuxi | collected 2017-12-25
ACCGTCGGTGCGAGCGCCGGGATGGCCGCCGCGTCCTCCGGAGACTTCGTCGCGGTGCCCGCATTCACCGGGCGCCCATCGGACGACGGGTTTGCCAGGAGTGCCCACACCCCCAGGGCGAGCGCCACGCCAGCGACCACCCAGGGCCACCTTCGCCGGTTCGCAGTAGTCACCATTCCGCTGCTCCCGGGTCCGGAAGCGTCGCGTCGGCCGACGGTGCTGCCGCAGCGTCACGGACGTGCCAACACCTCTCGGGATGTGACGAAGCCCGGCCACCGATGACTGGAGCGATCCACCGCCCCGTCGCAGGGCCTCCGCTGGCGAGTGAAGCCGGTCACGTCCCCGGCGTGCGCCGGACCTTCACCGTGCGGCCGGTCGTCGCGGCCTCCTCGATCGCGTAGCAGATCTCATGGACGTGGGCGCAGGCGTTCAGGTCGTTCTCGGGCCGGACGCCCTTGCGCAGGCAGTCGACGAAGTGCTCGAACTGCCCCTGATAGGGGTGGTGCTCGACCTTGCCGGAATCGGGCAGGTCGGCCGGGATCGTGGTCCAGCCGGTCTGGCCGGGCCAGTCGAGCGTGAACACCTTGTCGTAGTTGATCGTGCCCTTGTCGCCCTGCAGCACGATCGGGAAGTGGTACGGGTTGCGGCACTCGATCGAGGTGTGGACCGAGCCGGTCGCGCCATCCTCGAAGCTAGGAGGGCAGCATGACCTCCGAAATCCAAACCCGCGCCGCAGAGCTTCGCGCCATCGCAGCCAAGTGCAAGACGCTGAACGATTTTGCTCGTGAGCTTTCGTGGTCGATGGAAGTGTCGCGCCACGCTCGCGACGTCCTCGGCCTGGACCTCCCTGACGCTCGCCTTCCGGTCGGGCCGGCAACCGCAGGCCGCGCTGTTCCCAAGCCGCAATCCAAAAAGGCGGGCGGCAAATGATCGAGCAGCACACCCCCGACGACCTCCCGCTGTTTCAGTTCGGTGGCCGTACCTACGTCGCTGACCTCGACGCAAAGCGCCTCGGAGCACAGCTCACCCGCGTCATTGCCGCCATGTCCGATGGCCGCTGGCGCACGCTCACAGAGATCCAATCGCACATCCAGGCCACGACCGGGAAACGCGATCCGGAAGCCTCCCTCTCAGCCCGCCTCCGCGACATCCGCAAGCTCTATGGCGAGGAGGCCATGGAAAGCCGCAGGCGCACGGAAGACGGCGTCGATGGGCTTTGGGAGTACCGGTCAAACGCGGTGTTGGGGGAGGGGACATGAGCGACGTTGAAAGCTTTTATATCACGCACGACCCGCTGGATGGCTCACCGGTCGAATGGGAGCGGCTAAAGCGGTTCAGCCGCGGACCCAGCGGCGGGATTGTCGGGCGCTCCGAAACCGACATGGACCTGCTGTGTCACTATTGGAACATTCTGGCGAAGCATTGCCAGAGCCCCATCGAAGCCGATCTGGCGAATGAACTGTATCATCTGTTTACGCTTGAATCGCAGCACATCCCTTTCGTAGTTGCGCCCGATGACCACGGCACAGCGAAATTCGGCTTCACCATTTACCCGCAGCACAGGGTAGGCCGGTATCGCGCCGACCTTGCAATCTGCCTGATGGAACGGGAGCCCGATCCTGGCGGCAGCGGCGTGTATTTTCTTGACGATATTCCCCACTCTTTTGAGGCGCAGATTATCGTTGAGTGCGACGGCCACGAGTTTCACGAGAAAACCAAGGAGCAGGCTGCGCGCGATAAGCGTCGTGATCGCGCTCTGTTTTCCGAGGGCTGGCCGGTCCTGCGGTTCACTGGCTCGGAGATACGCGGCGACGCTGCCGGCTGCGCGCGGCAGGTACTGGACGCGCTCAAAGCTGCCGTAGCTCAGGAAGCCGACAAGACGAAGCACCTGCGCGATATGGCGCGGCGCCTTCGTGAGACACCGCGCGAGAGGTTGTGGGCATGAGCGAACTCGTCGCCATGATTCAGCACATGCGGGCGAAGGGCATTGCCTGTCACGTCATCCTTGAAGCCGTCGAGGCGCTGGCTTCCGCGAAGGAAGACGCGCTCGAAGAACGTCGCGCCAATGACCGCGTCCGCAAGGCCCGGTCACGCGCCGCTCAACGCGAGACATTGAAATCACAAGAATTGCGTCACGTGACACCTGAGGATTCCGCGGACAGCGCGGACATAGTGACCGAAACTCCTGCCCCCCTTTTTTCCCCCCTTCTTCCTTCCCCCAAACCCCTAACCAATAACCCCCCTATAATCCCCCCATCCTCCGAAAAACCGAGCGTGGACACGCGGAAGCGCGAGCCGAACGGAACCCGCCTCGAAGCCGATTGGTCGCTCACCGGCGAACTTTTGGAGGAAGCCGTCAAAGCCCAACCAGCCAACCAGCTCCAACTCAGCGAGGCCGAAATCCGCCATGAAGCCGATAAGTTCCGCGACTACTGGCACGGTCAACCAGGCGCAAAAGGCCGCAAGCTCGACTGGGTCGGAACGTGGCGAAACTGGATACGCCGCGCGGCCCCCGAGATCCTACGGGCTCGATCACGAGCCGGTGGACCCACCGCCCCCCGTCGTGCGCCAAACGCGCCCCAGTACGCGCCTCCCGTCCCTCTTTTCGATGCCTTCGCACTCGTTGGAGCTGAGGCCAGTGACAGTTGGGCAGACGAAAGACGGTCTGCGGATCACGGCACTGGTTCTCGCGCGCCAAGCGGACCTCCCCGCCTTGAAGTCATCGATAGCATCGATGCGCGAGCAACTGAGGCCCGCCGATCCGAAGGAGATCGCGGCCACCTTGGCTCGGTTGTTCTCACATTACCCATCGCAAGCGTCGGGTAACAACATGACCGTCGCTCAAGACTGGATCGAGGACATGAGCGGCGTCAGCGCCACGGCATTTCATGAGGCCGTCCGTCAATGGCGCCAAGGGGCGCACGCTTTCAAGCCGTCGCCCGGTCAGCTTCTTTCTATCATTGCCGAAGTGGAGGCTCCGGCCAGAACGCGCCTCGACAGCTTGGAGGAGATTGAGGCCGAAACGGAACGCATGTCGCCCGCGGAACGGCTGAACCATCTTCACCAGTGGCTTTACCAACTCGAACTCGGGCTCGTGCCCTTCGAAATCCATCAGAAGGGCGCTGACGAAATCCAGCGCTACCTCACCGCAGAAACCGAGATGGTGAGATCCGAAATCCAACAACTTGAAGGGCAGGTTTAACATGTACGACGGGCAGGGAAGAACAATACGGCCAAAGATGGCCGAGATAAAAGCGGTGGTCGCGCGCCACAACGGGCTGAGCGTGGCTGATCTTGAGAGCGCTTGCCGCAAGCGGGAAATGGCCTGGCCTCGCCAGATTGCGCAGTACCTGTGCCGTGAGATGACACAGTGCTCGTACCCGGAGATTGGACGCGCCTTCGGGGACCGCGATCATACCACGATCCTGTTCTCGTTCCGCAAGATCAAGCGGCTGCGTTCGGATTCCGCAGAGCTTGAAGCAACGCTTGAAGCCTACCGCGCCGACATTCGCAGCGTAGCAGAGGCGCGCATGGCTGCGGAAGACGCGGTTCGCATCGTGCCGGCGTACATCCCGGACAAGGAGTTCGTCCGGATGGAAAGCGCCAAGCGCCGGTATTGGGCGCGTCAGCGTAACCAGCGCGTGTCGTCGGCCATCGACAACGCAGCGTGGATGGCTCTCGGCGGTGAACTGGAGGGTGCAGTCTGATGTGCGAAGGCTGCGAAACCCGCGACGAGAAAATCCGCCAGCTTGAGCGTGAGCTATACGCCAAGGACTACGTGTCCCCGCTGGAATTGCGCCTGAGCAAGACGCAAACCGAGATGCTTGGCGTCATGCTCCGCTATGACCGGATCGTCTCAACACAGTTGCTGTTCGAAGCAACGCGCAATGAGCGAACCTGGAAGATCGAGCCCGACGCGAAGCTGATGCAGGTGCAGATGTTCCGCCTTCGCGAAAAGCTGCGCCCGTTCGGCCTCTCGGTGCAGACGGTATTCGGCGCTGGGTTCAGGCTGACAGACGAAACGCGCAAGAAGCTCCTCAACTGGCCCGCCAGCGTCGAGAGGGCCGCGTGATGTCATCCGTATATTACCCCAAACCTCGCGGAACCGAACGCTGGACGAACAAGCCGAAGGCTCCGAACCAGCTCTGCAAGAAGGTCAGCTATCGCGACGGCGATGCATACGAATGCGCAGAGCCGACCGAGGGCAAGACCTACTGCCCCGCGTGCGCTCAGAAGCTGCTGACCCTCACCGATCGCGCGCCGCTGCCGGACCAGCCTGCGCCTAAGCCTTTCCACTGGAACACGGATCAGATTTTGCCGCGCACGCGGGCGTAAGTTTCACACAATCACAGGGACCGAGAACATGAGATTTCTGGACGAACTGAAAGAGAAGCGACAGGACGCGATTGAGAACGTCGCCGGGATTGATATCGACATTGAGGCGACAAAGATCACGCTGAAAAGCGAACAGGAACAGCGGGCGTTCTGGACGAAGCGCATCGCTGAAATCGACATCGCCATCGCAGCGCTCAAGGCCGCAGACGACCACGCATACTTCGCAGAGAAAGCCACCGCACGCGAACAACTGGAGCGTGAGCCGGAAATCGAGCCCGTCCCGATCGACGAACAGGGCGACGCCAGCGAGTTCGCTCAGCCCATGCCCGATGCTGAGTTTGTCGCGCTGGACGAGCAGACATGCGAGCCGTTGGATACGGACCTCGCCCAAATTCTGCACGACAACATGGACAAGCTTCTGATCACAGACGAAGCCCCCGCCCTCAACGAAGCCATGCAGGACGAGCGGACATGCACCTGCCATCCATCCGACAGGCCGTTCGACTGCATGCACCAATACGCAGCGTCGGAGTGCATTGCTGCCTTTGAGGCCAAGTATCCTTCCGCGCTAACGACAGGCCTCCCCCATCCCGAACCTGTCGAGGGCTATGCCCCCGTCACAAACCCCGAGGCGCACATCCAGGCCGTCGAGGCTGAACGCTACGCGCTGGCGACCAACCCCGAGGCCGACGCACTCGCACGGGCTCACGACTACTACGACCCAAAGGCCGTAGCAGATCGCGAGAGAAACGCGGGCCTAGCCAAGCTGTTCTCTTACAACCCGTTCTACAAGCCGAAGGTGGAAGCATGACCGAGTTCCTGGCGGTGCACTCCCCCGAGCTGTTCGCAATCTTCGTCGTGCTTTTCTGCTGCGTGCTGGCGTTCCCGTTCTTCTCCTACGTCCTCAAGAACTGGAGGGGCGAATGAGCTGGGAAGGCTGGACACTGATCGGCCTGCTCGTCGCGGGCCTCGTGGGCGGGCTGTTCCTCTGGACCAAGTTCGGATCGCAGGGAGGGCGCGATACGTGAGCGACAGCAAAGAATTAAGCGAAGCTTTGTACGGCTTTTGCTGCGGCTTTATAGCCGGAACTAACAAGCATCAACTTTGGTGCGAAAAACATCCTGACCGCTACAAAGGCAAGGACGCTAACGCCGCGAAATCAAATAGCGATCAGGCGATGGTGGACGATATTGCTCGTGGCGTGGCGAGCAGTCTGGAACAGCATCCAAATCGCTGGATTGTGAGCCCCAATAAAACAAATCACGATTGGCTTCGCGACGGTACTTTTGCGGTCGATGTCAGTGGCGGCGTTGGATGTGTGCGGGTGAGCCTAGAAGGCTCTGGGATGCACTACGAGCACGTCACCCGAGACAAGGCGACCGCATCGCAAGAGGCGATCTGGACCGCGTACAAGGCTTGGCAGGAAAAGCGATTAGTGGCGCACGTCAACCGCGCGCCACCTCCGCCTCCGCCGCCACCAGAGCCGCCTATACCGCGCGAGCCCGGCGCCATTGAGCGAGCGTGGGTCTATTTGTTCGGTAGCGGGGGCAACACATGAGGCTCGCCGGATTAGCCGTGTTGGGTCTCGTTGGGGCGTCTCTCGCCCTACCGCAAACCATGAATTTTACGTTGGCGAGCTTCGGGCTGCTGGGGCTGCTGCTCATTGCAATCGGATCAATCGGACATGAAAGGCGCAGACGATGACGGTATTGTCGAACCGACAGCGGAAGATGAGGCGCCAGCGGAGCGTCCAGCCAGTCCGGCAGCAGAACATGCCGGAAATCGTGCGCCCGCAGACGCTGGTAACGCGATCCGTGATCGAGCCGGAAAACCTCCGCTGGTTCGCAATGTGCGTTCAGTCGGGAAAAGAGGAGCGCATAGTCCAGGTGATGGACCTGTGCAGCATCCCGGCAGCAATCCCGACCGTCCCCCGTCACCGGGTCAGGCGCGGCAAGGTGTTCCGCTGGCGCTCGCCCGTCGCAGGCGGGCTGGTCATGGTCGGCTTTCCCGGCACGGCAGACATCAACTGGCATGAGCTGACCCGGTTCTCGCTTGTCCATGGCTTTGTGAAGCTCAACGGCAGCCCACGTCAGATCCCGTGGAGCGCGGCCTATGAAGAGGACGGCCAGATCAAGCGCGGGGGCGTAGAAACGCTTCTGGCCGATCTGGAAGCCGTCAGGGTCAACGCGGCCAAGTATATCCGCTTACGCCCAGCCTATGAGGCAGGCGACGTTGTCCGCATTGAGGACGGCCCGTTCGCCGGCCATCTGGGCAAGGTGGAGCACAGCACAAACCTGGATGTGCGGGTGCTTCTGACGTTGTTCGGGCGGGCAAACCCGATCACCATGCCAATTGGCGACGTGGTCAGGGCGGCATAACTGTCCACAACTCAACTGGTTGACGAATAGTCCGACCACGTACACTATACGCGCGGGGCAGTTGGTAGAATGGCGCTCGCCCGCCAACCACCCGAATTGCGGAAGGCCGATCAGGTCGCCCCGTCAATTCGCGTTCCCGAAATATTGCCCAAAATCGGAGAAGGGGGCTTCTCCCATGTCCCTGTCCCTCTGGGAAATAGCTGGCATTGTTCTTGTGCTGGCTGTGGCCGTCGCAATCGGGGCCTATTTCTTCAGCAAGACCCGGATTGAGCCTGTCGGCATTGTCAGGGCCAATGACTTCACCGACGAGAAATTGCGCCAAGCCGTGATCCAGGCCGTCAAAGGCGTGGACGTTTCAAGGATGACCGCCGAAGAAGCCGAGGCGCATCTTGAGGAACTGGCCCGTCATGCGATCGCCCGCGAATACGCCAACATCCACCCCGGCCTGAAGATCGAGGTGACTGACCACTGGCCCGACGCCAAATGCGTCATCTCAGGGAACATTGCAGCCATTCGCCCATGGGTCGGACACCGCATCGTTGGCGACAAGGAAGGCATCCGCAGCGTTAACGTTGAGGTCAACCGGCAACCGACGCTGACGCTGGAAACCAAGCGCCCTATCAAGGAAGCGTGGGCAGATATCAACAGCCCGCCCAAGCGTGGCGAGCCCGTTGCGCCCCGTCTGAAGGTCGCGGCCAACACATCTGCAAAGCCAGCCGAAGCCCCCAAGGTTCGCAAGATGCCGGCCAAGGCGACGTTGAGGAAGCCATGATCCGCACCGTCGTCAAAATCATCGGCTTTCACCACGGCGGCAAGGCTGTGGTGAAATTCCCCAGCAACTTCCGCAGGATGAAGCCGGAGCATCGGATCAGCTTCCTTGACCAGAGCGCCAAGCAGATCAGGGACGAACGCGACCTGGCGGCTCGGCATCTGGCAATTGAGCGGCGCGACGAAGATTTGAGAGCGGCTGAATCAATTCAGCCGCAGGGCAGGTTTACAGGCTGAGGATTGTATTGGAATCTCATACGGCGCGAGCGGTGTACCACCACCAGCCCGCGCCTAACCGCAGACGCCTTTAGGGAGGCATCAATGGCTGACAAAGCCCTATGTTCGATTTCGGGCTGCAACAAGCCCTCCAAAGTTCACACGCTTTGCATGGCGCACTATATGCGCAAGCGCAGGCACGGAAGCGTCCGCGAAGACGTTCCTGTTAAGGCGAGCCCGCGCACCGCTGGCCACGTCACACCATCAGATGAGATTGCTCGGGTTATTGCGTTAGCTAACCGTGAAGAATGCTGGGCGTGGGTGTTTCAGCGTGACCGCCGATATGGCTACGGATTCATAAACATTGGCGGGAAAAAGAAGCTCGCACACCGTGTAGTGTGCGAGGCCGTTCATGGCGCTCCGCCTACCGCCAAGCATGAAGCGGCGCACTCTTGCGGCAAGGGCCACGAAGGTTGCGTAAACCCCCATCACCTTGCGTGGAAAACGCGTACTGAGAACGAAGCTGACAAACGGCTACACGGCACAAACCGCGGCCCTAGTCCGCTTACAATTTCTGACGTAATCGACATGCGGCGCAGGTTCGCAGCGAACGAATGCACAGCGGAAGCTTTGGCATCGCAATACGGCATGAAGGTCATGTCGATAGTGCGTATCTTGCAGGGTAAGCGCTGGGTCACTCGCACCTCTCAAACATAAGGAGCGGCTGGGCCAGACCAGCGCTCCCGCACCCCATTCGAGGCCAATCCACTAGATGGCTAGAGCTGTAACCATCGTTGCATCTGGCGGATTGCCAGTAACCAACATCGACACAGCGGGCGCCTTGGGAGAGCCGCTCACGCCTGTTGCGGCTGGCGGCGTGCCAATCACGCTGGTTTCTTCAGGCGGTATGCCAGCGGTTCTCGTCAGCGAGACTGGCTCGCTGTTTTATGGGCTCGGCGGTATTGAGCCGCTTCACTATTGGGATTTCACGACGAACAGGGCGGTGTTCAATCGGCAAGACGTCGGCGCTGTTACCAGCACGCCGGGGTGGAGTTTCGCCCGCGCCAGCGTCGGGACTTACGACAATTCTGACGGAACGATTACCAGCTTTTCTTCGGGCGAGCTTAGGCGCAGCTCGCGCGGGCTGCTGCTGGAAGAGGCGCGAACCAATCTCGTCCTGAACAGCGCCACCGGCGCAACTCAGACAATAACCGTCGCCGCTGGTTCGGCGCACACGCTCAGCTTTTTCGGCACGGGTACAATCACCCTGTCTGGAGCCAGTACGGCTGGCCCCCTTGTCGGTACTGGCGCGACGACAAGGGTAGCGCTGACCTTCACGCCGTCCACGACATCGCTTACACTTACCGTCACTGGCTCCTGCACCAACGTACAGTTGGAAGTTGGCAATTCGGCGTCAACCTGGATACCGACCACTGGCGCAAGCGTGCAGCGTGTTTCAGACGTGCTGACGGTCTCCTCGCCCGGCGTCACGTTTCCGCTGACCATGTTTGTAGAATTCGAGCGGGCCTTTGACACCGGCAACGGCGTTACGCTGTTACGGTTAGACGACGGCACAGACCCAGAGCGCGCGATTCTCGGAATCAATGCTACAGACCTGTCTCGCACGGTCGTCGCCGCAGTAAACGTCACTGAGGCCGACGTTACAGTGGCTGGAACGACGACCGTTGGCGTCACACAAAAGCTGGCAGGAGCGATTGAGACAAATCGCGTCTCGACCTGTCGAAACGGCACGCTCGGCACGCCCGACACTCTGGCGACAATGCCAGCCACGCCCACTACCCTTCGTTTCGGCGTCAACACAGGCACGCTGACGCAGCCTTTCAGCTACCTACGTCGCGTGGCGATCTTCAACACCGCACTCACTGACGCACAATTGCAAGCTGCGACGACCTGATCGCCGCAATCATGGCGGCGGGGAAGCAAGGCGATAACTCAGACTACATTCCCTAACGTAAGCCTAGCCCGCTGGCTCAAACCCAGAGGAAGGAACGATACATGGCTGACGGAGCCGATACCCCGGTTAAAAAAACGGGCAAAAACCAAATTGGAAAGGGCAAGCCTGGTCCCGGTCGCCCCAAGGGTATGCCGAACAAGACAACCGCAATGCTGAAAGACGCGGTGCTGGAAGCTGCGACAAAAGCTGGGGGCAAGGCCGGCATGGTCGGCTATCTCCAAACGCAGGCAATCGAGAACCCGACAGCGTTCCTGAGCCTGCTTGGCAAGACGATGCCGCTACAGGTTCAGGGCTCTGGCGATCAGGGTCAATTCGTCACCGAGATCGTGATCCGTGGCGTCTCGTCAGTTAATCGTTGAGGCGCCCGAAAAGCTTCTGCCGCTTCTGAAGCCTGCCCGATACAAGGCGCTCTTTGGAGGCAGGGGCGGGGCCAAGTCTCACTTCTTCGCTGAACAGATCGCCATCCGCTGCTATGCGAAGAAGACCCGCGTGGTCTGCATTCGCGAAGTGCAGGTGACGATCCGTGATTCAGTCCGCCAGCTCATCGTGGACAAGATCAACCGGCTAGGGCTGGCTTGGGCTTTCGAGATACTGGCGACCGAGATCCGGGGACGTGAAGGGACACCGGCATCAGGCTCCCTGATCATCTTCCGGGGGATGCAGGACTACAACGCGCACAACATCAAGTCGCTGGAAGACTTTGACATAGCGTTTGTTGAGGAAGCGCAGACGCTATCGGGCAACTCACTGAGGCTGCTTCGCCCGACCATTCGTAAGGACGGGTCAGAACTCTGGTTCGCCTGGAACCCACGTTACGAGACTGACGCGGTTGATGAGTTCTTCCGGGGCAGGACACCACCGAAGAACTCGGTGATCATCCCGGTCAACTGGTCGGACAATCCGTGGTTCCCCGCCACGCTGCATGAGGAAAAGAACGCCGACTTCGAAAACGACCCCGACATGGCCGAGCATGTCTGGAACGGCGGATACGAGAAGATCACCGAGGCGCAATACTACGCGCGCCAGATATTCGCAGCGGAGAAAGAAGGCCGCATCGGCTACTTCCCGCATGACCCGAACTATCCCGTGATGACCTCATGGGACATCGGCGTCGATGACTACACGGCAATCTGGTTCTTCCAGCACATCCACCCTTACGTGCATGTGATCGACTATTTCGAGGCCAGCGGCTTTGGGGCTGATGACTGCTTCAGGGACGCCCTGCCGGAATACACGCAAGACCCGCTCGCCAAGCTGATGCAGCTTCGGGAGATCGCCCGGCCAGCGCCGTTCAAGTATCACCGCCATTTCTTCCCGCACGACATCAGGAACAGGGAATGGGGCGGGGGCGCAAAGTCCCGCGTCCAGACTGTCATGGAACTCGGCGTCCCAATGGCGCAGATCAACATCGGCGTGGCGCAGAAGCCAGAGGAGCGCATCAACGCATCTCGCCGGCTGATGCCAATGGTCCGGTTCAACCAGAGCAAGAACGTGATGCTGGGTGTCCAGCGCCTGCGTCGCTATTCGAGACGCCGCAATGAGCAGTTGGGCACGTATGGCGCCCCGCTGCATGACGAGAACAGCCACGGCGCTGATGCCTTTGGTGAGTTCGCCGTGAACTGCGGGATTGCCCCGCCGAAGATCATTCCGCCGGCCAAGGCTCCGCAGCCTGTCGGCCATGTCTACCTCCCCGGCGCACCTGAGCCGTCACGCGGAAACAAGAAAGACTGGACGTGATGGAAGAGGAGGGCGAGGCAACGGGCGGGGGAGACGGCGAGGAGCTTCAGCCCGAGTTCGACCGCGACAGTGGCCCGTGGCTCAAGATGATCGAGCACGCCGAGAAGGCGTTCACGCAATGGAATGACACCTGCGACAAGGTGGCGAAGGAATACGCCAACCTGAAGCGCCTGGCGTCCTCGCGCTCAGACCGCGAATTTCAAATGCTGTATGCGAATTTGGAGGTGGTCAAACCCAGCATCTACAGCCGGGCGCCGCAGCCTGTCGTTGTCCCGCGCTTCAAGGACAGGAAGCCGGTTCCGCGCAAATCCAGTGAGATGCTGGAGCGTGCGCTGGTCACGAGCTTCGACGTCGAGCACGTCCACGAGACGATGAAGCGGGTCCGCGATGACTTGGCCCTGTTCGGGCGCGGTGTCGTCTGGGCGCGATACGAGACCTACGAGAAGGGCGAGGAACTGAAGGAGTGCGTCCGCTATGAGTGGGTGCATCGCAAGGATTACCTGCACGAGCCTGCACGATTCTGGGCTGAAGTTGGCTGGGCTGCCCGCGGGACGTGGCTGACCAAGGAGCAGGGCGTAAAGCGGTTCGGCAAGGGCTGGGGTGATGACATCACCTACGAGGAAGCCAAGGACACCGCAGACGCCTACCAGGTCGAGAAGAAGGCCCGCGTCTGGGAGCTATGGCACAAGGGCAAGGATCTGGTCGTCTGGCTGCATCCGAACTCCAAGCAGGTGCTGGACATCAACGCGCCGCACCTGAGCCTTGAGGGGTTCTTCCCGTGCCCGCGTCCGGCTTATGGCACATTGGAAGACGACAGCCTTGTGCCGGTCCCCGACGCGCTGGAGTACAAGGATCAGCTAGAGGAGATCAACGAACTCACCGCTCGGATTAGCTCGCTGTCTGAAGCCCTGCGGCTGGTGGTGATCTACCCGGCAGGGGCTGAGGGCGTAGGCGAGGCGGTCGAGGCTGCCATTGCACAGACGGACAATCGCAGGACATGGGTTCCGGTTGCCGGCCTTGGCAATCTCGCGATGCAGACGGGCGGCAAGCTGCAAGACGCTATCTGGGAAATGCCGGTCGATAAGGTGGCCGCGACAATCACCCAGCTTATCGCCCTGCGCCGTGAACTGATCAGCGACGTCTACCAGATATCGGGCGTGTCCGACATCATGCGTGGCGAGACGGACGCCAACGAAACGCTAGGAGCGCAACAACTCAAAAGCCAATACGGCTCGATCCGCATCAAGGACCGCCAGTCCGAGATGGTTCGCCTGTGCGATGCCATACTGAACATCGCTGGCGAGATCATGGCGGAGAACTTCGCGCCGCAGACGATGATATCGCTGAGCCAGATCGACCTGCCCAAGCAGGCGGATGTGATCAAGCAGCACGAAGCTGCAATGATGCAAGAGATCATGGCTGCCATCAGCCAAGTTGAGCAGGGCATGGCTGAGGGCCAGCCGCCGCCGAACCCGCAGCAGATCGAGCAGGCCAAGCAGGCCATCATTCTCAAGCATCAGAACGAGATTGCGGAGGTTGTGACGGTCGAGAAGGTGTTCGCCTTGCTCAAGGCGGAGCGGATCAGGCCGTTCGTGCTTCAGATCGCAACGGACTCGACCATCCAGCCTGACGAGAATGCTGAGAAGGCGGCGCGCTCGGAGTTTGCCACGGCCTTTGCACAGATGTCGGGTGCTCTCGCTCCGTTGATGCAGGCGGCTCCCAAGGAGGCCGCGCCATTGTCGGGCGCCATGCTCAAGTTCGTGCTGGCCCCGTTCAGGGCAGGCCGCGAGATGGAGCAGGTGATCGAAGAGTTCGTGGACCAGATGACGGAGAAGGCCAACCAGCCGCCTCCGCCTAATCC
>SXGR01456283.1_pt1 | contig 13268 bp, 12 predicted proteins | sample 3174711 | NCBI WGS metagenome assembly SXGR01 (sample SAMN11356860, study PRJNA531348) | freshwater metagenome | isolation source: freshwater sample F1-60 | place: China: Fuxian Lake, Yuxi | collected 2017-12-25
CGCGAAGCCGAGCCGTGTCATTCCGTGTTCGCGCAGCCATTTCCAGGCGTCAATCAATTGCTCGTGCAGGCTGTTGAACTGATCCAGTTCGGGATGAACGGCCTCCAGCCATTGCCATTGCACGACCGCCGCCTCGAACAGTGACGTCGGCGTGTCGGCGTTGTACTCCAGCAACTTCGGAGGCGTCCGGCCGTCGTAGGCGAGGTCGAAACGGCCATAGACCGTCGGCTCGTCGTTGTCCCAGCTCGCGCGAATCCAATCGCGAAACGCCGGAGGAATCCGAAACTCGTCGAAGCGATCGTCGTCGAGAACGACTTGCACCGCTTGCAGACACATCTTGTGCAACGTGTTCGTGGCGGTCTCGATCTCTTCGATCTCCGCGAGCGAGAACTCGTACCAGCCACCTTCATCCCAGTAGAGATCGCCGTCGATCGTGTGGTAGGTGAACCCCAGCTCTTCCACGTCACGACGCCAATTCAATCGGGGCGGAGCAGTCACGCGACGCATTACGAGCCTCCTGAAAAGAACGAGCCGATCCGACCAAAGCCGCCGGACGGCACGGACGTCACCCGGCTTCTGCTGGTCGTGCCATGCAACGTTGTGGGCGCGGCGCTCCCAGCGCGAGTTCCAACGAACGACGAACTGTGATGCGACCCGTGGCCAGTCGTCGCGGGTGAGCATTTCGCCTTCGCTGGCTCGCCCGGTTTGGCGGGTGTATCGCAGTCGCTGGCCGTCTGGTGAGAACCCGGTGAATGAACCATCGGCGGCGACTGTCCGCAGCCAAAGGCCGTCATGGCTGGGACCAGCAAGGTCAACACAACTTTCGTACTTCGCTTCATGACGAGATCCCTCCTGCGGAAGTTTGGAACGACTGCCACTACAGCATCGAGACGATCACGATGGCGCTGACCCCCAACAGTAAGGCGGCCACGACAACGCCCACGGCGATGTTGCCTCCTTCGAGCTGTTTTTCGATGTCCAGCCGCCGAGTAACCAGCTCAAAGGCTTTGAAGCCGACCAACATCAGCGCAATCCCCACCACTCCAAATGCCGCAGTGGCCAACAGCGCGTTGATCAGAGCCTGAGTTTCCACGGGAACCGACGCCAAAATGGGGCTAGGTGACATGCAAGAAATCTCCAGCAACAGAAAGTGGACGATTCGGTCGTGCGAAGCTCACTTGAGCCTCTCCCAAGATCACGAACTCGATCAACGACTCGATTCGCCAATCAGAATTCAGCGGACTTGGGCGACACACCTGACGCCTAGATGCCCGAATCGCTCTCTGCCCCGACACGGAATCTGGATTTCATTGGGCGTTCGCGCGCGGTCGTCGCCGCATCCTCTGATTTCGTGTCGGGAACGAAGCACGGACGGGCATCTACAAATCGTCTCGGCAGCGCACTCGGACACCGGACTGCGGCGTCATCAAGCCTCGCTCGCCGCGAGCCTCGGCCCTCTCCTCACAACCAAAGGATGCTCGCTCATGTCAAAAACTGAACTCGGAAAGAAAAGTGCGACAGGCTCTGCCCAAGTGGAGTCGCTTCAGGCAACTCAAGTGCCGCTTGGCATCTCGCTCGTCTACTACAGCCTCGTGTTGATGCTGCTCGCCATCATTGGCATCTTCTTGTCGCCATTTTTGCTGTCTGGCAATCCGCTGCTGGCCGTGCGTGCGATTGTCGGGCTGGGGGTCTTGATCATCGTGGCCAGCGTTCTGAGCCTCGTTGGCACGGGCCTTTGTTTGACGGCACCGAATGAGATGCCTGGCAAGGCAGCCATCTACTTCGCCGTTGCGCTCAATGCTGCGGCGATTCTCATCAATGTGGCCGGCCACTTCACGACTTTGCCCAGGTTGGTTGTCGCCCTACCAAATTTGCTCGCGATCGCGGGCTTCGTGAGCTTTCTGGTCTTCTTGGAGCATGTCGGCCGTTTCATGTGCAACAGCACACTTACGAGCCAAGCAGAGGGGGCGCTCAATCTTGGGCTCGCGCTCGTCGTCGTCATGATTCTCTCGGTCATCAGCGCCTTTGTGATGCCAATGGCCGGCGCGCTGCTCGGTCTGCTGGGGGCAATTCTCGGTTTGGTGGGCTTCCTCCGTTACGCGCGACTGCTGCATGACTTGAAGCAAGCCTTCGCTCGCGGTTGAGGCGGATTTCCTGCCACTGTCACTGAACTGCGAAGCTCGCTCACTGGAACGATCACAAGTCTCTGATCATGCCCATCACCGTGACGTGCGACGAACGCTCGGAATCTCATTGTGTGAGAGACGACGCGGTGGGAAAACGATTTAATTCGGTCCACCCGTCCTCGTTCCCTCATTGAACCCCGTCACGACTTGGCCGCTGTTTCTGGTGGCGGACTGGTTGTCAGCAAGAGATTCGGAGGTGTCGGAGCGCTCTCGTGCGTGGTGTCTCGCGAGGATTCCATGCGGTCGAGCAGCATGATCTTTTGCCAGATGCTGCGCGACAGGCCGTTGGTCAGCGACGTGATTTCGTTGACCGCGTCCAGGGCGACAGAGTCTGGAAACTCTTGAACGTAGATCGCCGCGGTTTTGCTGATCATCGACAGCATCTCGCTGGAGTAATCCAGATAGCGGCCCAGTTCGAACGGCGTCATCGTGCGTTTGGGGGACGAGGGTGTCGCCGGGCCGCCGTGCAACATGCGTTCGGGGTCTTTCGTGAGCTGGTGCATGTCGACGATGTGCGCCATCGAACGCAATTCATGGATCGCGATCAGTGCCTTGCGGCGTTTCAATCGCAACTCCCACGAGGCCACGAACAGAATGACCGCGCCGATGCCGACGATGCTGGCCATCAGGCCGTCGGCGGTTTGCGCGAAGACTTCCAGATTGAAGACCTCGTTGTTGCCGCTCAGCCGCACTTGCCGCATGATCCAAGTGACCGCCGCCAGGCAGCAGACGATCAACACGCCTTCGAGAATCCGCAACGGGATATTCGGCCGGCCGATGGCTTGAGCACGCTCGGCCGCTTCGCGAGCCATCACGACGAGTTCGGCCGCAACCTGCCGCAGATTCACTTCCGGGAAACGTTCCGCGATGCGGCGTTCCAGTCGCTCGACCGTTTCGACGACCTTGTCTGGTTGCAGACTGCGAAAGCGTTTCGCCATATCACGCACGCCTCACGACGACACGGTTGCCGGTGACTTCGGTGACGACGATTTTCTGCCCAGGGTCGATGAAGTCCCCTTGGCTTTGCACGTCGAAGACTTGCTCGCCGAAGCGGGCCTTGCCGGCGGGGCGCAGCGTGGTGAAGGCTTCGCCCTCTTGATGCAGCAGCCATTCGAGTCCGATGGCCATCACGCCTCCGAGCATGTCTGGTCGAAGACGCGGCGCATCCACGTCGGTCAACGAGGTCGGATCGGGAGGCGAAAGGATCAGGTGCTTGAGCAACGGCATTTCTGGCAGATACTTGCTGATGATCACCGCTACGCCAATGACGCTGACCAATGCGATGCTCAATGTTCCCAGCGACTTGGTCATCTGCGTCACCTCGGAACTGGTGGTCGGCAACACAAACGTTTGGCTCGCCAGAATCAGCGACGCGAGGATCGCCAGTGCACCGCCGATGCCGAAGATGCCGAAGCCGGGAACGACAAAAATCTCCATCAGGATCAGACCCACGCCGAACAGGAACAGCACAATCTCCAACACGTCGGCGGTTCCTCCGAGAAAGCGACTCCAGAAAAACAGCATGAAGCAGAAGGCCGACGCGACTCCGAAGAACGACGTCATCGTGTGCAGCTCCAGATAAATCAGCACGCTGCCGGCCAGCAGCAACAGCACCGTCATGCCCGGCGTGTTGAGCGTCCAAACGAGCGTGTCGACCCAGGTGCGCCCTTTGGCCTGTGGGATTTCGCCTTCGGGGATGCCCAGCCGTTGCCGCAGTTCGTCTTCGTCGGCAACCGGAGCTTCGGCGAGCTTCAATTCGTGAGCACGCTGTGCATCGACGGTGAGTAAGTTCTCACCTTGGCATTCCGGGACGATGCGGCCTTTGATCCACTCGCCGTTGGAAACCGCAATCTCTTCGTCCGTCAGGTACGACACGCGGCCGTTCTCGCGATGCGTGACTTGAAACACGTCGAGGTCTTTGTCCGCCATCGCTTGGCAGAGACCGGACGGCCGCCCTTTCTTTTCAGCCAGCGTCTTCAGTTCCTCCCGCAGAAAGCTGAGAATTTTCTCGGGCGCACGTTCAAATTGTTGCCCGGCTCGAATCGTGATCGGAGCCGCATCGCCAATCTTGGCGTGTTGTTGCAGGACGATTTCGTCACAGCCCAGCGCGATGATCGCCGCACCGCTGAGCGCCATCTTGGGGATATACGCGACGGTCCGAATCTTTTTGGTGTCCAAGTCGGCGATCGTGTGAGCGATCTCCAAACTCGGCTCGAGCATCCCGCCAGGCGAGTCGATCTCGAAGATGATCAGATTCACGCCGGAACTTGTCGCGCGGCGAATCTCCCGATCGACAAAGCCTTGCAGAATCGGTTCGATCATCTCGTCGATTCTGATGCGGACGACTCGCGGCGTTTCGCCGGACGTCGCGTTTTCACGAAGAAACTCGCGCGGGAAGTTGTAGAGGTCGGCCAAATCGCTGCGTGTCTCGGCTGTTTGCGTGACGAGCACATCCAACGCTCTCGCTCGGCTGCCGGAAAACAGCCCCGCGACTCCCGCTTCTTTGATGGTGATGACGTCTTGCACGACCACCTTGTTGTCGAGCAGACGGCGATGCTCCTCCGAAGTCAGCACACGACTTTCGGACGTCTTACGTCCATCGACGTCGGCCTCAATCTTCACTTTGAGCACCGTCTTCTGTGGGTCCATCAGGCCGGCGACGAGCGCGGTGCTCAGCTTGGGGTTCAGTCGCTTCTCGATCAACGACAGCACGAACTGCTGCTCTTCGGCATCCAGCGCCTTGCCTCGGCCAATGTCGCCCAGTTCGGCATCCGGATGCATCACGATTTCTTTGCAAGCCAGCGCCAGGATCACGTTGTAGCCGTCGATTCGTTTCTTGTCCTTCGGCTCCGGTACCCACGCGATCGTTCGCAGCGAGGCAAATTTTGCGGACGCCAGTTCTTTCGCCAGATCTCGTACCGCACCGAATTGACTGGTTCCTGGACCGATCTCCAAGACGAGGATCGCCGGTCGCGATTCTTGCTCGGCTTGCTGTTGAATTTTTCGGGCAGCGTTGAGCACCTTGGCCTGAACAGCGTCACGGATTGGACTGCCAACGCTGAGATACACCGCCAGCGGTGACTTGGCGGCGACCGCTGGAACGTCGTCGGCCTCGTCCGACCACAATGTTCCCGTCGAACCGCCCTGACCAAGCAATCCAATGCCGGCCGCCCACGCACCAATCCAACCGATGGTTCGTAACCAATTCACGATAACTCTCCCCAGCTTTGCCAAAAACCGTAGGGCGTTCTGCGAGGCCGATTATAGGTACGCTCAAAAACGACCGTCAAATTGCGGACCGCCTCGACAGTGAGAGCGTAACAGGTTGACTGGCTTCTGTTCTGCGGACCTCATTCTCGATCGTTGAGACGATGAAAACTTCAAATGGCGCAATTGCCCGATGATGTCTCCAAACGAGACGTTGTCCGTGATTCGGCCGTTGCCGAGAAAACTTGGCAAACCGACTTTGCCCGCTACGGCACCGCTTCTGGTCATGACGGTCATTCGCCAACCGAACACGGACTTTCGGACGACGGGATTGGTAAACGGGCCAATTTTCCGCCCCCAGACAATTGTGTTGTAAAGTTACGCTCGAACCAAAACCGTTGGCGGAATGCCCTCGAGACAACCCGCGTCGTCAGGCCGCACAATCCTTACGATTGCCAAAATCTGATTGACGCTCTTCGATAACGGGCATTAGCATCCCCTGCGACTTTCGTCCCAATTCCAAGAACAATCTCCGAGATGCGTCGATGTCCGCGAGGTCTCACGCTTTCCGAATCGGGGGTGTGATCTGTTCTCTTTCGAACTCAAACTCGTTCTCGTTCAAAGGAAGTCATCATGTTGCCACGTCAACGCCGCCGTGGGTTTACTCTCATCGAATTGCTGGTCGTGATTGCCATCATTGCAATCCTCATCGCGATTTTGCTGCCAGCCATTCAGAAAGCTCGTGAGACGGCTCGCAAGTCGCAGTGCCAGAACAATCTCAAGCAGATTGGCCTCGCGCTCCACAGCTATCACGGTATCCACAAGAGATTCCCCTCAGGAATGATTTCCACGCTGTTTACAAACATCACTCCGTCAACATCGCAACGGCAAACCAATCCCCTCGAAGCCACTCAGGCAAACTCCGCCACCTTTGGTTATCACGGCACAAGTTGGATGCTGCAGATTCTTCCGGGCATAGAATACCAAACGCTGACAAAGCAGTGGCTGTTTACTTTGAATGTGTACGACAACGGGATGACAAACAGCACCGGAGGGTTGTTCAATCCGTTCCGTCCAGCCCACACGGAAATACCCACCTTCTATTGTCCGACGCGGCGCAACGACATGAACACTTCCAAACTGACTTTCGTCAAACGCATCGACAGCCTCAATCCGATGCCGAATACGGGGCTATGGTCCAAAGGCGGAAATGACTACAGCGGAAACGCTGGTCGCGGATTTCTGGTCAACGATCCACTGATCGGTGGAGCTGGTGGAGGAGGCCCTGCTCCTAATCCGAATCCAGTTCCTGGTAATCCGAATCCTGGTCCGATTGGCGTCGGGGGGAATCCGCGTGCCATCTTTGCTCTGACTCCCGATCAAATCCTGAACGATGTCACGCAACTGTACACGCCGTCGCCGATTAATCGTGGCGTGTTCTACGTCAATAGCAGCGTGCGTTTTGCCGACGTCACCGATGGCCTCACCCAAACCCTGATGGTCGGTGAGAACACGCGTCTGAATCATCCTACGAACCAATTGTTGCAGAGCAGCGATGGTTGGGCGTGGGGTGGCATGTCAACGCTGTTCACCACTCGATTCGGTCTGAACAAGAACCTGCATTACGACAGCCCCGGCAGTGACCATGAAAGTGGTGCCTGGTTCCTGTTCGTCGATGGTCGAGTCAGCTTCATGAACGAAAACCTTGAGCTCAACACGTTCCGCTATTTGTCCAGCATCAGCGATGGATTCACCATCGGTGAGTACGACGGGGACTAGAGTCGTTCCCGAGATTGCGGATTTCTCGTGAGGCAGCTTTCGAAACGTCGGGTTGCGAGAGCTGCCTTTTTGTCTTCGCCATCGGATTCTGCCGGAGCAGACTGCATGTCGATTCGCTACGAGTGCGAGGAATGCGGATCGGTCCTGAAGATCAAAGACGATCTGGCAGGCAAGCCGGGTAAGTGTCCCAAGTGCAAGACCCCATTTACGGTCCCCGCTGCGGACGGGGACTCCGCCAGTTCCGGTGAGATCGCCGCGATAGAGTCCTCGGAGGACGCGGAGTTCAAACTGGCCAACATTCCGCCGCCTGATTCCAGCGCCGATTTCGATTTGGACGCCTTCTTGTCGGGCGATGACGATTTGGATGTGAAGTCGAATCCAAAAGCCGCGAAGACCTCGCGGTCAGCCAAAGCCGTCGACGCCGAACGTTCCTCGCTCGACGAATCGGACGAGGAGCCTCCAGCGAAGCGCTCGAAATCGCGACCTGATACGGATGGCGAAGGTGAATCTTTTCAAATTCGACGCGGCCCAGATGCGCCCGGAAAAACCGTTCCTATCCCAGGCTTGGGAGACGAGTCTGACGAACAACCGACTCCCTCACGACGGCCACCAGGAACGAATCCCAACGCTCCCGCTGCCAACATTGCCAGCGACTTGTTGTCAAAGTCCGCCAAGAAAGGGAAGAAGGCGAACTGGAACGACGCCGAGCCGGAGAAAAAAAACGACGAGCCCGGATTCGACTGGGAGGGCTTGTGGTACGAAGCCCGCACCAAATTGCTGCCCATTTTGGGAGGCGGTTTCGTTTTCTATTTGCTGATCTACTTCCTGATGTCCGGCGACAAGGGATACGTTCCGAAGTTGGGAATCGTCACCGGGACCATTTCGGTGAACGGCAAGCCGCTGGTCGGAGCGCAAGTTTTTTTTCATCCAGCGGACACGAAACAAGATTCCAAGGGCAAAACGTTCAAAATCACCGCCTCGGTCGGTGAGACGGATACGACCGGTCGTTACGAACTCTTTTACGGAAAAAAAGCAGACAAGCTCCGAGGGGTCGTCCCCGGCAAGTGTCGCATCGAAATCATGCCGCTGGATCCCACGGGGATCAATCCGAAGTACTTCCAGGTCAATGCCGATTCTCAAACGGTGGAAGTCAAAGCCGGCAAACAAATGATCGACTTGGAACTCTCCGAATGATCCGTCGAGTCCCGCAGAATCCTGTCCAGTTCGCCGGCTGGGTTACCGTTTTGAAGCTCCGAACTGCACGGTTCACTTCCTGGCTTTTACTCGTCCTGATGCTGACGAGTTTTCCGGGATGCGGAGCAACGATCGATCCCGCGGCCGAGCGACACGCGAAGGCCGTCAAGGCGCTGATCGATCTGGGTGCCGAAGTTTTTGACGTCGCAGACGAAGTCACTCACGATCGCGGCACATATGTGCTGTTGTTCAAAGAGCATTTCTCAGGTGACGGCCAAGTGCAGGGTGACGTGCTGAAACTGATTCGCGAGATTCAATCGCTCTTCTTGGGCGTCACCAGCACACCGATTCGAGACGCTGCCATGCCGGATCTGGCCAAGTTGCCCAACTTGCATGTGTTGAATGCCACCGACACGAAAGTGACAAACCGTGGATTGAAGTTGATCGCCGAGTCACGCGATCTGCGGTTACTCAAGTTGAATCGCACACACATCACCGACGACGGCTTGGAATGTCTCCGAGAAATGCCGTCGCTCCGTCTGATTTATCTGGGAGATACCGACTTGTCGGCAAAGTCTGTGCTGCAACTCGCCAAGCTACCGCAGTTGGAAGCGATCAAACTGACCGCGCTGCCAATCAACGACGACGGGCTGTCGTCTCTCAGCGAGATGCCTCGGCTTCGATTCCTGGCTCTCGACGGCACGGCCGTCACGGATGCAGGACTCAAGCATCTCGACCTGCTTCCCAAACTGACGTATCTCGATCTGCAAAACACGGTCGTCAGCCTCGACGCCATCAAAGACTTTCGAACGCGGCACCCGAAGTGCTTCGTCAAGGAATGACCATGAGACGTCGTGCCTCGGTGCTCCCTCAGGTCATCCAGCTTATGGGATCAATGCGATAGCACTGCTTCAGCAAACGGAACAGCATCGGCGACTGAGTTTGCATTCGGCCGGGACGCTCGAAGAAGCATTCGGTCGCGACACAGAAAAACTCCTCAGGACTTTCGGCCGCGTAGTCGTCCAACAAGGATCGCCGGCCTCGATCGGTATCGCGGACTTGCCGGCTGTACTCGTTCTGAAACGCCTCCAGCCACGACTCGCCGCACTCGGTGCGAGCGGTCGGAAACCAGCCACTCAGCAACTCGTGCAAGACATGCGCGAACTCGTGCAAGACGACGTTCGTTCCCGCCGGCACGATGCGCTCGGACGTTGGGACTTCACTCCAGACGATGATGACTGTTCCACTCTCGCACCACGCCTCGCCGAGGTGCTCGTCCTCGGCATCGTCTTCCAGTTGCTGCATCCAATCACCCTGCGAGTAATCGAGACCCTCGACGCCAATTCTGGTGCGGCGGCCTTGATAAGGAGTGGGATGAACCAACACATGCCTCACGCGACTCAACCATTCGTCTTCAAAGCCGAGCACCAGCAACGTCGCGTACGCGGCGATCACGATTCGCACTTCATCGGTGACGTTCAGATCGCGGCAACCTTCCCACGAGGTCTCACGCACGAAAACGTGAATTCGGTGCCGCCATTTCGCCATGAGTTCAGCCGGCATTCGTTCGGCCTGTTTGACTTGTCGCCGCAGCGATTCTTCCCACTCCGGCGGGAATGGCTCCGCCAACCAACGTCGATGACGACGTGCTCGCAACCAGCCGAACATCTCGCGCTCCGTTTCGTGGGAGATCGCTCATTGAGGCCAAACAACTCGGCCAGGCGTTGTCACGCGAATGCTGTAGAGCACACCGCCGCCCGTGACGAACAGCGTCTTGCGATCTTCGCCGCCGAAAGCACAGTTGGTCACTTCGTCGGTTGGCACCGGCAGGAAGTCGAGCAGTTTGCCGCTGCTCGGATCGAGCACATAAATTCCCGCTTTGACATCGTCGGCCGGTTCGAACGGCGGGTTCGGTTTGTTGAGTCCGCCGGCCACGAACAGTCGTCCTTTTTGATCCTGCTTGAGTCCGTCCGGCCCGCGGCCCTTGCCCCAGTCTCGAAGCAACTTCTTCGAGGCGAGATCGACCGTACCGTCGGCACGAAGAATGAACCGCCACAGTTTTCGCGCGCCATCGTGCGAGTCGTTGTTGTTGTCCGCGAAAAATAGAAACCGATCATCGGCCGAAACCAGCACGCCGTTGGGGCGATCCAATTCACGACCGATGATGCGCGTCACCAACGGCTCACCGGCCACTTCGGGCGGATCGATCCGGTAGACCCCTTCGATCGTGCGGCCTTGATCGTCGCGGAGCTGCATGTCGTCGCGGCTGCCGTAGCGCGGATCGGAGAAGTAAATTCGGCCACGCGAATCGACCGTGATGTCGTTTGGCTGATTGAACTTCTTTCCGAGGTAGTTGTCGGCCAGCACGGTGAGCGTGCCGTCGAGTTCAGTGCGAGTGACTCGTCGCAACTTTGGCTCGCAGGCGAGCAGCCTTCCTTTTGCGTCGAACAGCAGCCCATTCGTGCCGGCTCCCTCGCGATGCACGACCGACTTGCCGTCGCGTGTCAGCCGCATGATGTGCCCATTTCCGCTCGAAAGCACGCCGAGTTGCGGATGCCAGGCCGGTCCCTCACCGCCGGCTCCCTGGCCGGCTTCCACTTTCAGTTTGGCATCTGGCTCAAAAATCGGATCGGTGGCAAACAGCCCTGACGGAAGACTCACGAATCCGAGCAACACCAACCACATCCAACGCCGCATGACATCCCCCATGATTTCGTCATCGTCAATAGAACAGCCCGACGACTCCTGAGCCGTCGGGCCGATCAACATCGACTTTTCCGTCGGGCTATCGCGCCCCAACCTTCTTGTTGCCATTCTGCTGGTTTCCGTTGCCTCCCTGCTGTGCTCGGTTACCACCCTGTTGGTTCACGTTACCAGCCTGACGCATTCCCGGCTGTGCTTGGAGCAAAGTTTGAATCGAAGCTCGCCGATTGAATAGTACCTGCATCGACCCGCGAATCCGATTGGCCTCTCCATCTGCTTGGTTGAGGTCTGCTTTGGCCTTCTTCAAACTGTCAAGTGATCGATTGTGGGCGGTCTTGGCCGAATTCAGTTTCAGATCCTCTTTGATCGTTTCCGCCTTCTTTTTGGAGGCGGCTCCAAGTTCCGCAACCGCTTCTTTGATTTGTTTCGTCAACTCTTTCACTTCGGAGTTGTCCGCCATTGCGACGTCTTCGAGGATCTTCTTGCTCTTGTCGGCATCAGAGACCTTCTTGGACAACTCCTTGCGAGTTTCCTGAGCCACGTTCGCACCACTGTTGACCTTCTGCTCGGCGATCGCTTTCTGATGGACCTTGCAAGCCTGTTGGTAGTCTTCGTTTTCCAAAGTCAACTTCTCAACGAATTTCTTACGAACGTCAGCCAACTCACGATGTAATTCTTCAACTCTTATCTTGGCGGCTATGTACTCCGGCGAGCTATTGGCCTCTTCTTCGGCGAGCTTCTTGGCTTGATTTAATTCAAGGACATTTTCTTTGTGCTTCGCATCGGCTTTCTGCCACACTTGACGAGCTTCGGAAGCCTTCTCCATCGCTTCATTCAGGATTGGTTCGCCCTCTTCTAGCTTTTGGCTGATCTGTTGAATTTGCTCCTGCATCGTGGCGACATCGAGCTGTGCACCCTTGCCTCCAACCTGAACGCCACCATTACGAGTGTTGCCACGATTTTGAGCGATCGTCGGAGTCACACTCCCAAACAACAAGACCGCAACCAACAGGTTTGACAGCTTTGAAGTCTTCATTGCTTTACCTTTTGTACGCCATGAATCCACTGATGCCGAGATTCCGTCAATATCGACGGAATTCTATCAGCCATTGCGATCTTTTCGATTGAGAATCTCGTTCCTTGTCCGACCAACCAGTTCGGAGTCAAAACTCCCAATACGAAAGCCCGGCTTCTCCACAGAAGTCGGGCTTTGGTGACGACGGATCGCCAAAACTTCCGCAGATACTCTGGCTGAGCCCCTTCGAGCTGGAGCCCCGGCTTCAGCCGGTTGCACCACCGCCTAAAGGCGGAACTCCAACGAAAATGTGCACTGGAGAATCACTTGCCCTTGTCGCGGATCTGTTCGTGGCACTTGTTGCAGGCTGCGTTCGCGGCGGTGAAGTGCTCGTTCGCCTTGGCCGTGTCTTTGGCTCGGACGGCTTTGGCCATCGCAGTCATTTCCAGGCGGTACTTGACCGAGAGTTCCTTCCACAGCGGCAGTTGAGCCGGGTCTTTGACTTCGTGCGTGTCCGCTTCCATCGCCAGGGCCAGGATCGCCAGTGTCGTGCAATCTCGCGCGGTCTCGTCCGGTTTTGGCAGCCGGCGCAAGCTGCGGCGAATCGTCGCCGAGCGGCCGTTGATCTCCTCCATCATCCGGCCTTGGCTGGTGAGCTTATTCCATTCCGCCTCCGACTTGCCCGAACCGGACGTCGTGCCAGCGTGTGCGTCCTTCACGACGCCGACCAATTTGGTGGCTTCCTCAAAGGTTTTTGCCGCTCGTAAAGCCACGGCAGCGTCACGCACATCGGCGGCGTGAAACTTTGCCTTGGCCTTGTCTGGATGCTCGACGATCGCCTGCGCCATGCAAGCGATGACGCCCGCCGCTTGATTGACCTCTTTCTTTTCGTGCGTCTTCGCGAATGCGTCCGCACTGGCGACTTGTTGGGTCAACAACTCGATCTTGGAATTGATCTCGGCCACGAGATCATCGACGGTTGCGATCTCCACGACTTTTTGCGGGGCCTCTCCCCACGCAGGAAGCAGGCACCAAGCAGACGTGGCCAACAATGACAAAGTCAAGATGAGACGACACATGGATTCTCCAGTTTTGGATGGTGTGAGATTTGGTGAGTTATACCTCGCGCGGGGATAAATGAGAGAATCGGCGAGCGGCAGGGCGTCAGCCCTCCGAGTCAAAAC
>SXGR01659488.1_pt1 | contig 13268 bp, 15 predicted proteins | sample 3174711 | NCBI WGS metagenome assembly SXGR01 (sample SAMN11356860, study PRJNA531348) | freshwater metagenome | isolation source: freshwater sample F1-60 | place: China: Fuxian Lake, Yuxi | collected 2017-12-25
CGTTATTGGGGTTGGGATCCAAAAGAGACTTGGGCGTTCATTACATGGGTTGCTTATGCAGCTTATCTACATGCTCGCGTGACTGTGGGTTGGCGCGGTCGACGCGCAGCTTGGCTATGCATCTTTGCCGGATCAACATTCTTATTTAACTATGTTTATGTCAATGTGTGGGGAACAGGCAAACATACATACTCAGGTTTGTAAGATTTTTTAATTAGATGATTTCTGCAGAGTTAGTTGGCTTTATTGCAGGAGGTATTGGAATTTTCTTCGGGCTTCCGCAAGCGCTGCGTGTTAGAAAGTTAGGCCACGGTCGTGGGGTGAGTTTAATTTCCTGGACTCTACAATTTGCTGTTGCAGCTTCTTGGGCAACATATGGTTTTGATGCGAAATCACCATCGATTCTATTTACAAATCTAGTTGCTTTAGTAGTAAACGCCAGCGTCATTATGGCAATCTTGAGAAATAACATGAAGGCGATTTCACTGTTAATAATCTACGCAGCAGTCTGGGCCACTTTGGTGTTGGTTCTGCCAAGTGCAGCTGTTTCAACTTTGTTGATTGCTTTAAACTTTGCTCAATCGCCTCAAATAGTTAAGTCTTTTTATAATATTCGAGCTGGAAAAGATTCGGCAGTATCGATAACAGCTTTAAGCGTAAGCTGCTCCAGTATCCTCATCTGGATACTCTATGGATTTATGGCTGATGAATCATTGATCAAGGTGAGTGCGTCAGTAGCTCTTTCAATTAATTCAGTAATTATTGCCTTAGAACTTATTGGAAAACGGAAGCGCGCTTTAGATTTTGCGTAAGAAATCTGGATCGTCATCGGGAGGAATTATCCGGCCCTTACCACCACGGTTTTGTCTCGGCTTTCTTGGCCTGCCAGCTATAAACCAGGCAATATTTCCAAAAGTCCTAGTGAAGAGAATTATCAATAACCAAGCCCACTTTGGAAATCTTCTTACTTTTTCTTGAGGCGTAATTGCGCAATCAACTAATGTGTAGATATCAAATACTAGTAGCAGAACAATTAAATACTTAAGCATGCCTTTATTTTATACCTTCTATTCCTAGATTGATAGAGATATTGCTAGCGTCACCGCTATTAAAAATTGCAGCCTCGAGGTTTTACCCAGAATTGTAATCAACTCCTTACCACTTGCTCCTTTAAGAACTTGATTCACTGCGCTATATGTAAGTGGGAGCCAGAACAATGTAAGAAGAGCGTACATACTAATGCTAGCTGCCGCAGCTGCACTTACTTGGGCTAGAGCAAGTAGTAATAAGTAGAAGATGCGCGTCTTTGCATCACCTAACTTAACTGCCAAAGTTCGCTTAGAAACTAAATTATCTTGGTTTAAGTCTCGTAAATTATTTATTACCAAAATAGCGCAAGACAGGCTACCCATTGGAATTGAGAGTAATATTGCATCTCTTGTGACTTGTCCTACCTGCACATAATAGCTACCAACTGTTGCGACTACTCCAAAAAATATAAAGACAGATAATTCACCAAAGCCTAAATATCCATACGGTTTTTTGCCACCCGTATAACCCCATGCAGCCAATATTGAAATAAAACCAACCGCTATAAGCCAGGTAGAGGTATTTACTGCCAGAACTGTTCCCGCAATTGCTGCGATAAGAAAAGAGATAATTGACGCATTTTTTACTGAGCTAGCACTTGCTAAATTAGATGCAACTAAGCGGGTTGGACCTATCCGATTGGAATCAGTACCGCGCACACCATCTGAAAAATCATTTGCATAATTGACTGCAATTTGTAGAGATAGTGAAACTATTAGTGCAAGCAATGCATTTCTAAAATTAATTTGATCAGCAAGTGATGTTCCAACCACTACTGGCGCGATGGCTGCAGGTAAAGTTCTAACTCGTGCGCCCATAATCCACTTATTCATTAAAAGCTCCTATTTTTCTTGCTAGTTCCGCAGCTGCCCTTCGATCAGGTTTTCCAATTGAAGTAGTTGGAATTTGATCAAACAAAAACACTGACTTCGGAGTAAGAATAGATCCCATTTTTTCTTTTAGATTTATCAAATCAATTTTACTATCACTACCAATGCATAGTTTCTCACCCCATAGTTCATCAGGAAGAGAAAATACAATTATTTCTTGATTAGGAAGTATTTCTCTTACTCTTTGTTCAACTAATACAAGTGAGATATTTTCACCACCAGAGATGATGATCTCATCTGATCTACCATTTACTTTTAACATTCCTGAAGTGAAACTACCTAGGTCAGAGCTTTCAAACCAACCATTATCGCTAAATGGTTTTATAGCTCCATCATTTAATAAGTATCCGCTTGCAATCATGGGTCCTTTTAATTTAACACCGCCTAAATCTGTTATTTTAATTTCTACTCCATCTAGAGGTTTTTGGTTATAAACACAGCCCCCACACATTTCAGTCATTCCATATGTTGTAACTACTTTTATATGTTTAGCTGCTGCCTCTTTTCTTAATTTATCACTAATCAATCCTCCTCCAACTAATACAGCTTCTGCAGCTGTTAAATGCTCTAAAAGTTTCATATCACCAGTTACTGCTTTGTGTAATTGGGTTGGAACAATTGAAATGAAATCAGCGTCAATATATTTAGTGGTATTACGATTATCAATAACTCTGCTTCCTAACGCGGTAGCCCTTATCAAAACATTTAACCCAGCAATATGAGAGGTTGGAAGTAGTAGTGACCAACTATCACCTGGAGTTGCACCTAAATACTTGTGGCTTGCATTGGTAGAAGCAATTAATGCTGCGCTCGATAGCGCAACAGATTTTGCTAGCGAAGTTGAGCCAGAGGTGTTTACAACAAGTGCTATCGCTGAATCAATTTCTGTTATCGAAAGAGAGCTAGTTGAAAGTGCTGGCCCTGATCCTTCAAGGGCTGCGGCCAAGTTTTCTTGAAGCTGTGGGATTGACCACTCAGCCTGAATAGGCATTAATGCACGAAGTTCTTTTTCTTCCATAATCACCGTAGGCTATCTCTTATCTAAATCCTAGTTAAACCTTTGGAGATATCTTGAGTAAGCCGATTAAAAGCCAACCGGGTGCGAGAACGATTCCTAACTGGCAAATGGGTTCTGGTGGTGAGAAATTTTCTGATATTTCATATCAAGTGGCTGAAGGTATGGCAAAGATAACTATTAATCGGCCTGAGGTTAGAAACGCTTTTAGACCACAAACTTTATTTGAATTATCAGAGGCATTTGATTTAGCTCGAGATAATGATCAAGTTGGTGTAATTATATTTACTGGCTCAGGTACTGAGGCTTTCTGTTCCGGCGGTGATATTAATGTTCGCGGCGATGATGGATATCTTGGCGATGATGCACTTAGTAAAAAAGGTATTGGTCGCTTAAATGTTTTAGATTTACAGGTTCAAATTAGAAGAACTCCTAAACCAGTAGTTGCAATGGTTGCTGGCTGGGCAATTGGTGGGGGTCATGTGTTACATGTGGTTTGTGATTTAACAATTGCAGCAGAGAATGCAAAGTTTGGCCAAACCGGACCAATGGTTGGATCTTTTGATGGTGGTTACGGTGCTGGATTACTTGCTGCTCATGTTGGTCAAAAAAAGGCTAGAGAGATTTGGTTTTTATGCAGACAATATGATGCTAAAGAAGCACTTGATATGGGATTAATTAACGCAGTTGTACCAGTAAAAGAGTTAGAAGCAGAGACTGTCTCTTGGGCTAGGGAAATGCTAAGGCACTCACCTATGGCGCTTAGATTACTTAAGGCAAGCTTAAACGCTGCAGATGATGGTCTTGCTGGCGTTCAACAATTAGCAGGGGATGCAACCATGTTGTTTTATTTAACAGAGGAAGGTCAAGAAGGACGTAATGCATATAAAGAAAAGCGGGAACCAAACTTTAACAAGTTTCCTAAACGTCCATAAGAAATGTTTCCGTTTGAGTTACAAGTTGTTTCAATACCAGTTAAAAATAATTTTCGAGGAGTTAAATCCCGCGAAATAGCTTTATTTGAAGGCCCTGCCGGGTGGAGTGAATTCTCACCATTTTTAGAGTATGACAATAAGCAATCAGCAACCTGGATGAGGGCTGCTTTAGAGGCTGCAACAAAACCAGCACCAACTCCACTGAGGAATGAAGTTATGGTTAATGCAACGTTACCGAATATAAAACCTGGTGAAGTCGAGAAAGTTCTTTCAAATTTTGATGGTTGCACAACAATAAAGATTAAAATCAATGATTTTACGATTGATCGAGAGCTGCTAATTGAAAGCTTAAAACTAGTTCCAAACGCAAGATTTAGGCTGGATATAAATGGTGGTTGGACGCTAGATGAAGCAATCGTAAACCTTAAAAATTATGAGGGTGAGTTTGCTGGCTTAATCGATTATGTAGAACAACCTTGTATAGATATTGCAGATCTTAAAGTGCTAAAAAATGAAACTGGAATAAAAATAGCTGTAGATGAATCTATACGTAAGTTTCTAGGTAGTGATCTAACAAAACTAAAAAATGTTGCAGATATCGCAGTAATTAAATGGGCGCCCTCTGGAGGCGTAAATGCAGCTCTTGATTTAATAAAACAAATTTCATTACCAGTTGTTGTATCAAGTGCTTTAGATTCAAGTGTTGGCATATCTCATGGATTAGCACTAGCTTGCGCAATTCCAAATCTTTATGGCGCTTGCGGGCTAGCTACCGTAGCTTTGCTTGGAGGTGATGTAACAAGTGATTCTTTACTTGCCTCAAACGGTGTAATTGCCAATCGCAAGGTTACACCCGACCGAATAAGTGAATTTAAAGTAGATAATCAACGCCAAAAATGGTGGCAAGATAGGGCTGATCTAATTTATGAAGGGAGCCTAATTTGAGTAATTCAACTAAATTAGCGCATTCACTTCTAAGACAACTAATTCAATTAGGTGTAAGTGATTTTGTAATCTCTCCAGGATCTCGAAATGCGCCTTTAACAATTGCACTCAGTGAAGCTGCAAGCAAACAAATTATTGATTTACATGTAAAAATTGATGAACGGGGTGCTGCCTTTTTTGCTTTAGGAATTGCAAAGGCAAGAAATAATTACGTAGCAGTTATTTGCACAAGCGGAACAGCGGCTGCAAATTTTTACCCAGCAGCCCTAGAGGCATTTCATAGCAATAATAAGTTATTGATGATAACCGCAGATCGGCCAGAAACCCTACGTAAAACAGGAGCAAACCAAACCACAGATCAAGTAGGAATATACAAATTAATTAAAACCCATGATTTAGCCTCTGAAATTGATTTAAAACCTTTATTTACTGGCAAGCCGATTCACCTGAATGTTCAATTTAGTGAGCCATTAATAAATGAGGAGAGAAATGATTGGCTTGCTGGAATAAAAATTGAACCAGTTAAGTATAAGAATAGTGTTAGTGGGAAACTGGAAACTTCTAAAGGTGTATTAATAATTGGGCACGATAATGCCGGTTATACACCGGATGAGATAAACACTTTTGCGAGCATATTAAAGTGGCCAATGATTGCCGAAAATCCACTCTCCTATCCGCAATCTCATCCTTATGCAGCACTTTACCTAGCTGATCCTAAAATTAGACAAGCCCTTGCACCGGAAAACATGATTGTAATTGGGCGAACAACTCTCTCTCGTAGCATTAATGAGTTTATAAAGTTAGCAAAAAATCTTATTGTTATAGATCCAAGAGTTGCAGATGTTGATAAGAATAGAGAAGCTAATTTACTTCTTCAATCCCTCCCAGCTGATGTATCTAGTGAGTTAACTACTATTGATATTTGGCAAAAATCCTCAGAATTAGCAGCCAATGAAGTAAAAAAACTTACCTGGTCTGAGCAAGCTGCCATTAATTGTATTTGTGATTGCCTAACAAGTATGAGTGCTTTATTTGTTGGCTCATCTAGGCCGGTACGAGATATAGAGGCATTTACCAAGTTTAAAAACAAAATCTTAGTATTTGCAAACCGCGGACTGGCCGGTATAGATGGAAATATCTCAACAGCATTTGGTATTGCAGAAGCGTATGAGATTACCAATTCCATCATGGGGGATTTAACTTTTTTACATGATATTTCAGCTCTAACTAATGCGACTAAGAAGAATTTGAGAATTTTTGTTATTGACAACAATGGTGGTGGAATTTTCTCAACCTTGCCACAAGCTGGATCTAATGGTTTTGAGCAGGTATTTGGCACACCTCATAACCTTGATTTACTTAAAGTAGTATCGGGATTTGGTATATCAGTGAGTCGAGTATCAGATTTATCGGGGCTTGAATTAGTAGCTAGAAAGCCGGTTAACGGTTTTGAGGTAGTTATTGTCGAAGTTCCAAGTAGAGAAGATAACGCTCGATTGCTAAAAGAGGTTACTCAAAGAGTTTCCAGTGCGGTTCGCATCGGCATTAATTTAGCCTGACTTTCAGCGAATTCAGTGGCTGGATCTGATCCTGCAACAATGCCGCAACCAGCAAAAAGGCGAATTGTTTTTCGATCATTACTTAATTGCCCACATCTAAGTGCAATGGCTATCTCTCCATCGTTATTAGCATCAACCCAGCCGACCGGTCCTGCGTAGCGCTCGCGATTCATTTGCTCCAATTCAAGAATTAAATTCTTTGCCTCTTTTGCCGGTGTTCCGCAAACAGCAGCTGAAGGGTGTAATTGAGCAATTAACGTGAATATATCCGATTGCTTAGCACTGTCATTTAATACTCCAGTCACATCAGTTGCTAGGTGCATAACATTTGAAAGATGTAATACAAATGGTGCTTCTGGAACATTTGTAGAGGAACAAAATGGCGCAAGTGCATCTGCCACAGATCTCACCGCATATTCATGCTCTTCTAAATCTTTGGATGATTTTGCAAGTGAGGCAGCAAGTGCTAAATCTCGATCTTCATTTCCAGTCTTACGAATTGTTCCAGCTAGCACTCTGGAAGTTACTAGAGATTTACTAAGTCTTACTAAAAGCTCAGGTGTTGCACCGATTAGTCCATCAACTAGAAATATCCAAGTCGAGGGGTATTCAATTTCAAGACGCTGTAACAGACTTCTCACACTTATTTCACTTTTAGATGTGGCGGTTATATCTCGTGCTAGTACAACTTTTTCTACCTCATTTGATTTAATCGCGCTGATGGCACTGCTAACTTGCGATTGCCATGCTTGCTCTGAAATTGAGCCTGCCTGCCAAGTGATTTCCCCACTAATTGGAGCAGTATTTATTTTCTCCAAGTTGGGTTGTCTTGTATCACCAATCCAGGTAATCCAAGACTTTCCATTTTTTTGGCCAATTAGGATCTCAGGAATAACAAGTACTGAACTCTGATTGGCATCGAAGGAAAAGGACGAGAATAGGATTGGGCCTGTTCCACTACCGTGAACATTATTTTGAATTTTAAACTCTGAAACTCTCTCTTCCCACCAGGCTTTTGCTTCTTTAAATCTATTCTCACCTTTAACTTCAAATTTCTTGTATTCACCAAAACCCACTAAACCATCACCGCCTCTTACCCAAGCATTTACTAAATCCAACTTAGTATTTACTGAAGTAAGCACTGGGTGTTCACCTAGAATCTCAGTGGTAATTAAAACGGACATGTAAATTTGCGCCTGCCTATTTGTAGGATTTGTCTGTAAAGCCTACTCCTTAGAGAATACTCCTGTGGTCCGCGCAAATTTAAACAAAGATCCAGATGATGTCTCAAAGATGTTTGACGCAGTAGCCACTAGATACGACTTTCTTAATGACTTATTCAGCTTTGGCAGAACAAAGGCTTGGCGAAAAGTTGTGACCTCAATCATTGCACCCAAACCAGGAATAAAGATTTTAGATATTGCTGCTGGGACTGGTTCATCTTCTCGCCCCTTAGTAGATAAAGGCGCTGATGTTATCTCGCTAGATTTTTCAGAGGGCATGCTCGCGCAAGGACGTAAGCAAAATAGCGATATTAAATTTATGCAAGGTGATGCCCTAAATCTTCCATTTGAAGAAAATACATTTGATGTAACAACTATTTCTTTTGGCTTACGAAATACTTCAAACAGTTTAACTGCACTTAAGGAAGCTTTACGTGTAACAAAAGTTGGAGGCAAGTTTGTGGTGGCCGAATTTTCTCACCCCACAAATTTAATTTTTAGAAAGGTGTATTTAAATTATTTAATGAAAGCATTACCTGTAATCGCTAAAAAAGTTAGTAAGAATCCTGATGCTTATGTCTATCTCGCAGAATCAATCCGGGCATGGCCTGATCAGGCAGGTTTAGCCCAAAAAATGAGTGATACCGGGTTTAAATCGGTGGCATGGCAGGATTTAACCTTCGGTATTGTCGCAGTTCACATTGGCTATAAAGGCGAAGTGGCAAAAGATGCCTCCACTAAACCATAAGATTTGACCGTATGAATCCATCAATAAATCCATATGTTCCGATTTTGGCTATTGGCGCAATCGGACTGGGCTTCGCACTTTTTTCTATTGTGGCAGCGGCATTAACAGGACCGAAAAGATATAACCGAGCTAAATCAGATGCTTATGAATGTGGAATCGAACCATCTCCCCAAGCCGCTGGCGGCGGCAGGTTTCCCGTTAAATATTTTTTGACTGCAATGCTATTTATAGTTTTTGACATTGAAATTGTATTTTTATACCCATGGGCTGTCTCCTTTGATCAACTTGGATTATTTGGGTTAGTTGAAATGGCATTATTCATAGGGACCGTTTTTGTTGCCTACGCATATGTATGGCGACGCGGCGGATTGGAATGGGATTAATCGTGGGTTTAGAAGAAAAATTACCAAGCGGTTTTTTACTTACTACTGTTGAAAAACTAGCTGGCTATATGCGAAAGAACTCACTTTGGCCAGCAACCTTTGGTTTAGCATGCTGCGCGATTGAAATGATGGCAGCAGGTGCTGGTCGTTATGACTTAGCACGTTTTGGAATGGAAGTTTTTAGAGCATCACCGCGCCAAGCCGACTTAATGATTGTTGCTGGCAGAGTTAGTAACAAAATGGCGCCAGTTGTTCGTCAGATTTATGACCAAATGGCAGCACCTAAGTGGAGTATTGCAATGGGTGCATGCGCATCATCTGGTGGAATGTTTAACAATTATGCAATCGTTCAAGGCGTTGATCACATAATTCCAGTTGATATTTATTTACCCGGTTGCCCTCCAAGACCTGAAATGCTTATGGATGCTATTTTGAAGTTACATGAGCAAATTGGTAATGAAAAATTGGGTCCGAACCGCGAGAAGATCATTAAAGAGGTAGAAGCTGCTGCTTTAGCGGCTAAGCCAACTCATCAATTAAAAGGTTTACTAGCATGAGTGAAAATGGAATGTTTGGCGTAAAGGGAAGTGGAGATACCTCAGGTTTCGGTAGATTAGTAAACACCTCTACAAATATAGGTGTAAGTGAACGTCCATTTGGTGGTTACTTTGATCAAATAGCAGATGATTTAGAGCGGGCATATCCGTTATTTAGTGATGCAATTGAAAAAGTTGTAGTAGACCGTGGTGAATTAACATTATTTATTAAGCGTGATCGGTTAATTGAAGTAGCTAAAATATTACGCGATCAACTTAAGTTTGAAATATGTGTAGGTGTGAGTGGGGTTCATTACCCAAGTGAAGTAGGTCGTGAACTCCATGCAGTTTACTCATTACTTTCTATCACTAGAAATCAAAGAGTTAGATTAGAAGTTTGTGTTTCCGAAAAAGATTCACACATGCCATCTTTAGTCGAAGTTTGGGCTGGTGCAAATTGGCATGAGCGCGAGACATATGACATGTTTGGAATTATTTTTGATAACCATCCAGGCTTAACAAGAATTTTGATGCCAGATGATTGGCCAGGATTTCCGCAACGAAAAGATTATCCACTTGGTGGAATTGATATTGAATATAAAGGTGCAACAGTGCCTGCACCATCTCAACGTCGGAGTTACCAATGACCACTTTTACCGATCCATACGCATCCTCACAAGAAACCACTGAAGGTCGCGTCTATTCTGTAACCGGCGGTGATTGGGATTCATTAGTTACTGAAATTGGTGCGACTAAAGAAGAGCGCGTGGTATTGAATATGGGACCACAACATCCATCAACACATGGCGTGCTCCGCTTAGTATTAGAACTTGATGGCGAGACGATCACTGAAACCAGATGCGGAATCGGTTATCTGCACACAGGTATTGAAAAAAATACTGAATACCGAAATTGGACACAAGGGGTAACTTTTGTAACCAGAATGGATTACTTGTCTCCAATATTTAATGAGACCGCATATTGCTTAGGTGTTGAAAAGCTTTTAGGAATTACAAATGATGTTACAGAGCGGGCTACTGTAATTAGAGTAATGATGATGGAGTTCAATCGAATCTCATCTCACATGGTGGCTCTTGGAACTGGCGCACTGGAGTTAGGCGCCCTTTCGCCAATGATTTTTGCATTTAGAGAACGTGAAAAAGTATTAGATGTATTTGAGATGGTCTCTGGGCTGCGAATGAATATGGCATACGTAAGGCCTGGTGGAGTTGCTCAGGATTTACCGCAAGGAGCGCTTAGTAAAATCCGAGAGACTGTTAAAGAATTACGTCATAACTTTAAAGATAATGAAAAACTCTTAGTTGGTAATTCAATTTGGATTAAACGCACACAAGGTATTGGTTACTTAGATTTAGCAGGGTGCACAACACTTGGTATTACTGGTCCAGTTCTTCGTTCAACAGGTTTAGCTTGGGACTTAAGAAAAGCCCAACCTTATTGCGGATATGAGAATTATCAATTTGATATTCCAACCACGGATAGCTGTGATGTTTATGGAAGATTTTTAATCAGGATGCAAGAGCTTGAACAATCGCTAAGAATTATTGAGCAGTGTGCAACTAAATTAGAAAAACTTGAGGGTGAGCCAGTAATGGTTGCCGATAAGAAAATCGCTTGGCCATCTCAATTATCTGTAGGCGCAGATGGAATGGGTAACTCACTAAATCACATTAGAGAGATTATGGGCGAATCAATGGAAGCGTTGATTCATCACTTCAAATTAGTAACAGAAGGATTTAGAGTTCCAGCTGGTCAGGTATACACGGCAATTGAATCTCCACGTGGTGAACTTGGCGTTCATTTAGTTTCAGATGGCGGCACGAGGCCATACCGCGTGCACTTTAGAGATCCATCATTTAATAATTTACAGTCAACTGCGGCAATGTGTGAAGGCGGACAGATTGCAGATGTAATTGCAGCTGTGGCATCAATTGATCCAGTAATGGGTGGAGTTGATCGTTAATGGCATATACAAATGATCAGATAGCAATAATGGATTCAATTATTGCAAGGTATCCTCGAAAAAGAAGTGCGATTATGCCGCTTCTTCACTATGTGCAATCAATTGAAGGTTATGTAACAAATGAGGGAATTGAATTAATTGGCAAGAAGCTTGATTTAGCTACCGCTGAAGTAACTGCAGTTTCAACTTTCTATACTCAATATAAATCAAAGCCAGTAGGTGAATACCATGTTGGAATCTGCACAAATACATTATGCGCGGTTATGGGTGGAGATATGATTTTTGATGCGGTTAAAGAGCATCTTGGAATTGAAAATAATGGTTTAACAAGTGATGGAAAAGTTTCTGTAGAACATGTTGAATGTAACGCCGCCTGTGATTACGCACCTGTTGTAATGGTTAATTGGGAGTTTTATGACAATCAAACTGTGGAGTCAGTTAAAAACTTAGTAGACGGGGCTAGAAGCGGTAATCCTCCAGCACCAACACGTGGGCCTAAAACACTTAGAACTTGGAAGCAAAACTCAGCTGTTCTTGCTGGTATTTCAGATGGGCTCTCTGGTGAAGGTGTGCAAGCAGGTGAGCCAACATTACTTGGACTTAAGAAAGCAAAAGGTGGAGCATGAGTAAATTAACTCCAGTTCTTTCAGCTAATTGGGATGAAGCAGATTCATTTACCATCACAGGTTATAAGCGAAATGGTGGCTACACAGCTGTTGCCAAAGCATTGGCTATGCCGGCGGATGAGGTAATTCAATTAATTAAAGATTCAGGTTTACGCGGTAGAGGTGGCGCAGGTTTTCCAACTGGAAATAAGTGGGGCTTTATTCCACAAGGAGATAACAAAGAACATTACTTTGTTGTTAACGCAGATGAATCAGAGCCTGGTACCTGTAAAGACACACCGCTGATGATGGCTAATCCGCATGTATTAATTGAAGGAATAATTATTGGCTCATATGCAATTAGAGCAAATTATGCATTTATTTATATACGTGGGGAGGTAGCTCACGTAGTACGAAGAGTTCAGCAAGCAATTGAGGATGCCTATGCAGCCGGACTACTTGGTAAAAATATTTTAGGAAAAGGATTTGATTTAGAGTTGGTATTACATGTTGGAGCTGGTGCCTATATTTGTGGTGAAGAGACCGCACTCCTTGATTCACTAGAGGGCTTTAGAGGACAACCAAGACTTCGCCCACCATTTCCAGCAATCGCAGGTTTATATGCAAAACCAACTGTTGTGAATAATGTTGAATCGGTAGCGTCAGTGCCAGCAATTGTTAATAATGGAGTCCCTTGGTTTACCGCAATGGGTACTGAGAAAAGTAAAGGCTTCACTCTTTACTCATTATCAGGACATGTTAATAATCCTGGTCAGTTTGAAGCACCACTTGGAATCACATTGCGCCAATTACTTGATATCGCTGGCGGAGTAAGAAACGGACACAAGTTAAAGTTTTGGACACCAGGTGGTTCATCTACACCAATATTTACCGATGCTCATCTAGATGTTCCACTTGATTATGAAGGTGTGGCAGCGGCTGGATCAATGTTAGGAACTAAAGCACTGCAAATTTTTGATGAGACAACCTGCATCGTTAGAGCAGTACTGCGCTGGACTGAGTTCTATAAACATGAATCTTGTGGAAAGTGCACACCCTGTCGTGAAGGAACCTGGTGGTTAGTACAAGTACTAAAGGATTTAGAGGCAGGTAAAGGATGTGAAGCAGACCTAGATAAGTTGCTAGATCTTTGTGACAACATTATGGGGCGCTCGTTTTGTGCGCTCGCTGATGGCGCAGCTAGTCCAATTATTTCCTCTCTTAAGTATTTCCGCCAAGAGTATTTAGATCACTTAACAGCTGGACAATGCCCATTTGATCCAATGGCTGCAACATTATTTTCACCAATCGGTGTCAAATGAGTATTCAAGAGTTAAGTACAGATCAAGAGGTAGC
>SXGR01001227.1_pt1 | contig 13264 bp, 13 predicted proteins | sample 3174711 | NCBI WGS metagenome assembly SXGR01 (sample SAMN11356860, study PRJNA531348) | freshwater metagenome | isolation source: freshwater sample F1-60 | place: China: Fuxian Lake, Yuxi | collected 2017-12-25
AGCAATCAGCTGCTGTGCATTCGCCTCCACCGGTGGTGAGCGCGCGGGTGCGATTGCCGGTGCAGTTGTTGGTTCGCCGGCACGCGCCAGTATCTGTCGCACCGTCGCAAGCTGCTGGCGGTGATAGCTGACGGCCTTGAGGCAAATGCCATTCTGGAAGCAAGTGGCCTGCGGCAGCAGCGCAGGTGGTGCAAGCCGCTGCAGAACTTGCTGCGGCTCAACCATGGCTACGTGGCGCAGCCGCACGTTATCGTCCATTCCCTTGCCAAAAATCAGGCTGCTGTCATCCAACCCGGGAAACAAATCCGTCAGGTCCATGCGCGGCGGCAGGATATAGGCTGTGACCGGGCCGGCATATTGGGCGCCTGATTCCTTGAACAACTCGGCCCATTCATCCGGGTCGAAATTTTCGGCTGTGAACATTGGGATGAAATCCTTCCATCCGAAATTTTCCGGCCCACCATAAGTCTTGACATGGTATTCCCACTGAGAAGTGCCTTCCCGGTACATATTGTAGGGGTACCAGGTCGCATTCGGACCCTTGGCCGGCACACAGTAAATGCCCCACTGGGTGTAGATGCCAAACTTGGCATCTCTAAACCACTGCGGGGTGGGATGCTTGGCAAGTGAATTCCAGGTGAGTTCAAAAAGCTTGAAGCCAGGATTTGCCCCGCCACTTCCATTGTTTTGAGCGCATCCTGGAAATTTGAGCCAGGCTGTTCACCTGTTTTCAAGCAGTCGATAAATTCGAGGTTCTTGGCTTTGAAACCACCAAAGCCGTAAAGCTCATTGCTACCAGTAACTTCGCGCGCATCAAACTCGATCCCTTGGGTGTCTCCATCGGCGTAAAGGTAGCCTTTGTCTTCAAGCTCGGCTTCAACGCAAATCCCAGGGGCGTGCATCTCGACGGTAAAAATCCGCCGGCCGTTGGACCAGCTATTGACCATAAAACCCATAGCTCCGTTGTCGAAGTGCAAAACGGCCGATAAAAAATTAATATCAGGCACCTGGATGCGTTTGGTAATGCATTCCAAATTAATTACTACTCCCCCGCACATCCAGCCGAGGGTATCGATGGAGTGCACGCCGTCGTCCAACATACGGTCACCAGCATCCAATAAGGGGGTAATCTGGCATTTATAGAACCGGCAAACCGCGTGCACGAATGGTCGGCGTTTTAATCACTCTTCGCGCAGTTTGACCGCCATCGGGCAAGAACACCGCAGGAAACTGACCTGGGTAAGGCATCCTTTTTAATCCGCCATTTACGCCAAAGAACGAGCCTGATGCAGGGTGAGACCCTTGGGTTTTTCGATACACAGGTGCAGGCTATCTTGCAGGCACCACATCCAGACCGGGTATAGCACATCCGGCTGCCCAATGACATAAACCGCGTCCGGGGCGACTTCTTCAACCATTTTCTGGTAATCACTGTAGCGCTTCTCGATCCCGTATTTATCGCCTGTGTTATTCAACCGACCCTGGCGCAGATCGCAAATACCGGCAAATTCGACATCTTCAAATGAGGCCAGTTATGGATAATGCACATTATTCGCCATGGCCCCCGCCCCAACCATCGCTAATCTCACTTTGTTGCCTCTAGCAAGTATAGTCATGAATTCTCTTCTTTCTGCGCGGGTCTGCACTCAAGCGATAAACTCTTCTATATTGTTCAATAAGTAGTTGAAACTTAAACCTCATCCTTTATTCCGAGTAAACACTATTAAACTCCTCCATTTACATCAATAATTGCACCATTAATAAATCCGTCATACTCACTCGCAAGAAATGCCACGGTTCGTGCGATGTCTTCCGGATTCCCTGCGCCCTTAAGGGGTATGGTCGCGATCGTCGCGTCAGTGGATTCTTTCGTTGTGTGCGTGCTATGAAACCGCGTGCCGAGAATAAGTCCGGGAGCCACTGCGTTAACCCGAATGCCTTTAGAGCCAAGTTCGTTCGCAAGCGCACGTGTCCAGGTAATTACTGCACCTTTAGCCATCGAGTAAACGAGCGAGCCTGGATGTCCGCCTTTCCTGCCAGCTAGTGAAGCGATGTTGATGATGCTCGCCCCATCTGCTTTTTCAAGATGAACCAATGCCTCACGGGTAACAAGCATCATGGATGTCAGGTTGATGTCGATAACTTTCTGCCAAAATATCAGATCCACATCGGCAAGCTGTTTGCGACCTACGAGATCGCCGGTGTTATTGACAAGAATGTCAATCCCTGCCAAGAATTCCGCGGCATTGCTTACAAGGTTATCCGCCTCGGTTTCGATAGTGAGATCAGCGGCAATTGCAACAGCACGGTAATTTTTTGACTGGGCATAACGAACGAGCTCTTCAGAGCCATCTTTGCTCGAAAAGTAGTGAATGGCGACATTACAGCCGCGGTCAATAAGTTCACGGACTATCGCATAACCAATACCCTGACCGCCACCCGTGATGAGCGCTCGTTTTCCGGTAAGTGTTCCCATGCCGCCTGCCTAACTTCTGAATAGATATTACTGCGTAAATATTACGCCGACTACACAATCCGGTTTTGTAAGCGCCGTATCAATCTCTCTTTCAGCATCTGCTAATTTAATACGGTGAGTAGTGAGTGCATCAACGTTTACCTTTCCTTCCGAAATCAGCCTCATACAGAGCTCGAGATTTGTTTTTGTGGTCCAGCGCATGAACACCGCTGGGTAATCTGACTCGTATTCCCACTCAATATCGTGATAACCCGCACCTGTGCGCGAGCAGCGCCGTACGTCGATGTTGTTCATCCCCCCAATCAGACTTTTCGACCCAAAATTGAATTCCGGCCAGCCGACAACCATGATCCTGCCCATAGCATGCCCATCAGGCGCTAGTTTCATGCACTTCACGAGCCGATCAACCGTTTCATCGCAAGCACCCGCTATCGCAAGCACGGCGGCGTCAAGCCCTTCGCCGCGGGTAAACTTTTGCGTAGCTTCAGGCCCGTTTTTGTCCTCAACCACTGCGTCAATACCCCATTGATTGGCCAAAGCGACCCGAGCAGGATTCTTGTCCCAACCGATTACATAATTTCCAGCATGTTGATAGAGTCTCGCGGTGAGTAGTCCCAGGATACCAAGCCCGACCACACAGGTATATTCACCGAATTCTGGCTCTCCGCGCCGCAGCGTTTGCATGGCGGTCGCAACTAGCATCCCGTATGCCCCCTGTTCGAAGGTTACATTGTCCGGAAGCAGCACACACAGATTGTGCGGCACCACTGCGTAGTCCGTGTGAAGCGCATATCCTGCGCCAATGCAAGCCACCCGGTCTCCCAGTTTGAATTCAGCGACGCCCTCGGCCGCGGCAACCACGATGCCGGAGTTTGAATAACCAAAAGGATGTTCCTTTTTCGGCGCGGGTGTCTTTCTCTGCTCGGCAAACGAATGCCATCCCCCGACTTCGGTGCCGGGACTCACCAGCGATGCCCCTACCTTGACGAGTACGGCGCCTTTCTTCAGCTCCGGCATATCCTGCTCTACGGCCTTAATCGTTCCATCACCGCTCTGCACGGCCACAAGTCTTCTTCGGGGTGTTTTCACACGAATCTCCTTAACCTTATCAATATCTACTGTTTGCTAATTTCCTGGTTCGGTTTTTACGGGTGCGTCCCACCTAGATCCCAGATGGTCGCAGCGATATGGTGCTCAGGATCCTGATCGGTTGTGTAGTAATAAATGGTGACCAGCTTTCCATCCGGTCTTTGCACCATCCTGGGGTACCCCAGGTCCCAGGTTCGGCCATCATCACGCAGGCTGATCTGCTCTCCCCAGGACTGTCCATCATCATTGCTCAATCTGGCCCAAATCCCAAAATGAGGCCTGCGGAAACCATATGCTACACATAAACAGCCATTTTGCAGCCTGACCAGGCTGGGGGGGTTTCCATTCCTATCTCCAGTTTCCGCTACTTTACTTAGGAAATCCCACGATCGACCTCCATCGTTGGAGTGATATACATCAATACAGCAATATGGGCTGACTGCCTCCCCATTGCGAGTGTCGTGCCTCCTAAGCATGGCGGAAACCAGCTGGCACTTTGACCCGTGCACCGTCGAAGGCATGACGGACCGAATGGCGATTGGCTCACCTGTCATCCAAAATAAGAATTCAAATGTCCTTGCGCCATCCAGCGTGCGAACACAGAAGTCGCGGTCCTTTATTCCGGCCTCTACTTCCGGCTCAAAAGCGGATAAGAAGAACAGGAATTCATTGGGGCCCGTTACCAGATAGTCGGTGCGAGAGGTAAGTTTTCTGCCAAAATCCGAGATTTGATATGGACCCTGCCAGCTCTGCCCGCGATCATAAGAGATGAAGAAACCGGAACCGCCACATTTCAAAGCGAAATCAGGATGGCCAAAATGGACCTGTTCCGGGCAGGGTATTGGATTCGCAAATCCACCGCTCAACAATCCGGAGTCTTCCAGGCGCCAGGTTTCGCCGCCATCTAGGCTCCTGGCTAATCCAAGTTCTGCGGGACGGTCAGGGACGATTGAATGGCCTTCTTCATTCGATTGGTAATAAGCACGCTCAAAACCGACCAGGATCTCGTTAGCCCAGCTCCAGATGCCATGATTAGCCGGCCAACCGCCAAAGCGACCGGGGTCCTGGTAAACCAGGTTGTGCTTAATCAACTTTTTTTGTCGCATGATCACCTCCCGATTCAATCGGTTCTGGTGTAGTCGCTCGCTTGAGAAGGCGTAGCCAATCCACGGTCATCATTTACATTCTGTATCGGCCTCAAAGATCCGCTCCACGATCTCCGGATAAGAATCATCATCGTCTCCCATTTCACGCTTCAACGCGATTAATCATTCTTTTAACTCGACATTGATGCTTGCATAGGCTGGATCACAATAAACATTGTGTAGCTCCAAAGGATCCCGTCTGAGATCATACAGCTCCCAACCAGGAGGAGTCCGTTCCGCTGAGGCACCACTTGCGTCCAACGGCAACCCATAATAGAAGATCAATTTGAAATCAATTGTACGAATTCCAAAGTGGGCTGGATTATCCTTGCGGTGGGCACGGTGCATCCAATACCGGAAGTAAATTTCACTACGAACGCCTAGGCCTCCAGCAAGCGTTTGGCGCAAGGATATTCCTTGCATGGAGGAGGGTGCTTCCAAGACTGCGTAATCTAACAAGGTCGGAGCGAGGTCAACATTAGCCATCAATTCATTGCAGACCAACCCGGCCGCAATCTCATTTGGATAACGTACCCGGAAGGGTGCCCGCAATGCTTCTTCATAGCTCCAACGCTTATCCTAGTAATCATGTTCTCCCGGGAAAATTCCCTGATCAGAGATATAGATAACAGTTGTATCATCCAGAGCGACGTGTCGCTCCAGCTCACCGAGCAGCGCCCGAACACTATCGTCGATGCCAGCTACAGTTCGTAGATAATCTCTTAGATCTTTTTGGTAGGCCGCAATCCCCTTTTCCTCAAAGGTCATATTTTCTGTGCCAATGAGCGGGCCGGTGGGGTACTGGGGATTACAAAACCAGTTATACAGGTTTCGCACCTTACTGCGCGGCGGAACCGAAGCCCCGTAATCGCGGGAAGCCTCAGAGCGATGGCTTCGGTCTTCAAATAAACTATCCGGAATTGGGATATTCACCCCGTCGAACAAGTGCTCGTAGCTTTCCTGGTATTCCCGGAGATCATGCGGCGCCTTGTGATGACACATCAGGAGGAATGGTCGCGCCGAGTCGCGATCCTCACGCAGCCATTTGTGCACATTTCAGTGATAACATCTGTCACGTGTCCCGGGTGCCGGATCACACCTCGTCCTTTTTCCATGAACTCCGGATTCCGGTAGGTTCCCTGCTGGTATACGTTGGAGAGATACTAATATTCGTCAAAGCCCACCGCTTTGCACAACAAATGCCATTTGCCAAATATGGCCGTCTGGTAATCTGCCTGGTGGAGCAGCTCAGCCAGGTTTGGACCACCGTTTTCAGGATGCCAGGCATCCTCTAACATGCGGACGCCATTTGTGTGGCTATACTGCCCGGTCATAAGACTGGCCCGGGCTGGGGTGCAGAGGGCGTTCGTGCTGAAAAAATTGTTCAACCGAATCCCTTCTTCCCCCAGCCGGTCTATGTTTGGGGTTTTGAAAACCGCGGCCAGCCGGGACCCATAGCTGCTGACCGCGTTGGCAGCATGGTCATCGGACATAATGTATAAGATATTTGGTTTGGGCCGGGTGCCTCTTGGCTGAAGTTGTGCTGATTTTTGATAAGAATTTGACATTATGCCATCCTCTTCAACATATCCAGCGTGACAGAATATTTAAGCGCATCGCCATTGACATAGTGATGATATTCCCGGATCACAGAATCCGCCTGGGGAGCACTACACTGCCCATACTACTCGCGATGTGCGGCGAAAGCAGGACATTAGGCAAGGAGAAGAAAAGGCTATCCATCTGCAGTGGTTTGAGCAATTCGATCACCATTGATCCAACCATCCCGGCTCCCAGGTTTGAAACCTTTGTTCCCTGCACTCCAGGATAGTGAGAAACAAAATCCTTGTTCAGGTATATTTTGGTTGAAATTTTCGCTTGAGACGATGGTTGGAAAGAAATCCAATTCCGCCTGGAGTTGTTCTCTGCGTCCGCCCCCATAGACACGCTCAATTGATTTCGGTTGGTCTGAAAAATAAGCTGCCTGAGACATATTCCTCCAAAAAAATCGCTTATCAGGATTTCACGTGATCATTTTCCAGTCAAAAGATCAATACTATCGATCGTCGGACACCAAAATTTTTCAATATACTCTACCACAAGCGAAGTCCCCATCTCATGACTGACATAGGGAGGTTTCGCCGGATTATAAAGCGCATCAGTCAGGTCCCTCACCAACGCAACGGGCATCCCCCAGCGGATCATTTGCTTGATGGCAAAGGAACGATTCAAAATGCACATATTGGTGTGAACCCCCATGATCAACAAAAACTTCAAATCCAGCTTTTTTAGAATTCCGAATACCTGCAACCCGTTATCGGAAATATAGTCTTTCTCTTGGTCGATATCAATCGCTGGATGCTGGCGCGTCCATAAACGCTGCGCTTCCATTTCACCGGTATCCGACCCACCATCCGAGTCATCAACCGGCAGCGGAAATTCGACGTGATCTATTTCTTTGGGGGGTAGGATTCCAGGAACACTCAACGCCCGTTCACGCGCTGAACTGCCGGCATAAAAACCCATGGTTTCTGATGGTGCATGAAAGATCGTTGCTCCCCGCCTTCGGGCGACTTCCAAAGTCGCACTCATCCTTGGCGCCAGCGAGTTGACCCGTTCTGCAGCTCCCCGACTCCAGTGATTGTCCCACATGTCGCAGACAATGATGGCTACCTGGTTATAAGGGAGCCTCTCCTCAGTGATACTGAGCTGCCATTCTGTGTATGTTCCAGAACTTTGCTTAAGCCATTGGCGCCGGAGATGTAATGTCAGTGGATTGGAAAGCTCGTTTGTCATAAATTCTGCCCAAGGGTTTATTTCAAAAAGCAGGCCTTTGCATAAGCCAGGTCTTCCAGGATCAGCCGGTCGACATCCTTTTCAACACTATATTCAGCACTTAAACAAACCGGCCCCTGGTAATCCATTTGCTTGAGCTTATCTGCTACTCTAGCCCATGAAGCCTGTCCATGCCGTCCGGATGTCCAATAAACTTGCCATTGGGCTGTTTCGGCTTCTGGACCGTTAACCCGCCTCCAATAAGCGTTCTTCAAGTTGACAACGCAAAGGTGCGAAGCCACGATATCCAGTGCGGATTCGGGATCTTCACCTTCCAGGGCATTATGGGCTGGGTCCCAGATTGCGCCGACATATTTTGGATCGTAGTCTTTGACCAGGTTACGCATCCCCATCGCATTCACCGGCACACACCTGCCGTAATGGTTTTGCACACCGATCTGGTATCCGTACTTCTCGCAGAAGGGTAGGGCTTCGTCCAGTGTTTTCCGGGCGCGCTTTTCGGCGTCCCAATAGTTCTCTCCCTCTTGACGGTTGAAGATGACCCGGTTCAGGTGGATACCGGCTTGTAAACTCCCGGTATATAAGCTCTCGTCAGTAAGTGGCAGCGAGGCGGTAATATTTAACACCTTCACACCTTCCTCGCGCAGCACCCGCACGGCTTCTGGAAGAGTTTTCTCGATCGTCTGCGGTTCACAGGGGAAACCTGGTCTTACAGGCAGCTCGATCCATTCGAAACCGAGTTTGCGGATATGCCTGGCAAGCTCAGCGAGGGAGAATCTTTTCCACGGTTTAACAAATACTGCAAAATACACCTTGTTCTCTTCCATCATTTGGACCTCCCATTTTTTACCATGCCAGTTGAGAGACGTTCCAGCGTGAAGTTACGCTGGAACGTCTCCCAGCGTCTTAGAATAAGGATCTCCCGGCTTATTGGTGGGGTGCAAACCATTCCCCACTGGATCCTTCTACATCCAGCAATTCCTCCCGGTGCTCGGAGCCCTCGAATGTTATGCCTGCTTCTTCGGCTTTCTTGAAAACAAATTTCAGGCCCTTGATCAGCTGGCTTTCATTCAAGTGTTCGATCATGAGAGTCGGGGGAGGGCTCAACTTCTCGATTTCTTTCAGATAGGTGTCATAATCCAAAACTCCATCACCAATAAAAGTTTCATCAATTTGTACGGTTGCATGCTTGGGCGGCATATTCAAGTCTTTCGCATGGCAGCTCACAATCCAGGGTCCCAAAAAGGCAAAACACTGCTTGATAAACTGGGAATTGAAGTAATATCTCCGTGGGCTGGCGATTATGTTCACCGGATCCAGATGCACCGCAAAACCGGGCCGGTCGATTGCTTCAATCAACCGGGCATATATTTCCGGACTGTCGGGCAGCAGGTACGATTCAGTTTCCATGACCAGCCTGGTTTTCTCGGGTTTTACGCGGTCGAGGATGCCTTGCACAATCGCCACCGTCTCGGCAAAGCTCTTCTCCGACATATTCAGTGGGTTGGCATTTCCCGATCCACCCGTCTCAACCGAGCCTCCATGAATCACACAACAACGCGCTCCCATTTCGTCGGCGTGTTCCAACCGCCGGCATATTTCAGCGATGTTCTTCTGGCGCAAGATTTCATCCGTGTCCAGGATATTAATTCCATACGCGCCAAAGCGGTGCACAAACATCACCCCCCCGCTGCGGCCTGCCGCCGCCGTGCTTGTGCTCGCTCCCGCTGTCGCGCGCTGCAGTTCCTGGTACGGACCCTCCATCCACGAATAGTCGACGGCGTTGTCGCTCCAGCTCCAGAAGTGCCGATGTGCATCCACGCGATGGGTCACCTTAATACCTTGCACATAACCTGGCCCAAACTCGGCCCGGCGCCCCCAGCATCGACGCCCCAGTGACAGATCAATCCCGCATCACCGCGCGGTACCTGACCAACAGCCAGTTCCACGCGATTCAAGCCTTGAGAGCACCTTCAACAAGACCGCTCTGAATCTGGCGGCGAAAGATCATAAAGACGATGATGGGGGGGAGTGTCGCTATCGTCATCGCAGCAGTCTTGAGGGTTGTTTCTGACGTGTAGTACCCCGAGAAATTCATCATACCGAGCGAGACAGTGCGGAGCTCGACACTGTTCAAATAGACAAGTGGCCAAAGAAAGTCATTGAAAATCCACACAAAATACACAATCCCGACGGTGACGAAGGCGGGCTTGGCCAACGGCAGCATTACACGGACAAAGATCAACCACTCCGATGCGCCATCAATACTAGCTGCCTCGATGAGTTCCCGCGGAATACCGAGAAAGTACGCCCGGAAGAAAAAGACTGCGAACGGCATCCATGACCAGTATGTGACTATGGCGGCAAAGTATGTATTGACCAGTCCAAGTGAAGCCATGATCTTGAAGGCCGGAATAAGAATAACCTGCGGCGGGATCATCATTCCTGCCAAAAAATACAGAAACAGTACATTGGAGCCGCGAAAACGCATGTGAGCGAAAGCGTAGCCAGCGAGGCTGCTGAAAGCTTGTATACCCGCGACCGCGACCGTCGTGATCCCGAGCGAGTTTGCGTAGAGCCTCGGAAACCCTCCCATTTCCCACGCCGTAGCGAAGTTATCGAACGCCCAGACTCGGGGGAGGCCAATTGGATCCTGCGCGAATTCCTGCAGCGACTTCAACGACGTCAGCACCATCCATCCGAATGGAGACACGATTGTAACCGTCATCACCAACAGGAGCACATACGCCGCGAGACGCGCTGCACGGGGAAAGGCACTTATGGTCATGAGTCCTGTCCAATCCGTGAGATCGCGAGCTGCCCAACCGTCACTAATACGACAAGCAAGAACAGAACCATGGCGATGGCGGTGCCATAGCTGAGATCTCCCATGAGGAAAGCCTGCTTATACATGTACGTGCCGAGAACCTCTGAGGCATGGAAGGGTCCACCAGTGGTCATCACCATTACGAGGTCGAAAACCAGAAAGGCGCTATTCACGGCAAGCACCACGACGACGACCAAGACATTCCGAATCAATGGGATGATGATGTGCCAGCGGGTGGCAAACGGCCCGGCCCCATCGACACGCGCCGCATCGAGGTAGTCTCTCGAGACAGCCTGCAACCCCGCGGTTAGCAGCATGATCGAAAAGCCGAGCTCTCGCCAAATGTAGACCGCCAGCACGCTATAAGTCGCGGTCGCTCGGCTACCCAGCCACTGGACATCTTTAAGAGCCGGCAAGCCGACAACCTGGGCAATCTGGCCGGTGAGACCGGTGGTCGGGCTGAGGACAACGGTGAAGATCAAACCAATGATGACGCTCGAGAGCACGATCGGCATGAAGAAGATGGTTTCAAAGAAGGTTTGGCCTACTGGGTGGGCGTTGAGAATGAGCGCGAAGAGCAGCGCGAGAGTAACAATTGCAGCCACTGACCCGATTACGAAAATGAGGTTGTTTTGGAGGGCCGTCCAAAAGAATCTGTCGCTCAACAGCGCCGTGTAGTTGTCAACACCCGCCCACTTGATGCGATGCCAGCCGATCCCATTCCAATGGGTAAAACTAAGCGCGACCGCCCCCAGCAACGGCAGCATCCAAAACACCGTATAGAAAAACAAGGCTGGCGCAAGAAAAAATGCATGCGTGTACCGATTCAAATTGAATCGAACCGGGCGGCCAGACTTCGTGGCGCTTGTCAACCCTACGCCCTCGAGATCCGGCGTGTCATCCTTACCTCTCCCGGAGAGCTGCCAGACGACGCAACGCAACCTTGCGCCGCGTCGTCTGTTTGCAGAGGAATCCTAGTTGCCAAACTTTTTCGCGACCAAATCGGTAATGCAGTCCTCGTGCCCAGCGCCGATCGCTTCCGAGGTGATATCGCCGGAGAGAATTCCCTGGCTGACGTCCCACGTCCACGGGACATTACACGCATAGTCCTCAAGTATGTCGCCAAAGGGCACCGCACTAGTCGAACCAGCCACTATCTTCGCCAGCCTTTTGAAATTTGGTTCATATGCCCAGTTGGACGTGTCATATGTGTACGGGCTCATTTTGGAACCCAACACGGACCACTTCTCCTGGACCTGCTCGCTACCGAGATAGTCCATGAACCTCTTCGCCTCAGGGATATGCTTTGACTCCTTGGGAATTGAGAGAACCAGCCCAGCGGACACCAATTCTGTTTGCTTGCCCGGCGTACCCTCTATGGTCGGGAACGCTATCATTTCGTATTTAAGGTCCGGCGCCCCGGTTTCGATCATGCCAATGAACCACGAGCCGGTTGTGAACATCGGGGCTTCTCCTCTTAAGAAGATGCCCGTAGAGGCGACATAGTCGTCCGAGAGATACCCGGCGGTGAAATAGCCCTTATCGAGTAGGCCTTTGTACAGGTCCCAGGCTTGCTTCTCCTCGGGTCCAGCGAAGGAGATATCCGAGGTAACGCTGCGATCCGACGTCCGAAACCACATCTTCACGTAGTCTTCAGGGCCCACGGCGCGATGGAGCAGGTGGTTGTGAATGTGGTTTCCCGGCCATCCCTCCTTGTTTCCGAAAGCGATCGGTACGATCCCAGCATCCTTGAACGTCTGTGCAGCTGCGAGGAGATCGTCCCAGGTCTTTATCTCAGCTGCATCGAGCCCTTGAGCAGCGAACATTTCGGTGTTGAAAAAAAAGAAGTTTCCGAAACTGATATCCAGCGGTATGGCGTATGCCTTTCCGCCCAGCGTGTAGAAGCTATCAATTCCCGGCCGGATGAGGCCGTCGTAGTTTGCGGAAATGTGTTCGGTAAGATCGAGCAGCTGATCGGCCTCGGCATACCCGAACATCTGGCCTCCTGCGTTGAGCTCTATAAGGTCAGGTGTAGCACCACCAGCAAAGGCCGTCTTGACAGCGGCTAAATAAGGAGTGTTCTCGAAGCCAGTGTGAACAACCTCGATGTCTGGATTGGCCGCAGAAAAATCCGCGGCGATCTCGTTCACCCAATCGTTGGCTTCGCTCCCAGCGAACTCCGTCCAGAAATCGATTCTAACCGGCGGAATGGCGGTTGCCGCCGGTGCTTCAGTTGCCGCCGGTGCTTCGGTTGCCGCCGGTGCTTCGGTTGCCGCCGGTGCTTTGGTTGCCGCCGGTGCTTCGACAACCGGGGCCGGTGCTGGCGCAGCACATGCTCCCAGAATGAGAGACGAGATCACAAGCACTATTGTCGCGAAATATCTTTTACTATTCATTTTTAGCTCTCCTTTTGTTACATCTATCAAATTCTACTATCAAGAAATTTTTTCAGGCCTTGCAGATTTTTTTCGGCAATATAGTTGCTCCTAATAAATAGCTTTTTATTGTACATATTTCTTGGTAGAAAAATTTCTTCCTCGTGAAAATGTCGGACGGATCAAAATTCTTTAGAAACTTCAAACTCACAAGCACTATAAAATCATAAAGCATGAATTTGCACTTGTCAAGCACCAAAAATAAGAAATGCAAGTATACAAGCACCCTACAAGCACCCTACAAGCACAAATGTAAATGCTGAGTCCTCACTTGTCAAGCACCAATAATAGGACAGGTGAAGAAAACGGATGGCTAGTGTCCATTAGTGAGGGCCGGAGGTTTTTCTTGGTTGTTTCTTTTGCTTTCATACGATTCAGTGACTCCAGTCGTTGTAAATCATCGCCGGAACCTTGCAATGCTGAAGTCGTTTTCTCATGCCCAACTCACTCCCTGCCATCAACTTCAATCGAAACCGTTTCGGTCGCGGACAACGTC
>SXGR01584884.1_pt1 | contig 13264 bp, 9 predicted proteins | sample 3174711 | NCBI WGS metagenome assembly SXGR01 (sample SAMN11356860, study PRJNA531348) | freshwater metagenome | isolation source: freshwater sample F1-60 | place: China: Fuxian Lake, Yuxi | collected 2017-12-25
GCCTGCGACGTCTGCCCCGCGGACTTCGACCCTCGACAGCTCGACGGCGACGGCGACGGCCTCGGCGACGCCTGCGACAGCTGCCCCGGCGATGCCAACCCCAATCAGGAGGATGGCGACGGCGACGGCCTCGGTGACGCCTGCGACGGCTGCCCTGACTTGGCCGACCCCGATCAAGAGGACGGCGACGGCGACGGCGCCGGCGACGTCTGCGACGTCTGCCCCGAGCTGTCCGACCCCGGTCAGGCCGACGGCGACGGCGACGGCCTCGGCGACGCCTGCGACAGCTGCCCGGCGGCCACCAACCCCGATCAGGAGGACGGCGACGGCGACGGCGTCGGGGACGCCTGCGACAACTGCCTGGAGCACGCGAACCCCGGACAGGAGGACGCCGACCAGAACGACGTCGGAGACATCTGCCAGGACGCCGATCTGGACGGCGTCGTCGATGTCGACGACAACTGCCCGCTGGACGCCAACCTCGATCAGGACGACAGCGACGAGGACGGCGCCGGCGACGTCTGCGACAACTGCCTCGCGCTGCCCAACATCGACCAGAACGACAGCGACGGGGACTTCTTCGTCGATGTCCTCCCCACCGCCTTCCGGATGCGGCCGACCCCGACCACGCCGATCACCCTGAGCGACGATCAGGTCTCCGGGGCCATCCCCATCGGCTTCGACTTCACCTTCTTCGAAGGGACCTACAGCCAGCTCTTCGTCTCGTCCAACGGCTGGCTGACCTTCACCCAGACCACCAACAGCGCCCTGTCACCCCAGCTCATCCCCAACCCGGCCACGCCCAACAACCTCATCGCCTTCCTCTGGAACGACCTCGATCCTGGCGAGGGCGGCCGGATCGTCTACAGCACCCAGGGCGCGGCGCCCAACCGGGAGTTCGTGCTGATGTTCGAGCAGATCCAGCACTTCCCCAACGGCAACCCCGTCACCCTCCAGGTCGTCCTGCGTGAGGCCGACGGCGGCGTCGAGATCCAGTGCCAGTCCTGCCTCTCCGACGGCGGCACGCGCACCCAGGGCATCGAGAACGAGTCCGGGACGCTGGCCGGCTCGCCTCCGGGCCGCAACCAGGCCGACTACGTGCTGATGCAGGACGCCTTCGTCTACTTCGCCGGCAGCCGCGACGGCGACGGCATCGGCGACGCCTGCGACTTCTGCCCCTTTGACATCGACCCCCTCCAGTCCGACGTCGACGAAGACGCCGTCGGGGACGCCTGCGACTTCTGCCCCTTCGATCGGGATCCTGGCCAGGAGGACACCGATCGGGACACCATCGGCAATGCCTGCGACAACTGCCCGGGCGCCTCCAACATCACCCAGGACGACGCCGACAGCGACAGCGCCGGCGACGCCTGCGACAACTGCCGCGATGTGTTCAACCCCGACCAGACCGACTTCGACGGCGACGGCGTCGGCATCGCCTGTGACAACTGCATCGGCGTCCTGAACGCCAACCAGGCCAACAGCGACGGCGACGCGCACGGCGACGCCTGTGACAACTGCCTCCAGATCAACAACCCCGACCAGGCGGATGGCGACGGGGACAGGTTCGGCGACAGCTGCGACAACTGCCCCGGGGACTTCAACACCGACCAGCTCGACACCGACAGGGACGGGCTCGGCGACGCCTGCGACGACGACGCCGACGCCGACGAGGTCTCCAACCGGCTCGACAACTGCCCCACGACGCCGAACCCCGACCAGCTCGACAACGACGGCGACACCGTCGGCGACGCCTGCGACACCTGCCCCTCGCTGCCCAACCGCGATCAGGAGGACCTCGACGAGGACGGCGTCGGCGACCTGTGCGACGACGACCTCGACGGCGACAACGTCTCGAACGAGATCGACAACTGCGCCCTGGACTCCAACCCCGATCAGCGCGACAGCGACAGGATCAGCTCCGACGTCGACCCCATCCCCTTCCAGATGCGGCCGACCCCGACCACGCCGATCATCCTGAGCGACGATCAGGTCTCTGGCACCATCCCCATCGGCTTCGACTTCACCTTCTTCGAAGGGACCTACAACCAGCTCTTCGTCTCGTCCAACGGCTGGCTGACCTTCACCCAGACCACCAACAGCGCCCTGTCACCCCAGCTCATCCCCAACCCGGCCACGCCCAACAACCTCATCGCCTTCCTGTGGAACGACCTCGATCCTGGCGAGGGCGGCCGGATCGTCTACAGCACCCAGGGGATCGAGCCCGATCGGGAGTTCGTGTTGATGTTCGAGCAGATCCAGCACTTCCCCAACGGCAACCCCGTCACCCTCCAGGTCGTCCTGCGCGAGCTTGACCAGACCGTCGAGATCCACTGCCAGTCCTGCCTCTCCGACGGCGGCGCGCGCACCCAGGGCGTCGAGAACTCCGACGGCACCTTCGGCAACACCCTGCCCGATCGCAACAACGCCAATTACATCCTGACCGAGGACGGGGTGCGCTTCTCGACCGTCATCGTCGAAGGCGGCGACGACCTCGGCGACGCCTGCGACGTCTGCCCCTTCGACACCGACCCCGAGCAGATCGACACCGACGAGGACGGCGCGGGCGACATCTGCGACTCCTGCCCCGAGGTCGTCAACGTCAACCAGTTCGACACCGACGGGGACGGGCTCGGCGACGCCTGCGACGACGACGCCGACGACGACCGCGTGATCAACATCATCGACAACTGCCCCCTGCGCGCCAACCCCGAGCAGCAAGACCGCGACCAGGACTTCGTCGGGGACGCCTGCGACAACTGCCCCGACACCCCCAACTTCGACCAGCGCGACACCGACGACGATCGCCTCGGCGACGCCTGCGATCCTCAATGATTACGCGGTGATGGCGTTGGTGTCGTGGAGATCCGGGGGCTCGCCCCCGGCTCAAGGGCCCATCACCCCGAGATCGCCGAGAGCCAGGTGACGTGGCCGTCTTGATCGCCGACGAGGAGGTCGAGGGTGTCCGGGCAGAGGGTGAAGGCGGTGATCGGGGCGTCCTCGTGCCAGGCGCAGGTCCAGGCGCCGGCGCGGAGGTCGGCGAAGTGGAGGTGCTGGTCCATGTGCGTGGCCAGAGCCCACCGGCCGAGGGGATCAAAGCCGACCTGATGGAGGGGGCCTCGGGTGGAGTGCTCGGGGTGGAGATCCGGCGGCGGAGGCAGCTCGACCAGGAGGCGCCCGTCGACGAGGGACCAGAGGGCGCAGCCGCCGTCGTCCCAGGCCGCGAAGGCCGCCGAGCCGTCGGGCAGGCTGGCGACGGACTCGCTGACGATGGGGCGATCGGGGCGTGTCAGGGTATGGGCGAGCCGGCCAGCGTGGGTGTCCCAGACCTGCAGATCCTCACCAAAGCCGGCGACGAGGGCCAGGCGGCCCAGCGAGAGAACTCTGGCGACGGCGAAGTCGACGGCCATCTCGACCTGAGCGGGCGCGCCCTCGACGAGCCGGACGCCGACGAGGCGGGTGTCGTCGGGGACGAAGAGGGCGTCGCGGCCGCAGACGCTCGGTGAGGCGGCGAAGGGGTCGTGGATGGGCGAGCGCAGGCCGGTGGTGGACCGCCGCAGGCCCAGCTCCCCCGTGTCAAGATAGCCCACGACGAGGTCGCCCTGGCGATCGACGAGGGTGGCCTCGCCGTGCGCGGGGCGCCAGTGGGCGACCTGGAGCTGCCAGACGCGCTCGGGGCGCTCCAGAGTCCGATCCCAGAAGCAGACCACGCCGGGGTCGTCGCCGCAGGGGCGGCTGGCGGTCACGAGGCGGCCGTCGCGGAGCACGGCGGCGCGGTTGACGACGCCCTGCTGGGGGGTCTGGATCACGCGGTCGCCGTCGGGGTCGAGGCCGCGCAGCGCCAGCCAGGTCTGCTGGGCGACCTTGTGCATGTGGGCGACGAGGAGCTGGCGCTCCGAGAGGCGGACCAGGGCGGTGACGCGGCCGTGGGGGACGGGATCGGGGCGCTCGAAGCGCGCCAGGGGGGTCAAGGTCGGGGTCATCGTCGCTCGGGTCGAGGGCCGCAGGGCTCAGGGGTCGTAATCGATGGAGAAGCGCGTCCCGATCCTGAAGATCTGCGTCAGCGGGAGACCCTGGGACGCGGGCTGAATCTCGTAGTTGATCATGCCCATGATGGCGGGCATGAAGCCGCTGACCCGCACAGTAGACAGCCCCGCGGCCAGCGTAAAGCGCAGACCCGGCCGAGGGTCGAACTTGTCGGGATCGCTGGCGGCCGTCGGGGCGATCTCGACGTCAAAGACCTGCGAGACGCCGTGCAGGCGCAACACCAGCGGCGCCGCCGCCGTCACGCTGGCGCTGAGCGCCTGCGCGCCCTCAACCCCCTCGAACTTCCCGCGCCCGCCCACCTCGCCCCCGACCGAGAGCGTAATCCGATCGTTGACCCCCCAGCCGACCAGGAACCTGCCGCCGCCCTCGCCGCCAAAGCCGACCTCACCGGCGCTGGCGATCAGCGAGCCGCCGCCGTTGCTCTCCAGGAAGAGGACGAGGCGCCCGGCGTCGCCCTGGACGCCCAGAAAGTCGTCCTCGGGCTCGATCCAGAAGGGGCACTCGGCGCGGCGCTCCAGGGCGTGATCCAGGACCGCGCGCACCCGCTCCAGCGTCAGCGGCTCGGCCACCGCGTCCAGATCCCGGCCGTTGGCCTCGAAGGTCGCCCGCGCCGGCCCCCCGCTGGCCACGATCTGCGCGTCGAGCCAGGCGCCGAGGCTGGCGCTGACCTGCGGCGAGACCCGGCAGGTGCTGCTGAGCGCGACCGGGGCGGCCTCGGCGACCTCCTTGCTGTCCAGCAGCCACTCGGTGCTCTGGCGCGTCTCGACGATCTTGCGCAGGTCGACGTAGAGGGCGCGCTCGGCCGACTCCTGGGGCATGACCCCCGCGCAGCCGCTCAACCACGCCGCCATGAGCCAGAGCGCCGCCAGCGGCGCGAGGGTTGGGGCCGACGTGGGGAGCGAAGCGCGGGGTCCAGGCATGGGATATGACCTTGCGGGGCTTCGCCTTGGGCCTTCGCGGTCGAAGGGGCCCTCGGCGCTAGAGTCTGGTCGAGCAGGGGAAGCGCAGGTGCAACATCGCAAAGCCGCGCCCAATATGGAAGATCGACGCCTCCAGCTCCCCAGCCTCAAAGATGCCGCCGCCGAGCTTCTGGGGCACATCAAGCCCAGAGCCCCACCCGAAGCTGATCTCGACGGGCTCTCTGGCCTCGGCAGCACCGACGAGGCCGAGGGTAAGGAGAAAGACCAGGGGGTGACCCGGGCGGCGATGCGGCGTGGAGGCGCCGACGAGGGTTGACGGCAGCTCGCCAAAGCGATAAATAATTGGGGTAAGTGGTGGCAGATGGCAGTCCGAAACGGCGGACGGAAGGTGGCATGGGGCGCCAGAAGATATCGACCTGGGCACAGGAAAACGGCGTCCACACCAAGACAGCGATGACGTGGCTCGACGTGGTGACGTCGATGTGCGCCCGAATCTACGGACGCCGAGCCGCAAAGAACCGGGCCAGGCGTGCCCTTCAAGCCGCCGGAGCCGACCAGTGAGGCGAGCCTTCAAAGTCGAGGTGCAGCCCACCCCCACCCAACTCAAGGCGCTGCTGCAACACGCCGGGAACGCTCGTTGGGCGTACAACTGGGGCCTGGCCCAACATCAAGCCGCGCACGCTGCGTGGGTCGCCGAAGGTAAGCCCGCCAAGTGGGATGGGTGGCGCACTGCCATCGATCTCCACAAGGACCTCAACGCCCTCAAGAAAGCGGACCCCGAAAACGGCGGCGTCCCTTGGATGTATGAGGCCAGCAAGTGCGCCCCGCAAGAAGCCTTGCGGGACCTTGACCGGGCCTTCAAGAACTTCCTTGAGGGTCGGGCAAAGTACCCGCGCTTCAAGTCGAAGAGCCGGGGTATTGGCGGCTTTCAATTGACGGGGACGATTCAGGTCGCTCAGAAGACCGTCCAACTCCCTCGCATCGGTCGCCTGCGGGTCAAGCCGGGCGATCATGGCTACCTCCCCTGGGGGCGCCACAGCGCCGTCTGCGTGACCGAGCGGGCCGGTCGTTGGTTCGTCTCCATCGTCGGCCCGCAGATCGCTGACGCAGCGAACAAGGGCCTCCCAGCCGTGGGTCTAGACCTCGGCGTGGCTCGTTTGGCGACCCTATCCGATGGGACCGTCATCGAGAATCCCAAGGCCCTGGCTGCGGGGCGAAGGAAGCTCGATAGACTCCAGAGGGAGGTGGCAAGAAAGAAGAAAATATCGTCGAACCGGCGCAAAGCCAGGACAAAGGTCGCCAAGGCCTACGCTCGGGTCGCCAAGGTCCGCAGTGACGCACTGCACAAGGCCACGACCACACTTGCCAAAAGCCACGGCAGGATCGTGATCGAGGACTTGCGGGTGAAGAACATGACGGCAGGTGGAGGGAAGAAAAAGCGTGGTTTGAACCGGGTATTGTTGGATGCGTCCCTGGGCGAGTTTCGCCGTCAGTTGGAGTACAAAGGCAAATTGTACGGCTGCGAGGTGGTGGCCGTTGCGGCGCAGTACACCAGCCAGCGGTGCTCTCTTTGCGGGCACACGGACAGGGGGAATCGTCCCTCCCAGGCGGGCTTTTGCTGCTTGTCCTGCGGATTCGAGATCAACGCGGACCTCAATGCCGCGATCAACATTCTGGTCGCCGGGAGTTGCCCGGAGACAGAAAACGCCTGTGGAGCCGGTGTCAGACGAGGTGGCCCTCGGGTCACCTCGCAACCGGCTGTGAAGCAGGAATCGGCAGTAGCAAGGTGACTTGTTACTGTTTCGAGCAACGGTTGACCTGGGGCCAAGGCGAGGTTCATAGGCTGTCCTGAGCGTGTGGTTGGGCTCCTTCGGGTTGGCGCGGTCTGGTCTCTGGAGACACCCTGGCACAAGCGCGCTTTCAAAGTCCCCCGAAACAGCACCTCGCCTCGCACTGGAGCCCGATGCCCACTCTTTTGACTCGCCCATTCGTGCTGTTGACGATCGCGCACTTCCTGCAGGCGCTGGGCTTCGCGACGATGACGATGTTGCCGCTCTACCTGGATCACCTGGGCGCGTCGCGCTCGCAGGTGGGCGTGATCATGGCGGCCAACGCCTTCGGGGGGCTGCTGCTGCGGCCGGCGGTCGGCTGGTCGCTGGACGCGCTGGGGCGCAAGCCCACGCTGGTGGCCGGCACCTTGGTGCTGGTGGCGGCGATGCTGATGGTGGGCTTCGTCGATCGGATCGGGCCGCTGATTTTGAGCGTGCGGCTGCTGATCGGCGTCGGCGGCGGCGCGCTCTTTACGGGCTACTTCGCCTTCGCCGCCGACCTCATCCCCGAGAAGCGCCGCACCGAGGGGATCGCGCTCTTCGGGATCTCGGGGCTGCTGCCGCTGGCGCTCAACCCCTTTTTCGGGGAGCTGGGCCTGGAGGCCCCGGACCTGCGCTGGTTCTACCCCGCCGTCGGGATCGCCATCGCCTCCTCCCTCCTCTTCGTGCGCTCCCTGGAGGAGCCCAACCTCTCGCGCCCTCGCCAGCCGGTGCGGGCCGCCGAGGTGATCGCGGCGCTCAGGAGCCCGCCGCTGTGGTCGGTGTGGCTGGCGACGGTCGTCTTCGCGGGGCTGGTGGCCACCTTCATGGCCTTCTCGACGGTGACGGCGGCCAGCCGGGGCGTCGACCGCTCCACCGCTCTGTGGCTGACCTACGCCGCTGGCGCCGTCGGCGTGCGCCTCTTCGGCGCGCGGCTCCCCGATCGGCTCGGGACGGCGAACATGGTCGCGCCGGCGCTGGGCCTCTACGGCGCCGCGATGCTCCTGTCCGCCTCGGCCACGACGACGGCCGGCTTCCTCATCGCCGGTCTGCTGGCCGGCCTCGGCCACGGCTCCTGCTTCCCGGTCCTGACCAGCCAGGTCATCAGCCGCTCGCCTGAGCGCCTGCGCGGCTCGGCGCTGGCCATGTTCACCGCCATCTGGGAGCTCTCCTCCGTGACCCTGACCCCCGCCTTCGGCCTGCTGGCCGACGCCACCGACGACCGCACCATGTTCGCCGCCGTCGCCGCCTGCGCCGCCTGCGGCGTCGCCCTCTGGGCCGCCGTCGAGCACCGCGTCCAGCCGCGCGTCCCTTGATCCAGGAGGGGCCAGGCGCTCAATGATGTGTCGAGGGCTCCTCCACACCCAAAGATCCCACGCGCGCCAGATCTTCAACATCTGCAATAAATTCATAGCCTTGAAGCTCTCGCCTGCGTCCAGACATGACCCAGGTGAGCGGGCGACGCAGGGAGCGCCCCGGCTCTTTCGCCGACGCTGGAGCCCGCGGCGTCGCGGTCGCTTTTCTGTCTCGATGGGCTGCGTCGCCCGGCGAGATCAGCCCCTGGCGACGAGCGCACGCAGGATCTCCAGCGTCACCGACCCGGCGATCTTCAGATCCCGCAGCGCAGCGCCGGGTTCGACCCAGGCCGCCTCGACGTGCTCCTCCGACGGGAAGGCGCGCAGCGCCCCGCCCTGGTCGGCGGCGCTCTGGTCGTCGGTCTCGCCGCCGTCGCCAGCATCGTTGACGCTGGCGATCTCGACCACCGCGAAGGCCACGATCCGGTAGATCCGGGCGCGGGCCTCCAGGGTGCTGTCGCGCTCCACCAGCGCTTCGCCGACCCGCACCCTGAGCCCCGTCTCTTCGAAGACCTCTCGCTCGACGGCCTCGACGGGCGACTCGCCCGGATCGACTCGCCCGCCTGGAAGACACCACATCCCCGGATAGGAGCGGTCGTCCTGGCGACGCCGCAGCATCAACACCCTGCCATCGCGCTCGATGAGCGCGACGGCCGCCATGACGATCTCCATGTCCTCTCCTGCGCCTCGCGGCGCGCCCATCCCCTGCGCGCGCCGGTTGGTGTACATTGCCTCGTGCGCGCCGCGCGCCCAAGCGCCGGGGATCAAAACCCGACGCCCGCTCAACCTGAAGGGAGGGACGCCATGAACCCGCGCTCTCGCGCGCTCACCTCCGACCTGAGCGCCGCAAGCCCGAGCGCCGCGAGGCGGGCCGTCGCAGGCGCGCTGGTCGCAAGCGCGCTCGCCCTGACGGCGGGGTGCGCCGGGTCGAGCCCAGGGAAGGGGGCCCTCACGCCCGAGGAGCCTTTACCGCTGGCGGGGCTGGACACCTTCGACGCCTGCAGCCGCCAGGTGGCCCAGGGGCTCGGGGTCTTCTACCTGTGCGAGCAGCACGGCTTCGGGGCCTTCATCTCCGAGTACTTCCCGTGGGAGGACGCGGACATGGCCGACAACCTGGGGCGCTTCTCCCGAAGCTCGGCCGAGAGCATCCACGGCCCCGGCGGGCAGGTCAGCGTCGAGGTCGTCCCCGCGCCGATCGGGGGTACGCCGATCGTGCTCTACAGCGCGAGGGGCTTCGGCGTGGGCGTGCCGGACTTCGAGGGGCGCTACGCGCTGGCGCGGGTCCGCGAGGGGGTGCGGGTGATCGCCTGCTTTACGTCGAGCGACTGGCGCTTCGAGGGCTGCGGCGAGATCCTGGCATTGCTGGAGCCCGATCGGACCTTTGACGCCCTGTCGGCGCGCTACAAGGCTGGCGCGCCGGTCTTCTCGGGTCGGGCGCTGGCCGTCCCGTCCGGCTGCAAAAAGACCGGCGCCCGCACTCTGACCTGCCCCGACAGCGAGCTGGCCATCTCCCCCGTCCCGATCCCGGATCTGACGCAGGCCGCCGCCGACATGGACCTCGATCAGCGGCAGTTCTTCGCGGGCCTGTGCGCCGCGCCCGTGTTCTGGCAGGCCCCCTGCCTTCTGGACGGCGCCGAGGCCACCTGCCACCACGCCCGGTGTGTTGACGACGCGGGGGCGCTGCAGGGCGCCGTGGCGCTGACCCAGGTCCGCAACGAGCCCTGGGCCGCGAGCTGCCGCTTCGACCCGCAGGCTCTCGACGGCGACGCCTTCCCGCCGGTCTGCGCCCAGCTCCTCGACGGCGCCGTCGCGCCACCCTGAAGGCCGCCCCACGCTCGACGATCATCGCACGCTCAACGAGCGTTGGGCGGTGGTGGCACCTTGACCTCATCGTGGGCGCCGCGATAGCGTGCGCCGCCTTCGATGTGCGCCGATGCCTGTCGATGGGCACCCCAGAACCCTCGGAGGTCGCAATGAGCCTGTCCTCGATGTCGTTGGAGCAGAAGTCCGTCCACACGATCCGCACGCTGGCGATGGACGCGGTGCAGCGGGCCAACTCGGGGCACCCTGGGACGCCGATGGCCCTGGCCCCGCTGGCCTACCACCTCTTCCACGAGGTGATGCGCTACAACCCCCGCGACCCGGCCTGGGCCGACCGGGACCGCTTCGTGCTCTCGTGCGGCCACGCCTCGATGCTCCAGTACGCGCTGCTGCACTTGACGGGCTTTGAGCTCTCGCTCGACGAGATCAAGAACTTCCGGCAGTGGGGCAGCCTGACGCCGGGGCACCCGGAGGTGCACCACACGCCGGGGGTCGAGACGACGACGGGGCCGCTGGGTCAGGGGATCAGCACCGCCGTCGGCATGGCGCTGGCCGAGGCGCACCTGGCGGCGGCCTTCAACACCGACGAGGGCACGATCGTCGATCACCGCACCTACGTGATCTGCAGCGACGGCGATCTGATGGAGGGCGTGGCGGCCGAGGCGATCTCGGTGGCCGGTCACCTGAAGCTGGGCAAGCTGATCTGCTATTACGACGCCAACGAGATCACGATCGACGGCGCGACCGGGATCACCTTCACGGAGGACGTCGGGGCGCGCTTCGAGGCGTGCGGCTGGCACGTCGAGCGGGTGGGGGACGGCGAGGATCTGGCGGCGTTGCGCGAGGCGACGCGGCGGGCGCAGCGGGCGGCGGATCGGCCCTCGCTGGTGATCGTGCGGACGACGATCGGGATCGGGTCGCCGAACAAGGCCGGCAAGCCCGACGCGCACGGGGCGCCGCTGGGGGCCGGCGAGGTGGCGCTGGCCAAGGCCGCCTACGGCTGGCCCCAGGACGCGCACTTCCTGGTGCCCGAGGACGTCGCCGCGCACCTGGGCGCGGCGGTCGGGCGGGGGGCGCGGGATCAGGCGGCGTGGGGGGCGGCCTTTGAGGTCTGGGCTGGCGCGAACCCGGCGCTGGCGGCGCAATGGCGGCGTCGAATGGGGGGGTCGCTGCCGGAGGGATGGGAGGCGGCGCTGCCGCGCTTCGGGGCCGGCGCGATGGCGACGCGCAAGTCCTCGGCGACGGCGCTGCGGGCCTTGATGGCGCAAGTGCCCGAATTGATTGGGGGATCTGCGGACCTTGGGGGGTCGAACGGGACGCGGCACCTGGAGATGGGGGTGGTGTCGCCGGGGGAGATCCGGGGTCAGCTCATCCACGTCGGCGTGCGGGAGCACGCGATGGGGGCGATCTGCAACGGGCTGTCGCTGCACGGGGGCTTTCGGCCTTTCTGCGCGAGCTTCCTGGTCTTTACCGATTACATGAGGCCGGCGATCCGGCTGGCGGCGCTGATGAAGCAGCCGGTGATCTACATCATGACGCACGACAGCATCGGGTTGGGCGAGGACGGGCCGACGCACCAGCCGGTGGAGCACGTCGGGGTGCTGCGGGCGATCCCGAACCTGGAGGTCTTCAGGCCGGCGGACGCCGGGGAGGTAGTCGAGGCGTGGCGGCGGGCCATCGAGCGGACGGACGGGCCGACGGTGCTGGTGTTGACGCGCCAGGATCTGACCACGCTCGTCGACGCCCCGACGGGGGAGGCCGCGCGCGGGGGCTACATCCTGGCGCGGGAGTCGGGCGAGCGGCCGGACGTGGTCCTGATGGCCAGCGGGTCGGAGGTGGAGCTGGCGCTGGCGGCGCGGGAGCGGCTCGGTGAGGTGGGGGTCGACGCGCGGGTCGTCAGCATGCCCTGCCATGAGCGCTTCCTGGCTCAGAGCGCCGCGTACCGCGAGCAGATCCTGCCCGGCGCCATCCGGGGCCGCGTGGCCGTCGAGGCCGCCAGCGGCATGAGCTGGGATCGCTTCCTGGGTCTGGACGGGCGCTTCGTGGGGATGACCTCCTTCGGGGCCTCGGCGCCCGCGGAGATCCTCTACGAGAAGTTCGGGATTACGATCGAGGCCGTCGTCGAGGCCGCGCTCGCGGCGCGCGGCGCGCTGGGCCAGAGTCGTTGACCTCAGCGCGGATCGGCAGGCACTCCACCCGTGTCCACCCCACGAAGCGCTCATCCATCTCGGCCTCTCCAAGCGCCGCGCCAACCCCTGATCTTTCCATCCACACCGCACCCCGCGCGATCCCACGCGCTCTGCCGATCAAGAGAGCGCACGAACCGTTCCTCAAAACGCTCAACCTCGCTCGTGGCGCGCTCAGGAGAGCTTCCAGATCGCCGCCGAGAGCTTCCAAATCGCCGCCGAGGCTTCCAAATCGCCGCCGAGGCTTCCAAATCCCGTGCTGAAGGGGATCCGCGCGTCGCCCTCGCCAGGATCTCCGCTTCGGCTCGCCCTCGATCCCCACCAGGACAGGATCGGCAAGAATTTGGAAGCCTCTCCAGCGATTTGGAAGCCTCTCCAGCGATTTGGAAGCCCTCGATCCCATCTCCCCTCGTCTGGACTCACCCCGGAGCCATGACTTACGATCTCCCCGCCGGGCGCCCGGCGCGGGCGCCTGAGATCGAGGCAAGAAGTCGATGGTCATCACCGGGTTCGAGATCACCCACGCGTTCCGATTCCATGGTCGACGCCCTCGATCGGCCCGCCCCGACGGCATCACCACCCGCCCCAGACGGCCAGTGATCCCGGCCACGGTTCCTGCGACCCACCCCTGAGGCCCACCCGTCATCGACCCTCGAAGCCCCGCTGTCACGGCCTTGAGCATGGGACCGAAGCGAGCGGGACCTTGTGACAGGCGCGGCGCGCTCCTGGGCCGAAGTGGGTGCGCTGGCCGACCCCTCGGATCCGGATGATGGCGCCCTCGTCCGAGTCGTAGGCCTCTTCGAGGTCTGCGGCGCCCGTCGAGCCATGCCTGTGCACCTTGAAGGCGATGGAGGCTGTGATAGAGTCTGGGGATGATCCCGCTTCGCCTGAGCCGCGCTCGGGCCTATCCGTCCCGAAATCCACTCGGTGGTGAGGTCGATGCCGGCGCCATGGGCCAGACTGAGATAAATATCATGTATTGTCTTGACACAGCGGTACTATCATGCCGCAGGTCGAGACGATCTTGAACGAGGAGGGCAAGCGACCTTTGAAGCCCCAACAACGGCCTTCTGGATCGCGCGTGAAAATGAGACCATTGAAGGGTGGAGATCTGGACTTATCACAGA
>SXGR01218555.1_pt1 | contig 13261 bp, 12 predicted proteins | sample 3174711 | NCBI WGS metagenome assembly SXGR01 (sample SAMN11356860, study PRJNA531348) | freshwater metagenome | isolation source: freshwater sample F1-60 | place: China: Fuxian Lake, Yuxi | collected 2017-12-25
CGGAGCTGGTCGAGGCGCTCCAAGCCGGCACCATCGCCGGCGCCGTCCTCGACGTGTTCGAACGCGAGCCGCTGCCGGCCGACAGCCCGCTCTGGACGATGCCCAATGTCATCGTCACCCCTCACGTGTCCGGGAACCCGACCGACTACATCGCGCGCGCGGTCGACATTTTCGCCGACAACCTGCCGCGATTTCTGGAGAAGAAACCGTTGCGCAACGTGGTGAATCTGAAACGGGGCTATTGATCGGCCCCATCGGCGTGGAACGGACGCCATGACACGCGCGACGCCCGATTGCCCGCGACCGCACGCGATCCGAGGCGGCCTTCCGCCCGTGCGCGGCTGGACGGCCTTCGCGCGGCAGGCGAAGGGCACGCGGGAGCGTCCAGCGTTCACTGATGCCGACTTGCGCATCAGCCGGATTTGCATCGTGCAGCCGGACCGCCGTCTCCCCAAGCATCCGCGCGCGAACGCGCCCCTCGAGGGCAGGGCGCTATGGGCGAATCGCGGCGCGACGCCCCACGCCTCAGCCGTAGAAGAACGTGACGACCGCGTAGCGCCGGCCGCGCGTGACGGGCTGCACCTCGTGCAGAAGCGAGCACGAGAACACCGCGGCCCCTCCGGTCGACGGCCGGTAGGCGCGCGAATCGAACTCGAGGAACCGCAGGTCGCCGCCCTCGTACTCCTCGGTGTTGAGGTTGACGGTTAGGGCGAATCGGCGCGCCTCGGTCTCGGCCGTCGAATTGTCGCGGTGCGGCCGGAAATATCCGCTTTCCGCCGCGTCGTAGCGGCAAACGTAGTATTCATCCGCCGCCTTCACGTCGAACTGGAACACCTTGCGGATTTCGGGGAACAGCCGGCGCGCGAAGCGCGAGGTGACGCCATCGACGGCGGCCGCGTCGACGAGCCGGTGGTCGTAGCGACGCTTGATGGTCCGATCGATCCGGTTCTCAAGCTGCCCCGTAGCCGGGTTTCGCACGAGAAGCATGCCTTCCACGCCGCCGGACGCGTCGAATAGATCGATGAGGGTCCGGCAGAACTCCGGCTCGAAGACCGAGGGAAGCACGAGAACCGGGGCCGGCGCGGGCTCGATTCCGACGGAACCGAACTTGGGCTGGCGTTCCAGGAATTCGACGACCCGGTCCGCATGCGGCTCCGCCCCCGTGGAAAAGCTCGCGAGCGCCCGCAAATTGCGGTCAAGCACGAGCGTCATCCGGCGATAGGTCTGGCTCGCCTCATCCCAGGCGCCGTACAGCGCGCTCAGCTTCCGTTCGAAATCAAGGAAAACGCGGCAACCGGGCGTGCGCTCGGCAAGCCGGCGGGCGTTCACGTCCTCGGGGTCCGTCGTGACCACGAGCAAGCTCGCGCGCTGGTCGTCGAAGATCGTGTCGCGCTTGTAAAGGCGGTCCACGTCGAGGCGTGCCGCGGGGTCGGCGGCCGAGCCGATGAAGCACATCACCACGGACCGCCCGGCGATCGTGTTGAAGACAAAGTCGGGATTCGAGATCGTCGTCCCGGTGAACCATGGCGCAGGATCGCCACGCATCAAATGCGGCATCGATTCGACCTATCGGCTCAAGAACGCTGGAGACGTGACTCGATCGTGCGGAGTCATCAACGCGAGGGGACGAGACTACGCATCAGGAATCGGCACGGCAAGTCGAACTCCGCCGCCGCCGCGGGGCCCGAAAAGCGCGCGCGGAGGAAGCCGTGGATCATGCGCGGCGCCACGCGGAGCGTGGCCGGACTGCCCGCCGCCTGGAGCCGGCGCGCGTATTCGACGCCGTCGTCGGCCAGACAATCCACCTCCGCCACATGGATGAAGCCGGGCGGCAGGTCCGCGAGATTCGCGGCCTTGACCGGCACCGCATAGGGCTCGCGCGTCGGGCGCCGGTCGCCCAGATAGAGCGACCACGAGCGATCCATGGACTCCGTCGTCACGGGCGCCAAGGCGTACTTGGCGTACGACGGCGCCGTGAGTTCGTCCGTGAGGCACGGATAGACGATCACATAGGCGGCGATCTTGGGCGCGCCACGGTCGCGCGCCATCAAGGTCGAGGATGCCGTCATGTTGCCGCCCGCGCTGTCGCCCCACACGGCCACGCGCCGGGGATCCCCGCCCCACTGGCTCGCGTTCGCCGCGATGTGCGAGATCGCCGCGTAACAGTCCTCGACGCCCCAGGGGAAGGCGTGCTCGGGCGCCAGGCGATAGTCGATGCTGATGACGGTGAAGCCCGTGCGCTCGGCGATTCCCGCCGCCACGGGGTCGCCGCTTTGGACGCTGCCTTTGATGAAGCCGCCGCCGTGGATGTAGACGACGATGGGCGAGGGATCGGGGGCATTCCCGGGCCGATAGAGCCGCGCGGGCGCGTTCCAGACGCCGCCCTTCCCGGGTCCGCCCGCGAGCGCGCAGGCGAGCGTCATGTCCTCAACCCGCATATCGGCGGGATAGGGCCGGCGCAGCGCGGCGTCGTAGTTGTTCCACTGCGCGCGGAGCGGCGCGTTGCCCGCGCCCGTGTTGACCTGGGCCTTGGCGTCGAGCAGCGGACCCATGTCGGGATGGATGTCAAATTGCGCCGCGCCGTCCATGCGGACCCTCCTCATCGGGTGGCGCCAGTGTCGCGCGGCATTGCGATTCCCCGCAAGCGCTCTAGAGTCGCCGCGACGGATCCAACACGGAGATTCCCATGCCGGACGGCGCGCGCGCGGGGCAAGGCAACGACGACATTTTCGCCGCCGATTTCAAGGACACGCCGTATTGGTGGGAGGCCGCGCCGCGCGTGACGGCCCGACCCGCCCCCCCGCCCGCCTCCGCGGACGTCGTGATCGTGGGTTCGGGTTTCACGGGCTTGAATGCCGCCATCGACCTTGCGCGCGCGGGACGGAGCGTCGTGGTGTTGGACGCCGAGGACTTGGGTCACGGCGGCAGCACGCGCAATGCCGGCTATGTCGGTCAAACGCTCAAGCACTCGTTCCGCGATCTGCAGTTGAGCTACGGCGACGCCTTCGCGGTCGAGGTGTACCGCGAGATGAAGATGGCCTTCGATTCCGTGGCCGAGCGGGTGGAGCAGGAGCAGATCGCCTGCGGCTTCAAGGTGCGCGGGCGCATCATCCTCTCCAAGTCGCGGCGCCAGTACGACGACGTGGCCGACGAATTCGAACGGCGACGCAAGCACCTGGGCACCGAGTTCCACATGATGTCGGCCCAGGAGGTGCGCGCCGAGGTGGCGAGCGAGCTGTTCATGGGCGGCCTCATGGTGCCGTCATTGGCCTCCATCCACCCCGGGCTCTATCACCAGGGCCTTCTGGACCGGGCGCGCACGGCAGGCGCCACGCTCATCGGCCGGACACCCGCGACCGCCATCGTGCCCGAGGGGCAGGGCTTCGAGGTCCACACGCCCATGGGGACGACGCGCGCGCGCGACGTGCTCGTCGCCACCAACGGCTACACGGGGCCGCTCCTGCCCTGGCTGCAGCGCCGCATCATCCCCTTCGACGCGCACATGATCGCCACCGCGCCGCTCGATCCCGCCGTGGTCCAGCGCATCCTGCCCCAGGACCGGACCTATATCGACCACGTGCACGACGTGATCTCGCTGCGGCGCTCGCCCGACAACACGCGCCTTCTGTTCCTGTGGCGCACCGGCACGCGCCCCTCGACCCCGCGCAAGAAGGGCGCGCAACTCCACGCGGACGCCGCCCGCATCGTGCCCGAGTTCGCAAAGCTCAAGATCGGGCACTCCTGGACGGGACGCTGCGCCGGCACGTTCAACCTCTGGCCGCACTTGACGAGCCACAAGGGCGTGCATTTTGCGGGCGGCTACTGCTTCGCGGGCCTGCCCATGGGCACCTATCTGGGACGGAAGGCGGCGGCGCGCATCCTCGGCCGGTCGGAGGCGAAGACCGTGTTCGCTGATCGCTCCTTCCCGACCGTGCCGGGCTACGCCGGCAATCCGTGGTTCATGCCGACGGTCATGAAGGTTTACGGCATGAAGGACCGTTGGGCCGCGCGCTAGGCGCGGACCGCGGCCGTCACGTGACGACCGCGCCGCCGTTCGGGCTCAACACCTGGCCGGTCACGAAGTCCGCCTCGGGCGAGCACAGATAGGCGATGGCGTAGCCGATCTCCTCCGGCTGGGCGTAACGCTTCAACGGAATCGTCTCGGCCACCTTGGCCATGAACTCGGGGCTGTCGTGCGCCATGGGCATGGGCGTCATCACCTCGCCCGGCGCCACCGCGTTGACCGCGATGTTCCACGGCGCGAACTCCTTGGCCCAGCCCTTGGCGAGCGCGAGGAGCGCGCCCTTGGCGGCGTTGTAGGCGCCCGAATTCTGGTGGCCGACCGTGCCGTTGATCGAGGAGGTGTTGACGATCTTGCCGTATCGCCGGCGCTTCATGCCCGGCACCACGGCCTGCGTCGCGAACAGGGCACCCTTCACGTGTACCGCGATCTGGCGGTCGAAATAGGCTTCGGTCACGTCCTCGACGGGCCGTCGGTCCGACGCGATGCCAGCATTGTTGCACAGGATGTCGATGCGCCCGAGCTGCGCTTCGGCTTGGCCGACCGCCGCGCGCACGGCGGCGGCATCCGAGACGTCGAGGGCGAAGACAAGCGCCCGGCGCCCGAGCGCCCGCACCTTGGCGGCCGTCTCCTCCGCCCCCTTGGCGTTCAGGTCCACGACGGCGATGTCGGCGCCGCGCCCCGCCATGATCGATGCCGTCGCGCGGCCGATGCCACTGGCCCCGCCGGTGATGAGGGCGACGCGCCCGTCGAGATTGCCCATCCGATGCCTCCCTAGCCGATCCCGTAGAGCCGCTGGGGATTGTCCCAAAGAATGCGCCCCTGTTCCCCCGCCTCGAACGGCAGCTGGAGGAACGCCTCCCTCGCCCGCGGCCAGCGACTGTCCTCGTGCGGAAAGTCGGTCGAGAACACGACCGTCTCCGTGCCGATCCGCCGCGCGGCCTCCACGCCCATGTGCTCGTCCGCCTCGATGGCGACGAAACATTGCCGCTTGAAGTACTCGCTCGGCAGCCGGGAGAACCGCTTCTTCGCATAGCTCTCCCGATGCTCGAAATGCTCGTCCATGCGCCACAAGAGGTACGGCGCCCAACTGCAATTGGCTTCGAGGAACGCGACCTTGAGCGCGGGGAAACGCTCCAGCACGCCGCCCATGATCATGCAGGTGGCGGCATACATCATCTCGACCGGATGGCACAGGACATGCTCGGTCATCCACAAGTCCTCGTGGCGGCCGTCGAAACGATCGCCCGCGGCCACCGGCAATTGGTGCGGCCAGCCCTCGTGGAAGCACACCGGCAAGCCCAGGGATTCGATTTCGCGCCACAGCGGGTCATAGGCCGGGTTGTTCCAGTTCCGCCGGCGCACGGGATTGGGCCGGAGATAGACGCCCTTGAAACCCAAGTCGCGTTTCATGCGCCGCACCTCGTGGACGGCCAGCTCCACGCTTTGGGGTGCCACGAGGCCGACCGCGAACATGCGGCTGGGGTCGCGGCTGCAAAACTCGGCCATCCAGTCGTTCCACGCCCGCGCGATGGCCGCGGCCAGGCCGTCGTCGTCGTACTCCTTGCCCAGCGCGTAGAAGCCCCGCGTCGGGAACATCACCGCCTTCTCGATGCCTTCGGCATTCATCGCGTCCAACTGGACGCTCGAATCGAAACCACGCCGGGCGAAATCGCGGAACGCCGCGTCGCGGCCATGATGATCGAGACTGTCGTGGACAATGTCCTCCACGAGGGACGGCAGCTCGCCCCGGCAGATGTACCGGCCGTCGTGCATCACGTTCTGGTCGAGAAGGAAGTTATTGGTCCCGATCGGGGCCTGATCGCGATACCGGGGCTCGATGAACCGCTGCCACAGATCGCCCGGCTCGTAAACGTGCAAGTCCGGATCGATGAAGCGCGAACCGTTCCCGGTCATGGCGGCCTCTCCTTGCACACCAGCTTTTTGTACATCCGCGATCCGGACGCGGGCCACCCCGTCAGTACCCGGGAGGGCCGGGCGGTATGGGCCCCGAGGCCGACAGCGCGCCGTCCTTGTCGTGCTGTTCGTTGCCCACGAGCGGCGGGCAGAACACGCTGAGAAGATGCACGTCGGTCACGGCGCGGAGCTTGTGGCGATCCTTGGGACCCACATTGTAGGCGTCCGACGGCCCCAGCATCCAGACTTTGCCCGTCGCCAGCTCCGTCACCTCGAGCGTGCCCGAGACGATGTGGTTCGTCTCCCAGTGGTGCTTGTACCAAAGCGTGGTTTCCGCGCCGGCCTTGAAGTTGACGTCGGAGAAGCCGAAGCCGACGTCGTCGGCCTTGGTCAACATGCGGATCGTGCGCGCGGCGCCATTGGCCGCCACCATCTCCTGTCCCCGCGCCCGCATCTCGTCGGCGCGCTTCACGAACAGCCGGCGGTCCGTCTTGGGGCCCGGCGCGTGACCCTCGTACCCGCCGTCCGCGTCGTGCTTCTCGTCGCCGCGCAGCGCGGGACAGAAGACGCTGATGTGGTGTTCGTCGGTCTTGGTGATGAAATGGTGCCGGTCGTTGGGACCAACGGTGTAGAGAACGCCCGGCTCCAGCACCCAGGTCTTGCCGGTGTCGGAATCGACGAGTTCGCCCTTGCCGCCGATGATGTAGTTCGCCTCCCAGTGGTTCTTGTACCAAAGCTTGGCGTCCGATCCGCCCGCCACGCGGTTCTCGTTGTAGGAAAATCCCATGCCGTCGGCTGCGGTGAGGAAGCGCGCCGAGCGCGTGGTGCCGTTCTGCAGCACCTTGATGCGCCCCAGCGCCTCGAGTTCCTTGAGCGTGCGAATGAACATGCGGTCCTCCCGGGTCAAGATTTGGAAAAGAGCGTACGCGGAAAATTCGCGAAGGTCTTGGCCCCCTTGGCGGTGACGACGAAGGATTCGCTCACCACCAGCCCATACTTGTCCATCCACAGCGCCGGAATGCAGTGGAAGGTCATTCCCTCCTCCAGAATCGTCGTGTCGCCGGCGCGGAACGAGCACGTCAGCTCGCCCCATGTCGGCGGGTAACCGATCCCGACGGGATAGCCGATGCGCGAGTCCTTCTCGATGCCGTGCTTGGCGATGGTGCGCTTCCACGCGGCCGCCACATCCGCGCACGCGGCACCCGGCTTGACCGCATCGAGCGCGGCATTGAGTCCTTCCGTGATGACATTGGTCGTGTCGACGAGCCTCTGCGGCGCCTGCCCGACATAGACACAGCGCGACAGCGGCGAATGGTAGCGGTGCCGGACGCCGCCCATCTCGATGTAGAAGATCTCGCCCTCGGCCAACGGGGCCTCCGTCCAGGACAGGTGCGGCGCCGAGCACAGCTCGCCGACCATGGCGTTGGGCGGCTTGCACGGGAAGGTTCCGCCGTACTCGGCCGTGCCGCCCGTCGTCACCTTGTAAAGCTCGGCCATCACGTCGCACTGGCGCACGCCTGCCTGGACCTTGTCGATGGCGGCCTGCATGGCCGCGCCGGCGATGGTGCCCGCCTGCATGAGGAACTCGATCTCGCGCGCGGACTTCTTCATGCGCACCCAATTGACGAGGAGGAAGGCATCCTCGAAGCGCGCACTCGGCAGGCCCTTGGTCAGAATCTCGTGCCAGCGCGCCGTGTAGTAGTAATCGTCCATCTCGACGCCAATGCGGCCCTTGTCCCAGCCGCGGTCCTTCAGGAGCTGGACGAGAAGCTGCATCGGGTGCCGCTCGGCGGACGCGACGAAGCCGTCGGGATATGGCACCACGTTCTCGGGCGTCACGAAGGCCGTGAACTTCGCACCCACCGCGTCCATCTTGCGGACGAAGATGATGGGCTCTTCGTGGCTCTGCGACACCACGACCATCTGCGGGGTGTAGAACGACCAGCCGTCGTAACCGGAGAGGTAGAACTGATTCGCGGGACTGGCGACGAGAAGCGTGTCCAGACCGTGCTTGGCCATGCTGGCCTTGGTGCGCTTCACGCGCTCCAGATACTCGCTGCGTTCAAACAAGGTCATGGTGTCCTCCCCCGCCCTGCAGCATGGCGGCCCCCCCGCCCTGCCGTCAAACTACCGTCCGCCACATGCGCCAGGGGAGTCCCACTATGCCCGCCTTCGAGATCGCCGAATATCAGACCCGCATCGCCAAGACCAAGGTCCGCATGGCGGCGGCCGGCATCGACGTGCTCCTCGTCTCCAGCCCCGCCAACATCAACTACCTTTCCGGATACGACGGGCAGTCCGCCTACACGCACCAAGTCCTGATCCTGGCCGCCGAAGAGCCCGAGCCGGTGTGGATTGGCCGCGCGATGGACGTGACGGGGGCGGCGTTCACCGCCTTCATGGTGCCGGAACGCACGATCGGCTTTCCGGATGCCTATGTGGGCGTGCCCGACAACCACCCGATGGCGTTCGTGGCGGAGTATCTGCGCGGCAAGGGCTGCGCGCGGCGGACCTTCGGCGTCGAGCTGGACGAGTTCTTCTACACCGCGCGCTGCCACGCCGAGTTGGTCCGCGGCCTGCCCGATGCCCGGTTCGCGGACGCGAGTCTTCTCGTGAACTGGGTCCGCCTCAAGAAATCGCCGGCGGAGATCCGCCTCATGGAACAGGCCGGGCGCATCGCCACCAAGGCGATGGCCGAGGCCATCGAGGCCATCGAGCCCGGCCAACCGCAGGCCGAGGCCATCGCACGGCTCTACGCGCGCCAGGCGCGCGGCGTGGATGGGTATTGCGGCGATTTCATCTGCAAGGCGCCCAATGTCGGCACCGGCGAACGCGCCCAGGCCGTGCATCTGCACTGGGAAGACAAGGTCCACCGCGCGGGCGAGACGACATGGCTGGAGCTCGCCGGATGCCGGCACCACTACCACGCGCCGCTCACGCGCACGGTGCATCTGGGCAAGGCGCCGCCGCGCATGGAGGATGTGGCCAAGGCCTTGGTCGAGGGGCTGGAAGCGGCTCTCGCCGCCGCGCGGCCTGGCGCCACCTGTGCCGACGTGGCGGCCGCCTTCCAGCGCGTGGCGGAGCGTCACGCCGTCGCCAAGACGACGCGCATCGGCTACCCCGTGGGGCTCGCCTATCCGCCGAACTGGGGCGAACTGACGGCAAGCGTGCGCGCCGGCGACACCACGGTGCTCGAGGAGGGCATGACCTTCCACTGCATCCCCGGCATCTGGTCGAAGGAGATGACGGTGGTGATCAGCGAATCGTTCCAGGTGACGGGGCGGGGTGGAGCGCCGTTCTGCGACGCCCCGCGCATGTTGTTCGTCAAGGCCTAGCGCGCCGCGCCGACGATCGCCAAGGCGAGCACGAAGCCGCAGGCGAGCAACGTCATGTGGAACGCGTACTCGATGTAGATCAGCCGCTCCACGTCGAGGCCGACATTCATGTGCAAGCCGTCGTGCATCCACCAATTGCCCATGAGCCATGCCACGGTCACGTGGAGCGCGCGCTTGAAGCCGATCGACCCAATCGCCATGGCGCGGATCGCAGGCCAGGCGAACAGAAGAAAGGCGACGGCGAAACCGAAGGCCAGCGCCTCGATAACGGCCAACGCCAGATAGGCGGGCATCAACCCGGCGGAAGGTGCGGCAGGCCGGACTTGCCCTCGGGCGAGCACCCCTGTTCTATCTCCACCTCACGCTGCGGGTTCCCAAGGAGACACGCATGGCCACATCGAAGAAGCCCGACATCGCCGCCATGTTCGGCGCCTCGAAGGTGAAGACCTTCCTGGGTCTGCCCGCAGCCAAGCTGGACAAGCCCATCCAGGCCACGGCGGGCATCTTCAGCATCGCCTCCGCGACGCCCTACAAGCACGTGGGCGCCTATTGCCGGAATGCGCCCAAGGCGATCCGCGCGGGCATCGCGGGCTATGCCGCCAATATCCTTCACATGGACTTCGATCTGGGCGCCCCCATCTTCCCGGATGGCAAGGTGTCCGCGGTGGACTTCGGCGACCTGCCGTTCGACGCCAAGAATGCCGCCAAGAACCGCGACCGGGTGCGCAAGGCCGCCGCGTCGATCCTGGACGCGGGCGGCGTGCCCATCGTGCTGGGCGGGGACGATTCGGTTCCCATTCCCTTTTTTCAGGCGTATGAGGGCCGCGGCAAATTCACCATCCTCCAATACGACGCGCACATCGATTGGCGCGAGGAGGTGCGCGGCGAGAAGTGGGGCCTGTCCTCCACCATGCGGCGCGCCTCCGAGATGGGGCATGTCGAGCGCATCATCCAAGTGGGGCGGCGCGCCATCGGCTCGGCTCGCCCCAAGGACGTGGCCGATGCCGATCGCTGGGGCGTCAAGTTTTTCGGCGCGCGCGACGTTGCGGCCAAGGGCATCGGCCCCATCGTCGACGCGATTCCGGCCGGCTCGCAGGTCATCCTGTCGTGCGATGTGGACGGGCTCGATCCCTCGATCGTGCCGGGAGTCATCGGACCGGCTCCAGGCGGGCTCGGCTATTGGCAAGCGGTCGAGCTTCTGCACGCCGCGGCCGGCAAGGGCCGGCTCGCGGGCGCCGCCTTCGTCGAATTCGTGCCGGAGCTCGACATCAACGGCATGGGCGCCATGACCGTGAGCCGTCTCGTCGCCCATGCCTTAGCGCTCGCCGTTCGCGGCCGTTGAGCGCCCCCGCGACGCGGCACGCCCTCGCCTGGGGACAACGGGCCGCGCATGCGCTGGCGGTGCCCGGTCGGGCCCTCGCCGTCTTCGAACGAAGTTTCTACGTGGCGACGCCCACCGGTCTCGCCTGCTTGGGGGACATCGGTGGCGGCCCACTCAACGTGGTCCTCGACGGCGCGCCGCCACGTTTGGCAATCGGAGACTCCGTTCTCCGCGAAGGCCCGATGCTCAAAGTCGGGCGCGCTTTTCTTGTCGCGCTCGCCTCGGCGGAGACGTGGCGTCCCCCACCCATGCCGCCCTGGCACGCCCCGCGCATTCGCAACGGCCTCGCAGCTATCGCCGCGCTTGACGTGCCGCGGGAGGGTTTGGCGCCGCTTCTCGCCTCACTCGCCGGAGCGCCGCGCAGCGGGCCATTGTCCGATGACCTGCTCCTTGCCCGCGCCCGCCCCGCACTTGCCCGCCTTTCGTCCTGGGCCCGCGCGCCAAACGACGATGTCTCGTTCCTCGCGCCCCTCGCCGGCCTCGGCCCCGGCCTCACGCCCTCAGGCGACGACGCGGTGGGCGGCGCCATGATCGCGGCGCGCGCATTCGGGTTCGTGGCCGAAGCCGATGCCATCGCCGCGGCTGTGGCTGGTTGGCCCGCGCACGCGACCAGCGCCATCAGCCGCGCGCATCTCGGGGCGGCGGCCGGGGGCGAAGGCATGGCGGCGTTTCACGAGACGCTCGCGGCCGTGGGCGCCGGGGATGGTGTGCGCGCCGCGGCCGCTTGCCGCGCACTCGGCGCGATCGGCCACAGCTCGGGTTGGGATGCGCTCGCGGGTGCCGTCGGGATTCTGACCGGCCTCGCGGAGCGGCCAGCAGCGGCCTAAGTCTTCACCGCATCGGCGGCAAGCGCCGCCGCCTCGGCGTTCGAGCCCGCCACGTGGACATTTGCCGCCTTAAGCACGGCGACCTGCCGGGAATAAACCTGCGGGTCGCCCTCCGTGCCCGTGACCGAGGCGATGACGACCGGACCGTCCGCCGGAAACGGCCCCACGCGCGCGATTTCGCCGGCCGGATCCTCATGCGCACCGTAGCCCAGTACGACATCGAGCAGAACGACGCCGGTGCACGGGTTCGCCAGCGCGTCGCGCAGATGCGACGTGCGCATTTCGGGCGCGATCATGGGATGGGGACGCCCACTCGTGTATTCGTCGGCCCCCAGGTCGAGAACACCATGCGCGTTCTCCGCCCCCGGAAGTGCGGCCGCACCCGGCACGGGCGCGTTGGACGCGACGGTGAGACCGGCGCGCATCAGCACCAGTTGCGCCTCCGCCGCGAGCGTGCCGCCAGCGTAGAGCCCTCGAATGCGTCGGCGTGCGGGCGAACGCAGGCGGATGGCCGGCGCGGCCGGCGCAACAGACCGCCCCAAGGCCGCCTCCGCCGCCTCGCGGAGCGTGCCCACGACGCGCGCATTGGCCGGCGCAGCGCCATCGGTTTGGCCAAGCAGGCACAAGGTGAAGGGCTTTGCGCTTTGGGCCACGCGCTGGAACACCGCGCGCGCCACGCCCGGTGCCGGAGGCTTGGAGACGAGGACGATATGCCGCGTGCCGGGATCGCGGTCCAAGGCATCGATGGCGGCGAGCGTGCCGAGCCCGCCCACGGTCTCGGTCATATCGCGTCCGCCCACGCCGATACCGTGGGACACGCCCGCGCCCGCGCGCGCCAGGAGGCACGCAACCTCCTGCAGTCCGGTGCCGGAGGCCGCGACGATGCCGATATTCCCGCGCGGCACCTCGTTCGCGAAGGCGAGCGGCACGCCAGCGATGAACGCGGTGCCGCAATCCGGCCCCATGACGAGAAGGCCGCGTTCGCGCGCCTTGCGCTTCAACGCGATCTCGTCCGTCACCGGGACGTTGTCGCTGAAAATGAGAACGTGAAGGCCATGGCGAAGCGCCTCGGCAGCCTCCGCCGCGGCGAATGCACCCGGCACCGAGACGAGCGCCAAATTGGCACCGGCAAGCTCGCCCGCCGCCGCGCCCAATGTGCGCGGTCGCGCACGCGCGCCGGCCTGTGGGCGCAGCTCGCCCAGAGCCGCGTCCGCGGCGGCAAATCCCGCCACCGCCGCACCCGTGTCCACCGCCGCAAGCGCCAGGACCACGTCGTTGGGACTCGCCGCTTCGCCGGCCGCGGCGAGCAAGCCCGCCTCGCGGAGAATCGCCTTGTTGGATTCGGTGCCGATCATGAGGCTCGCGCCCAGGATTCCAGCCACGTCCTCCACGCGCCGACTCGCGCGCATGAGCGCCACGGAATCGAAATAGACACCCCGCATGACCCGGTTCTCGACGAGGCGCGTCACGACAGCGCCTCCGCCGCAGCGAGCACGGCTTGCCGGAAGCACTCGAGCGGCGCGCGCACGACGCCCGCACCCACCTGCCCGATCCCGGGCTTCTTGTGCGCGATGCCGGTGTTGATGGTCGGCGCGATGCCGGTCGCCACAACGCGGCGCGCATCGATGCCGAACGGCACACCGGCGAAATCCAGGTTCGCGATCTTCCAGTCCGCGCTTCGCGCGAGCGCGATCTCGTACATCTCGCGTGTGGCGGCCAATGCCTCCGCCACCCCGCCCGCGCCCACGAACCCGGCAACCGACGGCGCCGCCGCCATGGC
>SXGR01429088.1_pt1 | contig 13261 bp, 11 predicted proteins | sample 3174711 | NCBI WGS metagenome assembly SXGR01 (sample SAMN11356860, study PRJNA531348) | freshwater metagenome | isolation source: freshwater sample F1-60 | place: China: Fuxian Lake, Yuxi | collected 2017-12-25
ACTGTCGACCTGCGCGAGCTTCGCCACTTCTTCCGGGGTCGTGATGCCCTTCAGGATCTTCAGGCGGCCGTCGCCGACGAGCGTTCGCATGCCACCACGGATGGCTGCCGCGCGGATCTTGGACACACCCGAGCGCTGAAAAGCGAGATCGCGGATCTCTTGGTTCATCATCATCATCTCGAAGATCGCTCGGCGGCCTCGGTAGCCGCCGATGCACTCGGCGCAGGTGCCGGGCGCCATGATCTGCCCCGAGTCCGCATCGGCCTGAGTCAGGCCCACAAGCTTCATGAACTTCGGGTCGGGATTGGGGTTGTGGACCTTGCACTTGTGCAGGCAGCGCACCAGGCGCTGGCCGAGCACGGCTTGGATCGAGCTCGCCACGAGGAACGGCTTCACGCCCATGTCGATGAGTCGGGTGACCGAACTTGGCGCGTCGTTCGTGTGCAGCGTGCTGAACACCAGGTGGCCCGTAAGCGCGGCCTGGATCGCAATGTCCGCCACTTCACGGTCACGGATTTCGCCCACCAGGATCACGTTGGGCGCCTGACGGAGCATGCTCTTGAGGATCGCATTGAACGTGAACCCGATGTGCTCGCGCACCTGGCACTGATTGATCCCCTTGAACTGGTACTCGACGGGGTCCTCGGCGGTGATGATCTTCACGCCCGGTGTGTTCAGCGTCTGCAGCGCGGCGTAGAGCGTGGTCGTCTTGCCGGAGCCCGTCGGGCCAGTCACCAAGAAGATCCCGTTGGGCCGGCGAATGATGCGATTGAACTGATCGAGGCTGTCGGACTCGAGCCCCAGCGTGGTCAGCGCCGTGTTGGCGCTGTCGGGCCGCAGAATACGCAGCACGATGCTCTCGCCATGCACCGCCGGGCAGCTTGACACGCGGAAGTCGATCTTGATGCCATCCACCTCGAACTTGATGCGGCCGTCCTGCGGGATGCGCCTTTCGGAGATGTTCACGCCCGCCATGAGCTTGACGCGGGCCAGGAGCGAACCTTGCATCTTCTTGGGAATGTCGCCGATCACGACGCACTCGCCATCGACCCGGTAGCGCACGATCACGTTTTCCTTGCGGGGCTCGATGTGGATATCGCTCGCGCGGCCCTGCACGGCATTGGTGATGAGTCGATCCACGAGCTTGACGACCCCCTGCTCGAGCTTGGCTTCCTTCTCGGTCTGGTCCATGGTGGCGCCGCGGTCCATGCTGGCGCCGCGGTCCATGCTCGTATCGATCGACGCGGTCACCAGATTCTTTGGCCCCAGCGCCGCGGCCGCGCCACCACCACCCTCGATGAGCGACTTGATCTGGGTCAGGCTCGCAATGGCGAATGGCTCTGCACCCACACGGAACCGGAGCTGGTCGAACGACTCCAGATCCAGCGGATCGTGGATGACCAGCCGTTTCTTCGTGCCTTCACCAACATAACCGAGGACGAAGAACTTCTTCATCACCTCCTGCGGAATCGCGGTCATCGAGACCTTGTTGCGATCTTCCGGGCGGTCAAGGTTCAGGTACTCCAGGCCGAACTGTGCACCGAGTGCCCTGGCAACGTGCTCCTCCCCGCAGATGGCCATCTCGATGAGGGTCTCGCCAATGCGCTTGCGGCTGCTCTTGGCTGACTCGGCAGCCTTGTCGGCCTGCTCCTTCGTGATGAGCTTGAGCTCGACCAAGATCTCACCGAGCTTCTGACGGGTCTTGCGTGCCAACGTGGTGTCCTCGTGGGGCCTTCGGAGTGCCGATCGTGGGATCCCAATGCTATCGCCGCACGTCAGGCGACGCGCCTCATGCCCATCCGCACAGGGTGATCGAGGTGTTCCGCCGCATCGAGGATGACGGACTATATTCCGGCGCTCGCCAAGGAGGCACGCATGGATATGGGGATGGTTGGGCTCGGTCGCATGGGATTGGGCATGGCGCGACGGCTTGGCCGCGACGGCCACTCGTGCATTGGCTTCGACCCCGGTGCCGCCGCCCGTACGGCCTATGACGATGCTGGCGGCAGGACTGTGGCCTCCATCAAGGACCTGATCGCTGCCCTGCCGGCACCTCGAGTCCTCTGGATCATGGTGCCCGCAGGCATCGTCGACCAGGTCGTGTCCGAGCTCGCGCCCCTGCTCGATGCGGGTGACACCATCGTCGAGGGCGGCAATTCGTGTTGGCAGGATGATCTCCGCCGAGCGGCAGGACTCGCTCCGCGTGGCATCCACTGGGTCGACGCCGGCGTGAGCGGCGGCGTGTGGGGCCTTGAGCGCGGGTACTGCCTCATGGTCGGCGGTCCAGACGAAGCCGTGGCACGACTGGAACCGATCCTGCGCTCGCTCGCGCCCGGGCGCGGCAACGTGCCCCCATCACCCGGCCGCGAGACTCGTGGCGGCCGCGCCGAGGAAGGCTGGCTGCACTGCGGTCCCACTGGCGCCGGGCACTTCGTGAAGAGGGTCCACAACGGCATTGAGTACGGGCTCATGGCCGCCTATGCAGAAGGGTTCAACCTGCTCCGCCAAGCCAATCGCGGCCTCGCGCCGGCGGCGGCAAGTTCGGAATCGACGCCGCTGCGTGATCCCTCGCACTACCAATACGACTTCGACCTCGCCGACATCGCCGAACTCTGGCGACGCGGTTCAGTCATTCCAAGTTGGCTTCTTGATCTGACTGCTCAGGCCATGGCGGGCGACCCCAACCTCGACTCCTTCGCAGGCCGAGTGAGCGACAGTGGCGAAGGACGCTGGACCGTGCAGGCAGCCGTCGACCTCGGCGTGCCGGCGCACGTTCTCACGGCCTCGCTCTTCGAGCGCTTCTCCAGCCGTGGCGAGGCTCTCTTCGCCGACAAGGTCTGCAGCGCCATGCGCAAGGGCTTCGGCGGGCACCTCGAACGCAAGAACCCCTGACCCAATCGGGGCTCGCTGCACGCGAACCCGGTCAGCCAGCCCAACGGCTGCTCTGCATCGAGGCCGTCACGGCATGGGCGGCGGCGGCGGGACCGGCTCGCGAGCACGGCGGGCGACTGCCGTGCGGGTGAGCTGTTCCGGCAAGCCCTGCAGGACTGGATGCACCATGGTGAGGAATCCCAGCGCCGGTGCAAACAGGACCACGAGCGCCAAGAGGCAGCGCAGCGCCCGTCGCGCCACCGAGGCACGCCAGGGCGATCCCGGCTCGGTGCTCACGACGACACCGCCGACCAGCCACTTCCCGATCGACGCCCCGAGGAACGACTCGACGATGGAGGCCTGCGCCCACCCCACGACGAGCATCAGGCTCGAGGCCGCGGCGGCCGTGGAGTCTGCAGTCCATGACGGCATCGCCAGCAACTCACGTGCTGAAACGTGCAGCAGCAGCATCGCCACGATCGCACCGGGCACCAGATCGATGAGGAGCGCCAGCGCGCGGCGGCCCAGGGGCAGCGGCTCCCAACCCGCGGGCAACACGCCGGCAGCCTCGGGACCCGATCGCAGCAAGAAGACGGCCAGGAGTGCCGCGACCGTGATCGCCCCGAGCAGCGGCAAATGCAGCCAGAGCCCGGTGGTGCGCGCCTGCTCCTTGACCGGTTCCGACTCCGAGGCCGCGGCGCCATCCATGCCGAGCACCGACATGAACAGAGCCTCGCCACGAAGGCTGAAGACCACGAAGCGATCACCTCGCCCAGCGACGCACCATGGCTCGATGCTCGCATGGAGTTCATGTGCGACGACCGCGCCCGACGACGTGAGCGACACGAGTTCACGACGACCTTCGCTCAGGTTCAACACCGTCGGACGTGATGCGCCGGGAACCACGTGGATGGCAGCCGAAGGAACGGGCCAACGCTGCGAGGTCCATTGATCGCCCAGTCTCGTCCAGGTCCGGAGCGCATCGCCCTCGATCGCCGCGAGCGCGGCGGACGGTTGGCCCTGCACGGGCCACGGCACGAACCATGATGAGTCCGGAAGATCGGCCGGGACATCGACCGGGCTCCATGTCGTTGCAGTCGGGCGCACCAGTTCGACGCCCGACGGCGTCCTTCGGGCAACCGCGGGCGAGCCCGGCAGGGCTGCGATGCCTCGCCAGCCATCGGCTGCCACCTGAGGCTCGAGATTCATCGAGGCCAGCGGCAGGTCGTAGTACGTGCCCACCGCCAGATTGCGCCGGACGGTCGAGCTGGCCACGTCAAAGACCGGTTCGCCGGGCCGCCCCTGCTCAGGACCGAACACGATCCAAAGCCGGTCGCCCGTGGCGACCAGATCCACCACTGGTCGTGCAAACTCGAACGCTTGGCGCATGCCCAGCGGCCCCATGTCCGCGGTGTGGTGCATGACTCGCGCGCCCTGCGTGCCCCCGGCTCCCGAGGTGGGGATGACCACCCACACGTGGTCGCCACTCGACGCCACGCGGAGCATGCCGTCGCCCGTGGCGCGCTGCGCATGCGCGCACGTCGCGAGCACAGCCATCATCGATGCGATCAGGATGGACCTGATACGGCCCCCGACGAGCAGCGGGCCGATCACGGCATCACCTCCGGCTGCAGCGCTTGGCGGATCTCGGCGAGCTTCAGCACCTTGGCCTTCGTGCCAGGCTCGAACGAGGCTGGCTCATAGAGGTACAGGTCCGCGGTCGCACCATGTGCAGGTGAGCGCAGGCTGCAATGCCCACAGAGCACATCCATCCCAGCCAGCGTGCGCCACTGGCTGGCGTCGAGCTCCGAGGCGGCCACGATGCGATCATCAACCAGGATGCTCGCGGCTCGCGGTCGCCCCAGATGATCCCAGCCGATCGCACGATCCCCCCACGATGACCACGCCAGCCCGTCTTCATCCCACGAGCGCATCGGTTCGGCCGTCGGCAGCGGCGCGACCCCAAGCAACCACGGCAGATGCATCGGCAAGAGAGCCTGCGCCCAGCCTTCGGGCTCCTCGCCCCGAGTGATCACGCGCAACTGCGGGGGCTTGGGACGCAGATCGATCACCCACGCCTCATCCCGGTCGCGACCAGCCAGCGCCATGCGCTCGCCAAGCTTCTTGAGCAGCAGCGCCATGGATTCCGGCCGCTCGAGCCACCACTGCGCCTCGACGGACTCGAAATGCTCGCCGCCCGCGTCGCGCCATCGCAACTCAAGCGTTCCGGTCGCCGTGATGGCGGCGGTGCGTTCCACGCGCGCGGCCTGGCGCGATCGGAACTCCTCGATCGGCATGGGTGCCTGCATCGGTCGGGCTGTGCAGCAGCCTGCGATGAAGAGCATGGCCGTGCCCGCCAGCGCAGCGAAGAACCTCATGCCTCGCTCCGCAGGACTTCGCCGAGCTGGTCGGCCAGTTCCTGCACTTCATCGTCGCGCAGACCCGGGTTGGCCACGGCGATCGGCTCCGTGCCCTCATCGGCCCCGCGCGGCATGAAGAGCCAGCGCTCGCCGTCGGGCCCTTGGTCGATCCGCAGGTGACGAAGGACACGCTTTCGCAGAAGAATCAGCGCGAGCAACCACCGATAGCGCGCCCGTCGCGGGTCGGCATCCTCCATGCGACGGACCATGTCCAGCAGCGTGTCATCGTTGATGAAGGCCTGGCGCTTCTGGCCGGGCTCGGGAGCGGTGGTTCGCCAGAACGCCAGCAGCCGATCGGGGCGGTGTCCCCCGTCCCACGCCTGCACGCTCACGTCCAGGCGCGCAAAGGGTGGTGCATCGGGAAGATCCTGCTCCACCATGGCGGCCACGAAGGGCGCACCCGGGGCGATCGCCTCGCCAGTGAGTGCGCACACGCCACCGAACCGACCGAGCTCGAAATCACTCCTGGACATGAGGGCTATCCTAGCCGCGCCGCCATGTTCGATGCCCTGCTGCACACGTTGCGATCGACCAACCCATGGGTGCTCGCCGTCGAGCTGTCGCTGGTGTGGATCGCGTCGTACATGGTGCTGCGCTTTCTCGATCGCACGCGCGGTGCTGGCTCCTTCCGCGGCACGCTGATCGTGGTGGTGGCGCTCGTCCTGCTCGTGCGGCCGCTCGCATCCCTGGGCGATGAGCTCGCGCGACTCCGGCTCATCGTCGATGCGCTCCTGGCCGCGCTGCTCATCAGCATGCTCGTCGTGTTCGGGCCTGAACTGCGGCAGGGCCTCGTCCGGCTTGGGGAATCTCTGCTCCCCTCGCGCACCCGCGTCCGGACCGATGCCGAGTCGATCGCCAGCGCCGTGCGCACGCTGTCCCGCGCGCACATCGGCGCGATCATCGTGATTGAACGCGGTGATGCACTGGGAGACCTCACGCGGTCAGGCGTGCAGCTCGATGCCCGGCTGGAGCCACGCCTGATCGAGTCGCTGTTCTGGCCGAACAGCCCGCTGCACGACCTGGCCGTGGTGGTGCACGGCAACCGGATCGTCGCGGCAAGCGTGGAGTTGCCGCTCGCCGGCGGCGAGGTGGATACCGCGGCGCACGGCGCACGTCACCGCGCAGCCGTCGGCGTCACGCTCGATACCGATGCCCTGGTGGTGGTCGTGAGCGAGGAGACCGGCCTGATCCGACTGGCCGAGCGCGGCAGCCTCGGCGATCCGATCGACCGCGAACGCGTGGGTGAAGCGCTCGCACGCAGGCTCGTCGGTGCCTCGCGCGCCCAGCGTCGCCAGGAGGCCGCATGATCGCCTTCCTCCGGTCGCAGGGATTCAACATCGTGGCCGCCACGCTCCTGACGCTGGCGATCTGGATGCTCGCCGCCGAGCGGACCAGCGTGACCGAATCCTTCTCGGGTCGCGTGCAGGTGCAGGTGCCCCCGGGCGCCGAGGTCTATGTGGCCAAGGGAACTTCCAAGGAGACGATCGAGGTCCGTGTGAACGGCTCACGCTCGGCCGTCGATCGTGCGCGGCGTGCGCTCGCCGCCGGCATCGCCCTCGATGTCGTGCCGACCGATGCCGGCGACTACAGCGTCGATGTCGCTCAAGCACTGCAGGCCGCATCGCAGCCCATGCGCGAACTGGCGATCCTGTCCGTGGAGCCGGCCTCGATGCGGCTCAGCATGGGGACCATCGTGACGGTGAAGGCGGGCATTGCGCTGCCGCTGCGATCGGACCAGGTCGATGGCGACGCCGTGGTCGAACCGGCCGAGGCCACGGTTCGGCTGCCTGCCGAGGCCGTCGCGGTCTGGCCCGAACCGCGCAAGGTCAACGCGCTTCTCGAACTGTCGAGCTTTGCGACCGACCAGCCGCGCAGCGTCACCGCAGCGCTTCGCGCGCCGACCGAACTGGCGACCTGGGCGGATCACGTGAGCATCGAGCCAGCCGAGGCCACCGTGAAGGCACGGCTTCGCCGCGACCGCGGCATGACCGTGATTCCGCGTGTACCCCTGCGGATCAATGCGAGCCCGCGCGCCTTCAATGAGTACACCGTCCGCATCGAGGGCGAGCCTGCGGTGCTGCAGGTCGAGGTCAGCGGTCCCCGTGCAGCAGTCGCAGCGCTTGAGGACTGGAGCGGAACGGTCTATGCGCAGGTCGACCTTGCCGATCGCCAGCTCGCGGCCGGCGAACTGATCCTGCCGATCACGCACTGGAACCTGCCGCCGGGGCTCGAACCCACGCGTGCGGGCGAACAGCCTGCGGCAAGCGTGGCGATCAGGCTGGTGCTGGTGCCGATCGGGGCTCCCGATGCACCTGCTCCCTCACCAGCAACACCCCCGCGCCGCGAGTAGCGCCTTCGTCACGCGCGCACGATCGCGCACCATTGCTTCTTGCCGCGCCGCACGAGCGCCGCGCAGCCGTGCATGAGTTCGCGCTCGGTGAGCATCGCATCGGGCGAGGCCTTCACGCCATTCACCAGCACGCTGCCGGCCTGCAGGAACTCACGGGCCTCGCGCTTGCTGGCCGCAAGGACCTTGCTGTCGGCGAGCGCATCGACGAGCGGAATGCCTGCCGCGAGTCGATCGGCCGTGACCGACCACGACGGGACCTCACCGGCCACATCGGCGACCTGCCCGGCATCGAGCTGCTGCACATCGCCGCTGAAGAGCGCTTTCGCGGTGGCGACCGCGCGCGCACACTCCTGCGCACCGTGCAGGAGCGTGACGAGTTCGTCGGCGAGTGCACGGTGCGCGTCACGGCCGCCCGGATTCGCGGCGTGCGCCGTCTCGAGCTCGGCGATGCGCTCGCTCGGAAGGAAGGTGAGCCACCTCAGGAACTTCACCACGTCGGCATCGGCGGAGTTCAGGAGGTACTGATGCAATCGGTAGGGCGAGGTGCGGTCAGCCGTGAGCCACACCGCGCCCTGCTCGCTCTTGCCGAACTTTCCGCCATCAGCCTTGGTGAGCAGCTGTGCGGTGACGCCGAAGGAAGACCCCGGTGCATCGCCCTCGCGCGGAGCGCAGCGGCGGATCAGGTCAATGCCGCTGACGATGTTGCCGAACTGGTCGCTGCCACCGAGCTGCACCGTGCAGTGCCGAGTGCGGTGGAGGTGCAGGAAGTCGTACGCCTGCAGGATCATGTAGCTGAACTCGGTGTAGCTGATCCCTTGCTCGCGGCTGTTGAGCCGGCTCGCCACCGAATCGCGCACGATCATCTGGTTCACGCTGAAGTGCTTGCCCACATCGCGCAGCACGTCGATGTATCCGAGGCGGCCGAGCCACTCGCCGTTGTCGACGACGATGGCTGCGTTGGGGCCGGAGAAGTCGAGCATGCGCTCGAAGATCCGACGCTGCCCCGTGATGTTCGCCCTCACCTGCTCAGGATCCAGCAGCTGGCGCTCGGCGCTCTTGCCGCTGGGATCGCCGATCAGCCCGGTGCCACCACCCACGACCACGATCGGCCGATGCCCCGAGCGCTGCCAGTGGGCGAGCAGCTTCAGGGCGACATAGTTCCCCAGCGTCAGGCTGTCGGCCGTGGGATCGAAGCCGCAGTACGCGGTCCTCGCGCCGCCGGCCAGGTGGGCCTCGATGCCCTCGCCCGCGGTCTGGGAAAGCATGCCACGCCAACGCAGTTCATCGAGGAAGGACTGAGCCATACCTCTATTGATAGAGGAACCTCGTCCCTCATGCGGCCGGGATCGGCATTACCGGACACCTTCGGATCCGAGCCATCGATTTGCTGGTCCATGGCTTGGCGCGTGCAGACGGAGCCGATTCCGCCGTCACGGCCCTTGCGGATCCGCGGGGGAGCCGCTAGCCTTCGCGACTCACAATTCAGTACCGCACGAACTACTACGCACCTTTCGCTGTCCGGCGAAGGGCCTCGAGACCGGCGGAGGTCTGGCGTGGTGGGAGGTTCAAACGATGGCAAAGAAAGTCACAAAGGTCTTCAAGATCATGGCCCCCGGCGGCAAGGCAACCCCTGCCCCGCCGCTCGGTCCAGTCCTTGGCGCCAACGGCGTCAACCCCGGCCAGTTCATCACCAAGTTCAACGATGCCACGCGCGAGCTCAACGGCCGCGTGGTCGGCTGCATCGTCACGGTCTACTCGGACCGCACCTTCGATTTCGAGATCAAGTCGAGCCCTGCCAGCGAGCTGATCAAGGCTGAACTGAAGCTCGACAAGGGTTCGGGCGAGCCGAACACCAAGAAGGTCGGCAAGATCACGCAAGCCCAGCTTCGCAAGATCGCCGAAGGCAAGATGAAGGACATGAACGCCGCGACGGTCGAAGCCGCCATGCGGGTCATCGCAGGCAGCGCACGCTCGATGGGCGTGACGGTGGAGAACTGAACCCATGGCCAAGAAGGTCGTCATCGGACACTCGAAGCGTGTGCGCTTCAACAACGATCGCCTCGTTTCCCAGGCGCTTGCCCCCAACGATGCAGTGAAGGCGCTGCGTCAGTACAAGGCCCCCAAGTTCGACCAGACGGTGAACGTGGTGGTGCACTTGGGCATCGATCCCAAGGCCGCCGACCAGGCGCTGCGCGGCTCGATCGCGTTCCCCAAGGGCGTCGGCAAGAGCGCGCGGGTCGTGTGCTTCTGCAACGCTGACAAGGTCGCCGCTGCCAAGGCCGCCGGCGCCGTCGAGGCGGGCGCCGACGAACTCGTCGCCAAGATCGAAGGCGGCTGGATGGACTTCGACGTCGCCGTGGCCAGCCCCGACATGATGCGCGTGGTGTCCAAGCTCGGCAAGGTGCTTGGTCCCAAGGGCCTCATGCCCAGCCCCAAGGCCGGTACGGTCGCCCAAGACGTCGTCAACGCCGTCAAGGAATACGCGGCCGGCAAGACCGAGTACCGCAACGACGACGGCGGCAACGTCCACTGCATCATCGGGAAGATGAGCTTCAAGGACGAAGACCTCGCCGAGAACCTCAGCCACTTCATCCAAGTGATCACCAAGGCCAAGCCCGCCTCGGCCAAGGGGACCTACATCCGCAAGTGCGTCATTGCAGCGTCGATGAGCCCTGGCATCCAGGTCGCCCTCTGAGCCCCGAAGGAACACACCCATGAGCAAGACCATCAAGGACATGATCGTCCGTGAATACAAGAAGCGCTTCACGGGCGTCGAAGGCGCCGTGCTCGTCGAACTGCGCGGCATGGCCGGCACCGACAACACCGGCCTTCGCCTGAAGATGCACGCCAAGCAGGTGCGTGTCACCGTCGTCAAGAATGCGCTGGCGCGCAAGGCCTTCGAGGGAACCGCCCTCGAGGTCCTCGCCCCGGGCCTCAGCGGTCCCACCGCGGTGGTCTATGGCGGCGACTCGGTCGTCGGCATCGCCCGCGATCTCGTGAAGATGGCCAAGGACCAGGAAGCGCTCGTCCTCAAGGGCGCGTGCATCGATGGCACCTGGTTCGGCGGCGACGCCGGCGTCAAGCGCCTCAGCGAGTTCCCCACGAGGGAAGAAGCGCAGGCCAAGGTCGTCACCCTCGTCCTGTCCCCCGCACGCAAGCTCATGGGCGCCGTCAAGGGCCCGGGTGGCAGCGTGATGGGCATCGTCAAGGAAATCGAGTCACGCCTCGAAAAGGGCGAGACCATCGCAGCCAAGGCCGGCTGATCCACACAGACCACGTCAACCGCTGACCACTGGCCCCTCGGGGTTAAAAGCGCGGCGTTCGCGCTCCTCTGGAAAGCACGATTTGGAGAGTTCACCATGTCCGAGACCGAAACCAAGACGTTCGAAGCGAAGATCACCCAGCTGGGCGACTCGATTGCCTCCCTCACCCTGAAGGAAGCCGTCGACCTGGCTGATTACATGAAGGACAAGTACGGCATCGAGCCCGCCGCCGGCGGAGCGGTCATGATGGCTGGCGGCGGTGGCGAAGCTGCCCCGGCTGCCGCTGCGCAGACCGAGTTCGACGTCATCCTGGAAGGTTGCCCGGCCGACAAGAAGATCGGCGTCATCAAGGCCGTCCGCGAAGCGACCGGCCTCGGTCTCGCCGAAGCCAAGGCCCTCGTCGATGGCGCCCCCAAGGCCATCAAGGAGAAGGTCGAGAAGCCCGAAGCCGACAAGGTCAAGGCTGCCCTCGAGGCCGCCGGCGCCAAGGTCGCTGTCAAGTGACCCTCGGCTGGCCCTGAGGCCAGCATGCCAACCCAGCATCGAGCCAGGCGCCCCGGACTCCGGGGCGCCTGTGCCGTTTTGGGGTCGGTTTGGCAGCCAGGAACCCCCACCGGGAAGTCCACCCCCGAGTTGCAGAAATCACGTCATTCCCCCTATACTCCGGGACTTGGCGTTGGGACCCAATAGCACGATGAGGCCGATGCGGGCAGGTTGCGTAGCCAACCATGTTCCGCTCGTTGCTCTCGAGGTGCAGGCCCGGCGTCGCGCGCACCCCAACGAGTGAACGACAACATGGCGAACAAGAACGTGCGTGACTTCTCCAAGCGCGGCGATGCCGTCGCGGTCCCTGCCCTCGATCGCGTTCAACGCAACGCGTACGAGCGCTTCCTCCAGCTGGGCAAGGACCCCACCGACCGCGATGCGCTCGTGGGCCTCGAGAGCCTGCTGCGCGAGGTCTTCCCCATCGCGAGCTACGACGACTCGATGAAGATCGAGTACGTCCATTACTACTTCGGCGAGCCGCAGCACACGGAAGACGAGTGCCGCGAGCTGCGCCTGACCTTCGGCATGCCGCTGCGCGTGAAGCTGCGCATGACCCGCGAAGGCAGCGCGGAAGTCATCGAAGAGGACATCTACCTCGGCGACATCCCGATCATGCTGCGCGGCGGCGAGTTCATCGTGAACGGCTCCGAACGCGTGATCGTGTCGCAGCTCCATCGCTCGCCCGGCGTCGACTTCTCGATCGCCAGCTCGATCGGTGACCGCCCGCTGCACTCGGCGCGCATCATCCCGGAGCGCGGTTCGTGGCTCGAGCTCGAGGTGAACAAGAAGGATGTCCTGGCGATGCGCATCGACCAGAGCACCAAGCTCGCGGCGACCACCTTCCTGCGCGCGCTCGACGACCGCTTCGGTTCGACCGAGACCATCCTCAAGGCCTTCTACGAGGTCGAGGACGTCCGCGTCGAGAAGATCAAGCCCGAGTTCTACTCGGCCGAACTCATCGTCGACAGCGACACCGGTGAGGAACTCTGCAAGGTCGGCGTGCCGTTCGGCGAGAAGACCGCAGAGATCCTGCGGCAGAGCGCCAAGGTCCTCAAGTCGGTGCGATGCATCGTCAACCCCGGCGATCCGCTGATCCTCAACACGCTCGCCGAGGAGCGCCTGGACTTCCTGGCCGAGGCCACCGAGCACGAGGCCGCCCTGCTGCGCATCTACGGCCGCCTGCGTCCGGGCAACCCGCCGCAGATCGAAAAGGCGCGCGACCTCTTCAACGAGAAGTTCTTCGACGACAATCGCTACCGCCTCGGCCGCGTCGGCCGCTTCCGCATCAACCGCAAGTTCGAGGACGATCCGGCCTACAAGGTCGTCGGCGAGAAGGCCGACAGGGCCATGTGCCTGCGCGCCGAGGACTTCCTTGCGGTCATCCGATACATGCTCGAGCTGCGCAAGCCGGTCGAGAGCAGCAAGCGCCGTGCGCACGTCGATGACATCGACCACCTGGGCAACCGCCGCCTTCGCACGCTCGACGAGCTGTCGGTCGAGGAAATGCGCAAGGGCTTCCTCAAGCTCAAGCGCACCGTGCAGGAGCGCATGAACGTCAAGGATCCGACCGACACGGCGGTCAAGATCGCGGACCTCGTGAACACCAAGAGCGTGTCGAGCGCGATCGAGTTCTTCTTCGGCCGCAGCGAGCTCTCGCAGGTGGTCGACCAGACGAACCCGCTCTCGATGCTGGTCCACGAGCGCCGCCTCTCGGCCCTCGGCCCGGGCGGCCTCAACCGCAAGTTCGAGGACGATCCGGCCTACAAGGTCGTCGGCGAGAAGGCCGACAGGGCCATGTGCCTGCGCGCCGA
>SXGR01147383.1_pt1 | contig 13260 bp, 13 predicted proteins | sample 3174711 | NCBI WGS metagenome assembly SXGR01 (sample SAMN11356860, study PRJNA531348) | freshwater metagenome | isolation source: freshwater sample F1-60 | place: China: Fuxian Lake, Yuxi | collected 2017-12-25
ACCAAGTAGAGATCGCCTTAGCATTTTCGACATGTCGCTCCATACGCAGCGATAATGTCTCTAAGCCTTGGGCAAGTAACCAGGCATTAAATGGTGACACTGCAGCGCCAATATCTCTAAGCAGAGTTAGGCGAATCTTAAAGATGTAAGAAAGGTTTGCACCAAAGGCAGAGCCGACGCCAAGTGCTTGGGCGTAAATCAAGCCATGGTATGAAGGATCTGGCTCATTAAAGCTCTTAAATCGCTTTGGATATCTGGCGTAATCAAACTTTCCAGAGTCAACAATCGCACCCACAATTGCCGTGCCATGGCCAGATAGGAATTTAGTCGCTGAGTGAACAACAACATCAGCACCCCACTCAATTGGCTTAATTAAGTATGGTGTTGCCACAGTGTTATCAACAATTAGTGGCACCTCATTGTCATGGGCAATCTTTGCGATAGTTTCAATATCTAACACATCATTTTTTGGATTTGCAATCGTCTCACCAAAGAAAGCCTTGGTATTTGGCTTAACCGCTTTGCGCCAGCTCTCTGGATCCTCTGGGTTATCCACAAAGGTAACCTCAATACCAAACTTAGGTAATGTGTAATGGAAAAGATTGTAAGTACCACCATATAAAGATGGTGATGAAACTATATGATCACCGGCTTGAGCAACATTCATAATCGCATAAGCAGTTGCGGCAGATCCTGATGAAACAAGTAATGCTGCTACTCCACCCTCTAAGGCTGCGATGCGTTGTTCCACTGAATCTTGAGTTGGATTCATAATTCGGGTGTAAATATTTCCAAGCTCTGCTAAGCCAAATAGATCAGCAGCATGTTTGGTATCACGGAATTGGTAAGAAGTTGTTTGATACAACGGTAGTGCGCGAGCGCCCGTGGTTGGATCTGGAACTTGACCAGCATGGATTTGTTGGGTTTCAAATGAGTAACTCAAAGTAGCCTCCTTGATTTAAGGGGATCGAAAATTAAATAGGGATAACCCCTAATTTTTCTTTTAGCGATCCACGCTTATCGATTACGCCTTGCAATCGATCTGGTCCTCACCCGGAGCACCCCACCGTGGTGGAGGGTTGCCGCTCAGTTAGCCGGGGCTAGAAACTGAGACTCATGACCTTGGGGAGAAAAATACTAGAGATTATGCGCCTTCGCAACTGCATCGTAGTAAATCTTGCCGGCATGCACATTTAATCCCTTAGCTAAGCCAGCATCATCTGCGGTTGCTTTTTCCCATCCCTTATTTGCCAAGGTTAAGCCGTATTTAATGGTGGCATTTGCTAAGGCAAAGGTGGAGGTGGCTGGAACTGCCCCTGGCATATTTGCTACACAGTAAAAAATTGAGTTATGCACTTTGTAGGTTGGATCTTGATGGGTGGTCGGATTTGAATCTTCAAAGCAGCCGCCTTGATCAATTGCCACATCAACTAATACCGAGCCTGGCTTCATTTTTGCCACCAACGCATTTGAAACTAATTTTGGCGCTTTTGCGCCATGCACAAGGACTGCGCCAATTACTAAATCAGCTTTTATCACCTCATTTTCAATATCAAATGCACTTGAGGCAATAGTTTTAACGGTGCCAGAAAATAATTGATCTATCTTTGCTAATCGCTTTAAATCTAAATCTAAAACACTCACATCCGCTCGCATGCCATGGGCAATTGTGGCTGCTGCCACGCCAACTACCCCAGCTCCAATTACGACTACCTTGCCGGGCCTGACCCCAGGTACGCCCCCAAGCAATACTCCTCGGCCACCAGTTGATGCTTGTAGCGCAGCTGCTCCCACCTGCACACTCATTCGCCCTGCTACCTCACTCATTGGCGCCAGCAGTGGCAATGAGCCGTCCACCTCAATAGTTTCATAGGCAATTGCGGTGATGCCAGAATCAATTACCGCTTGGGTGCAAGCTTTATTAGCAGCTAGGTGTAGGTAGGTATAAAGAATTTGTCCCTTACGCATTCTCTTATACTCAACCTCAATTGGCTCCTTTACCTTTTGAATTAAATCAGCTTTTTGCCAAATCTCATCGGCTGAATCAATAATGCTAGCGCCAGCGGTTACATACTCTTGATCTGAAATAGAAGAGCCAATACCAGCATTTTTTTCAACTAATACTTTATGGCCGGCCGCTACATAGGCATGCACACCAGCTGGGGTGGCAGCAACTCTAAACTCATTATTTTTTAACTCTTTGGGAATACCAATTATCAATTTACGCACTTGCCCACTTCTCTAATCAACGCTGATTAAGTAATTAAATACTACCGCCAAATAATGTGGCACAAATCCGTGGGTGTAGCTCAGCTCGCATTGCGGCAAAACTACTACTTGGCCAAGCGGCGCTGAAAACTCTGCGCAGCAAAAGTGCTAAGGGGTAATTTGGACAATCACCAATCGCCCGATCAAGGGCGTTCTCTGCCAGTTGACTCTCAGCAGATTCATAGGCGCAGGCAGCAAAGATGCAGGCAACTGGAGCGATAAAGCCAGTAGGTGCGTAATTACTTAACCAATACCAAAGGTTAAATAACTTATCCTTATTCTCATTATTTACTAATCCCATTGCATAATCTCTAACCTGTAAATCTTTAAATCTAACTAGGACGGTAGCAATTAATTGATTATCTGCTACCGCGCCAAACTCAATAAACTCGGCCACTAATTGATTTACCGCTAACGCCCCTGCTCGCTGAAGTGTGAGTACATCATCTACTTCATAATTAATTTCTGCTATTTGATTGATTTCATCTGCAAGTAATAAGTTATTTTCCATAGGGTAAGGCTGGCAAATAATTTAGTTGCGTGGGTAGGTGAGGTTATTAATTGTGGATTACTGGATAAATCTAGCTTGCGCACTTACTACATCTAGGTTGGTTGAAATACTCTGAGTAATTGAATTGCCATTAATTGGGGTAGTAACTCCATTAACACTCCAAGTTCCATTCCAAGTAATCTTTAAATTAACTAGGTAGTTGCCAGCTTTTTTATAGGTATGAGTGATTGGTCCAATTGGATATGGCGCGCCAGCAAATCTACTCACCTCAAACCCACCATCACCATAACTCCAGGTAAATGTGGGGGTTAGATTTACATAAACCACAACATCTAAAATCGGCACCAGTGCGGTAAATCGAGCTGGGGTTTGGCTCCAAAAATAGATCGGGATATTAACTAGTGGATCTACCCCTGGTTGATAATTAATATCACCAACTGGCAACATTTTTATTAAGCGATCAGATAAAGATGCGGTGGTTGGCTTTTTACCAGAAGCTACCTTTTTAATAATTGGTTTCGTTACCGGCTTAGCTGCTGGTTTACTTATTGGCTTGCTAATTGGTTTTGACGCAGCTTTTGGTAGCGCTAATAATTTTGGCACCTTACTTACTGGTTTAGCCTCCTTTGGCGCAGCCGGCTTACTGATTGGTTTACTAATCGGCTTTGGGCTTGATTTTGGTGCAGCTTTTGCCGCTCCTTTTTGCGCAGTAATTATTAATTGATTATTTGAGGTAAAGACATCTACGCAGGTTTTATCAATGCAGCTAGCAGAGTATGAGATTTGATTAGATGTTATTAAGAAACTAAGGCTAAGGATAAAAAGTATTGTAATTTTGATTATCGAATTTGAATTAATTGCCACACCCCATCTCGTTTTGCCACTACAAATTGATTTGAGATCTCAGAGCCACTCCAGATCTGCTGTTGGCCACCATTTTTTTCAATTTTGGTTAGGGCGGTGCGATTTATTACTACATCAAAAACTTTCTGATCCGGCCCATCAGAATTTATAAGCACTTTAACCAACTTATATCCCTGCCCCCGCAAAGATGCGTTGGTAAAAAGGCTGGCTAGGCGGGATGAGATATCTAAACAAGCGCACTCAGCAGCTGCTGCTTGTTTTAGCTTTGATAAATCCCCGCCTAGTGCCAAATTTAAGCTATCTACATAATTAATTATTGGCTCAATAGCTGCTGGCTCAACCGCTGGTAGTAGTGAGAGATCATTTTCTTGCCTCTGATCTAACCTAACTTGATCTGAATTTACACCGCTAATCTCCATCGCCCCATGCGCTCTAGCGCAGGCAGATAAGAGCAGTGGCAGTGTCAGGATTAATAGCGCTCGCTTAAAGCTCATGGCGATAATCTAAATAAATTTTAAAATCACTGCTTAAAGATGAGAGTAAATATGTGAATTACTACTGGGTGTGTAAAACTACCCTTATGGCACACCGAGATGGCGATGGTTGGATTGAATGTAATTGCGGTGGTAAGCATTGGGGATTACATGGCGCAGCCGGCTTATTACTAATTAGAGATAAAACCATCTTGATGCAACACCGAGCTCCTTGGGTACACAATGGTGATACCTGGGGCATTCCAGGTGGAGCCCGGGATTCTCATGAGAGCCCAGTGCAAGCAGCAATAAGAGAGGCCCATGAAGAGATTGGCATCTTTGAAAAAGATTTAACGCCAGGTGAGATCTTTATTGATGATCATGGGGTGTGGAGTTATCACACAGTAATTGCAAATGCCCACCAAGAGTTAGTTGCCCATGAAGCAAATGATGAGTCCAAGGAGGTGGCTTGGATACCACTTGATGATGTAGTTAAGAAAAATCTACACCCCAGCTTTGCACATACTTGGCCACAACTTTTAGTAAAGTTAAAAGCGCTTTAATCGCCGGTTTTTTCTCCGCCCGCTTTATATTGTTGATCTAATCTAGAAAGTGCCTCTTTGATTACCGCCCCATCATGGGTGCGATAAAAAGCTGGCATTGAATTTAAAAGAATTGAGCCATAACGTTTATTTACAATTCTAGAATCTAATATCGCCACCACTCCTCGATCATCTAGGGAGCGAATTAATCTGCCCGTACCTTGGGCAAGAAGCAGCGCTGCCCGTGGCAGTGAGATCTGCATAAAGCCAGAGCCACCAGATTGATCTGCTTGCGCAGCTCTAGCAGCTAGCACTGGTTCATCTGGCCGTGGAAATGGAATTCGATCGATCGCAACTAATGTGCAGGCTGGCCCTGGCACATCAATACCTTGCCAAAGTGAGATTGTGCCAAGCAGGGTGGAAGATTCATCTTTAGCAAACTTTTCAACTAATGGCCCAACTGCATCCCCTCTTCGTTGGGTAATAATTGGCAGCTTTAACTCTGCTAAAACTTTTCTTAAATGCTCATCAGCTGCCTCAACTGCTTTCCAAGATGAAAACAATGCCAAGCACCGGCCCCCGGCTGCTTGAATTAACTCTCCCAACTCAACTAACACTTGATGTGAGATGCCATCCCTAGTTGGTTCTGGTAGATCCTTTGGCAGATACAACATTCCTTGGTTTGCAAAATCAAAGGGTGAGCCCACATCTAAGATCTGCAGATTTGCCGGATCCATACTCTGCTGATCAGGCTCCTGATTATTATCTCCAATCGCTTCACCATTATCTTCATCCTCAACTAACTTTTCATTAACTACAAAACCAATATTGTTAGCAATTGAATCAAAGGATTTGCCCACAGTTAAGGTGGCGCTGGTGGCAATAACTGGAGTCTTACTTAATAGATTTTTGCGCAACACATCAGAGACTGAAAGTGGGGCAAGGTAGAGGGTAGAAAAATTTGGCTCAAACCAAAGCACATGTGTGCTGCCTGGCTTTAATAACTTAGTAATAGTTTGATTAATCTCATTTAGCGCACCCTTTACCCGAGCTCGCTCAGCCATACTATTTGGATCAATAATCTGCTCATCAGCTGAAATTAATTGCAATACTGAAGCAACTGCCTCCTTCACCTTTCGCATCCCGGCCTCTAACTCTTTGGGCACCTGCTCTAATTTGCCCAACTTAGTTGTATCTAGCTTTACATCCAGGGCATACTCTTCAACTGACTTAGTAAATTTCTCACTAGCTTTAACCAAGCCATCACTTGCCTTTGATGGCATATGTTTTCTAGCCATTACCGCTGCCCTACTTACTCTGGCCGCAGTTAACTCCTCAGTTACCGCACCTGTGGTGCGATCTGAAAACTCATGTGCCTCATCTAAAACAATTGCATCCCGCTCGGGCAAGATCGGATGTGAATCAACAATCTCAATAGCTAAAAGTGTGTGGTTGGTGACCACAATATCTGCCGTTTGCGCCTTTGCTTTTGCTAATGCAGCAAAACACTTTGCCCCAGATGGACACTCATCTGCGCCAATGCACTCTCGGCCAGAGACTGAGGCTGCCTGCCAAACTCTGCGATCAACATCGGGGGCATCATCTCGATCTCCACTAGCACCAGGCGATTGCGCCCAAGCGCGTAATCGTTTGGCATCGGATTCTAAGTATGAAACATCTAAAATCTCTTGCGCCTCTGGATCTGAGGCTGAGTTATTTAATTTTTGCAGGCAGATGTAATTTCCAACGCCCTTGTAGATTGCAAATGAGATATCTCGATTTAACTCTTTTTCTAGCGCCGCCTTTATCTTTGGCAGATCCCGTTCAACTAGTTGGCGCTGTAAGGCAAGAGTTGCAGTTGCCACTAAAACTTTTTTGCCATGAACTAAGGCTGGTACTAAATACGCTAAGGATTTTCCAGTACCAGTGCCTGCTTGAACTAAGAGATGGTGTCGATTATTTAATGCATTGGCCACCGCTTGTGCCATCTGGATTTGACCAGCTCTAGCTTCACCGCCAATGGCGGCCACCGCTACCTCTAACGCTTTTAATACCTGTTTCGAGTAATCACTCACTAGGGCAGGTTAATTTAAAAGCGGAGTAAAAGGTGATGCATTTAAGTACTATTCCTAAGTTATTAATAAATCATTTTCAAAAACAACTTTTTACTACTGAATTGGCACCAATATCTTGCTGCCAGCAGAGAGATCGGCTGAGGATAATTGATTAACCTCGACAATATCGGCCACTACAGAGGCGATTGAGTTTTTTGGCGCCACCATGGCGGCAATTGACCAGATACTCTCACCCGGTGTTACCACCACCTGAACATACTTACTCTTAGCTTTTGTGCTTGGTTGATCTGAGCTGTTGCTAGCACTTGAGATTGAGCTAAAACCAGCGCCAATCACAACTAGCAGCGATAGGCTCAAACCAGTTTTAGCTAGCCGTTTTGCTCTTCTTGCCTTCATCTTTTCGTACTCCGTTAATAACAGGGGTCTAGGGGATTCGAACACCTGTTCTATAGAGTATTAAACACCACGCCACTGACAATGTCTACTTAAAACCGAACAAATGTTTGATTTTTTCCGCAACCCCTGCTACCCTTTATTTATGGTTAAAAAACCGGCAAAAGCGCAGGTAAGTGAGCTGCCAGATGGCCCAACCGATGACAATGGGCTCACCCCCAGGCAGTTAAAGATTTTATCTGTTATCAAAAAAGCGGTTGAGGATCAGGGCTATCCACCCAGCATGCGTGAGATCGGCCAAGCTGCCGGCCTATCCTCTACCGCCTCCGTCACCTACCAATTACAGATCTTGGAAGAAAAAGGTTGGATCCGCCGGGATGCCTCCCGTGGTCGGGCGATTGAAATCACTCTTCCTGGTCAAGATGGTGAAGCAGCCCCACAGGATAAAACTAGATTAATCCCATTAGTTGGCAAGATTGCAGCTGGAAATCCAATTTTAGCTGAGCAGATAGTTGAAGAGGTCCTACCACTGCCAGAGTCAATTGTTGGTAAGGGTGAACTCTTCCTACTGCAGGTAAAGGGAGATTCCATGATTGATGTGGCGATTTGTGATGGTGATTATGTAGTTATTAGATCGCAAAAGAGTGCGGAAAAGGGTGAGATTGTTGCAGCCATGATTGATGGTGAGGCAACGGTTAAAACCTGGTCTAAAAAAGATGGACATTATTGGTTGCTACCGGCAAATGATGATTACGCACCAATTCCAGCAGATGATGCGCAGATACTAGGTAAGGTAACAGCGGTTCTAAGATCTGTTTAAGCTGGCTTAAAAACCTCTTGGCTAAATGAATCTTTAATTATTTCTCTTCCCTGCTCTAAAGATTTTATAACTCCCTCTGCTTGCATCTGGGTAATGATATTACCTAACACTGTTGCTTCAACTGGGCCTGCGTAAACAGTTTTTCCAGTTGCATTAGCGGTTAGTTGATTTAATAATTTATTTGCACTGCCACCACCAACAATATTAATTGAATTAATTTTTCTACCTGCAGCTAGCTCAAGTTGATCTATTACCTTCACATATGCATCCGCTAAGGAATCAAAGATACATCTGGCATACTCAGCTGGAGTTGTTGGCACTGCTTGATTACTCTCCTGACAGAGTGCAGCTATACGCTCTGGCATCGCTCCGGGCTTTTCAAATCTTGGATCATTTGCATCAATTACCGCACCCCTTGATAGTAATGCTGCCTCGGCGGCAAGTTGGGCAGCGGTGTATTTCTCACCCTTTGCCGCCCAGTAATCCAATGACTCCTCAAGTAACCACATACCTGCAACATTTTTAATAAATCTAATTCGATCCTCAACGCCCATCTCATTTGTAATATTAAACTCCATCGCAGTTTTATCAGTGACTGGTTTATCTAACTCCAAACCGACTAATGACCAGGTGCCACTTGAGATATATGCCGAATCTTTCTGAGTAGAAAGTGGTGTACCAGCAACTGCACTTGCGGTGTCGTGTGAGCCAACTGAGATTACTTTAATACCATCTAATGGGCCATGCCCGGTAATCACTCCCATTTGTTTACCTGGCTTATTTATCTTTGGAAATAGATCCTTTTTAATTCCTAACTTTTCAATCATCTCCCAATCCCAGTCATGGCTTCTGACATTAAGTAATTGAGTAGTTGAGGCATTTGTGATCTCAGTGCTGATAGATCCACAAAGAAGATAATTAACTAAATCTGGCACCATTAAAAACTTATCAGCCTGGCTATATATATTTGAACTTTTCTCGGCAAATAATTGATACATAGTGTTAAAGAAAATAAATTGAATCCCGGTGCGGCCATAGATGTAATCAACTCCCAAGTCATTTTTTAACTTAGCCATTAAGCCATCGGTTCTGCCATCGCGATAACAATGTGGTTGGCCAATTACCTCACCGTTTGCATTTATTAAGCCATAATCCACCGCCCAGCTATCAACGCCAACACTTCTGATCTGGCCTAATTTTTTAGCTGCAGCAAGTCCTGCGGTAATTTGTTCAACAATAAAGGGCCAATCCCAATACAACCCAGTAGCTGTTTGCACCGGTTCATGTTTGAATCTATGAACCTCAGTTAGTGAAATTTTTGAATCAACTAACTCACCGACAGTAACTCGACCAGATGAGCCGCCAAGATCAACCGCTGCGTAAAGCAAAAGTGTGCCTATCTAAGAAATGCTGCAGCCACGCCACCATCAACTGGAATATGTAATCCAGTAGTTAGTGTTAGATCTCCACCTAAAATCACAAATACCGCAGCTGCAATATGTTCTGGTAGCACCTCTTTTTTCAAGATAGTGCGCTGAGCGTAATACTCACCCAGCTTTGCCTCTTCCACACCATATTGTTTAGCCCGGTTTGCACCCCAACCGCCAGCAAATATGCCAGAGCCCTTAACTACACCATCTGGATTAATACCATTAACCCGGATACCAAACTCGCCTAACTCAACTGCCAGCAGACGAACTTGATGAGATTGCGCAGCCTTTGTTGCCCCATAAGCAACATTGTTAGCACCGGCAAATACTGAGTTTTTAGATGAGATATAAACAATATCGCCACCCATTTTTTGCGCGATTAAAGCTTTAGCAGCCTCGCGGGAGACTAAGAATGAGCCTCTGGCCATAATATCTAATTGCAAATCCCAATCTGCGATTGTGGTTTGGGTAATTGGTTTTGCAATTGAGATACCGGCATTATTAATTACGATATCAATGCCACCAAAGGCGAGCATTGTGGCAGCCATTGCTGAAGCAATTGCATCCTCACTAGTCACATCCATAGCAACTGCAATTGCTTTGTCAGTACCGCCTAATTCAGCAGCAAACTTACTTGCTCCCGCTAAATCACGATCTGCCACAACAACACAAGCGCCCTCATCAGCTAAGCGTTGCGCGGTAGCTTTGCCAAGACCAGAGGCTGCCCCAGTTACCAATGCAATTTTGCCAGCGAGAGGTTTTGGCTTTGGCATACGTTTTAACTTTGCCTCCTCCAAATCCCAATACTCAATTCTAAATTTTTCACTCTCAGCAATTGGCGCGTAGGTTGAGATCGCCTCCGCCCCGCGCATAACATTGATGGCATTGATATAAAACTCACCAGCTACGCGAGCAGTTTGCTTATCTTTACCGTAACTAAACATGCCAATTCCTGGAACTAAAATAATTAATGGATCTGCCCCCCGCATTGCAGGTGAATCAGCTTTAGCATGGCGCTGGTAATAGGCAGCGTAATTTTTACGATACGCCTCATGTAGTTCATTTGCTCGCTTAACTACATCCTCAAGTGGTGCATCAGGTTTAGCATCAATCACCATTGGTGAGATCTTCGTGCGCAAGAAGTGATCTGGACATGATGTGCCCAGGGCTGCTAATTGCATCAACTTACTACCTTGTAGGAAATCTAAGACCACATCATTATCGGTAAAACTACCTAACATGCACATATCTTTGGATGCAATGCCACGCAGATATGGGGCAAGCTCTGCTGCTCGCGTTTTTCTAGCAGCTGGATCTAATGGTGCGTACTTACTCTCCTTTTTACCAAATGGATCTGATTTACCTTTAGCTTTAATAAACTCCTCAGCTTTAGTAATTGCCCAAACAGATCGCTCTTCACACTCTTTACTACTACTCCCCCAAGTAGTTAAGCCATGACCACCTAGGACACAGCCCTTTGCCTTTGGATTTTCAGCGGCAATCTTTGCCATATCAAGTCCTAATTGAAAACCAGGCCGGCGCCAATCTACCCATAAAATTTCTTCACCAAAACACTCATTTGTTAACTTCTGGCCATCTTTGGCGGTGGCAAGAGCAATAATTGAATCAGGGTGTAGGTGATCAACATGATCAAACTCAACTAAGCCATGCATTGAGGTATCAATACTTGGTGCTGCTCCACCTTTACCAAATGCGCAGTAATCAAAGAGTGCAACCATCTCATCCTCGCGCTCAACGCCAGGATAAACATTTTTTAGATCCTTAAACTTTTCTAAATCTAAGGCAGCAAGACCTGCCTCTTTTAAGGTACCAAGATCTCCACCTGAGCCTTTAACCCAAAGCACAGTAGTCTCTTTGCCAGTTGCAGGATTTTTAACCTGACCCTTAGCTGAAGTATTACCACCAGCGTAATTAGTAAATCTAGGCTCTGAACCTAGGCGATTACTGCGCGCTAGTAATTCACTTACAACCTTTGGTGTCGACATTAAGCTCCCCATCCAGCTTGTGCACCGCCGACTCGTTCAGCAGCAATCTTTTCAGCGTATCCACTCTTAGCATATGCACTCTTTGGATCTGGTGCTAATCCTTGCTCACTTCTTAACTCACCAAGTAAATCTCTGACATCGGTGTTGTAGGCATTCATTAAAACATCATTAGCACCTAATACATCTCCGGCTAATTGTGCTTTCTTAAGTGCATCGGCATCAACTAGTAATGCCTTTGCCACCGCCTCTTGCACATTAGTTATGGAGCGAATCTGTGCTGGAATCTTAGGCTCAATGTTGTGGCATTGATCTAGTACATAAGAAACAGTTGTTCCCTTATCAAAGCCACCACCTTGATTTACCTCATGCATGATTCTAAATAATTGGAATGGATCTGCTGCGCCAACTATCAAATCATCATCGGCATAAAACCTTGAGTTAAAATCAAATGCGCCCAGACGTTTACGACGAAGTAAGAAAGCAACAATGTACTCAATATTTGTACCAGGTGCGTGGTGTCCAGTATCCACACAAACACTTGCCTTTGGACCTAACTCTAGGCAGTGCACATAAGAGGTACCCCAATCCGGCACATCGGTTGAGTAGAAAGCTGGTTCGAAAAACTTATACTCCAGCAACATTCTCTGGTGATCGCCAATGCGATCATAAACTTTTTGTAGAGATTCAAATAGGCGATCCTGCCGGCCAGCTAGATCATCTTGGCCCGGATAATTAGTACCATCGGCAAACCAAAGTTTAAGATCTTTTGCGCCAGTAATATCCATAATATCTACGCACTCAAGTAGGTGATCTACCGCTTTTTGACGGATCTTCTTATCAAAGTGACATACAGAGCCAAATTTATAATCATCATCTTGGAAGGTATTTGAATTTATTGTGCCCAGGTAGACACCATTATCTTTTGCATGCTTTGCTAACTTTGCGTAATCATCAACCTTGTCCCAGGGAATATGCATGGCAACTGCGGGAGCCGCTGCAGTGTACTTATGTACTTGAGCCGCATCTGAAATCTTTTCATACGGGTCTCGTGGCACACCAGGTTGAGCAAAGACTTTAAATCGCGTACCGGAGTTTCCATACGCCCAGGATGGAGTCTCAATATAGAAGCGCTTGAGTACTTCCTTTGCCTCTTTTGCTGATGCCATTTTTTATACTCTCCCTTTTTATTCGTTGATGGAAAAAATTTATTAATTTAAGTGAAATACCTCTTCTAATTGCAAAAATCCTTCATCTGGTCGCTTGCCCTCTAATGCCACAAAAAACTCAGCCATCTCCGCCTGCCACTTAGCATTAATCTCAGTTTTCTCCATCCCAGCTTTTGCTGCTGCAAGTGATGGTGTCTCTAAGTATCCAATTAAGGTGCCATCATTTCGATCTAAATATAAAGAGTAGTTGTGCCAGCCGGTCTGACTTAAGGCAGCTAGCATCTCTGGCCAGACTTGAGCATGCCGTCTGACATACTCATCCATTTTCTCTTTGCGAACTTGTAATCTAAAACAAACACGCTCCATTAATTAATACCTGGCCTTCATAAAATCTAGGGATTTTTTGGCTAAATCATCGGAATCACTCCATAGGTTTCGCCAAACACATAAAGTATTTGATAGCGAAGGATCTACTACCGCAGATGAGAAAGATTCAAAGGTGATTGGACCTTTGTAGTTAATCTTTTTTAACGCAGCAAAAAATGAGTCAAAATCCACAGTACCTGTGCCTAAATATCCACGGTGGCTCTCACCAATATGAACATAGCCCAGTCGATCACCAGCTGCGATCACAGATTTTTGCATGCCATCCTCTTCAATATTCATGTGATAGGTATCAAGGTGTAAAAAGGCATTTGGCCGATTTACCTCA